>OCZT010007412.1_pt1 | contig 10763 bp, 9 predicted proteins | sample 1539031 | NCBI WGS metagenome assembly OCZT01 (sample SAMEA3539308, study PRJEB22396) | soil metagenome | biome: tundra; feature: field; material: soil | place: USA | collected 2010-05 | depth 0.15 m
CATCCGTGACGCCGCGCGGGGTGAGGCGCCAGCCGGGCAGGAAATCGCAAGTCAGGAAGAGCAGCGCGTAGAGGATGTCGCCGAAGGGGAAGCCGGCCGCGCGCATGCGCTGTTCCAGATCCGGGGAATGGCCAGCCACCTGCGGTGGCGAGGCCTCCGCACAGTTCGATCGCGGTTTCGGCGGCCCGGCGCATAGCTGGCAGGTGGCGTCCGATTAGAGGCGGTGCGCGGTAATGTTGTGGGTGGTGGCCACGCGCGGGCACCTACTGGACGACAAACGATGTAGGCGAGGTCGCCGTTCCGTTCGGGGTCGTGATTGTGACAGGGCCGCTCGCCGCGCCCGCCGGCACGGCGGCGAAAACATAGTTCTTGGTCATGTTGCGGAAAGTGGCCGCGGGCGTGCCGTTGAAGGTGACCGCCGTAGCCCCCAGCAGATTCTCGCCCCAGACGACCACTTCCGTTCCCGGCGAACCGCTGGCGGGGATCAGCTTGTGGACGTTCGGCAGCGGCTTGGGCAACCCCAGGTCCCAGATCCATGCGCTGCCAAACCCCGGGCCCCCGTTCATGGCCGTTCCGTAGAACCTGCCGTCGCTGCCCTGCGTTAGCCAGCAAGGGCAGTTCCCAATCGTCGCCCCGTTGAGCACCTGCAGCCGTTCATAGTTCCCGGACGGGCTGATCCGATAGAGAGTATTGTAACCGCCGAGTTGGATCTGACCCTCCGTCACGCCATACAGGTTCCCGTCGGTGGCCTCGGTGAGGAAGGTGGGGATGCCATTTACAAAATCCGTGAACTCGTGCAGCACCTTGTAAGTGCCATCCAGGGAGAGCTCGAAGATGGCGCCCGCGCGCTGCTTGCCGCCCAGCCCGACGGTGCCGTACAGCTTGCCGTTGCTGGCTTGGAGTAGCGTCTCATGGAAGTTCCCGGGAGCGTACTCCTTTCGGCCGTCCGGATAGGTCGCTAAGATTGTCAAATCGCGCTGGGGGGTCAGCCGGTAGACCATCGCCGAGGTGCTATGGGGGGGTGCTGGTGCCTATTCCCGAGATACCGTAGAAATTTCCGTCGGAGGCCATGAGGGGCAGGACATATGGGATGCCTTCCTGGGCGGAGAAGTTGCGCAGGACTGTCAGCGTTCCGTTCAGGGTCATTCGCGCGAACGCGTTGTGACCGTTCAGGGTATGTTCGGTGCCGTACAAACTGCCGTCCGGCATTTGAATCGAGAAAATCGGGGCGTAGGGGAGAACCGGCGGGTAGGTCCGGAAGCTGCCGCCGAAGGCCAAACTGAAATTCACGAACGGAGCCTGCTGCGTGCCATAAAGCCGTCTATTCACGGCCTGAACCAGGGTCTGGATAGGTCCCGCATTGAGCGCGAAGGCGTATATTGATTTGAGCACGCCCTGGCTGGTTAGGAGGAATGCGTTCCCACCTGGGCTGGACGCTATAGCTATGCCGGCGAAAGTGCCTGGTGAAACTTCCACGAGCCACCCGTGCTGGCCGTATCCCTGGCTGAAGTCATTTAACAGCGTAAGTGTCCCATTATTTGCTGCGGAGCCGGAGGGCGGCGCTTGGCCCCGGACCGCGCCCGCCGCGATCAGAAGCAAGACCAGTGGCAACAGTCGTCTTTGAGCGCTCGGTGGCGTGAACATAGATCGTCTCCGTGCGCTCGTCTACTGGTTGGTGGGGTAGAAGACTTCCACGCCGAGGCCGTACCTCGGCACGTACACGCTGCCGTTTACAACCGTCGGCTGCGCGAATATGGAACCCAGAAAAATGGGGCTGGCCCATATTTCGTCGACGGTGAAGTTCGGTGTGGTTCCGCTCTGGGGCGGGGGGGTTAGCAGGCTGTATGCCTTCAGCTTGGCGCTGAAATTGTCCGGAGCAGCGTCCGGTTCCATGTACGGGACGGCCGCTTTCGAAGTGGCGATGCCCCATAAGATGGCATTGGAGCCGGAAAGCGCGCAGTTAGTGCAGTTAGCGGAGAGTACCAGGCTTCCGCCCGGGAAACCGGATGGCTCAAGGTCGTCGTTCGAGTAGATTTTCGTGTTTGGCTGGCAGGAAAAAAGGCCGCTGTTCCAGTAGCACCCGTCCAGATCCTCCGCCCGAGGCCACAAAAACAGGTACGAGTTCCAATAGACCGGACTGCTGATGATGTCGCAATAGTTGCTGCCGCCCGCTCCGTTGCAGGTGCCGCCGTTGGTGACCGCACCCTGGAACTTGCAGTTGGTGCAGTCGGACGAGCTGTAGCCGGGCAGGCTGCCGGGGTTCAGCACATAGCCCTCGCCCGTCTTGTCGAACGCGACAAGCTGGCTGGAGCCTCCGGTCAGCGTGTCGGTCACCACCACGCCAGAGTTGCCCATATCCTGGTCGTTGGCATTTAGGGTCTTGTAATTGCTTGGCGTGTAGAACTCCGCGGGACTGCATTGGGTGGGAGAACTTGTGGTCGTGCAGGTTGTGTTCAGATCGAAGGACACTATCGAGCTGCCCCAACTGGGAAGAGAACCACCCGCCAGGACTCCTCCATTGCCTGTGCCGACCACGATGTAGGTGGTCTCGCCAGCGTTGTAGATGGCCGGACCCTTTCCCGACATCCAGATGCCCCGCCCAGGCCGCATTGGTTGCTGACGTCGGTATTGCTATAGTTGGGGACGTTGCTGCATGGCGTCGTGCCGTTGCTTGAGTCATAGTTGGGCGTCGAGGCGAACGCGAAATTGGCCGTAGAATTGAGCGTCGGAGTCACGCGGTAGCCGATCAGCCAACCGTGGTATGGATACCTAACGAACGCTGTCTCGCTTCCGTTGGCCACCCCGAAAGCGACATAGATATCGCCGTTGGCGGCAAGCAATAGGGCGGCGCGCTGAAGCTGGTACTGGGCCTGGAAAGGCAGCGTGCCGGAGGTCGCGCCCGCGGCGCCCCCAGCCGACGGAACATAGACGCCTTTGCCCACGTCTATGGGCGTAAACTTATCGCTGCCGTCCGCCAGGTTCAGCCCGTGCAGGTACCAGTGGATGCTACTGTCGGTCGTGTTTTCGCAACCCCCAACGAGGTAGACGACCTGGTCATGTACGTAGACGATAGGTGTCGACAGGACGCCGGCGGACGGGAGGGCCGTGCCCGGCTTCGGGACGGGCACGCCTTCAGCGCTTCCGCCGCAATCGCCGAGGTCATTGATGAGGTTCTTCGCCCAATACCAGGTGCCCCAGGGCACGCCCGAGGAGCTGCACGGGTTCGCGCTGGTTTGGGTTTGTGCCGCGTCATAAGCGAAGACCTGGTCGTTCAGGGTGGTTACGATGACCAAATTGGCCTTGCCTCCCCCGGCCACGGTGGCCTGGTAAGTGTAGAGCGGCTGCGTGTAAACCGGGTTGTAAACGCCGCTATCAAGCTGTTTCAGGTTTCCAGGGGTCCCAGGCTGCGGTGCGCCGCCGCAGGTCGTCAGGTTCAGTATGTCCTAAGCCGCGCATCCTGTCAAGGCCCAATATCACCAATATCAAAGACAGTTTGGTTACGGGGTGCAGCATACGGGGATATCGGTGGGCGACGCTTGCTGCACTATGAGGCGGAAGAAGGCATTCAGCGAGGGCCGCGGGTTAAGACCGATTGAAAACAGAGAACTTGGCTTTGCATTACCGGTGTTTGGTTAGTTCATCGGCGCTTAACTTAAATTGTCTTTTCTGCAACTGGCCAGGGCGTCGGAAGGAACGACAACTGCTTAGAACGTACGCGCCATCCGGCTTCCTGTTTCTATACCCACTTTCCCTGCCGCGCAGGGATACCGTGGCGGGCGCGATCTTATTGCCGGCAGGGATGTCCGGGAGGCAAGCCGATAGGTCGGGTTAGGCGATGAGTGGCGGCGCGACGATTTCTCCGGTTTTCACGTCCAGGACGCCGCGCGGGGTGAGGCGCCAGCCGGGCAGGAAATCGCAAGTCAGGAAGAGCAGCGCGTAGAGGATGTCGCCGAAGGGGAAGCCGGCGGCGCGCGTGCGCTGTTCCAGATCGGTTTGCGCGCGCACGGTGGCGGCAAAGGGCTCGGGCGACATCATGCCGGCGATGGGCAATGCGAATTGCCAGCCATCGGCTGTGGCGATGCCTCCGCCCAATCCGGTCACGGTTTCGGCGGCCCGGCGCATGGCTGGCAGGTGGCGGCCGATCACCAGCAGGTGCGTGGTGGTGTTGTAGGTGGTGGCCAGCGCCTGCAGCGCCGGGGCGAAGCCGCGCAGCCAGCATGGCACGGCCCAGCGGCCGCCGCGGTCGAGCAGAACCGCCAGCGCCAGTCCTTCCGGCACGGCGCCGTCCTGCCACGGATGGAAGCCACCGGCGCGCGTGACGACGTTGCTCACGAATTCGATCACCGGCAGATTGGCCGGCGGCTGCCAGTCCGGCTGCAGGCAGGCGTGCGTGGCGGGAGCAAAGCGCGGACGCATGCCCAACGCATCCCAATCGAGCGTTGGCAGATCGATGGACAGACGGCCCTCATGGAACACGTCGACGCCGTTGGCGATGACCCGCACGGGGCGGAAGCGCTCCAGATCGGGCAGGAGCACCAGGTCCGCCAGGCGGCCGGGCGCGATGCCGCCCACTTCTTCGTCCATGTGGTAGTAAGTTGCGGGATTGATGGTGGCCATCCGGATGGCGGTCACGGGGGGCACGCCGGCGGCCACGATGCGGCGCAAGGCTTCATCGATGAAGCCGCCGTGGGCGATGAAGCCGGGCGCGGGGCCATCCACGGTGAGCATGAGACGCCGCGTATCTGCGCCCATTTCGGTGATGGCGCGGGCGAGTTCCGGCATGTCGGGGCGAAGGGAGCTATGGCGCAGCATGGTCCAGAGGCCGATGCGCAGGCGGTCCATGATTTCGCGGGCGGTGATGGCTTCGTGGCACGCGCCGATGCCGGATGCCGCGATGGCGTTCAGCTTCTCATAAGATGCGCCGGCGGTGTGGCCGTCGGCGCGCTTGCCCAGCGCTCGCGCGTGGGCGATGCCCTCGAGCACGCAAGGATTGCCGCGCATGACTTCCGGCCAGCGGGTGAGTTCGGCGGTACCGGCCACTTCCGGAAGCGCCAGCAGCGGACGCAGCTTGTCGAGGGCGAATTCCGCGGCTTCGCCGTTCCATTGCGATTGGGAGAGCAATCGGACCAGCCAGCGGTAGCGAACGGGCAAGCCGCGCAAGGCGTCGAGCATGCGCGCGAACCCATCCGGCCCGGCCTGCAGGTAGAAGAACAGATCGTCGTTGAAGACCAGAGTGGTGCCACCGGGGAGAATGCCCTCGACCATGCTCACGGGGTTGTAGAGCAGCCAGGGGTGTCCGTGCGGCTCGATCCATCCGGGCGTGAGATAGAGGCCCGCGGCGTCGAGGATGTCATGCGCGGCGGGTTGGCGGGGACCGACGTAGGCGATGCGGCCGGCGGCCAGCGCCACGTTGGCCTCCAGGATTTCGCCGGAATAGACGTTCACGACGCGAGCGCCGCGGATGAGGCGGTCGGCCGGGGCGTCGCCGCGGGCTACGGCTACCAGATGCTGGCGGTTGGGCATTGGTCCGATTGTCGCATTGGGAAGAGGGGCGGGCTGCGCTCGCCAAAGAGCGGGTCCAGGGGACCCGCGCAGACCGGGTCGCAGACCGGGCGTCTGCCCCACAATTCTGAGGCAAGGCCAGGAGACATGGCCACTGGAGGCTAACTAACTGCTGGCTTCCTGTTTTGACTTAGACTGGGGGATATGAACGATCCTCTAGCCTATTTGGGAGAGCAGTTGGAAGCCTGGAAGCGGGCCGGAACGTATCAGCGGCTGCGTGTTTTGGAGTCGGAGAGCGCCGCCGAAGCACGCTTCGACGGCAAGGACGTGATCAACCTCGCGTCCAACAATTATCTGGGGCTGACCACGCATCCCAAGCTGCGGGAAGCGGCGCTGGAGGCCACCCGGCGCTACGGCGTTGGGTCGGGCGCGGTGCGCACGATTTCGGGAACGATGTCGCTGCACATGCAGCTCGAGGAGCGCATCGCGCGCTTCAAGAATGTGGAAGCGTGCGTGGTGTTTCAATCCGGATTCGCGGCCAACGCGGGCACCGTGGCGGCGGTTCTGACTCCCGAGGACCACATCGTTTCCGACGAGCTGAATCACGCCAGCATCATCGACGGCTGCCGGCTCTCGCGGGCCAAGATACACGTCTTTCCGCACAAGGACACGGCGGCGGCCGAACGGAAGCTGGCGGAGCTTGACGGACAGCCGGGGCGCAAGCTGCTGATCACGGACGGCGTGTTTTCGATGGACGGCGATATCGGGCCGCTGCCCGGGCTGGTGGAGGCGGCCGAGAAGCACGGCGCCATCATGATGGTGGACGACGCGCACTCGTCCGGAGTGCTGGGGCGCAACGGACGCGGCACGATCGACCATTTCGGCTTGCACGGGCGCGTGCATATCCAGGTGGGCACGCTCTCGAAGGCGATCGGTGTGCTGGGCGGGTATGTGTGCGGCAGCCGGGCGTTGATCGAGTTTCTGTACCACCGGGCGCGGCCGTTCCTGTTTTCGACTTCGCATCCGCCGGCGGTGGCGGCTTCTTGCATGGCCGCGTTCGATGTGCTGGAAGAAGAGCCGGAGCGTATTCAGGCGCTGTGGGACAACACGCGATATTTCAAGCAGGGTCTGAGCGCGGCGGGATTCAACACGGGAGTCAGCGAAACTCCCATCACGCCGGTGATTGTGGGCGAGGCGCGCACGGCGTATGCGCTGTCCGCGGCGCTGTTCGAGGAAGGCGTGCTGGCGACCGGCATCGGGTTTCCGACGGTGCCGGAAGGCAAGGCGCGCGTGCGCACCATCGTTACCGCAACGCATACGCGCGAGGACTTGGACCGGGCGCTGGAGGTGTTTGCGCGGGTGGGGAAGAAGCTGGGGATTCTGGGTTGCTCATGAAATAGGCGCGAGCTCGTAGCTCGTGCTGCGTCCACCTTCGGGACCGCGGATCAGGACGCCGCGTTCGACGAGTGGCAGAATGTCGCGCAGGGCGGTGTCCTGGGAGCACTTGGCGAGCTTCGCATATTTTCGATGTGGTGAGCTTGCCATGGAAGCCATCCAGCAGGCGGTTGACGACCATGCGCTGGCGCTCGTTGATCGCCACGCCGGCGATCGATTCCCAAAAGCGCGCTTTGGCGAGGACCGCGGCGAGCGTAGTTTGGGCGCCATCGATGGCGCGCCCCAGACAGCCGAGAAACCACTCCATCCAGGGTGTGATATCCATGGTGCCCTTCTGTGTCCGTTTCAGGATGTCGTAATAGGAGGCGCGTTCCTGCTGGATTTGGGCCGACATGCTGTAGAATCGTTGCGGACTGTTTTCGGAGCGCGCCAGAGACATGTCGGCAATGGCCCGCGCCAGGCGGCCGTTGCCATCGTCGAAGGGATGGATGGTTACGAACCATAGGTGCGCCTGAGCGGATTTCAGCACCGGATCCATGGTGGTGGGTTTATTGAACCAGTTCAGGAATGTCCGCATTTCCCGGCCGAGGCGGGCAGCGGGGGGGGGCCTCGAAATGAACGCTCCCTGCCTATCGGACCGGAGACACCTGCATCGAACCGCGAGGCGCTCCCGGTTCCAATCGAATCGGGGCCAATCCTAAGGTTGGTGGATATACAATCTCCGCACTCTATGCGGAGATTGTATCAAGTATTCACCGCATCAGACGCGGAGAATAAGCCGGACAATCGCCGCAAGAGGTTCAGCGACCTTTAGGCGCGGGCTGCGACTGCCCAACTCGCCGGGTCGTTCCGGCTAACGAAGTCGGCGGTGGGAGTTGCCGGGTTCCGCCGCCGCTCGGCGCGGCACAGGCGGCAGATGCGGCAATAGCTGATCTTCACGCCGGCCGGAGAGCGGCGCGTGCGTACGTGAAAGAACTCGCGCGCGGCGTACCATGGCTCGCCGCAGGCCTGGCACACGCGCGCCGGCGGGCGATCGGGGCGTTGGGACAGTTGCTGCCGGAGTTTCTCCCAAGCCAGCTTCTTGCGCTCGCGCCACTGCTTCCAACGCGCGCGGGTGTGCGCGACGAAGGCCGCGGCGCGTTTGCGCTGCTGCCGCCGGAAATCGTCGGAGGACCGCGCTTCCCGCCACGAGAGTTGGATTCCGAGCCTGCGCCGGTATGCGGTAACGGTTTTCTGCGCGAGTCCCCACTGCCGCGCGATCAAGATGCTGGGGAGCAGGCGTCCTTCGCCGAGCAGGAAGCGCTGGAATTCTTCGCGGCGCGGCGGATCGAACCGCTGGGCCTGGCGGGCGCGTTCCTTAATCGCCGGGTTGCCGAGGCCATGCCGCCCCATCATTTTGCTGATGGAATCCTTGGTGCGTCCGGGCAGCAGGGCCATTTGGGCGATGAACGACGCGCTGAAGCCGTAATCGTGCGTGAAGCCGGTGAGTTTCTTGAGTTCGGGGAAGGTCCAAGGCCTGACTGCACGGCCCGCGAAAGATCCGTTGAGAACGCCGCCACGCTGCAGTCTCTTGCGCTGGTTGTTGATGGCCGCGCGCGTTTTGCCGGGGATGTCGATCTGCGGCAGCGGCTTACCCAGATGGACGATTTGATCGACGAGCGATTCTATTTGCGGTTTGGTCCAGCGGTTTCCAGGCATTCCACTGATTTAAGGATAAGGCGGAAGTGCGCGGATGGATATACAGGCCAGCGGGTATTTTCAGAGTTGCGACGATACCAGGACCGGCGAGGCATGTTCGTGCGCCGGCGCGGCGCCCAGGGGCACGAGGTTGCCGTCGGAATCGAATTCGATTTCGCGCGCGGCGGAGACGATTTCGAGCATCGGGTTGCGTTCGATCGATGGGCGCAGGTTTTCGCTCATGGCAAGCTGCGAAAGTTCCAGAGTGTTGCGGATCCATCCGATGGTCACTTCGCGCACATCGAACTTGCCGACCGTGGGGGCGATGGCTTCCAGGCACTCGCGGTCGGTGGGGAAATGGACCGGTGTGCGAATGGCGGAGGGCGTGGAAGCGGTCAGCGAATTGACGCGCGTGGGTACCCAGTCGATGCGATTGACCAGCCGGTCGGTGGTGATGTCGGCCATGCCGATGCCGACCGCGTTGTTATAGGTGAGATCGCTGAGGTCGCGCACGAAGATGCGCTCGATGCGCGGCGTATCGGGCCAGGGATTGTAGTCGCCCAGCACGCTGCGGTTCACGACCTTGGTGTCCATGCCGGCGCCGCTGACGTTCTTGCCGATCTCGTCGAGCATCAGGAGATCGAGGTCCATGGGAATGCGGCCCATCCACGACTTGGCGAGCGCCAGCAGTTCCTCTTCGCGCTGCTCCATGCCTTGCACCGGCACCGCTTCCAGTCTGGCCGTATTGTGGTTGGCGTCTTCCAGGATGGCGAGGCCGCCCAGGATCTTGCCGGACTCGAGCACCGTGCGGCCGATGGCGCGGATGGTGTTTTCGAGACCCAGCTTGTAGGCATAAGTGTGATAGTGCTGCGCGCCGGCGAACTTGCCGAGCCCGATGGCGATCATCTTGAAGAGGCCGCTTTCGATTTTGCCCATGAAATCGGTGTGCCACTTCACGCGGCCGGCCAACAGGACGCCATCGCTTTCGTAGGCGTTGCGGTCCATGTAGGTCTGGATGCCCTGCGGCGTTTTGCCGAGGGGCACGACGTCGAGCGAGCTGCGCACCGGGCAGCCGATGGTTTCTTCGATGATGCCGTAATGCGCGAGCACGTCCGCCTGGCCTTCAGCGGTGGCGGCGCCGTGACTGCCCATGGCCGGGAAGACGAAGGGGTGCATGCCCTGCGATTTCCAATACTGGGCGGCGGCGCGCGTGATGGTGGCGATATTGGCGATGCCGCGGCTGCCCACCCCGATGGCCACGCGCGATTCAGGCTTGAGGCGCGCGGCGAATCCGGAGTCGTGAAGCTGCCGCTGGACTTCGGCGGCCACATCGGGAATACGGCGGTCGGGAAAGTGCTGACGCACTAGGAAAAGGCGGGGAAACTGCATAAATTTATCGTAGCAGAGGTTTTCAGCCGCGTGGCGCGCGCACTCTTGCGAGCAGCACGCAATCGTGCAAGTGTCCGCAGGAGCGCGGACACGGCACGTTTGAGAACGTGCGCCACATCGGCGAGGGCTAACTTGAACATGTTCAGATTTTGCTTGACAGCCAACGGGCGAGGGGGCGAGCCGGGGTACTGGCAGTGGATTTTGGGAAGCGCCCGGACGCCTGAATGCGGGGGCTGGCTGCTGCCTATCCGCGCGGCACTTCGCTCATCGGCGCTTGCAGGTTGCCGTCCACGTCGCGGAAGAAGGCCATCCACAGGTCGTGATCGGGCAGGGCGGCGATCAGGTAGGGCGGACCCTCGAACTGCACGCCGCGCGATTTGCAGCGTGGCGGCCGCCGCCTGGATGTCGCCCACCTTGAAATAGAAGACCGATCCTGGGTGGTCGACTCCGGCTTTTCGGGCACGGCCAGCATCAGCCGCACGCCGCCGCAATCGAAGAAAGCCATTTTCGGGCCGGCCTGGAAGAGAAACCGCAGGCCCAGCGTGTCGCGATAGAAGGCCACCGCTTGATCGACATCGTGCACGTTGATGGAAGCCTGGCCGATGGTGGCGGAAGAGAGATCCGTATTTGCCATGTTTGCTCCTTCAGAGTTGCATGCCTGTCCAGACGGCTTCGAACAGTTGCTTTTTGGGGTCTTTGGGCTTATCCGGCTGGAAGGCCACGAACGAAAAACTGCCGCCGCCGGCCGTAGCCGGTGGTGATGTCCAGACCGCGCGCGCCGGCGTCTCCGGCTTCGAAGT
>OCZT010007413.1_pt1 | contig 10763 bp, 8 predicted proteins | sample 1539031 | NCBI WGS metagenome assembly OCZT01 (sample SAMEA3539308, study PRJEB22396) | soil metagenome | biome: tundra; feature: field; material: soil | place: USA | collected 2010-05 | depth 0.15 m
GAGATATTGGCGTGACTGGAGTTCAGACGTGTGCTCTTCCGATCTGAAGAGGCCGACCTTCCCCCCGGCGTCGTCAACGTCGTCACCGGGGACGGGCGGACCGGGGCAGCACTGGTCGCGCACGCCGGCGTCGACAAGATCGCCTTCACCGGCTCGACTGAGGTCGGCAAGATCATCCAAAAGACCTTGGCCGGTTCGCGCAAGCGTTTGACGCTCGAACTCGGCGGCAAAGCCGCGAACATCGTGTTCGCCGATGCCCCGCTCGATCAAGCGATCGAAGGCGTCGTGAGCGGCATCTACTTCAATCAGGGTCACGTCTGCTGCGCGGGCTCGCGGCTGCTGGTGCAGGAGTCGGTTCACGACGAGGTCGTCGAGAAGCTGACGGCGCGCATCGAAACGCTGCGCCTCGGCGATCCGCTCGACAAGAACACGGATATCGGCGCGATCAACTCGCTCGCGCAGCACGCGAAGATCTCCGAGCTCATCGAGAGCGGCGTCGCGGAAGGCGCGGTGCTGCATCAGCAGTCGTGCGCGCTCCCGGAGCGCGGCTGGTTCCATCGCGCGTCCTTCTTCACCGGGGTTTCGCAGTCGCACCGCATCGCGCGCGAGGAGATCTTCGGGCCGGTTCTCTCGATCATGACGTTCCGCACCGCCGACGAGGCGATCGAGAAGGCGAACAACACGCCGTACGGGCTCTCCGCCGGCGTCTGGACCGACAAGGGAGCGAAATCGATGTACGTGGCGCAGCATCTGCAGGCCGGCGTCGTGTGGTGCTCGACGTTCAACCAGTTCGACCCGAGCTCGCCGTTCGGCGGGTACCGCGAGTCCGGCTTCGGCCGTGAAGGCGGTGTCGCCGGGCTCCGGCCCTACCTGGCCGTCTGATGGACACGCTTGCACCCGCCGCCGGGCTCGACCGTGAGGCGATGGCGTCGCGCTATCGCGCGAACCGCCGCCGCACCGCCGGGCTCTTCGCGATGATCGCGCCCGAGGCGTACGAGGACCGGCCGATCCCGCTGCGTCACCCGTTCGTGTTCTACGACGGGCACATCCCGGACTTCGCCTTCATCACCCTCGTCCGGGACGCGCTCGGGCGCCCGTCGGTCGATCCGGAACTCGAGCGCCTGTTCAACCGCGGGATCGACCCGCGCGATGCCGCGACGGCCGCGCAGCTCCAGAAGCCCTGGCCCGACCGCGCGACGGTGCGGGCGTTCGGCGATGCCTGCGACGCCGCGATCTTCGAAGCGTTCGCCAATGCGCGCCTCGACGACCCCGCCAACCCGCGTCTGGTGCATGCCGAGGCGGCCTGGAACGTCCTCGAGCACGAAGAGATGCACCACGAGACGTTCACCTACATCGTGCACCGGCTTGCGCGCGAGAAGCAGCGCGGACCGCGCTTCGCGCACCGCGACGTCGCCCCGTTGCGGCGCGACCCGATCGCGATCCCGGCCGGCCGCGCGACGCTCGGTGCGCGCCGCGATGGGATCCCCTTTGGATGGGACAACGAGTTCGACGAGCACGCGGTCGATGTCGCGGCGTTCGGCGTCGACGCGTACGACGTCACCAACGGCGAGTACCTCGCCTTCGTGCGCGACGGCGGGCCGGTGCCCCCGTTCTGGTTCGAGCGCGACGGCGCGTACATGCTGCTGGGCGCGTTCGAAGATTTGCCGCTGCCGTCGTCGTGGCCGGTCTGGTGTACGCAGGAACAGGCCGCCGCGTTCGCGCGCTGGAGCGGCGCGAGGCTGCTCACCGAACCCGAGTACCATCGCGCCGCGTACGGCACCCCCGGCGGCGAGGAGCGGCCGCACCCGTGGGGCGAGGCCGCGCCCGACCCCGCGCGACACGGCAATTTCGGGTTTCGGCGCTTCGATCCCGAGCCGGCCGGCTCGTCACCGGAGGGTGCCAGCGCATGGGGCGTCCACGATCTGGTCGGCAACGGCTGGGAGTGGACCGCGACGCCGTTCGCCCCGTTCGCGGGCTTCCGCCCGATGGCGTCCTACCCGCTGTACTCCAAGGACTTCTTCGACGGCATGCACTTCGTGATGAAGGGCGCCTCGCCGGTCACCGCGTCGACCCTGGTGCGGCGGTCGCTGCGAAACTGGTTCTACTACGACTACGCGTACGTCTACGCGACGTTCCGCCGCGCGTACGATTAGCGCCACCACGGGCGCGAGCGGCACCGCCGCAACCGCGATCGCATGCACGATCTCGCTGGAAGCAGCCCGCCGCCGGACACGCAAAAGGCGCCCACACGATCGTGCGAGCGCCCTTTTTGCGACCTGTGCCGAGGGGAGTTTACTTCGGCGGCGGCAGATAGCGATGGCTGTGCAGGATCGCCTGGCCCTGCACGTTGGACATGAGCGTCACCATGTCGGCCGCTTCCTTCGGGTTCTTCGCCGCCTTCGGGATGAAGATGTAGTACACCGAGTCGATGTTGTACTTGTCGACGATCGGGATCGCTTGGTACTTCGACGGATCCACCGAGGAAACGAAGCCGATCGCAACGTCGGCCTCGCCCTTGTCGAGGCCGGTCAGCACATCATCCTCTGATTGCAGTTTATCGAAGTAGGCCGGTGAGTTACCGCGCACCTTCACCGGAAAGTCCGCGCCGAAAGCCGGATCGTCAGCGGCCTTCTTGAGCATCTGGCGCGCGAGCGTGCCGACCGCGGAGCCGGCCCCGTTCGCCATCCCAACGCGAATGCCGGGCTTCGCGAGGTCCGCTAGGCTCTTGACCTTCGTGCTCCCTCTCGGGATGATGAGCACTTCGCGATTGGTCAGGATCGCGACCGGCTTGTTGATGTGCGCGAGAACCTTGTCCGTCTGGTTCTTGCCGACGACCACGATGTCGATCGGATTGTCGGATTCGACGTCGGCCTGGATCGGACCGCCGCCCAGATACTTTGCCGAGATCGTAGCATCCGGATGCTTCTTTTCGTAGATCTTGATGAACTGCTCGAAAGGCGGTCTCACGCTGGAGGCGACTTCGGCAGTGAGCTGCACCTTGTCGGCAGCGGGTGCGGGCAGCGTCGTGAAGCCGAGGGCGCACGCCGACGCGAGGACCGCGGAACGTAATAGCAACTTCATAAAATACCTATTCCTTACGGTGTAGAAGGCGCCGGAGAGATGCCTGGCCCGCCCGTGAAACCGCTCTCAGCGTCCGCTTTGCGCGCACGCATCGGCTTGATGACGAACATGGCGATCAGCGCTGCGCACACATTCAACGCAGCCGCGGTCTGAAAGATCGGCACCCAGCTGCCGGTGGCGTCCTTGATGATGTTTGCGAACGGAACGAGGAGTGCGGCCGTCCCCTTCGCCGTGTAGAGGAAGCCGTAGTTCGTCGTCGCAAACTTGCGTCCGTACGTGTCGGCGTTCAGTGACGGGAACAGACTGAAGATCTCGCCGTACGTGAAGAACACCAGCCCCGACATGATCACGAACCAATACGGGTTCGCGGCGACCTTGATGAACAGCAAGATGATGAGGGCCTGACCGCCGAACGCGATGAACATCGTGTTCTCTCGACCGATCCGGTCGGAGAGCCAGCCGAAGGCCGGTCTGGCCAGGCCGTTGAGAACGCGGTCGAAGACCAGCGCCCACTGCAGCGCGGGTAGCATGATCAGCAACAGCGTGACCGGGACTTCGTCGACGATGTAGTCGCGAGCGATCGGTGCCAGCTGCGCCGTTGCCATGACGCCGCCGATCGCGACACACATCATGGCCAGGTACATGGCATAGAACAGCGGCGTCTTGAGCATCTCGCCCGGACGGAAGTCGCGAAGCGTCTGTTTGAGCGCCGTCGACTTGGCCGCCGCCGGAACCTCACCCGGGAGCGGCGCACGCAGCATCAAGCCGACGAGCACGACCACGATACCTTGAACGATACCGAAGACCAAGAACGTACGCTGATAGCCCGCGTTGAGGACCATCTGCGCGATCGGAACGATCGTCATCGCTGAACCGGCGCCAAAGCCCGCCGCCGTCAGCCCGGCCGCGAGGCCGCGCCGGTCCGGGAACCACTTCAGCGCCTGACCGACGGTGCAGCCGTACACGATCCCGGCGCCGATGCCGCCGATCGCGGAACCGATGTAGAACGTCCAGAGCGAGGTCGCGAACGAGAACATCACCCAGGAGATGCCGACGAGCACGCCGCCGACCATGGTGATCTTGGTCGGGCCGAACCGGTCGATGATGTAGCCCTCGACCGGGACCAGCCAGGTCTCGACGACGACGAAGGTGGTGAACGAGACTTGGATCGCCGCCGTCGACCAGTGGAACTGGTCCTTGATCGGGTTCACGAACAGCGTCCAGCCGTATTGCAGGTTGGCAATCGCGATCATCGCGACGATGCCGAGGATCAGCTGGAACCAGCGGTTCCGGATGGGACTACTCGGCGCCATGGCCGTGGTACTCGTCATAAGAATCCCCTGTGTGTAGTGCGGCGTTGGGGTCCCGGAGCGCGTCCTGAGGAAAGATTATTCCTTCGCTTCAGTATTCGGTATACCAGATCATGCCGACACGGCCCGCCTCCGGCGACTTCTCCTCGCCAGAGACGGACGCGACGGCCCTCGGGCCTAGAGCAGCCCCGCTGCCCGAGCCCAACGGTACTTGGCGCCCAGCGCCGCGACCATCGTTTCGGTGTTGTACGGATAGGCCGGAATCTTGTGGTCGAAGAGGTATTCGCTCGCCTCTTCCACCTCGACGTCGCCGGCCAGCGACGCCACGACGGGCTTGTCGATGCCCCTAGCGCGGAACTCCTCGACGACTTCGACGACGAGCTTGGCGAAGACCATCGGCGGGGTCACGATCGTGTGCCAGTAGCCGAGGATGAGCGCGTGGATGCGCGGGTCCTCAAGCCCCAGCCGGATCGTGTTCTGGTAGGTCTTGGGCGGTTCACCGCCGGTGATGTCGACCGGGTTGCCCGACGCCCCGAACGGCGGGATGAACTTCTTGAACGCCTCATCGAGATCGGGCTCGAACTTCATCAGCGTCAGGCCGGCGTCGACGACCGAGTCCGACAAGAGCACACCGGAGCCGCCGGCCCCCGTGATGATGACGACGTTCTCGCCCTTCGGCGTGGGCAGGATCGGGACGGCGCGCGCGAACTGCAGCAGCTCGTTGAGGCCGCGGGCGCGGATGACGCCGCTCTGCCGCAGGACGTCGTCGTAGATCTTGTCGTTCCCGGCGAGCGCGCCGGTGTGCGAGCTCGCCGCACGTGCGCCGAGCTCGGTCCGACCGGCTTTGAGGACGATGATCGGCTTCTTCTTCGACACGCGCTTGGCGACGTCGGCGAACGAACGGCCGTCCTTGAGGTCTTCCATGTGCATCGCGATCGCTTGCGTCGGGTCGTCCTGCTCGAAGAACGTCAGCAGGTCGTCCTCATCGATGTCGGCCTTGTTGCCGAGCCCGACGATCGCCGAGACGCCCATCTTCGCCGAGCGGCTGAAGCCGATGATCGCCATCCCGACGCCGCCCGACTGCGAGGACAGCGCGACGCTGCCCTTGACGTCGTACGGCGTGCAGAACGTCGCGCACAAGTCCTTGGGCGTGTAGTAGAAGCCGTAGATGTTCGGGCCCATCAGACGCACGTTGTACTTGCGCCCGATCTCCTGGATCTCGCGCTGGCCCTCTTCGTTGCCGGTCTCGGCGAAGCCGGACGGGATCAGCACCGCGCCCGGGACCTGCTTCTCGCCGCACTCGACCAGCGCGGCCGCGACGAACTTCGCCGGGATCGCGAACACCGCGACGTCGACGATACCGGGGATGTCCTTGACCGACGGATACGCCTTGTAGCCGAGGATCTCGTCGGCTTTCGGGTTGATCGGGTAGATCTGGCCCTTGTAGCCCCCGTTGATGAGGTTCTTCATCACCGAGTTGCCGATCTTGCCGTCTTCGCTCGAGGCACCGATCACGGCGACCGAGTCCGGACGCATGATGCGGTTCATCGCGCGCACGATCTCCTCTTGCGAGGGACGATAGCGCTGCGGCGGCGGGTTGAAGTCGACCAGGATGCGCACGTCGACCGCGGTCGCGCCCTTGGGGGTCGCGAACACCGGGTTGAGGTCGACCTCGCTGATCTCGGGGAAGTCGGTGACCAGGTACGAGACGGCTTCGATGATCGCTGCGAGCGCCTCGCGGTCGACCGGCTCGGATCCGCGCACGCCCTTGAGCATCTCGGCGGCTTGAATCCCGTCGAGCATCGAGAACGCCTCGTCGCGCGAGGCCGGCGCGAGCCGGAACGTGACGTCCTTCAGCACTTCAACCAGTACGCCGCCGAGGCCGAACGCGACCAGCTTCCCGAAGCTCTGGTCGGTGACGGCGCCGACGATCACCTCTTGCGCGCCGGTCGGCAGCATCTGCTGCACCTGCACGCCGCTGATCTTGGCGGTCGCCTGATACTTCTTCGCGTTGGCGACGATCGTGTCGTAGCCGCTGCGCACGCTGTGCGTGTCTTTGACGCCGACGAGCACGCCGCCGGCCTCGGTCTTGTGCAAGATGTCCGGCGAGACGATCTTCAGGACGACCGGAAAGCCGAGCTTCTCGGCGAGTTGCGCCGCGGCATCGGCCGACGTCGCCAGACCTTCCTGCGGCACCGGAATGCCGTAGGCGTCGGCGACCTCCTTCGCCTCGGGCGCACTGAGCGCGCTGCGGTTCTCTGCTTTGACGCGATCGAGGACCGCGCGGACCGCGGCCTGATTGCGAGTCTGACGCTCGAGCAGCATTTCTTCTGGTTCTCCTACAGCACGCCGGCGGCGTGGAGCGCTTTCGCGTCCTTACCGTCCCAGCCGATCTCTTTGAGGATTTCTTCGTTGTGCTCGCCCAGCAGCGGCGAGGTCCTGATCTCGACCGGCGTGTCGGAGAGCACCAACGGGCAGCCGACGGTCTTGAACGTCCCGCGCTCGGGATGGTACACGTCGGCGATCATCCCGCGCGCGCGGAGCGATTCGTCATCGATGAGATCCTTGGTGCTCAGGATCGGTCCGCACGGGACGTCGATCTCGTTGAACGCATCGAGGACCTCGAACTTGGTGCGTCCCTTCGTCCAGTCTTCGACGACGCCGAACACGTCGTCCAAGTGTTTCAGGCGCGCCGCCGGCGACGCGAACGCGGGATCTTCGGCCAGCTCCGGACGGCCGATCAACTTCGCGAGCGCGCCCCAGACCTGCGGTTGGATGATCACGTAGACGTAATCGTTCTCACCGCCCCCCAGGGTCTTGAGGGCCGAACCGGGCTGGCCGCCGCCCGATGCGTTCCCCGAGCGCGGCACGTAGTCGGCGAACGTCTGGTTCGGATACTCGCGCAGCGGTCCGTGCGCGAGCCGCTGTTGATCGCGGATCTTCACGCGAATCAGGTTCAGCACCGAGTCTTGCATCGCGACCGAGATGCGCTGGCCCCGCTCGGTGTGGGTGCGCTGGTAGAGCGCGGCCAGGATCGCGGCAACCATGTGGATCCCGCTCCCGGAGTCGCCGATCTGCGGGCCGGAACTCGTCGGCGGGCCTTCGGGCCAGCCGGTCGTGCTCATCCCGCCGCCCATCGCCTGCGCGACGGTCTCGTAGGCCTTGAAGTCCTCGTATTTGCCGGGGCCGAAGCCCTTGATCGACGCGTACGAAATGCGCGGGTTGATCTCGCGGATGCGGTCCCAGGTGAAGCCCTGGCGGTCGAGCACGCCCGGGCCGAAGTTCTCGACCAGCACGTCGCAGTGCGCGATGAGGCGCTCGAAGATCGCCTTCCCGTCGGGCGTCTTCGTGTTGAGCGTGATGCTGCGCTTGTTGCAGTTCAGCATCGTGAAGTACAGGCTGTCGACGTCGGGGATGTCCTGCAGCTGACCGCGCGTGATGTCGCCGCGGCCCGGCAGCTCGACCTTGATGACATCCGCACCGAGCCAGGCCAGGATCTGCGTGCACGAGGGGCCGGCCTGGACGTGCGTCATGTCCAGGATCTTGACGCCGTCGAGCGCTTTGCGGACCTGCGCTCCGTCCTGCGCGCTGTTCGCGGGTGCGCCGTTCGAGCTCATCGCGCCCTACTTGTACATCGTCTGGTTCATCGTCCCCGGAGCGAACTCGTTGGGATCGATCCAGACGTTGATGAGGGCGACCTTCCCGGAGGCCATGGATTCACGCGCGCGCTCGAGGGCGGGCCGAATCTGCTTCGGATCGCGCACCGCTTCGGCGTAGCCGCCGGGCATCTGCGCGAACTTCTCGAAGTCGACATCGCCGAGGTAGTTGCCGATGTCGCCCTTCTCCTTGCCGTACTTGATGATCTGACCGGCGCGGATTTGGTTCATGAACGAGTTGTTGCCGATGATCCCGATGAACGGGAGGTCGAAACGGTTGGCCGTCTGGATGTCCCAACCGGTCATCCCGAAGGTACCGTCGCCGAACAGACACACGACCTCTTTGTCGGGCTCGGCGAGCTTCGAGGCCATCGCGAACGAGACGCCGACGCCGAGCGTGCCGAGCGGACCGGGATCCATCCACAGCCCGGCGCCCTTCGGCCAGACGATCCCGCCGGCCGCGGTTACGACGTCGCCGCCGTCGCCGATGAAGCGCGTGTTCTCGGTCAGGAACTCGTTGATCTCGTAGCCGAGCCGCAGCGGGTGGATCGGCATCGCGTCGTTCTTGATCTTTGGCAGACGCACGTCGTAGAGCTTCTTCTCCTCGGCGCGCAGCTCGTCGATCCAGGGCTGACGGCCCTTCGCGCCGTCCCGCAGGCGGCCGGACGCGGCCTGCGTCACTGCGCGCAGGATCGCGCCGACGTCGCCGACCAGGCCCAACGAGATATCGCGGTTCTTGCCGACGGTGGCATAACCCATGTCGATCTGCACGACGGTCGGAGCCTTGAGCCGCTTGCCGTAGCTCATGCGGAAGTCGAACGGCGTGCCGACGATCAGGATCACGTCGGCTTTGCCGAACGCATAGCCGCGCGTCAGCTGGAAGCCGTGCGGATCGGTCGGCTGGAACGTGCCGCGGCCCGCACCGTTCATGAACGCCGGGATGTTGAACGTGCGCGCGAACTCGTGCGCCGCTTCGGTCGCGCGGCAGGTCCACGTCTGCTGCCCGAAGAGCACGGCGGGACGCTCGGCCCGGATCAGAATGTCGGCGAGCTTCTCGATGTCGGCCGGATCGCCGATCGACTTCGTCGACGCGCGGTAGTGCCCGCGCTGCGGGATGACCGCTTTGTCCAGCGGCACCTTGCCGTCGAGAATGTCGCGCCCGATCTCGAGGTACGAAGGGCCGAACGCCCCGTTGTGCGCCTCGCGGAACGCCATCGCGATCATATCGGCGACACGCTCGGTCGTCACGACGCTGGAGGCGAACTTGGTGATCGGCTTCATGATCTCGACGTGCGGGAGATCCTGGAGCGAACCCATCTTGTGCTGGTTCAGCGCGCCCTGGCCTCCGATCAGCAAGAACGGGCTCTCCGCGCGGAACGCATTCGCGACACCGGTCGTCGCGTTGGTCGTGCCCGGACCGGCGGTGACGACGGCGCAACCGGGCCTCCCGGTGACGCGGGCGTAGCCGTCGGCGGCGTGTGCCGCGACCTGCTCGTGCCGCACATCGATGATCTTGATGCCCTCAGCCGTGCAGCCGTCGTAGATGTCGATGATGTGGCCGCCGCAGAGCGTGAAGATCGCGTCGATGCCTTCGTTCTTCAACGCCTTCGCAACGAGGTGGCCGCCGGAGATCGTCTGTGCCGGCTGGTCGGCATCGAGTTTCGGTAGGTCGGTAGCGACCGGTGCAGTCTGAGCCATGGCCTCCCTCGTCCAGTGCAGCGTTTGCGAGATGGAAGAAATCTACAGGTCGTTGTCGTTCGCGTCGACGTGCGCTGCGAGCTCGAGCGCATGGTCCCGAACCAGGCGTTCGGCCAGGTCCGCGTCGCGCTTCTCGAGCGCCTTGATGATGTGCATGTGGTCGACGATCGAGCGTTCGAAACGACGGTTCTCGGCGATCGTGCGATGCCGGATGGAGCGAACGTGGATCAAGATACCCTCGGCGGTGCGCCGCAGCGCCTCGCAGCCGGAGAGCTCGATGATGCGCTGGTGGAACCGGAGGTTCGCGTCCGAGTACTCGTCGAGGTTGGCCGCAATGCGACCGCCGTCGAAGGTGGCAAAGATCGATCGCAGCGAGGCAATCGCCGCCTCGCTGGTGTGGAGGGCGACGAGCCGCGCGGCCATGCTCTCGAGCGCCGCCCAGACGATGATGATTTCCAGCAGCTCGGCTTTGGTCTTGCGCGCGATGAAGTATCCGCGGCGAGGCACGCTTCGTACGAGCGACTCGTGCTCTAAACGAACGAGCGCCTCGCGGATCGGCGTCCGGCTGACCCCAAGCCGGGCAGCCAGTTCGCGCTCGTCCAGGCGAAGGTTCGCCTCATCCATCTCGTAGAGATTCGTCGCCGTGATTGCACCGCGAATAGCATCGTACACCTGCGCCGAAAGGCTGGCGTCAGGGCGAATCGCAGCGAGGGCTAAGGCAGCCATGCGGGCCTCGTAGTCAGGCGAATCGGTTCTGGCATACTGTATACCAGAATCCGAGTTGGGCTCCCGGCTTGATTCTCCTCCCGTGCGGGAGGCTCCGGCGGACCTCCTGGCGAGTACCACCGGCATGTGCGTCGCCGCCGGCCGCGTGGCGTTCTTCAGCCGGCCGGCCTTCCTCGGAATTCTGACCGCCGTCGTGGCACCGCTCGTCGCCGGTGCCGGCGGGATCGAGGCCGCCGCCGCCGACGACGATGCGGGGCGTGTCCCGCTCCCCGAGCCGCACGGCCCGCTCTCC
>OCZT010007414.1_pt1 | contig 10761 bp, 7 predicted proteins | sample 1539031 | NCBI WGS metagenome assembly OCZT01 (sample SAMEA3539308, study PRJEB22396) | soil metagenome | biome: tundra; feature: field; material: soil | place: USA | collected 2010-05 | depth 0.15 m
CTTTTCATAAATATTCTTTTTATGTTTTAACCTCATCCTCAATCCTTCTCCAAAAGGAGAAGGAGGCCAAACAATTGATAGTTTTTCAAACTGCGCTCTAACACTTCAACAAATGTACGATGTGGAAGAACTAATGTCTGGACTTTCACTATTGTACCGCTCTTTCTCCTTTTGGAGAAGGATGGATGAGGTCTATTTAATATTATAACTAACCGCTGTAATCGTTACTGGTCCTGATAAACCTGACGGTAACGGCTCCCACTTTGATGCATCAAACAAACCATTTTTACTATTCTCTCTTCTTCTCGCCGGCATGTTGGTGTTATAAAATTTCTTTTTGAAGTATGATTTGAAGAGGGATTATAAAAAAATATTTCCCGAAAAAAAATATGGCAATAATTATGCTCTTACTACTATATGCTTTTTAATATAATCAGGATCAATATCTACGCCAAGGCCGGGTCCGCTTGGCACTTTTACCACTCCGTTCTCACTTATCAGGGAAGAGGTTTTGCATTGAAAAGGCAGTTCCTTACTCAGTGCCTTAAATTCATGATAAGCGCCAGCATTGGGAACTGCAGAAATAAAATGCATCATATATACATAGCCAAATCCATCGCCGGTGATGTGTGGGGTACAAAGTTTTCCGGTTACCTGCGCCATTCGGGCAACCTTCATAGAGCGTACCATACCACCAAAATAAAACGTATCGGGTTGCAAAACTTTTAATGAATTGTTAGCGATGAGCCAACGGAAATTATGAAGGCTGGGTTCCTGTTCGCCACCGGCAATAGGTATCTTCAACGCTTTAGCAACCAGCATGGTTTCCTCATACCAGTCAAATGGCACGGGCTCTTCATAAAAATCATAATTATATTCCTGCATGATCTTACCAATGCGAATTGCTTCGGCCACATCATAAGACCCATTGGAATCAGCGGAGATCACCATTCGGTCTCCAAATGTTTTACGCACCAATGGGATCAACAATTCAGATCTTTTATCAGGATATTCCGGATGGCTCATTCGTCCACCTACTTTAAATTTGATGGCCTTTGCATGAGATAGTGATAATTGCTCTTTCAACTGCCGGATGGTTTCTTCCGGAGTGATCCCTCTTTCACTATTGGCTTGATAAACAGCAATTTCTTTATGATGAATATCACCTATTAATTCACCAATCGATTTACCGGAGATTCTGCCCATCATATCAAGAATTGCAAATTCAAGTGTAGCTACCGGCACCCAGAGGGCAAGGCTTTGCAATTTGTAATTGCTTGCATACACATAGAGTTCCTCAAGCAGCGCTTCCAGATCCCGTGCATCTTTTCCAATAAAGAAGGGACTTACACGATTAACAAAAATGGGATATAAGGATTTTAACTGCTGGCTGGCGCCTACCGAAATGCCCTCTGCTCCATCTTTGGATCGCACCCGGCAAAGAAAAGTATCCTTAAAACGAAGCAGTTCCACCGTATCAATAATAACAGGTGTTTTGAACAACTCTTTTTTAAATACCGGTTGCCTGATGGTTTTGTCCAGCAGGTCATAATCAGGTGTAGGGTCCGATGCAGGGAAAGCCTTCGATGAAAAAGGTAATGTGGCTGCCACCCCGCCAAGGGCTGCAGATGTTAGAAATGCCCGTCTGTTAGTTGCCATTAGAAATTCTTTTATTAGTTATTGTAATCGGATTTATTTTCACAACTATTTTTTTTTACCACATCATAACCATCAACTTTAATATTGGGTCGATGTGCATCCTGAGGAAAGAAAATAAAAATGTACCCGGCTTCGCTAAAGTGATTTGTTTCCGGCTTTTTTAATTCTTTTATTTTTTATGCCCAACGTTTGCGTGAGATGAAAATCCTCAACATTTTTTAAAATAATTGTTTTTACATTTTGAGGAGTTTGTGCTTTCACACGGAAAATATCTATACCCTTTACATCTTCTAATAATATGGGCGAACGTGTTTCTTTGCCCATGTAGCTTATCTCTACATTATTTAATTCTATATTTTTTGCATGACGAATAAAGAAACCATAAGCGGGCATTACACCCATCTTTTGTGGCTCAGGATAATCTTTTTCATACTCGGGAACAACAGTTTGAATTTTAGCAAGTGGAGAATCTATCTGGCGATAATATATACGAATGTTACTAAGCTTCACATCTTCTATATCGTGCCCTGGCAGACCACTGATAAGCGTAGCAAAATGTGCATCGGCATTGTAAGCAATTACATTATTTATCATCACTCTTCGTAAAGCACCTATTGGTGTTCCTTCGGGCCCGCGCATACGGCCACCTAAACGTAAAAAGATTGGAGAGTTAGTTACTTCTCTCATAGTAATGTTACTAATAGTTACATCTTCAAGCAATGCTCCATCTACTGTTTCCAATGCAAGGCCGCGACAAAATTCAAACACACAATTAGAGATCGTAATGTTTTTAAACCCCCCATTTGATTCTGTACCAAACTTTATTCTTCCCGTTGGCCCTTCATGATCCGGCACTTTGTTCCATTCTTTACGCTGGTATGTGCCATTATAAAATGTTCCTAAATCATAACCACTCACCTGGCAATTAGTAATGGTTACATTTTGCGTTGCTCTTGCATAACCTAATGCATAAGAACTCTTCAAACATATAGCATCATCATACGGAGAGTTAACCGTGCAATTAGAAATGCGGACGTTGTAACAACAATCTATATCCATTCCATCACGGTTGGTATCCATCTTTAAATTATCAATAGTAAAATTGTCTACACCTGTCGCTAATATTCCAAAGTGGCCGCCGTTAAGAATTGTAAAGTCTTTTAGAATCACATTTTTGCAAAGCTTTAAGCTGATGGTTTTATTACCAACTGGTCTTCGTGCAGATGCATTTCTTGATAATCCTTTGCCATTAATAATTCCGGGACCAATGATTGAAATGTTTTCTAAATTTTCTCCCCATATTAAACTGTTCTGCCAATGGCTATGACCAAAATCCTGGTACTTATCAAAAGCATTTGGTTCAGGTGCATCATACTTACCACCTGCAGCAGAATCTGCAGCTAATAAAATGCAGCCCTGATCAAGATATAAACAGATGTTGCTTTTTAAATGAATTGAATAACTCAAATAAGTTCCTGCTGGAAATAAAACGGTTCCGCCACCGGCTTTTACTGCTGCATCAATTGCATTATTGATAGATCTTGTATCTAATGTTTTACCATCGCCTGTTGCACCAAAATTTTTAATGTTAATCCATCCAGACTGTGATGAACTTTGAGAAAATGCAGCATCAAAAAAGATGACTGAAAAAAATATAACAAGTAAAAATTTATTCAGCTTAAAAAAATATTTGCATTTTTCTTTCGTCATAAAAATTAATTTATAATTGAAATATTTTATCCATTAAGATCCATTTCTCATTTTCTTTTGCCCAAGGCATAGGCTGCTGAAGCTTCCACATTAATTCTTCCCACTCCTGCACTTTGGGGTTAGCTGCATCCATCGCCGCTTTGTTCTCAAAACTGAAATTATCTTCTGTATCCATTATCATGAAAAGCCGGTTACCTGTGCGATAAATTTCCATATTGGTGAGGCCGGAATCAAGAATACTTTTTTTGATCTCAGGCCATCCGTTTTCTTTTTTATGCCAATGCTCATATTCTGCTATCAAAGCAGGATCATCAACAAGGTCGAGTGCCAAACAAAATCTTTTCATAATAAATTGAAATTAATTTTCAAAAGATCAAAATGAATAATTTATTTTTTTCAGTTCACAATTTTTGAAATCAATCTTATCAAAAATTTATCTGACATCAAATTAATTAACAGACGTAATAGTTACAGGCCCCAACAAACCTGAAACCTGCGGTTCCCAATTGGATGCATCAAAAGGTTTATAATTGATGTTCACAAAATTGATCTCATGATAATTGCGCCACTTAATTCCTTTTTTATCCATGTCACGGATGCGGTTTGCCATAAGATTCACTACTTCAATTTTAATGGTATTATTTCCCTGCTTTAAATATTTGCCAACCCGTGCCCTGAAAGGAATGCTCCATAAAATACCAACGTCTTGTCCATTGATCCACACATGTGCACTCTCATTTACTTTACCAAGATCAAGCAAATATTCACTTGCATTTTTTGCAGAAAGATTGTAGTTTATAGTGTATTCCCCGGTGCCTGAAAAAGCTATTGCTTTCGCATCCGGAAATTGTGTCCATGAAATAAGACTCGATAATTTTTGATCTGAAGGTAACTCTGGTCCGCCCTCTGTAAAATGCAATTTCCAATCCCCTGTTATCATAACAGGATTACCATATTTTTCAAGATACTTCCAGGCAAATAATTTAGGAGGGTTACTTGTATAGCAACGAAGAATTAGTGCTTCACCCGGCTGCATTTGCACACGAACATTTGTTTTACCATTTGTAACTGTTGAAGCAGCAATCCCATAATTACTACTCTGCGGATCCATGATAACTACTGATCTTGCTATCACGTTTAAAGGGATAGATGCATCTACAGACTTAGCAGTATGATTAACCAGGTAATAATATTTTCCATCATTTAAATCTCTGCGAATAAATTTAAGACCATTATCAGTAAGCTTCTCACGACTAATTCCCTCCATCTGCAAAGCTGTTTCCACATCATTCGATAAGAATATTTTTCCCTTACCAATTTTTAATTGCTGAGTTCCGTCACCGGGATTTTTAAATGTTAACCGGGATAAAATTTTTTTAAAACTGATTCGCCTTTTTGCAAGATCAGTAAGCCCCGGTACATCATTTGGAAAATCCTGAAATATAACAGTAGCACCATTCTCAGCCAGTTGAATAATTTTCTCCAATGTTTCAACAGACATAAACTTACAAGTCGGAATGATCAGTGCTTTATGAAAAGGCGCAGAAGAAACAATTTGGATACTACCATTATTCACGTGTGATTGACTTAACATTTTATCAGAAACATAATCCAAAGAGTAACCGTTGTTTTGCAACTGTGTAACGGAGCGGTTAAAACCTGTTGGCGTTAGCCATTCATTTACATTATGCATTGAAAGTTGCAGATCTGTACCTTTAGGAGTTGACCAACAATCATACACAGGCCAGTAAGTTAGTAATTCATTATCAGGCTTTCCGGCCTGTAATACAGACTGGCAGCGGGCTATATAATTATTTAATCCACTCAACTGTGGCCATAAACTATTAGACGGAGTAAAATTAGTTGCTGCATAGAACTGCCATCCCGGAAAAGGAACATCGTCAGGTGAGTAAGTAGTTCCATGATAAAATACATGATTTATTCCTCCCAGAAATAATCTTTCAACCTCAGGCTTACATTGCGAAAGCGATGTTTTAAAATGATCGGTAAGCCAAACAAAAGTTTCAGATGAAGCCAAAGGTTTTCCATAAACATGTGCTGCAGAAGAAGCGAATTTAAAAATGTTGGGATTGGAATTTGGGTTAATAACATCAGTAGTATCATGACGTAAACCTGGGATAGGAAAATAACTTAATCCAAAATATGCTTCGCATTCGGGAATATCAGCAGCTGCATACAGATCAAGCAAATTACCCGGTGAGCCGTGTGCCTGATATTTTGTAATGCGATTATATTTATGTGCCCAGTTTGTCCAGTTGATTGCAAGATTATCAATCAGCATCTGGCTCATTGTTTCACGGTAATCACTTTTTACACGAATAACGGTTTCTGCTGTATCGTTGCTTTGTAATTGTTTTAAATATAAACGCAGATCATAACCTCTTCGTTTTTTAAATTCATCAAAAAAATCGGGAGACCAGTTTGCATTGTACACTTCATAACTGTCGTTAAAGAAAGCCCGTATGCCCGGCGCTTTACCATTGAAAGCATCATCAAATCTTTTTAGATAATCGTCAACAGCTTTTTTATTCAAATGGTTCATCACAAGTCCTTCGCCACCGGCAGCAGCTCTCTTTACCATCTGCAATGTTTTACCGCAAAAGGCTGCATATAATTGCCACTTACCTGAAGATGGTGACCAATTTAATTTACCGGTGTTATCAACTTTATCAAGTAATGAAATTATCTCACCATTATCTCCATAAGCAGTAAGGGCCTGCAACTGGGCACCAGCCTGCATTTGCTTTTCATCTTTTAAAATTATTTTTTCACTAAGATTTTTCCCTGCTTCTAAAGTATAAGTTTGAATGATGAGTTTAGAAGCTGCGTCTTCAGGTTTTACCTGCGGACCACCAAAAGGCCAGCCGGTGCCTGTGTTCATATCCACTCCCATTCCCAGCGAAGACGCTTTCTTCACAGTGAAATTGAGCATGCTCATCCATTGAGGCGAAAGAAAATTGATATACCTTTTTTCGAAACCAATTGCACCATATATCGGTGTTACTTCCACTCCTCCAAATCCTGCATTGCTATAAGTGGTTAATAATTTATCAAGATTTTTTTCATCAACGGCACTGCTCATCCACCACCAGCGTGTCCATGGATGCATCTCTTTTTTTAATTGTGGCCATGGATTTATTTCTTGTTTGGTTGTATCAATTCTATCAATTTTATTTATATTAAAACTGCAAAACAACAACACACAAACGCCAATCAATACAAATAATTTATTTCTTCTTTTCATCTTAATTAATTTCAGTGAAACGACTGCATTTAAAATAAAATCTGAATTTATTTTACTTCATATTTTGTTTCTGCAATCATTTAAGCTTTTCCATTTACCATCTTGAGAACTTTGAAAAATTGATTCGATCACTCTCATATTATTTACAGCATCCTCAAGTTCAACAGGCACCGGGGTATTATTAAGTATAGCTTTTGAAAACAGGTCGCACTGGATAGTGTATTGATCAACTGCATCAAAAAAAATTTCTTCAGAACCGCTTTTAGAATGAAGCCAGATTCTTGCTTCTTTATCAGCAGGTGCGTTGAAAGGAATTTCAATTTCAATACGAGCTTCTGTACCCAAAATATTGACACGCTGGTAAGGCTCTAATTGTGTAGAACAGGTAAAAGTGGACGTTCCTGTTAAAAAATCAAGAATACCGGATGCGGTCCGGTCAGTTTTTAATTGCGGATCATACTCAATCATTCCAAAAACTCTTTCCGGCTCTTTAGCAAAGAGAAATCGCGACAAGGAAACACAATAACAACCAATATCCATCATGGCGCCGCCGCCTGCATTTTTTTGATTGCGGATATTGTGGGGATCAATATTGTAATAAGAAAAAAAAGATTGTATGGTTTTTAGTTCGCCGATCTTACCATCGCTTATAAGTTTTTTAGCATACTGCCATTGCGGATGAAAACGATACATAAAAGCTTCCATTACTTTCAGATGTGGTTTTTGATAAGCAGCGTTTTGTAATTGCTGTGCCTCGTAAGATGTAAGCCCAATAGGCTTTTCACACAAAACATGTTTACCTGCCTCTAATGATTTTATTGCCCATTCAACATGCAGATGGTTGGGCAGTGGAATATAAACCGCATCTATTTCAGCATCGCTTAATAGTTCTTCGTACGAGCCATAAGCTTTAAAAATATTCAGGCGATCTGCTTCTGCCTGCGCCGTTTCTTTATTTCGTGAAGCTATAGCAACAACATTACAAAATTCTCCCCGCTGCATCGCAGGAATTACTTTTTCTCTACCAATTTTAGCTGTGCTTAATATTCCCCAACTAACTTTTTTCATATAAATTATTTTTCAAATTATTTGCATCTCAATAATGGAAACTCATTACCAGTTCATCTTCAGCAAAGAAACTCCCTGGCGTGGTAATAAAATATTTATTTGGCCAGTTTCACCTGTTACATTTATTTTTTCAGGCTTGCCTGTTGTTTGCAACAGCCCGGCTTTTTCAAGTTCTTTAATTTGTGCCTTGGTAGGGTTTTGAGGCGAACCCATTTTCTTCCATACTTCATAAGAATTGCTGTGCTCATTATCAATCCTGTACTGAGTAAGTGTAATTTTTTTTGACGGTATTCCACTGATAGTAATTTTTACATTGCATACACTACCCTGCTTATCTTCATCATGATAGTTCCAAACCATTACTGCTGCGTTGTTATTATTTTTTGATGCAAGAGCACCCACATCTGTTTGCCCACGAACACTTGAGTCTAAAATATTTTTAAGAGAATACATATTGCTTGCCTGTACCTCAACTCTTTTACCTGTCATCATTCCAAACATTCTAAAAACATTTAAAACCGGTTTATCTACACCGTTAGTGGCAAGATCACGAAAGCCATAAAACCAGGGCTGGTCTTCAAATTCAAATGCCCATGTTACAGCGCCGATAAGATTTGCATTGTATTTATCAGCAAGTGCATATTTGCGTGCAAAAGCAGCAGCAGTATAACTGGAATACATAGTTCCATTGCGATAAGCATTTTGCGGATTTGTTGCCATGCCGCATGCAGCACATCCTTCAGGGTCTGATTCTCCAATTACAACAGGAATATTTTTTAGCTGAGGAAAAGAAGTTATGAGTTTGAGAGCATCATTGATGTTTTGCAATTGTTGCTTAACATTCATTACAACAGTTCCGTCAACAAGTTTAGGTGAACCTTTAGCATGAAACAAAACAAGATCAAGCGGCGAACCGATTTTTCCTGTTGCATAATTGGTGTCATTCAAACAATGTTTTATAAATGCATCAAGAAATTTAGTGCCGCCGCCGGTGATGTTAGCGCCACCAATTTTAGCTGTAGGCAAAGCCCGCTTTAAACCATCCGCAGCATAATCATAGAGCTTTAAATATTCCTGCAATGTACCTTTCCAGTAACCGCTGTTGGGCTCGTTCCAAACTTCCCAATACCAGCTTTCCACTTCCTTTTTTCCATAGCGATCTACAGAATGTTTCACCCATTCATAAACAAGGTTGCCCCATTTTTTATAATCTTTTGGAGGATAAGCCCAGCCGGTTATTATCTTGTCGTAAGGCATGCCCGGCTTCCAGTCATGCTTGTAAGGCTGAGGATGTGTTGATAATGCTTCGGGCATAAAACCAATTTGTGCAAGCGGCTTCATACCACGTTTTATATAAGTATCAAATATGCTGTCAATTATTTTCCAGCTATACACAGAATTTCCGTTTGCATCTTCAGTGTAGGCATTTGTTGAGCCCCATTTTAATGCAGGAGTTCCATCACCGGTTGATAACAAACTATGTGTTCTTACATAAACCGGAACCGGACTTAGCGCAGCAATTTCAGATAACAATTTTTTACCGTCCTTCATGTAAGTATAGTTGGGCTCATCGTAGCCAAACCAAGCCCATAGCGGATTCATGTTACCTATTGGTTTGTTCAGATCAACATTTATTGTTGCGGTGTTTGATTGGGACTTCAGAAATAAAGGAGTGAATGTATTTATAATGAATAGTAATAAAATATGTAACCCAGGTTTCTTCATAATTTTATTTTTCTTTTTGTTGTTTTCAAACCAAGTAACGAAATATATCGTTCCTACGGAACTTGAATTGTCTTTTTAATAATTTCCTACTGATATTTCGTTCCTAACGGAACTAAATTATTATTATCACCAAATAACTTACGCCATACTTTTTTCATAATCAATTCCCATCCGGTTTTACAGAAGCCATTGACGGGCTGTTTGGCCAATAAAATGATGAAAAATTATCAGGCTTCGCCGGATCAAAATCCGGTGTATTTTGTTTAAAAAATTTTGCAAGAGCCGGTACATTTTCTTTTATTCCTTTTACAATGATCTTTGAAATTTCATAAGCGCCAAAGGGTGAAAAATGCGTATTATCTTTCAGCTCTTTTGTTTGACCAGAATAGGTATTGGCAGGAAAATGTACAAATGCTTTTATTGATTCCTGCGGTCCCCATGCTTCATACATTGTTTTACTCATTGCATTCAAATCAATCAAAGGAGTGTTTTCTTCTTTTGCTGTTTGTCTTACTGCTTCGGGATAGTCACCTAAAGTTTCTTTTATTTTTCCGGTACTATCAAAGCTTCGTCTTTGCATAGATGTTACCAGTACCGGTATCCCGCCTTTCTTTTTTACTTCGGCAATAAAATATTTCAGATCTTTTTTATAACTGGTAAATGCGCCAATGCCAGGACCTTTTTGCTTTTGATCATTGTGACCAAATTGAACAAACGCATAATCCCCAGGCTTCATTAAACTCAATTCTTTTTCAAATCTTTTTTCGCCGATAAAGCTGCTTAGTGATTCTCCTGACTCTGCATAATTAGCAACGGCTACTTTTTCAGGCACAAAAAAAGAAGGAAGCATTTGCCCCCATGCGGTATAAGGCTCTTCTGCCTGGTCAACTTCTGTAGAATTGCCGGCAAGAAATACAGTAACTACATTCTTTGCAGCAGGAGTGATTTCAATTGCATCTATTTTAGGCTCAGCACTATTAAACTCAAGCGTAAGCTTATTATCCCAGTGCAGGTAAGCATGTTCACGGAGTTTGAGTCGTACACGGCTAATACCATTACTGTTCCTTATCATGCTGTCACGGATGTGAAGAGTGAATTCAACGGTTTTTACTTCACCTTTTTTTGTTTGGATTCTGTTGATCATCATACGCCTGCATTCGGCACGTATCGCAGCATCTGAAGTCCCTTCTTTATCACCGAGAGTGATTTTTACATTGTAATTTCCTTCAGGCACTTTTACTGAAAAATAAAATGGTTTAGTACTTGTAACAAATGCATCACTCAGAGCATCTTTACCACTTCGCTTAACATCAGTAACAGCCGCTCCTTTTTCA
>OCZT010007416.1_pt1 | contig 10760 bp, 7 predicted proteins | sample 1539031 | NCBI WGS metagenome assembly OCZT01 (sample SAMEA3539308, study PRJEB22396) | soil metagenome | biome: tundra; feature: field; material: soil | place: USA | collected 2010-05 | depth 0.15 m
TGTGATGTCCGAGTCGGTCATTCCGGCACGCATCACGGCCACCCCGGCGGCGCGCGAGGCGATCGGTCGCCTCCGCGCCGCCCGGGGCGGCCCGGTGATGTTCGTGCAGTCCGGCGGGTGCTGCGCCGGCAGCACCCCGATGTGCTTTCCCGAAGGCGAGCTCGTCATCGGCGACGTCGACCTGCTGCTCGGCGATATCGACGGCTGCCCGTTCTATATCGACAAACGCCTGGACGAAGCCTGGAATCAGGACGAGTTCCTGCTCGATGTCGCCGAGGGCGAGCCGGAAGACTTCTCGCTCGCTGCCGGAGCCAACCAACACTTCGTCACGCTGTCTCCAGCCTGCGCCACACCGGCCGCGCGCGACGAGAGCTGACCCGCACAACAGGTCGGTATAGTCGCGCATGTGCCTCGTCGAAGCAGGGTTCGCTGGGTGGCCGCCGCAGCGGCCGCACTGGTACTTGGCGCGGGCGGGGTCATCGTCGCGGTGGCGAGCGCGACTGCCGCAATTGGCACCAAGTCGCTGTTCGTCGCAGGCACCCCCGAGGCGGGGGTGCCTGTCGGGCTGGACGCGACCGTCTACTTTCCGGCAAAGACGCCCGCACCGGCGATCCTGCTGGCACACGGATTTGGCGGGTCGAAGACGGATCTGAGCTCCGAGGCGCGCTCACTGGCCCAGCACGGCTACGTTGTGCTGGCCTACACGGCACGGGGTTTCGGTCAGTCGGGTGGGCTCATCCACCTGGACGCGCCGTCCTACGAGGTCGCCGACGCCAGCAAGCTCATCTCCTATCTGGCGACGTTGCCGCAGGTGGTCAAGGACGCGCGCGGCGATCCACGCGTCGGGGTGGCCGGATCTTCCTACGGTGGCGGGCTGGCGTTGCTGCTCAGCGCCTACGACAAGCGCGTTGACGTGGTGGGCGCGGACATCACCTGGAACGACCTTTCGCAGGCGCTGTTCCCGAACGCCTCCGGCGGCCAGCCAGGGGTGTTCAAGAAGCTGTGGGCCGGTCAGCTGTTCGCGTCCGCAACGGGGCGCCAGGGCGGGGCCTGCGGGCGATTCGCGCCAGAGCTGTGCGCCGCCTACCAGCAGGCCGCCAGCACGGGCGAGGCTGACGCGTCGATCCTGTCCTTGCTGAGGGCCTCCAGCCCAGCGGGCGTGCTCGCTCGGATCACGGCCCCGACCCTGCTCATTCAGGGAGAGCAGGACTCGCTCTTCCCGCTCGGGCAGGCGGATGCGAACGCAGTCGGAATCGCCGAGCACGGCACACCCGTGAAGGTGATCTGGCGTTCGGGTGGCCATGACGGCGCCACCTCGACGTCGGATCTGGTGCAGGACCTCCAGGGCTGGTTCGACCCGATCTTGCTCAAACACGGGCAGGTGGACACCTCCTTTGACGTCACGGTGCCCGGTTCCGGCATCTCATCAGCCACCGGGCAGACCGTCTCGCAGAGCCTGAGGGTCGATCGCGGCTACACCAGCGGCCGGACCGAGCAGGTGCCCGTCTACGGCGGAGCCCAGACCATCTACGCGCCAGCCGGGGGAAGCCCGGCTGCGGTCACCTCGGTCCCGGGCCTGGGCAGTCTGCTCGGCACCGCGGCCAGCCTCACCGGCTCGCGGAGCCTGAGCGCGATTCCGGGCCAGGTCGCTATCTTCGCCTCGCCGCCACTTCGCAAGAGCCTGCTGGTGGCGGGCTCCAGCACCCTCACGCTGGAAGTCACGGCGCGCGGCGCCACCGACGCAACCCTGTTTGCGTCCGCCCATCACCTTGGCGCTGATGGGAGCGACACGATGCCTTCAGGGCTGGTGGCTCCGATCCGGCTTACCGGACTGACTCCAGGGGTCGCCCGGACCGTGACGGTCAGGCTGCCTGGCATCGTGAGGAACCTGCCCGCCGCCGATCGGCTGGTCGTGGAGGTCGCAACCACCGACCTGGCCTACCAGCTGCCGACCTCCCCGCGCAGCTACACGATCGCCCTACCCACCAACACGGTCACTGTGGCCACCATCGACGGACGTATCGTGCGTACCGGTGCGCCGTGGGCCTGGCTGGTGATCGGCCTGGCCGCGATGGCGATTCTGATCCTCGGCGGGCTGGTTGCGGGGCTCCGACGCCGCCGCCGTCGGAGCGTGGACTCCGAGCTCTCGCAGGTGCCGGTGGCTATTGAGGACCTGGTCAAGGACTACGGCGATGGATACCGGGCCGTGGACGGGGTGAGCTTCCGCGTCGAACGCGGGCAGGTTGTCGGGCTTCTGGGCCCCAACGGTGCCGGCAAGACCACCGCCTTGCGGGTCCTGATGGGACTGATCCGGCCGACGTCAGGCACGGTGCGTGTGTTCGGTGAGCTGGTCGAAGCGGGCGCCCCGGTGTTGAGCCGGATCGGATCATTCATTGAGGGCCCGGGCCTGCTCCCGCACCTGTCCGGTCGGGACAACCTGCGGCTGTTCTGGGCCGCCACCGGTCGCCCGCCGGCGGACGCCGAGTTCGACACGGCCTTGGAGATCGCCGGCCTCGGCGCATCGGTCGACCGCAGGGTCAAGACGTTCAGCCAGGGCATGAAGCAGCGACTCGCCATCGCCCAGGCGATGCTCGGGCTCCCCGAGCTGCTGGTCCTGGATGAGCCCACAAATGGCCTGGACCCGCTGCAGATCGCCGAGATGCGTGGGGTGCTCCGCCGGTACGCCGCGACCGGGCGCACCGTCGTGATATCCAGCCACCTGCTGGCCGAGGTTGAGCAGACCTGCAGCCACGTCGTCGTGATGCACAACGGCAAGCTCGTCGCCGTGGGGTCGGTGGCCGAAATTGCCCGAACTGGCGGCATGCAGCTGGCAGTGGAGAACCCCCAGCTGGCACAGGAGATTCTGAGCGCCGCGGGCGTCGACTCGCAGACGGTGGCGGCACGCCGCTCATTGGAGGACATCTTCATCGAGATGGTTGGTGCAGACAATGACTGAAACCCCGGCCAGCACCCCCGGCCCCGCGGAGCACCCGGCGCCAACCCGCCGCGGCGTCCACGACAGGCTGATGCAGCTGGACGCCGTCCGCGACAACGGCTTCCGGCCCGAGCGAACTTTGCGCGTGCGGGTGGAGTTCGTCCGGCAGCTGCGCCGCCGACGCACACAGCTGACCGCGCTTGTCTTGCTGGTCCTGCCTGTGATCATCGCGCTGGCGTTCCAGATCAGCTCGAGCCCAGGCTCGGCTGGGGCGGCTCCACAGGGCGGGTCAGGGCGGGCGGGCGCCCCGGCGCTGGTCAACCTGGCAACCACAGGCGCGACCAACTTCGCGCTGTTCAGCGAGTTCGCCGCGGCGGGGTTCCTGCTGGTGGTCATCGTGGCCCTGTTCTGTGGGGACACCGTGGCCAGCGAGGCGAGCTGGTCATCGCTGCGCTACCTGCTGGCGATCCCCGTGCCCCGCTCACGGCTCCTGCGACAGAAGCTGATCGTGGCGCTCAGCCTCAGCTTCGGTGCGAATCTGCTGCTGCCGGCCTGGTCCTACCTGGTCGGGGGTGTGTTCTTCGGCTGGGCCCCCGGGCAGTCACCCCTGGGCGGGACCTTCACCACGGGAGCCGCGCTGCAAAGGCTGCTCATCGTGGTCTGCTACGCCTGTATCCAGTCGCTGCTGGTGGCAGCCCTCGCGTTCCTGCTCAGCGTGTTGACTGACGCACCGCTGGGAGCGGTGGGTGGCGCGACGATGCTGGTCGTGGTGTCCAACATTCTGGACTCGATCACGTCCCTGGACCCCTACCGACGCTTCCTGCCCACCCATTTCCAGTATTCGTGGCTGGACGCGCTCGGTCAGAACATCGTCTGGGACGACATGTTGCGAGGTACGGGACTGGCCCTGCTCTACTCCGCCGTGTTCTTCGCCCTTGCCTGGTGGCGGTTTCAGGAGAAGGACATCCTGAGCTAGGCGGGGTCCGTTCCCCTGCGGCCAAGACGCCCATCGCAGTCCGACGGTTCAGCCCGCCACTGAACTGGCGGGGGCGTCGAGAGTCTAGGTCGAGATGCTCCAGATGACGCGACATCGACTGCTGGACGAAAAGGCATAGCCCAAGCACGGCAAGAGCCTGTAACCGGACGTCATCCATCGCACCGCCTGCCAGCTGCCCCCATGACTTGCCCCTGAATAGGTGGCCCGATCTGCGTCTACGCACGACGCAGATGGTTCCCCATGGCTGAAGCCGGGGAAACCGCTATTTCAGGATGTTCACCGCGCGCGCAAGGACAAGTGCCGTGGTCGACAAGGCGATGGCGCTCTGTAGCGCCATCAAGGACTTCGCCCACCGCGACAGCGGCATGGTGTCGGTCGGCGAGAACGCCATGACGTTGGTGAAGCTGGTGTAGAGGTAGTCGAGGAAACGCGGCTCCCAGTGCTCCGGGCTCATCTCCGGGGTGACCATCTGCGGGAACAGGAAGTCCGGGTGCGGTTCCGTTCCGGCCATCCGGTTGAAGGGACCGCCACGGTCAAGCTCCCAGTACCAGATCCCGAAGACGATGATGTTGGTCAGGTAGATCGCCGCGCCGGCGCTGAGCAGGCCGATCGCGTCGTTACCGGTCTTGCCGGTCACGATGGCGTAGTCGAGAAGAAAGGCTGACGCCAGGTTGTCCAGGGTGATCGCACCGGCCAGCGCCATGGTCAGGTAGCGCCCGACGCGCGTGGGACGAGACAACCTCACCGGGTTGATCGCCGTCAGCACGACCAACAGGGCGACCTCCAGCAGCGGCAACAGCCAACGCGGGTGCAGGCTGAAACGGCTGGACAACGAGATCTGCAGCGCGATAGCGACCACCATGGAGGCTGCGACCGGCAACCGGTTCTCCGGTCCGGTGGGCCGCAGCCAGGCCGGCACCCATTCGGTCTCCAGCCCGGCAACGCGTCTGGCCCCCCCGCGGTACAACTCGGCCCACGGCGGGCGAGGATGGGAAACCGCGGATTCCGCATGCTGGCCCGGCTTAGGTTCTTCTTTCTCGACCATGACGTCATTGTGCGCCGCGGATTCCGAGGGCCCGGTCGGCAGGGTCAGGAGCCCATGGCGACCCGGATACGGCGGCGAGTTTTCCGCCGCGATGAGGTCATCACGGGCAGATTCGACAGCGAAATCGTTCAGTTGAGGGTCGCGGCGAGGGAATTTTCCGTACGCTAGGGGCATTCATCATGAGGACACCCGTTCCGGCTTGACGGGGCCGGAGGAGGATCGGATCAGTTGACTGCAAGAAGCGACCTGAAGATCGAAGACCCACGAAAGCAGCAGCGACGTCCACGGCACAAGGCATTTCGGCCACGTCGGCGACGCATCTGGGTGCGGCGCGTCGGCTTGCTGATGGTGGTCCTGCTCCTATGGCCGGCCTGGTCGATCACCGGTGCCCTGACCGCTCCGGGGACGGACACCACGTCCGCGCGGCTGGCCGAGTGGGCCCGGTTCAACGGGCTGGGCTGGGTGGTCAGCGGCCTGGAGACTGCCCAGTACAAGATGAACCCGCCAAAGGTTGGCGGCACCCTTGCCGGCGGCATCCCGCGCCTGAGCGCGAGCCGGCCGGCGCCGCGCCAGACCACCAAGCCATCGAGCTACCTGACTCCTCCGGCGACGATCCCATCTCAAGCCCAACCATCTCTGCCAGGCGAGGGCGCCTGGCAGTCGCTGGTCAGTGTCCACGGACAGCCAGCGATCCGGGCCGCGTTCCTGCGTCCGGACGCAGAGCACACCAGCTATCTGGTGGGAGTGGCCTGGCTCAACCAGAAGCTGGTCAAGATGGTCCTGCACCCCGGATACAAGGTGCCCGGCGGTTCGGGCTGGTCCCAGTCCTCTCAGGTGCCGCCGTCACAGCGCGACGCCCTCCTGGCAACGTTCAACTCGGGCTTCACCATGAATGACGCCAATGGCGGCTACTGGCAGGACGGCAAGACCGGCGTGCCCCTGCGCACTGGCGCAGCGTCAATGGTGCTGTACAAGGATGGCCACGTCGATGTGGCCAACTGGAACTCAGCCAACCCGGCGCCGGACGTGGCCGCTGTCCGCCAGAACCTGGGCCTGTTGGTTGACAACGGCGCGATCACGCCCGACGTGAACAGCACGACCACCTCGACGTGGGGGGCGACCGTCGGCAACGCCACCTTCGTGTATCGCTCAGCCGTGGGAATCCGCAAGGACGGCTCGCTGGTGTTCGTCGTAGGTGCCTCGATGTCGGTGCGCACACTGGCCAACATCGTGCACGACGCGGGAGCGGTGCGGGCCATGGAGCTGGATATCAACCAGTCATGGACCAACTTCATCACCTACACTCATCCAGGCAACGGAGTTGCGGTGCCTCAGATGCTCACCAAGGACGAGCACCCCAACCCTTACCGCTACCTCCAGCCGTCATCGCGAGACTTCGTCGCAGTCCTTGCTCGTTAGTGAGCCCGGCGTGAGGACGACTTGAGTCTGTTCCTGGAACAGGCCAAACGCGGGGCACTTGGGGAGTTGCCGCCAACCTCCGCGGCCCATGATGATCAGTTCCTGACGCGATCACCTGGTCGCGGCTTGTGGGAAGCCGTAGCAACTAGGAGAAATCGTGACCAAAGAGGAACCCGCAGTCACTGCCGGCAGCTCGTTCTTCGATGTGCTGGCTGGGCACTCTGAGGGGCACAAGACTGGTCGGGCCGGTTGGCTGCGCGCGGCGGTGCTGGGGGCCAATGACGGGCTGGTGTCCACCTCGAGCCTGCTGGTGGGCGTGGCAGCCAGTGGTGCCTCGACCGGAGCGGTCCTGACCGCAGGTATCGCGGGGTTGTCGGCTGGAGCCATGGCCATGGCAGCCGGTGAGTACGTGTCGGTCAGCTCGCAGTCGGACGTGGAGAGCGCAGACCGGCAGACCGAGATCGCCGAGCTGGCCGCCGATCCCGAAGGAGAGCTTGAAGAGCTCACCCAGATCTACCAGGCCCGTGGCGTTCCGCGCGAGCTCGCCGAGCAAGTCGCCGTGGCCCTGCACGAGGACGACCCTCTCCAGGCTCACCTGCGCGACGAGCTGGGGCACCACGAGTCGACGAAGGCGCGACCACGGCAGGCCGCCGGCGCGTCGGCGGCCAGCTTCACCATCGGCGGACTAGTCCCCTTCCTCGGCATGATCGCCACCGGCCAGGGGTCCAGGCTGGTGGCGATCGTGGTAGTGACCATCGTGGGTCTGGGAGCCGCCGGGGTGCTCGGAGCCCGCGCCGCTGGCACGACCCTGCTGCGTCCCACGATGCGAGTCCTGCTCGGCGGTACCGCAGCGATGATCGTGACCGCCGCAATCGGCCGGATCGCGAACGTCTCTGGCCTTTAGCCTCAGCCTGTGAAGAGCGCCGCGACGGCGCGCACTGACAACGTCCGCCCACCACGACGCGAGGATGGGGCTCTTGCTTGAACAGCGACCCTCCTGCCCCCGGGCGGACACCCGCATTACGCTGAGTTCGATGATCCGGCGACAGGTGCTCCAGGCGATGGCCGCCGCCGCTCTGCTCGTACTGGCGGTGTTCGGCAGCAACGCATTGCCCGCCGGCGGCGTCGCCCCCAAACCACTTCCGCAGGCCGGCTCGACCCAGCGGCTGGTGATCATTGGCACCGGTGGCCTGAGCCCCGGCGACATCGATCCGGCCCATACCCCAAACCTCTGGAGACTGTTGCGCGACGGTTCCTCGGCGGCCCTGAACGTCACCGCCGTCCACACCGACACATGCCCCGTCGACGGGTGGCTGACGTTGTCGGCGGGCAACCGCGCCGGACAGCCGGACAATGGCACCCGGGACCCGGCCTGTCAGCCGATCCCGGACGTAAAGAACGGTTTCATCACCGGCTGGGACTCGCTCGCGGTGGCAGCCGCTGACCGGCCCTACGGCTCGACGCTGGGGACGCTGTCACAGGTTCTGACCAGCAGCGGCCAGTGCGTCTCGGCGATCGGGCCCGGGGCAGCCCTGGGCGCGGCCTTGCCCGGCAGAGGTGCCGTCGACCGCTTCCAGCAGTTCAACGCCTCGACGCTGACACCCGCCCTTGGTACCTGCCCCACGACGTTGGTCGACGTGGGTGCGGTTCATGACACGGGCGAAGCAGACGTGGCCGTCCCGAACAAGCCCGCACTCTCCCGCGCTCAGCAGCTTGCTGCCGTCGACCAGCGCGTAGGGCAAGTGATCGCGGCAGCTCCCCACAGCGCGGACGTCATGGTCGTCAGCCTCGCGGATGCGGGGCCGCGCCCCGGGCTAAGGGTGGTGCTGGCCGCGGGCAAAGGGTTCGGGCCGGGCACGCTCTACTCCCCCTCCACCCACCAGCCGGGGCTCGTCCAGCTTGACGACATCACCGCCACAATCCTCAGTCACGCCGGGGTGGCCGCGCCCCGCTCAGTAAGCGGATCGGCCTTGCAACGCTCACCCGACCCGAACAACTCGAACGCGCTGGCCCAGCGCCGGCACACCGCGATCATGGACTACGAGCTCTCGTCGCAATGGGTGCAGCCGGTGGTCTACCCCTTCTTCGTCACGTGGGTGGCGCTCATGCTCGCGGGTCTGACGGTCCTGGCGGTGACCTGGCAGCGCCGCCTTGGCAGTCAGCGGTCCCGCGAGTCAATGCGCACCTGGGTACGCAAGGGGCTCGTGATCTTCGCAGCAGTCCCGGCGGCAACCTACCTCGCCAACATCGTGCCGTGGTGGCGCTTCGGCTCGCCGCCGGTCGCGCTCGTGCTCGCGGTCGCAGCGTGGGCCGGGGTGCTCGGCGCCATCGCCTTGGGCGGTGGGTGGCGCCGCTGGCCAATGGGCCCGGTCGCAGCAGTTTCCGCGATGACCTTCGTCGTGCTGGCCGCCGACGTCGCGTGCGGCTCAAGGCTGCAGGTGTCATCCCTGCTCGGCCTTAACCCCATCGTCGGGGGCCGCTACTTCGGGCTCGGCAACGTCGCCTTCGCCCTCTTCGCCGCAGCGACCTTCCTGGTGGCGATCGCAGTCTCCAGCCCTTTGGTCCGCGACGGCCACCCCAGGCTGGCCGCGCTCGCGGTCAGCATCCTCGGCCTCATCGCGGTCGTCGTGATCGCGATGCCAACCTGGGGCAGCAAGGTCGGCGGCACCCCGGCGCTGGTCCCCGGGCTGGCCGTGCTCGTTCTTTCGATCCTCCAGGTCCGGCTGAGCTGGCCGAAGGTCCTGCTGATCGGCGGCGGGACCGCCCTGCTCGTGGTCACTCTGGCCATGCTGGACTGGCTGCGTCCTCCGGAGTCGAGGTCACACCTCGGTCAGTTCGTCCAGTCGGTCATCGACGGCGGTGCCGGTGACATCATCAGCCGCAAGCTCGCGCAGAACCTCGACACCCTGATCCACACCACGGTCTTCGCCTACCTCGTTCCGCTGCTGCTCATCGCCCTGGCCTACGTCCTGATCCGCCCCGGCTCGCGGCTCGCGCGGCCGATAGAGCCGCTCCTGGAGCAGGTCGAGACCCTCCGGGCCGGGCTCATCGGGCTCACCGCGACGATGGTCATCGGTCTGCTCGTCAACGACACCGGCGTCGCGATCCCACCCGTCGCGCTCGCGCTCGTCCTCCCGCTGCTCATCTCCGCCGGGATCCGCACGTGGGAGTTGGGTGCCGATGAGGACACCGTGACGACACGGGCGAAGCCAGGGAACCTGAACGACATTTCGGCCTCGCCCGGTACGCCCGGACGTTGAGCCCGATAGGCAAGATGTACATTCGCGTCGTGGCCAAAGGACCGGGACGCATCACCAAAGCCCCACAGGTCGGACCGGATCATCCTGTGGGATGGAGAGCTCTGCTCCTCAGCTGGAAAAGTCGCCTTTCGGTGGCCGCCTTCATCACCATGATTGTTGTCATGGGTTTCGCACTTCATGGGTCCATCGCCGGCCGACTCATTGAGGGCGCCGTGTTCCTGACGTCAATAGTCCTGCTCTGGATGACCGGCACTCGTCCCGCGGCCCAGCCTCCGAGCGACCGAGCTCCCGGCGCCGACGTCGATCGGTAGCCGGGCCCGCAAGAAGCAAGAGCGCCGCAGCCGGGTGGATCCCCCCCGCCTGCGTCTGCGACCAAGAGCAGTTCAGGGACGGGGCGCCACTATTTGACGCACTGGATGCCACCACCGGACAGGGCACTGAGCGCGGTGGGCGGCGGGGCCGTAACACCCGCGCCGCCGCCTTGCACCGGTTTCGCCGGGGCGGGCGTGGTCGCAGTCGGCGATGGCGAAGGCCCCCCCGTTACCGAACCACTGGGAAGGGTGAAATCTGTGCCGATCACGACGCGGAGGCCACCGGCAGGCAGGCCAGCGGTGCGCTGGGTGGGCAGGCCGCCGAGGGCACTAGCCAATTTGAAGGCGCTCGTGTCCGCACCGGCGCCAAACTCGATGACGGAAGCCGAAACGAGAACAGGCCCGGTGCTCGCCTTGCCCGGACTGAAACCACCAATGGTCAGCGCCTGCTCGAGCTGGCTGGCCAGCCCTGAGCGGCCCGAAGAGTTGACCGTGTCGACAACGACGCGGACGACCTTGCTGGACGAACTGGGGTGGGGCGTCACCGGGGCCGCCGCGACGCTGGTGGGTGCGGCCAGAAGGTGGCTCACCGTGGCCTGGATGAGCGGCAGATTGACAAAGTTGACGTCCTCGCCCAGCGGATCCTTGCCGAAGTGGTCGATGGGCAAGGTGTAGTAGGTGACGTTGCCACCGGTCAGGTTCGATGCCTGCCGAGCGAAGGAGAGGAGGTCCAGGCTCGAGTCGATGGCGGTGTTCTGTTTGGCCACGTCAAGGATCTGGGTCATCTTGATGG
>OCZT010007417.1_pt1 | contig 10760 bp, 10 predicted proteins | sample 1539031 | NCBI WGS metagenome assembly OCZT01 (sample SAMEA3539308, study PRJEB22396) | soil metagenome | biome: tundra; feature: field; material: soil | place: USA | collected 2010-05 | depth 0.15 m
CATTCACACTCCAACCAAGACCCGGGCAAGTCAGGACGAACATACTATCGGCTAGAGCGGCTTCACAACAGGCGTACCCGGTGTGAATAGACACTTGCCTGATCTTTGAACAAAAGCCACCTTGCGCAATATCCCGAGAGCCGGAGTGAGGGTGAACTCGTTCCAGCTCTGAGATAGAAGTAGCGCAAGGTGGGATGCGGGAGTTCGGAGAGGGGTTGTCCGGATGCCGGCCTGCCGGGTATCTCTGGGCGTGTCGAGAGGGGCGGAGGCAGCTATTTCTTCTTCCCTGGAATGAGGGTGCCCAGCCGGGCGATCCAGAGGCGTCCCGAGACTGTGGCGGGCGGTGGCGGTGGCTTCCGAACTACGGCAGACGACGTCGAATGTGGCGCTGCATCCGCCTTCGTCAGGGGGTTGGCATCGGAACTGGGCAAGTCAATGCTGCCGTCCGGGGGCTTCGAGCCGCTCTCGGCGACTCCGGCTTCAGTTGGATTCACGGTGGCCTCGCTCCCCGGTTGGGGTAGACTCGCGCCGGGCTGGGGAGATGCGGAGTCTACCCATTGGACGATCAGCGAGATCCGCCGGTTGGACGGATCGAGCGGGTTGGATGGCAAACGCAACATCTGATCCGCATAGCCTCGCACCTGCGAGATCTGGTTTGGCCCGATACCACCCTGCTGTAGCAGCCGGCGCGCGGAGTTTGCGCGGTCTGATGATAGCTCCCAATTGGTATATCCGGTGTCGCTCGAATAAGGCTGCGCGTCAGTGTGACCTTCGATGAGCAAACGGTTTGGCAGCACCTTCAGTTGAGCCGAGAGGAGATTAAGGAGGGCGACGCCGTTCTCGCTCAGCTTCGGGCTCCCACTCTCGAAAAAGGTTCCGCCTTTATCCTCGATCAGCTCGATCTTCAGGCCTTCTCCTGTGACCGTGATGTCGATCTGCTTTGAAAGTTTGGTTAGGTCCGCTTGTTTGAGGATTGCTTTTTCGATCTCCTCTTTCAGCTTTTCGACATTCTGCTTGTCGATCGAGATGCTCTCGCCCGCTCCCAGGGTCATAGTGCCAGTCTCGCGTCCGCCGCTCTTGGGATCATTGAAATATCCGGCGACCGCTTTCTTGATCTGTGGCGAGGTGTTCAACAGCCACAGGACGATGAACAGCGACATCATCGCGGTGACGAAGTCTGCGTAGGCCACCTTCCAAGCGCCGCCGTGATGGGCGCCGTGCGAGACCTTCTTCTTGATGACGAAGATGGGTCGGATGGGCTTCGTGGTCGCTGCCATGGTGAGATCCCCCTATGCTGCGCTGCTATCCGCAGGCTGGGCGTCGGAGCTGGGGCTGGCTGGTGGAGCTTCGCCACCCGCGGGCCGCTTGCATCCGGTCTCCATCTCGTCGAAGGTGGGGCGGGCGTGTTCGGGAATCGCGCGCCTTCCCATCTCGATGGCCAGCATTGGGGCCAGTCCCTTCAGGAAGGCGAGAATGACCACCCGAATCACATGCAGGTACGAGTTTTGCGCGTCTGCCTCTTTGGTCATGCTGGATGCCAGCGGTCCGACAAGTCCGTAGCACAACAGGATGCCGAGGAAGGTGCCAACCAGGGCCGCAGCTACTTTCTTGCCTATCTCTTCGGGTGGCCCGCCCAGCGAACCCATGGTGATGACTACGCCGAGCACCGCGGCGACGATGCCCAATCCCGGCAGCGCGTCTGCCACAGTCGTAAGCGCGTTGACCGGCTGCAGAACCTCATGGTGCGCAACCTCCATGTCGAGTTCCATCATCTGGTCCATGTCGAACGGCTCCACGCCTCCGGTAATCGCTGTGCGCAGCGTATCGCACACGAACGCCTGCGCGTGATGGTCCTTGAGAAACTCGGGATATTTTTTGAATATCTCGCTCTCCGCCGGCTTCTCGATATCGTCCTCGATTCCGATCAGCCCCTTCTTGCGGACCTTGTTGCATAGCTCGAACATCATCTTCAGGGTGTCCAGGTATCGCGACTTGCCGAACCTTGAGGGGCTGAGCACTCCCAATGCGCCCACCATCATGGCCTTGATGATATGGATCGGGTTCGCGATGAGCAGCGTGCCCGCGGCCGCGCCGACGATCGTCACCAACTCCGATGGCTGGACAAGCACGAGAAGGTGTCCCTTCTCCATCAGGAAGCCGGCGATCACTGCTCCAAAGACAACGACGATTCCAATGATTGGGAGCATTATGTTTCCCTTGCTTCGGTTACATGGTTGCCGCCCGCATAGGCACTGGCCTGCATGGCTTGGCGTGCGCGGTTCAACAGAGACTGCAGTGTGTTTCCTTCAGTTGCCTGGCTTGCTCCGATGCTCACGGTCAGGCCTACCCGGTCGCCCCACCAGCGAAAGTCCGCCGTCCGCGCCAGTCCGGCGAGGCGTCGCGCATGCTCGGCCAGAAGCTCCGCCGTACGCTCGTGCGCCAGCACCAGGAACTCGTTGTTGCCCCAACGGCCGATGATCTCCGACGGCTTCATCTGCCGCAGCAGGGTCTGCTCGACCGTCCGCAGCATCGCCTCGCATGCGTCCCGGCCATGGGTCTTGCGCAGTGACTGTGCCTGGTCGACAGTGACCCAAAGCAGTCCAAAGGGCATGCGGCTGGTTATCCACTGGTGGTGCGCCGCATCCAGCCGGTCTTCCATATCGGCCTGGCTTCGCTCGATGCCCTCGCCCTCGCCGCTCTCTCCGTGGGGTAGTGCATCCACTTCTTCCACCGGATAGAACAGCAGGGCCGTGCCCGTGGACTCCCCGAGGGTATCCCGGAGTGCGACTTTGCGCAGCATTCCCGGCACTGAATGTCCCAGCTTATGGCCCATTGAAACGAGGGTTGGCCATTTGAGCAAATCACTGCTCTCGTCACCACTCTCGGTTTCGGATTCCAATGTCGGTAATCGACGGGAATACCCGACGCCTGCCGATACAAAGCTGGTTGCCGCGCGCATCTGTCCACACGGCCCGTAGGACTCAGCGCTACCGCCCGCTCTGCTGCGATGCTCTTCGTCGACGCGGTACAAATCGTCAGGGCACCGCCGACAGATCACATCCGCGGCCGTGTAGCCGGTCAGCGCTGCGGCCGCCTTGTTCCAGAACAATACATTCAACTGCTCATCGAGTATTGCCACGCCTCCGTCCATGAGGTCGAGGGTCGCCTCCAGCATCTCCGCACGATCGCTCATGTCCATCGGACCTCGGGGCTTCATTTGCCTTCTGGATTGGTTATCGACGATGTTGGCCGAGACTTCACGGGTTCAGCGGGTGGCAGTGGGCTCATGCTGATCGTTCCTATTCGCCAGGAGATTCAACATTCTCGCGATACAGTGTGAGATGGAGCGTGTGAGCGTCGAACTGGTACTGCCGCGAAAGCTTTGCCGAAGGCTTGCTCGTGTGGACTTTGTAATCACGGCCAGAGATGACGGTTGGTGGCGAGAGCTCACATTTGGAGGAGAGCGCGGGGACACCGTTCTTCCAGCCGCCGGCGAGCATGTTGCAGAGCTCACCCAGTGCGTCGTTGATCGAGTCGTCGTCTTCGTCGATGGGCGCACCGCCGAGCATAGCCGAGGCGATCGACCTTGCGGCGATAACGCTGATCCGAATCTGGCACGATCCGCGCATGGAGCCAGAGAAGCCTACGATGGCGGTTCTCTCATCCAGATTGGGCGATGGAAGTCCGGAGTTCGGGAACTCAATGGCCTTGATGTCGAAGCCAAACATTACTTTGAAGATTTCCGTGACAGTCGCGTCAGCACGATCCAGATTTTCGGCGGAGAGAAAGTCCCCTACACAATACGACTTCAGCTTCGTGGTCGATTCCGACATCCTGGTTTCCCTTGTAAAAACGGTGTTTCAGGTACAAGCGTCTCTGGATTGCTGCGGTGTCGATGTCCCGGCAGGTGACGCCGGCGACGATCAAAGCTTCACGCAGCGAGGAGTGGCTTAACGTTACTTTTTATGTGATCGACGGTGAACGGCTTACGGATGTAACCTCGCGCACCTGCAAGGATTGCCTGACGCACCTGCGGCTCGCTGTTCTCAGTGGTGACCATGACAATGGGAACGCCGACGGCGAGTTTTTCCTCCTTGATCTGCTGCAATAACTGTAGACCCGACATGACTGGCATATTGATGTCGCACATGATCAGCGCGACTGTGTTTGTGCGGAGCAGGGCGAGCGCCTCATTTCCGTCGCCTGCCTCCAGCGCGGCTTCGAATTCCAGGTCTGCCATCTTGAGAATCCGCAGCACCACCTTTCTCATCATGGCCGAATCATCCACCACCAGAACCGTTCCCTTCATACTCTTCTCCTGTTTTCTGACTCGCTGCGCCGTGGGTGAGACTTGGCCTGCTCTACATGGCCTTCGCTGCAGCATTTGCGCGCAGATTGACGGTTCGGACTAGTACCCCCGGAATATCCGCCAGCGAGGCCACTGTGCCGACCGCATCGAGACGTTTCGCTTCGCGCGGCATTCCATAGACGACACAACTTGGTTCGTCCTGGGCGATGGTCGCGGCGCCAGCACGCTTGAGAGCGAGCATCCCCTTCGCGCCGTCCGTTCCCATGCCGGTGAGGAGTACGCCCACGCCGTGACTGCCGGCAGCCTGGGCCACCGAGGCGAACATGACATCCACCGACGGCCTCTGATAGCAGACCTGCGGCCCCTTTTGCAGCTCGATGGCATAGCCTGTTCCGGCGCGCCGAAGCAGCAGATGATAGTCCCCTGGAGCGATGAGGGCGAGGCCTCGGTGGAGGGCGTCGCCGTCTGCCGCCTCTCGCACTTCCATAGGGCAGAGTTTGTTCAGGCGATTTGCGAACGCCAGCGAAAAGCCCGCGGGTATGTGTTGTGTGACAACCATGGGAGGCATATCGGCTGAAAGCTGCAGAAGAATCTCCTGAATCGCAACCGTTCCACCAGTCGAGGCGCCTATCGCAATCACAGTGCTGGAATCTCCAGAGATGCCAGCCGCGGTCGCAGGCCTCGGTTCCTGCCGAAGGTAGGCCTCGAGATCGCGGGCGATGCGTGGCCGGGCTCCTGCAGCTCCGCGAATTCTGGCGGTGAGCGACTGCCGCAGATCGCCGACCGAATAAGGTCCGGCGGGCTTCGCGAGCACATCGACGGCCCCGCAGCGGAGCGCTTCCAGCGTGGCCGCGCAGGAAGATTGCCCGAGCGTGCTGATGATGATGGTTGGAATGGGGTTTTCGTGCATCAGTTGCTTCAGAAAGGTGAGCCCATCCATGCGCGGCATCTCGATATCCAGGGTCAGCACGTCGGGATTGAGTGCGCGAATTTTATCGCGGGCCACGTATGCGTCGGGTGCTGTTCCGACCACCTCCATATCGGGTTCGGCTGCTACCGTCTCGCTGAGTATCTGTCTCACAATCGCCGAGTCGTCGACGATGAGTACCTTGATCTTGCGGGACAACATGTTTACAGGCGGCATGGGTTTCCTTCGACAACTACTGTTTCGGATCCGGTTGGCGCAGCACCTGCATGTGCATACGGCCAGTGGCGACGTCGATACGGACTGTCCGTGAGTTGGTGCCACCGATCTCTTCACGATGGACGATGAGGCCGGCCTCGCCGAAGATCATCTTCATCGCCACATGATTTCGCTGGCCGATGTTGAAGGTCCCGGATGGGTCCAACATCTGCGCACCCCCGGCGGCCATCACAACAAGTCGAGACTTTGCTGCACCGAGCTCGCAGGCATTTCGAAGCAGTAGCGGAATTCCGGTGTCGGCGAACATGAAGGGAGATTTGTCTGCCTTGCCGGCATCCAGGCTGGATTTCGGCAACATGTAGTGAAGCAAACCGGCCACTCTCGCTACCGGGTCGTACAGCAGGACAGCGATGCAGGAGCCAAGCGCATGCGTGACGAGAACATCCGACGGATCTTTGCTGACCTTGCAATCGCCAATGCCCACGATGAGCAACGCCATCAGTCACGTCCGATCTGGCCGGTGCGCGCGCGACCCGGCTTTCTGTAGGTCGCTGGGCAGACATAGTCGAGGCCGTGCGAGATGTTGTTCAAGCTCTCGGAGTGGCCGATGAAGAGGTATCCCCCATCCTCGAGGTGTTGCGATAGACGTTGCACGAGACTCTGCTGCGTGGGCTTGTCGAAATAGATCATGATGTTGCGGCAGAAGATCACCGAGCAGGAATAGCCTTCGGGAAGCCTGTCCATCAGGTTCCGGTGCTCGAACTCAATCATGGAGCGGACTTCGTTCTTGAAGCGGAAGGTGTCCGCGCATTCGTCCTGACCTTTGAGCAGGTAGCGCTGCAGCAGCGGGACCGGGATGCCTTCGAAGCGGTCTGCCTCGTAGACGCCGCGCTTTGCCTTCTCGAGAACCCGCGTGGAGATGTCGCTAGCCTTGATTCGGACCTTGGCAGCAGCCTCCCGCGGCGACTCTTCGAGCAACGACATGGCGATGGAGTATGGTTCCTCGCCGCTCGAGCAGGCAGCGCTCCAGATATTAATTTGGGAGCGGGTGCGCAGGGCCGGGAAGATGGTTTGGCGGAGGAAGTCGAAGTGTCTTGGCTCGCGGAAGAAGCTGGTGTGATTGGTGGTGAGATGGTCCACCATGATGGCCAGAGCAGTTCCGCTGCGGTCGGCCTGGACGTAGTCGTAGTAATGCTGGAAGGACTTGAGGCCAAGCTCACGCAGCATCTTGCCGAGGCGGGCAGCGACCAGGCCCTGTTTGCCGGCGCGAAGATCGAGGCCGGAGTGCTCATAGGCAAGCTGGCTGATCTTCGCGAACTCGCGGTCGTTCAAGACCGGGATCGAGTCGACGATGCCTGCAATCGAGCGAGCCACTAGGTCCTCCCCCTGTAGATGCCATCGATATCGAGGATCAAGCCAACGCGACCGTCCCCGAGGATGGCGCAGCCGGCAACTTCGGCGACACTCTTAAACCTCTGGCCGAGGCTCTTGATGACGACCTCCTGTTTGCCGATCAGGTCATCCACAAACAAGCAGAAAGGCCGGCCTTCGCTTTCGGCGACGATGAGCGTGCCTTCGGTGAGGTTGGCGGTGCGTGGCTTGATCCCGAAGCGGCAATGCAGCCGGACGATCGGCATCAGCCCGCCGCGCACCATCACCATTTCGCATCTTCCATGCACGGTGGAGAGCATCTCCTGGGTGGGGCGGAACATCTCCCTGACTGAGAAGATCGGTAGGATGTAGCGCTGTTGCCCGACGGCGACCACGAGGCCTTCGATGATGGCAAGCGTCAGCGGAAGTTTGATGAAGAAGGTTGTTCCCTCGCCCGCCTTCGACTTGATTTCGATGCGTCCGCGCAGCTTCTGCACATGCCTGCGGACCACATCCATGCCGACGCCGCGGCCGGAGATGTCGGTGACTGTTTCGGCGGTCGAGAAGCCAGCCTCGAAGATGAGCAGGAATACCTCACTGTCTGGAAGCTGCGCGCCTTGCTGGATAAGGCCGTTCTGAAGAGCCTTTGCAAGGATCTTTTCGCGATTCAGACCGCGGCCGTCGTCTGCGATCGCGATGACGATCTGACCCGACTGGTGGTAGGCCGAGACGCGAATGTGAGCAACGGGGTCCTTGCCCAGGGCAATGCGCTCTTCGGGTGGCTCGATGCCGTGGTCGATCGAGTTGCGAACCATATGCAGCAGGGGATCGGACAACTCTTCGGCGATCGTCTTGTCGAGTTCAGCGTCTTCGCCTGTAGCCTCGAAGACGATCTGCTTGCCGGCGCGGCGGGCGAGGTCGCGGACCACCCGCGCGGTCTTGTTGAATTGCAGCCCGATGGGGACCATGCGCATTCCCGTGGTGATCCGTTGCACGTCGGCGGTGATGCGCGCAAGTTGCGTTAGATTGCGCTGGAGCGTGGCGTCCTTGACCAATTCGAGGGCCGGGCTGTGGCGGATGATTGTCTGGGCAATCACCATCTCGCCAACCATGTCCATCAACTGATCGAGTTTGGCGGTGTGGATGCGTACGGAGGACGAGTCGCTGGCCCGGCGATCGTGACGCAGTGGTTCAGCCGCCACGCATTCTTCCGAGCGAGAGATTTCGCCGAGCCAGGGAGGCGCAAGTGGCAGGGATGTGGATGGATGCGCCTGCTGTGCCGTGGTCTCGGCAGACAAGCTGGGCACTGGCCCGGGTTCAAGGCGCGTGCCTGCAGTGCTCGCAGTCTGGCGAATTCGCTCCAGCAGCGCAGCGTTGACGTTGGTCGGCGGGGGCGCCTGCCCGGCAAGTTTCTGCGCAATGGCCGCGAGTTCCTGCCTCACGATGTCGGTGCTCTCGAGCACGATATCGACGATGGCCGGACTCACGGTGAGTTGCGAGGTGCGGGCCAGATCGAGCAGCGTCTCGACCTCGTGAGTCACCGACTGAATCTCCGCGAATTCGAGGAATCCAGCCAGGCCCTTGATGGTGTGAAAGCCGCGAAAGATCGCATTCAGGGTCTCGGTGGCAGAGTTGTCCTTTTCGAGGAGGAGCAGTTCGCTCTCGATGTTGACCAGATGCTCGCTCGATTCAGTGATGAACTCGCGGATCAGTTCCTCGTCCGCTGCAAGTGGATGGAGGTCTGGCAATGCCGAGCGAATCTCATTGAGCGCTTCAGCCTGGGTCGACGTGGAGGCAGACCCTGCCGGTCGCTGGCCAGAAGGCGGTTCGTCCAGTAGCCTGCGCAGTTCCACCAGGCCGGAACTGACAATGCGCGTCAGGTCGGGAACCGAGACCGTGGATGCGCAGCCGATGTCTTGAGCAAGCCGATGCGCGGCGCTTTCGACGGGCGTACTTCCGAGGTCTGCTGCGGTCCGGCTGAGGCGCTCGAAGTCAGCGGGGCCGAGGGTCGCAACGCCGTCGAGAATCAACCGGGTTGATAGTTCGTCGATCTGGTCGGTCAGACGGGTCAGATCGACGTTTGCCGCCAGTTCCAACATAAGGCCTCTTCGATCGGTGAACTGCCATTTAGTGATGCGGGTCCGGGATGACGCAGCGGAGACGTGTTCTCTACTGCAGAAGGGCGGCTAGCCCATCCAGTTCATTGCTGCTGAGCACGTGGTCAATATCGAGCAGGATTTTGACCCTGCCTTTGATCTTTGCCATCCCCGTGAGATACGGCGTGACGACGCCGGGACCAAAATCGGGGGTGTCTTCAATGTCGGAGGCCGTCAGATTCAGGACTTCGACCACGCCATCGACGATCATTCCGACCATCAGTTCTTCGTCTGCCTGGCGGGTGCGCATGACGATGATGCAGGTGCGCGGCGTGTAATCCTGCGGCGCCATTCCGAACTTCAGGCGGAGGTCGATGACGGGAATCACCTTGCCGCGCAAGTTGATGACTCCCTTGACGTGCGAGGGGACCTGGGGAATCGTTGTGATGTCCTGAAGGCCCATAATCTCGCGCACCTTCAAGACTTCTGTTCCAAACTCCTCGACGCCGAGATGGAAGATCAGGTATTTACCGGCGCGCTTGTTTATATTGAGCGGCGGCATGGCCGGGGAAGCCTGGGGAAGCGTGGTCGCTTGCATGGTGTCCTTTCGGGGTGTGGCCCGTCCCCTGCCGATGCTGGGCGATGGCGCACAAGACGCTTATCGGCGGTAATTGCACGGACATAAGACAGACACAGCAGAGACCTGGTGGTGCTAGCTCACCGGCGCACGTGCCTGCGGAATCATCCGACGGCGATTCGCCCTTAATGCTTTGCCGTCCAGGCCCGATAAGGCGTCTATGCGCAGTGCGGCGTCTGCACCGCGAGCCGGTTCGCCTCGTGTCGCGGTGTCCGATAGGCCAGGGGCAGCGAAAGCTGCTACGCCGTAACTTGTCTCACGATTCAAATGCCTAAGGGCAGAAAACGGAGTTCAAAGAATGTCCTCCTCCACAATTGGGAAGAAGTTGTTTCTGGGGGCCGGATCCCTCACGGTCCTCACATTCGGCCTGGGCATCGCCGCGTTTCTGGGTCTGTCGAGCGTAAACAGCCGTGTACGCACCATCGTGGAAGTCACCGTGAGAAAGCAGACACTGGCGCATTCCATGGACAGCGATACCTCGTTCACCATGGGAGCCACCAAGGGAATTCTCATGCGTGGACTGCAGAACGATCGCGCAGGGATCGAACGGAACGTCCAGGACTTCAACACCTACGCTGATCGTCTGCAAAACGACATCAACCTGTTGCAGGCGCTCGACCAACAGCCTGAAACGGTGCAGGTATTGCGTGACATGCAGGACGCATTCCAAAGTGGCAAGCTGTCCAACGCCAACTTGTCCCGGGCCGCAGAGACCGGGGACATGGCGACCGCCTTCTCGTTGTACGACCGCGACATCAAGCCGATTGAGGTGCGCCAGAAGCAGGATGCCACCCAACTGCTCGAGGCCCAGGAGGCGAGCCTCGTCCAGGCCCAACGGGCTGCAGAAGCGTTTGCTTCGAACAGCCGCTGGGTCACCGGTTTCCTGCTGGTTCTCTCTGTTGGCGCCGGGATTATGCTGATCGTCGGGATCAACCAGATCAATCGGCTGCTTCGCAATATGGTGGTCGAGTTGGCCGAAGTATCGACGCAGATTGCCTCGGCAGCCAGCCAGGTCGCGGCTTCGAGCCAGTCGTTGGCGCGGGGCGCGTCGGAACAGACGGCAACCATCGAAGAGACCTCCAGCGCGAGTGTCGAGATCAACTCGATGGCGCGCCGGACCACGGAAAACTCGCGCACGTCTGCCGAAATGGTGACTCGTTCGCAGGAGGGTTTTGAGAAGACAAATCAGTCGCTCGCCGAGAT
>OCZT010007418.1_pt1 | contig 10760 bp, 7 predicted proteins | sample 1539031 | NCBI WGS metagenome assembly OCZT01 (sample SAMEA3539308, study PRJEB22396) | soil metagenome | biome: tundra; feature: field; material: soil | place: USA | collected 2010-05 | depth 0.15 m
GGGAACGATGGGCGGAACCCACTCGCATGAGTTCACAGCGCCCACGGATGCGGGCGAGGATTTGATTACACTGTGCGATTGCGGCTACGCGGCGAATCTGGAAAAGGCAGAGGGCAGCGCGCCCGCGGTGGAAGACCCATCGAACGACGCCACGCCGGAACCGTTCTCCACGCCCGGACAAAAGACCATCGACGATCTGGTCAAGTTCACCGGCCAACCCGGCAACCGGATGATTAAGACACTCGTGTACGTGCCCCTCTACAGTGTCCCTCAACCACCCGCTGACGCCCTTGGTGAAAAAGACTCAAGGGAAGCAGGGGAGATGGTGGTTATCCTTCTGCGCGGCGATCACATGGTGAGTGATACGAAGCTCGCGACCGTTCTCGGCACCGACACCTTCCGGCCATCCACTCCGGAAGAGGCTCATGCGTTGCTGGGAGCGCACCTCGGCTCGCTGGGTCCGGTGGGATTGAAAGGCGTCAGAATTCTTGCCGACAAGGCGCTGGAAGGCCGTCGGGGCATGATCACCGGCGCAAATCAGGATGACACCCACCTGCGTAATGTTACACCAGGACGCGACTTTGCCGCCGAGTACGCCGATTTGCGGGTGGTATCGGCAGGCGATCTCTGCCCCAAGTGCGGCAAGCCCATGCGAATCAGCGTTTCAGTGGAGTTGGGCCACATCTTCAAGCTCGGGCGCCGCTATTCAAAGGCGATGCATGCCAGCGTGCTCGACGAAAACGGCAAAGAGGTTCCGCTGGTGATGGGTTCCTACGGCATCGGCGTAGAGCGCATTCTCAGCGCGGCGGTAGAGCAGAACCACGACCGCGATGGCATGTTCCTTCCCGCCGCCATCGCTCCGTTTAATGTCATCCTGACCGCGGCCAACATGGATGACCCACGTTTGCGGGAGGTGGCAGAAAAGCTTTACGAGGAAATGCGCGCGCACCGCCTGGACGTGCTCTTTGACGACCGCGCGGAAAGACCGGGAGTGAAGTTCAAGGATGCGGACCTGATCGGGGTGCCTTACCGCATCACCATCGGCAAACGCAAATTTGAGCAGGGGCTCGGCGAGATCTTCCAGCGCTCGACAAAGCAAATTCAGGATGTTAAGCTGGAGTCGATTGTCGCCAGTTTATTGGAAGTGCAGCGCAAATAGGATAAGGGGACCGAACTGCCACGGGGAGAAACGATGAGGCCGTCAGAGTCCGGAAGGATTACCCTCAAAGGCATCCTCTCGGTCGCGTTTTTCGTGGCGCTAGTCTACTCCGGCGCTAAAATTATTCCTGTTTACATCGACAATTACGAACTCCAGGACTACATTCAGAGCCAGACGCCGTACTGGCTGACACAGCGGGTTACAGCCGAAGCGATTCGGAAAACCATTCTGGCCAAAGCTGAGGATCTGGACCTCCCGGTGGAGGATGATGATGTTACGGTGGTGGCCAACCAAAACAAGGTTAGCGTCAATATTGACTATGATGTCCCGGTGGATTTGAAGGTCTATATGCTGCAACTGCACTTTACTCCCTCATCTGAAAACAAGTCGATCATATAAAACGTGACAGTCCGTCCATCATCGGCAGCGCGAGGTTCACACGGGGAAGGCGGCCGCGCAAAATCCGCGAGGCCGGGTAAATTCCAGTGGGGAATAGGAAAGAAGATTTTGTTGGGCGTCGGCCTGCTGGTGTTACTCGTGGCTGTGGGCGCCTTCATTTATTCTTACGTGCGTTTTTCCCGGGTCATCGACGCCCGGCTGAGCGGCGACGTTTTCAACAACGCGTCGCTGGTATTCTCCGCGCCCACTTCGGTGTTTGTCGGGGAAGCGATCACGCCCGATCAGGTGGCCTCCCGCCTGCGCAAGGGCCTTTACGCCGAATACGAGGGTGGGTCAAAGGTCGGGACCTACCGCATCGTCGGCAATCGCCTGGAAATCCGGCCTGGGTCCGCGTCGTTCTTTCAGGGCGACGATTTCAAGCAGGGTGATGCGGCGCTGGAGTTCTCAAAGGGGCGCATCACCTCCATCACCTCGCTTTCCGGCACCGCTCCGCTCGCCAGTTACAACCTTGAGCCGGAAGTCATCACCACGCTGTTTGACGAATCCCGCAGCAAGCGGCGGCTGGTGCGCTACCAGGATCTGCCCAAAACTGTCATTAATGCCGTGGTGGCGGCAGAGGATCACAGCTTCTTCTCTCATCATGGGGTAAATATCTACCGCATCCTGGCTTCCGGCGTGCACGACTTCTTCCGCTCGGACGAAATCATGCAGGGTGGAAGTACTCTGACCATGCAGCTTGCCCGCAATATTTTTGGGCTCACGACGCAGCGCAAGTTCGGCCGCAAAATAACCGAAATTTGCCTCGCCATCCTGCTGGAGCAGCGGCTGAACAAGGAACAGATTTTTGAGCTCTACGCCAATCAGATTTATCTGGGCCAGCGCGGCAGTTTTTCCATCTACGGATTCGGGGAAGCAGCCAGCGCCTACTTTAACAAGGATGTTAGCAGCCTGACGGCGGCGGAGGCTGCGCTGCTGGCCGGGGTGATTCGCGGGCCTAACATCTATAATCCTTACAAATATCCCTCGCGAGCTTTGGAGCGCCGCAACTTTGTGCTGCGGAGCATGTTGGACCAGGGCAAGCTGACGCCGAAGGAGGCGGCAGTGGCTTCCGCCGCTCCTTTGGGCGTCGTGTTGCGGAATGTGGAGGGCACGCAGGCTCCTTACTTCGTCGATATGGTAAAGGACCAGTTGCTCTCCCAATTCTCCGATCACGATCTGCTCTCACAAAGCTACCGCATTTACACCACCCTCGACCCGGATGTGCAACAGGCGGCGTCGGCGGCGGTGCTGGCCGGGAGCGCGGAAGTTGATAAGCGCTTGAAGAGATCCAAAGTGCCCAAGGATGCCCCCCCGCCTGATCCTCTACAGCCGCAAATGGCGCTGGTGGTGCTGGACCCCCACACCGGCTGGCTGAAGGCGTTGGTGGGAGGGCGCGATTATGGCCGCAGCCAGCTTAACCATGCCCTGGCCAAACGCCAGCCGGGGTCTTCGTTCAAGCCGTTCGTTTACGCGGCGGCGCTCACCTCCGGCGTGGATGGATCCCAACCCCTCATCACGCCTGCCACAACGCTGCACGATGAACCCACCACGTTTCAGTTTGGTGACACGACTTACGAGCCCGAAAACTACAAGCAGGAATACTTCGGTGAGGTGACGCTGCGGACAGCGCTGATGCATTCGCTGAACGTGGCCACCGTCCGCCTCGCCGAAATGGTGGGATATGACAAGGTACGAAATCTGGCGTTGGCGGCGGGGATCAACAAGGGCTTGCTGGCCACGCCTGCCATTGCGCTGGGGGCGTATGTAGCCACGCCGCTTGAAATCGCCGGCGCTTACACAATCTTTTCCAATCGCGGAACCTACGCGGAACCACGCTTTATTCTGGCCGTCAACGACAGTTCCGGCCACTTGCTGTGGCGAAATCCCGGAGCTACCCGCCAGGTGCTGGACCCGCGGGTTGCCTACCTGATCGTGAACTTGATGGAAAGCGTCATCAACAATGGAACGGGAGCGGGAGCGCGGTCCCGTGGGTTCACTTTGCCGGCCGCGGGCAAGACAGGAACTTCGCACGACGGCTGGTTCGCGGGTTTCACCTCCAACCTGCTGGCCATTGCCTGGGTGGGATACGACGACGATCGCGAACTGAAGCTCCCCGGCGCAGATTCCGCCCTGCCGATCTGGACGGACTTCATGAAGCTGGCTACCAAGTACCCCTCCTATAGCGACGCCAAGCCGTTTGATCCCCCGCCCGGCGTGGTGGCTGTGCCGATGCAGGTCACGTCCACCCTTCCCAGCGGCAATGAGGCGGTATCAGTTCGCACGGACTACTTTATCGAAGGAACTGAACCGCAGGCACAAACACCTCAACAGGGTGGCGGTGGAATCTTAAGCAGATTGTTCCACTCCGGCAGCGGTGCCTCGGTGGCGCCGGGGGCAACTCCAACTACACCGGGAAGTGAGAATCCCGTTCTTGCTCCCCAGAATCCTGATGCCTCCAAGCAACCCGAGGAGAAGAAGGGCGGTGTGCTGAAGAGGTTCTTTTCGATTTTCAAAGGAAAGAGCTCTCAGCCGGACAATCCGCCGGACAGCACGAAGAAGCCGCCGGCACAGTAGAAGACGGGACAAGGGACCCGGGGCACGGGACAAGGGGTTCTGGACTCGCGACTCGAGTTTGATTAACGATCATGTATGCCCGGCTGTTCGGTTAAGCGGGACTTCAGGAATTACGGTCTTGCTAAACGCCAATCCGGGAGTAACATTGGCACGTTCCCGTATCCCTGGTCCCGAGTCCGAGTCCGAGCCCGATGTTCCATGGAACGTGTCCCTTGTCCCGGGTCCCTTGTCCCGTGTCCCTTGTCCCGAACTCCGAGTCCCGTAGGACCGTAGTCGAGGCGCACCCATGAATCCCCGAATGCGACAACCGGGCCCATTGGCAGCTACTCTGATGATCGCGGTGATTGTCCTTTCCCTCGCCATCGCCAATGGGGCACAGGATTCCCCACCGCCACAGGCCCCTCCACCCCAGCACAAAGAAATCACTCTGGAACAGCGCGCGGATATCTTTATGGCACGGAAGAGTTATGCCGATGCGGCTGACTATTACTACCGGGCGCTGAAGCAGGTATCTTTCAAGGATCCTGCGCTTTGGAACAAGATGGGAATTGCCCTTCAACAGGAGAACAAATTCCACAGCGCCCGCCAGGCCTACAACAAGGCAACTCACGTCGACCCCAATTTCGCCGAGGCTTGGAACAACCTTGGTACCGTATACTTCATGGCGAACAAGTACGGCAAATCGGTGTCGTATTACCGGCAGGCGATTAAGTTAAAGAGTGACAGTGCGGCTTTCCATATGAACCTCGGCACATCCTACTATCATCTGAAGAAGTTTGATCAGGCCGTGGAAGAGTACCGCACCGCCCTGGGAATCGATCCGAAAGTTGCGGTTCAGCAGTCTGCACTGGGAACAACAATCCATGCGGGAGGGGCGGATCCGCAATTTTATTTTTACATGGCCAAAGCCTATGCCTCCGTCGGCAACGCGGAGGATGCCGTGCGCTATCTCCGGCGTTCCATGGAGGATGGTTACGGCAACCCGAAGCAGATCGGCGATGATCCTGACTTCAAAAAGATCAGCCAATATCCCGCTTATATCGAGCTCATGCAGAATCCCCCGGTCTCGATCAAGAACTGACGGCATGACCGGAGGGGCCGTCCCCGCCCCGCGCGGTGCTATAATAATGTTGTCGAGTTGATTGCTCATGCCAAGAACGATCGGACTTCTTCTGCTTCTCTTGTTTTGCCCCTGGCAGCTTCATGGCTCGTCAGAGGTGAAATCCCTACTGGTATTTCCTTTTGAGAATCTGAGCCCTCGTGGGGATTTGAATTGGATGTCGGAGAGTTTCGCGCAAGTTCTATCTTCCCGCCTCCCCCAGCCAGACAACTACGTCCTTGACCGGGACGAGCGCAACGCCGCCTATGCGCAAATGGAATTGCCCGATGACGCTCCCCTGACACTCGCGAGCCAATTCAAGGTGGCGCAGACTCTGGGCGTGGATTGGGCCATCCTGGGTAATTTCGATTTAAGAGACAATCGCCTGGTGGCGCGCGCGCAACTGTTGGATGTCAAATCGTTGAAGCTTTCGCATCCCATTGAGGTTTCCGGCGACCTCGCTGAACTGGTGGATCTGCAGACGCGGCTCGCGTGGCGGCTGCTCGCGACGCATGACTCTGAGTTCACCGTGGGTAATGAAGACGAGTTCCTGAAGCGCTTTCACGATATCCACCTCGACGCCTTCGAAAATTATATTCGCGGTCTGCTGGCCACCGACGATGCCAGCCATCTCCACTTCTTCACGGAATCCGATCGCCTTGACCCCTCCGACCACCGCGCGGCCTTTGCCCTGGGAAAGTTTTATTTTGGGCAGAAAGACTATGCAAACTCCGCCAAGTGGTTGGGAAAAGTTGAGGAGTCCGATTCGGATTACAGCGAATCGTTGTTCCTGCGCTCTGTGGATGAGTTTTTCCTGGGGCGGGAGCAGGTGGCGGAAAAAGACTTTGAGGCCTTGGCCAAGGCCCTGCCGCTCGATGAAGTCTCCAACAACCTGGGAGTACTCGAATCCCGCCGGGGGCGTTATGACGAAGGCCTGGCGAATTTCGAGCGCGCCTGCCAGGGCGATCCTTCAGATGGTGACTTCAACTTTAACCGGGGCGTGGCCCTTTGGTACGAAGGGCGATTTGCGGACTCGGCAGAATCTCTCCAGGCAGCCATTCAGGCCAACCCCGGTGACGTCGAAGCCCATACGTTGCTGGCCATGAATTTCGGCAAGGTGGGTGATGACGCCGGGGAGCAAAGAGAGTACGAATGGCTGGGTGATCACGAAGTGGGGGTGGCAGCCGGGCAGCCGGGAGACGTGCTTCCGCTGCCGCGTCTCAAAAAGAATTATGATGGCCGCGCCTACCGCTTGCTGGAGTTGACTTTGCACAACGCCATGGAAGAGCGCATGGCCAATGCTTCCCGGCAAAAGCACATCGACGCCCAGATGGCCGAGGTGACGAAACTGCTGGCGGCGAATCGTTACGGAGAGGCGGAGCACGAACTGACTGAAGTTGTCCGTCTGGCTCCGGATGACCCCGACGTACACATTCTGCTGGGGAAGGTGTTCGAATTGGAGGGCAAGCATCAGGAAGCGGCGGGGGAACTTAAGACTGCGCTAAATCTGGACGACAGCGTGGCAGCGCACATTACCCTGGCGCACGTTTATCTTTCCATGAATCAAACCGAAATGGCCCAGGCCCAGGGGCAGGCCGCGCTTAATCTGGAACCCGGCAATCAGCAAGCTCTCCAACTCATGCAACAGATCCATGTCAGAGCTGGAGCGGCAGGAAAAAAACCTTGAACGTAAAAATCCTACGGGCTGCACTCTTATTGATTGTACTTATCGCCGCCGCTCTACCCTCCGATCCCCTTCGCGCAGTTCAACCCCAACCGCTGGTGGTGGACATCAAACTCAACATGATGATTCATCAGGTGAGCGCGGAGTATGTGGAACGGGGAATCCGCTACGCCAATGAGCAGAATGCCGACGCCGTCCTGCTGGAGATTAACACGCCGGGCGGACTGGTGAGCTCCACGCAGGAGCTTGTGCAGGCGATCTACGCCTCCCACGCTCCCGTGATTACCTATGTGACTCCGAGTGGCGCCAGTGCCGCATCGGGCGGCTTCTTCGTGCTACTGGCGGGCGATTTGGCGGTGATGGCGCCTGGCACCAATACCGGCGCCTCCCATCCCGTGGATTTGCTGGGCGGTCAGGGCGACAAGACGATGAACGAGAAAATCGAGAGTGACCTGGCATCCTACATCAGGTCGATCGCGCAGAAACGCGGCCGCAATGTGGCATTGGCGGATGACGCAGTCCGCAAGAGCGCATCCTTTACGGACAAGGAAGCGCTTGACGATAAGCTGATTGACGCCGTGGCGGGATCGCCCCGCGAGATTTTCGCGCGGTACGACGGCAAGACGGTGCAGCGCTTCAACGGTACGACCACAACCCTGCATCTGGCCGACGCGGATGTTAAGACCTACCCGATGACGCGGATTGAATCTATCCTGGTCTGGGTAGCGGATCCCAACATCGCTTTCCTTCTGGGCGCCATCGGCTTGGCGTGCATATACCTTGAGTTTACTCACCCGGGGATGGTGGCGCCGGGAGTGGTGGGAGCAATTGCCCTGGTCCTGGCACTCTATGCCTTCAACTTCCTGCCTATAAATTATGCCGGAGTCTTGCTGATCATCACCGCGCTGGCGCTGTTTGCGCTGGAGGCCAAGCTGACTTCACACGGCGTGCTGGCGGCGGGCGGGATCGTGGCCATGGTGTTAGGCGCCATGATTCTGATCAAATCTCCGTGGCCGGAAGCGCGCATCCACCTTCCCACGGCCCTCAGTGTGGCGCTGCCCCTGGGAGCGATCACCGTCATCCTGCTGCAATTTGCCATCGTTGCCAAGCGGCGCAAAGCAGTTACCGGCGAAGCGGGAATGATCGGACTGATCGGTGTGGCACAGACTGACCTCGATCCCACAGGTGAAATCAGGGTGCACGGGGAACTGTGGAAGGCGCGTACGTCCGGGCGAATCCCCCAGGGTTCGCGCGTTCGCGTGCGGGAGATTGAAGGCCTGACCTTGGTGGTTGAGTCGGCGCCGGAAACCCGGTAGACTGCAACGGCAGTATGCGGTAGGCGGGGAAGAACAAGTAGAGCCGCCCTTTAGGGCGGAATGTGCCGGGCTCAAGCCCGGCTCTACGGTGCCTCCCCGGGTCACAAAAATTCTTGAACTGATAGGCACGTTGTCGGCGCCGCTGTGAAGCGGCAAGGAGTATGTTATGAGTACCCTCGTCGTCGTTGCATTGGTTATTGTGTTTATGTGGGTTTCATCTTGTTTAAATGTGTTGCGGGAATATGAGCGGGCGGTAGTCTTCCGCCTGGGACGCCTCCAAAGGCCGGACAAAGGGCCGGGCTTGATCTTCATTCTCTGGCCGATTGACAAGCTGGTGCGGGTTTCCCTTCGGCTCATGACATGGGATATGCCACCGCAAGACATCATCACGCGCGACAACGTTTCACTAAAGGTTAATGCCGTCGTCTACTTCCGCGTGGTCAGCGCGCAGCAGGCCTTCGTGGAACTGGAAAATTACCGTTACGCCGTTGAGCAGTTGGCGCAAACCACTCTGCGCTCGGTTTTGGGCGAAGTGGAGCTGGACGACCTGCTGTCCCAGCGCGAGAAGTTGAATAGCCGGGTGCAAGCCATCCTGGACGAGCATACGGAGCCCTGGGGCATCAAGGTGACCAAGGTGGAAGTGCGGCAGGTGGATTTGCCCCAGGAAATGCAGCGGGCCATCGCCGCTCAGGCCGAAGCCGAGCGCGAGCGCCGGGCGAAGATCATCCACGCCGACGCCGAGTATCAAGCATCTGCCAAACTCGCCGAAGCTGCCGCTGTTATCGCCAAGGAACCGGTCGCCATCACCTTGCGGTATCTCCAGACGCTGGTGGAAATTGGGACGGAAAAGAATACCACGGTAGTATTCCCTGTTCCGGTGGAGTTACTGGGTGCCTTGATGGGCAAAGGGATTCTCCCGCCGGTGATCGAGGGAGAGAAGAAGTAGTAGTAGGATTGGGCGTCTTACTACGGACAACCATCCCGTTACAAATAGTCACCGCGTGCGCGGAACCACCCCGCAGATAACCACCCCGGCGCCTATGGCGCCACCCCTCCTGGATCAGGAGGGGAGTTCCGACGGGGGGCTCCCCTCCTCAGATGAGGAGGGGCGGCGCGTGAGCGACGGGGGTGGTGTTGAACCCGAAACGACCGCTGCTGAACATGGCAAGACGGCAGGTGCTGAGCAGTAAAATAGAAGGTCGGCACAGTAGAATTAAGATTTTCCGCGCAACATTAATTATTAATCATCAGGAGGAGCACGTGCCAACGGAGGTTCGGGAACATGAGGGAAGAGGGCATACATTTCGCACCGGAGTCCTTCTCTATCTCGCTTGCATTGCAGTGTGTGCGATCTTCTTCTCTCTGGGATTTCTGGTGGGATTCAATGAACGCGGCTCGCACCTGGGCCCATCGACGGAGGTTGTCGCCCCTCCGTCCGTGACTCCGCCCACTATAAACCCTCCACCCGACAGCGGGCAGATTGCGCCCCAGGATCCTTCCGCAAGTAGTCCGTCTGCGAACATTGAGCCCCAGACCGAGGTCATCCCGTCCAAGGGAGACGGATCGATTGCCGCGACACACGAGGAAAAACCCGCCAAGGCTCTGTCTACAAAAAAGCAGCACAAGGCAGAGGCCCAGCCAGCTCCGAATCCTCCTTCCCCACACGCCCTCGCTCCCGGAGAGGTAGGCGAGGGCATCATGCTTCAAGTGGCGGCATTGCGAACCAAACAGGATGCCGAAGCGATGGTGGGAGTTCTAAAGAAACACGGCTATCTGGTTTTTATGCTGATGCCGGATAACCCCCACGCGGAAGATAGCCTTTACCGAGTGCAAGTGGGCCCGTTCAGAACTCGCCCCGAGGCGGATAAGGTTCGCGATAAACTTGTTCAGGAAGGTTTTAAGCCGTTCGTCAAGCACTGAGTTAAACTCGGGGCATCGGATCATTTGATCATCGGGTCATTGAATTATTGATCCGCTCGCCGGTTGAAATTCTGCGCGCAGCTTTGGAGTGCGTGCAGCTCGCTGCCGCTTTTACCCAAGCCAGCTTGCTGGCGGCGGATTTCTCGTGCGTTCAAAATTCCGCGAGCAACCTCGCGCCGAGGAAAGCGGCAGCGAGCTGCACGCACTCCAAAGCTTCGCACCGTATTCCCGCAGGAGTTATGCGTAGCGAAAGATCGGCAAATGCTCAAGGAGTAGCGCGGGGCGATTCGCCCGATCTGCGGTTTTCCCATACATTTCGTGACGAGCTAAAGTGCCTAACCCAACGTCCAAAATCCAAAATCTAACACCCTTCCTGGCTGCGGCGCTCAGCGGCGTCATGCTGGTGATCTGCTTTCCCAAAATCCATCTGCCCGGATTAGTGTGGGTAGCTTCCCTGCCCTTGTTATGGGCTTTGGCGAATGAAACCCGACTGAAGCGCGCATTTCTGCTGGGGTATGTGTGTGGCGCCTTTTTCTTCGCCGGAAGCTGTTACTGGTTCGTGACCGTCAC
>OCZT010007419.1_pt1 | contig 10760 bp, 7 predicted proteins | sample 1539031 | NCBI WGS metagenome assembly OCZT01 (sample SAMEA3539308, study PRJEB22396) | soil metagenome | biome: tundra; feature: field; material: soil | place: USA | collected 2010-05 | depth 0.15 m
CATGGGTTCGAGATCGGGCTCGGAGAACATGTAGCCCATCGCCTGCTGCTTCTCCTTGCCGACGCCATGCTCGCCGGTGATGGAGCCGCCGTGGTCGACGCAGAGATGGAGGATTCGCTCTGACAGGTCGAGGGCGATCTGTTCCTGTCCGGGGATGGCGCGGTCGTAGAGGACGAGCGGGTGGAGGTTGCCGTCGCCGGCGTGGAAGACGTTGGCGACACGGAGGTGGGCGTCGGCGGCCATCTGGCTGATGGCTTCGAGCAGCAGCGGGAGGGCGGTGCGCGGGATGACACCGTCCTGCACGATGTAGTTGGGCGAGATACGACCGACGGCGGCGAAGGCGGCTTTGCGGCCCTTCCAGATGAGCGCGCGTTCGGTTGCTGTCTGCGCAGCTCGAATCTCCCAGGCGCCGTTCTGGCGGCAGAGGGCGGTGGCCTCCGCCATCTGCGCGGCGACTTCGGCTGCGGGGCCGTCGAGTTCGACGAGCAGGAGGGCTTCGCAGACGGGGTAGTTGGGATGGACGGCGGCTTCGGAGGCCTTCGCGGAGAGGCGATCCATCATCTCGAGTGCCGCGGGCAACATTCCAGCGGCGATGATGTCCGAGACAGCTTGCGCCGCGGCAGGGATCGAGTCGAACGCCGCCAGGAGCACCTGTACCGTTTCCGGGCGCTTGACGATGCGGAGGATTATTCGGGTCGCTACGCCCAGTGTGCCCTCCGATCCCACAAAGACGCCGGTGAGATCGTACCCAGGCGCGTCGGGTACGGCAGAGCCAAAGGTGACCAGTTCGCCACTCGGTAGCACCACGTCCATGCCCAGTACGTGCGTTGTTGTGAAGCCGTACTTCAGACAGTGGGCTCCGCCAGCATTCTCGGCCACATTGCCGCCGATGCTACAAACACTTTGGGAAGACGGGTCCGGCGCATAGAAGTACCCGAACGGGGCGACCGCATCCGTGACGTGGGAGTTGATGACGCCCGGCTCAACTACGACCCGCTGATTGGGGATGTCGACTTCCAGAATGTGATTCATGCGGGCGAAGCTGATCACGATACCGCCCTCGGCGGGCAGCGCACCGCCACTGAGTCCGGTTCCCGATCCGCGCGCGACGAAGGGAATCCGGTGCTGGGCACATACTCGAACGACGGTCTGAACCTGCTCGGCGGATCGGGGAAGGACGACCGCGCTCGGTATGGTGCGGAAGTTTGTAAGTCCATCGCACTCGTAAGTCTGGAGCTGGCTCGTCGCCGTAATCAGGCCGCTGGGCTGGCCGGGATTGTCAGCATCGACCGCATTACGAAGAGCGTTGAGGATCGCCTGATCGAGCATAAGAGATCATAGTATGCACCAACGAAGGTAGAGTTTTCCTTCCACCATTTAGCGCAAGTGAAACACGTAGGCATAGAGCATTACTTCCACGCCGACGAGTGACGCAAGAAAGATGCTATGCCGCAAGGTAAAGCGAAACAGTTTGGCCTGGTCCGCGACCGACATTCCGGTTGCTGCCGCCGCCACCGCGATTGTTTGCAGGCTGATCATCTTTCCCATCACGCCGCCAACTGAATTCGCTGCCGCGATCAACACGGGATCGAACCCCAGTCGGCCGGCACTGACAACTTGAAGATTGCCGAAGAGCGCGTTGGACGACGTATCGGACCCAGTCAGAAACACCCCGAGCCAGCCCATGAGGGGGCTGAAGAATGGAAACACCCGGCCGCTGGCTGAAAATGCAAGCCCCAGGGTTCCGGTTGCGCCGCTGTAGTTCATCACGAACGCCATGGCCAGCATCGAAGCCACGGTAATTGTCGGCCGAATCAGCTTGCGGGCGACTGACAGGATGATCTTGCCCAGCGCACTGGGCCGCATGCCGGAGAAAGCCGCTGCGAGCAGCGAGGCGCACATGCAGGAAGTGCCCGACGCCGAGATCCAATTGAAGTTGAACATTGCCGCGTACTTCACGGGAGTTGAAACGACGGGAGGCATGCGAAAAATCTCGTTGTGCAGGCCGGGCCATGGGAAGGAGATGGAGGCGCGATTCAGAATTGCCAGTATGTTTGGATATCCCCAGGCCAGCACAAATACTACGAGCAGCGCATAAGGCATCCAGGCCAGCCACAGCTCGCGGGTCGAATAGTGCGGCCCCGACCTTACATCATGTTTTCGCAGCGGCAATTCATCCGAAGGAGCCTTCATGGACTCATCGGTGGCGCGATCGTGCTCTTCGGTATGCCGCGGTTCCCAGTAACGCAACAGCAGGACTAGCGCACCCATCGCGCCAATCGAGCTCAAGATATCCGTCAATTGCGGGCCAATAAAGTTCGAGACGCAGAACTGGATGGTCGCGAAGACTGCTCCGCACGTCAATACCGCAGGCCAAACCTCGAGCATTGCCGGGAAGCCGCTGGTGACGAGGATCAGATAGGCCGGTAAGAGCAATGAAAGCGGCGCGGTCAGGCGACCCGCAACAGCGCTCAATCTGGCCAGGGGCAACCCAGTGATGCCGGCGAGCGTAATGACCGGAATGCCGATCGACCCGAACGCCACGGGTGCAGTGTTCGCAAGCAGGCAGATCGACGATGCGTACAGCGAAGAGAAGCCCAGACCGACCATCATGGCCGCAGCTACAGCCACGGGAGTTCCAAATCCGGCGCAGCCTTCGATAAAGGCGCCGAACGCGAAGGCGATCAACAGGGCCTGCATCCGCTTGTCGGAGGTGATCGAGCCGATGGAGTCCTTGATTATCTCGAACTTGCCGGTTGCCACTGTGATCTCATAGAGAATCAAGGCCCAGAACACGATCCATGAGATTGGGAATATTCCAAAACTTGCGCCATAGGCAGCGCTGCTTACGGTATGGCGGAATGACATGCCGTAGGCAGTCATCGCCAGCACCAAGGTCGCGGCCAGCCCCGACAGCGCCGCGATCCACGAAGCCTTGCGCCTGACCCCCAGCAGGTAGAGCAGCAGCAGGGTTGGAATGATTGCGATAAACGCGGAAAGGCCAAGGCCCCTGCCGAAGAGGTAGTAGGGCTGAGGCCAGACTTCAATCATTACCAAGACCTCCGAGGGGGTATTCGTTTGCGTGAAGGCAAAGTTACGCGATGTCCCGAGTGACTAACTTATATTGCCCGGAGTTGAGTTCACAAGGGGGAGGCTTTAATGAGTTACGGGTCAAGCCAATTAAGGATGACGGACCGGAATCCCTATAATGAGTGAACGGCCGGCAACGGTCAGCCTATTTGGAGTTGGATCCACGTGCAAACTACATTCGCTTTTGGCAAGACGGGGTTGGTCGTATCCCTGCCCGATGGGCGAGATTACGACATTGTGGAAAGCCGTTCGGCTGATCCCATAGTGGACGTGCAGGCGGCGATCGAACGGGCGCTGGATCATCCGATCGGAAGCATGCCACTGGTAGAACTTGCGGCAGGGAAGCGGACCGCAGCCATCTCCGTTTGCGATATTACGCGGCCCGCTCCCAATCGGGTAACGCTGCCGCCGCTGCTCGCGCGACTGCACGCGGCGGGCATTCCCGAGGAAGGCATCACCATTCTCATCGCGACGGGTTTGCACCGAGGGGCGACCGGCGAAGAGATCCGGACGATTCTGGGGCCTGAGATTGCGGCACGCTACCAAGTGGTAAACCACGATGCCCGCGCATTCACCGATCATCAGCCGCTGGGTTCCACCGCACGTGGCACGCCTGTGTATATTGACAGACGCTTTATAGAGGCTGAGCTGCACATAACGCTGGGCTTCATCGAGCAACACCTCATGCTTGGCTTCTCCGGTGGCCGGAAGCTGATCGCACCTGGTCTGGCGGCGCAGGAGACGATCAAGGTCATCCATTCTCCTCGCTTCATGCGCGAGCCAATGGCTACCGAGGGGTCGATCGACGAGAATCCCCTCCATGCAGAGCTTCTTGAGATCGCTCGCATGGCGCGCCACGACTTTATCCTCGACGTTACTCTGACGCAACAACGGGAGATCTCCGGAGTCTTCGCCGGCAATCCTGTTGCCGCGCATGCTTCGGGCGTCGATTTCCTGCGCACCAGTTCGCTTGCACCGGTGCCGGCGCTTGCCGACGCAGTGATCACCAGTGCGGCCGGCTATCCGCTCGATCTTACGTTCTATCAGATGGCGAAGGGCATAACGGCCGCCCAGCATGTGGTGAAACCGGGAGGCAGAATTCTGATTCTGGCTGAGTGCGCCGAAGGCATCGGGTCGCCCGAGTATGCTCGCATGCTGCGTGACTTCGAAGGCAACGCAGAATATCTTCGCAAGATTGCTGATTCGGAGGTCGTTGCCGACCAGTGGCAGCTCGAGAAACTCGCGCTGGTTGGCCTCGCCAACGAGATGTTTTTTTACACTCCGGGGGTTTCGGCGGATGATCTGGGCGCGTTTGGGGCGCATTCTTTCACCGACCTGAACGTGGCTGTTGATCGTCTCCTCGAAGGCCTGCCCGACAGCGCGCGCATCGTCCTGATACCAGAGGGTCCGTATACGTTCGCGCGAGTCATTGACGAGATGGCTGTTCACGCATCACCTGTTTTTGCTTGAGAAGACACTTACTTCGAATTCATGCATCCCACTGCACGGGCTCCACGCACCTTACGAGCAGTCCCCACAAAAATGCACCAACGAGTGCTACGCCGCCGGCGAGGACGAATGCCAACCGCGAGCTTCCATTGATCTGCACGATCAATCCGGCGACCCAGGGAGCAACAATGCCGGAGAGGTTCGCAATTCCATTTTGCACGCTGGCCCATCTCCCGGCCATCGCTGTGCCAGCCAGAGTCTGGCTGATCGCCCAGTGATTTGATGCAAAGGCGCCGTACCCCACGCAGGCCACGGCAATCACGACTATCGACAGGGGCAGGTTCCGATGGATGAATGCGAGTGCAAGCAGGCTTGACGCCACACTTAAACCGCCTACCACCGCAGTTCGCCGAACCCGCGTCGTTGAGATACCCGCAGCAATCAAGCGATCTGTGATCCATCCAGTAGTTAATGTTGAAGCCGCAATCAAGAAGAACACGGCGGAGGTCAGCCTCGACATCGACCCAATCGACATCTTCTCCTCTCCCACGAGGTAGTTCGGAAGCCATGCCAGCAGGAAGTAGAAGAAATAGTTTCCGCAGAAGTGGCCGAGGAAGGTTCCCCACGCACTTTTTACCCGCAGCAATTTCAGGATGGATGGAAGTGCCACTGCGCTACTCGCCTCAACTCGGCGCTCGATGCGGGGCATCACCCTGATCCATGGCAGAATCCACAGCAGTCCTCCCATCCCTAATACGATGAAGAGCAGTCTCCATCCGAAGTGCACCAGCAGCAGACCTCCGAGAAGCGCACCGATTGAAGGCCCCAGCTTGGTGCCGGCGTCAATCAACGCGTTTGCTCGCCCTCGATGCTCTTGCGGAAGCTCGGCAAAGACCCGCGCATAGCAGGGATATGCCACAGATTCACCGACTCCGAGGAGCAGCCGCGCCATATAGATCGCGGAGAAACTTGAGATCAGGCCCGTAGCTACAGTGGCGCCCGACCACAGAACGTATCCGCCAACCATCACCCAGCCCACTGGAAATCGATCCGACAGCCAACCTGCAACGCCCGAAATCTGCATGAACGCGTACGTCCAGAAGAAGGCCGACAACAGCGAACCGAGCTGCAGGGGCGACAGCGCAAATTGTCTCTGGATCAGCGGAGCAGCAAGTGAAAGATTCGTGCGATCGATATAGTTGACGATGACCGAGATTACGAGCAGGACGACAATCGTCCACTGCCGGCCCGACAATCTCGTTGTGATCTTAGGACCTTCCGCCATCGAGCCTCGCACTCTTCATCCAGGCATGGTCTGGATTCGCATCTCAGCGGTAAGTTTTGTCGTCGATCTTGTCGAGGTTTGTGCCATTCATCACGCCGATCGTGATGATTGCGTATGTATAGACCTCATTGCCAGCTTCGATGTGACCGGCGATCACTTTGTCCGGCGTCGCTAGTGTCATGTGCGCATGAATACGGCCATTGATCACATATCCGTTCACGCTTACCAGGTCCACCGGTTGCGTCGGATTCTTTACTAAGGTGTCCTCTGTGGGAAGATCGCGATTGGTTACCGAGTGAACCTCATAGCCACGCAACGATCCAATCCCCGAAAGGAATACGCCATTTTGTATGTGCTGCTCCTGCACTACCCTGGTGATTCCTGCCAATAGGTTGGCCTTGTTCTTCAAGCGGATCACGACGATCCTGTCGAAGTTGCCGGTCAACGCATACGCGTCTGGAACCGTACTGCTGTTTGGCTTGCTGTCATCCTTCGGATTCGGCGAGGGATTCTTGATCGTTCTGCGCGTTTCCTGTGCGCACAACACACTTGCGGTTGCTAAAACCGCAGCCAGTAGCTCGATCTTGCGTTTGTTTTTCATGTTTTAGATCCTTTCCAATGCGTCCGCCGGCACGATCGCGACTGTAACGCCGAGCGTCGGAGTAGTTAGGTTGAAACGCGATTTCTCGGCTGGGTCTACTGGATCGTAGTCAAGCCCTTGTACTTCATCACTGCGCCCGCCGGAATCAAGATCGTTTCGACGTTGCCTTCGACCACGGTTCCAGCAACCATTTGGGCCTCAATCCTGTCGATGTCTTCAGGGCCGTCAATCTTCGGCCCTCCAGTGTAAATTAGGATTCGTGCCGAACTGATTCCTTTCCTGACCAGGTAATCCCTGCTGTTGCGTGCCCGCTGCGATGCGTCTGCCTGGCTCGTTCCAACCGCCCTTCCCTCCGAATCCCGCAGACCGGTATTTCCGATCAGAGCCAGCGTCAGGTTCGGATTGCGTTTGAGGTCCGACGCGATGAGGTCCAGGCATACCCTCGCCTCATCTTCGACGTCCGTTGGGTGCTTGGCGTCGAGGTCGAAACGCACGAGGCAAGACTCCTTTGTACTGACCGTCGTGGTGCGCCGGTTCGGCGGAGGCCCCGCTGCAGTTGGCGTTGCGGCGTTGGCCATTATGTTTGACAGGAACACGATGTCCTTCAACTCTCCTTCGGGCGTGGAGAGGAAGACGCCGGTGCCCGGATACGCTCTGCTATTTCGAACCACTGCTCCCGGCGTCTGCTCAAGCCGGATAACGGGTGCACCCTGGATCGGCTTGCGTGTGCTGACATCATCGAACTCAAGATTTGTTGAGTGCGTCATCTGGAAAGCCGGCCCTGCGTCCACGTTCAACTGAACATTGTGTAACTCGAGATCATCTGTGTAGGAGCCGGTCAAGCCGCGTCGCCCTGTCCCGACAACATCGCTGATCCGAACGCCTGACGTCGGCATCTCCGCAATTCCGCTGACGTCTATCAAGCCTCGCGCACCGTCGATAGTCACATGACTGATCGCGATGTTGCGGAAGCTTGGTGTTCGTTCGGTCACCGCCCCTCCGCCCGGGTCCGGCGCCTCCCCCTCCATCTGGTAACCCGCATCGGAGATCGTAATCGCCTGGCCGACGTTATCCATTGTCCAGTTGTCAAAACGAATATTCTCCACCACGCCGCCCCGGCCGCGGCGGCTCTTCAGGTGAATCCCGTTCACCGTATCCTTCACCGTGATATTGCTTGCAACAATATTGCGCACGCTTCCCGACGTCTCGCTTCCGATCGCGAGCGCCGACTGCGCATGGTGGACCGTGCAGTTGGTGATCGTAACGTTCTCGGTTGGGCGGTTTACTCGGAGTCCGTCGCGATCCTTACCCGACTTGATAACCAACCCGTCGTCGCCGGCATCGATGTAGTTGTTCGCCAGCTTAACGAAGCGGCTTGAATCGACCACAATGCCGTCGGCGTGGACCCCTGGATATGTCTCAATGACCAGGTTTTCCACGACTGCGTTCTCGCTATAAAGAAGGTGTACGGTCCACATCGAGGATCCGATAAAACGCAGACCGTCGATGCGAATGTTCTTGCTGTTCATGAAGCGAACGAATGATGGCCGCAGTTCCGAAGCAGCCGCGCGATACTCTTCCTCGGAGATGGGTTTCTGTGCCTCCAGCGCCTGCAACAAGTGCTCCCAGTTCTGCCCATTGGCACTTCCAGCGTCTGCGACGGAACGCAGCGCCCGCGTGTGCAGTCTCATCCAGTCGGCGTTGTTGGTCGTCAATATGCCCCGGCCCATCACAGTTACATTCTCGAGATCGTGTCCTCCAATCAAGGGGATTGGCGTAGGTGTCTCGATGCCTTGCTGGCGTCCCGGTGTCAGCGGAAGCACTGTAGCGGGGAAGCGTACGATCGCTCCTGCGTCGAAGAGCAGGGTCAGATTGCTGACCATCTAGATTGGCCCGGTTATGTAGTCGCCAGCGGGCACATAGACAGTCCCACCGCCCGCTTCCTGAGCCGCCGCGATGGCCCGGCGAAACGCTTCGGTGGAACTGCCTGAACCATCCTTATGCGCACCGTAGTTCAGGATGTTGTAGAAGAGACGCGTTTCACCTGCCGGAGCTTGGGCAAAGGTCCGTCCGCTCGATCCAAGCAAAACGAGCAAAACAATCCACCGAACGTAGTTCTTCGAAACAGGCCGCATTGGGCTTCCTCAGGACGACTTTGCGCCTTCGGAAGCTGGCGCCTTTACCTCGCAGCCGGCCAATTGCTCCAATACCCGGATCGACCCGCAGATGTCCTCGTCTCCGTAACCCTGAGCGATGGCGGCACGGAACAGTTGCCTCGAAAGCGCTGTCAACGGAGCCGGGACATTGTTCTCTGCAGCCGATTGCAACATCAGGTCCATATCTTTCTCAAGCCATTTCACCGAGAAATTTGGCTCAAAGTTCCGCTCAAATATCAGCGGAGCTTTGAGAGCCACGAGGCCGGATCGCGCAGCGCTGTTGTTGATGATGTCCAGCATCAGTTGCGGCGGCACTCCCGCTTTTGTACTCAGCACGAAGCTCTCGTTGAAGGCTTGGAGAAGGTTGCCCAGGATCATGTTTTGCGAGAGTTTAGCCTGCAGTCCCATGCCGGAAGCGCCGCAGTAGTACAGCAGCTTGCCCATCGCTTCAAAATATGGCCGCAAGCGCTCGAAGACTGCTTCCTCGCCCCCCACCATGAACGTCAGCGACGCACCTTCGGCACCGCCTTTCGATCCGGAGCAAGGCGCATCGAGGAAGTCGATGCCCTGTGTGGCTAGCTCTGCCGACATCCTCTGGCTCTCGGAAGGGGATATGGTGCTGCAATCCACAATCGTCAACGGCCCGGAGCGCCCCGCCGCCAAGCCTTCCGGCCCGAGGATTACATCGGTCGACATCTTCGTGTTTCCTACGCAAAGAAAAACGCACTCGCTCTGTCGAGCAACTTCCGCCGGCGTGGCGCAGGCCGTTGCTCCCTCCTTGGCCAACTGCTCCGCTTTTCCCGCGGAGTGTGACCACAGCGCCACATCATGTCCCGCGCGGATCAGATTGCGCGCCATCGGCCCACCCATGATCCCTAGACCCAAAAAACCCAGTTTCGCCATTCCCTCGTCCTCCGAACTTCGCAATGCATCTGATAACCGTTGACATCCCGCTGAGCACCGTAGAAAACCGCTGCGGCTTTGGAGGCAAGGGTATAAAGGGATCGCCATCGCCGTCAAGGATTGCAACGGTAGATCCCGATTCTACTCAGTGTTCTTCAGTCGGCACTTTAGCATTTTCCAGCGTATTGCCAGAAAGTGACACAGACTTGAGTTCGCCAACGCCAGTCGAAAGAAATACTTCGGTTCCCGGGAAAGCGCGACTGTCTCGCAATACAGCTCCTTGGCTTTTCGTAAACCGCAGTACTGGCGCCCCCGCGAGAGGCTTGCCGCTAGTCACATCGTCCAGCAGGAGGTTGGAGGCATTTTCGATTGCGAAGCCGGCTCCCTTGTCGGCATTCACCTGGACATGGCGCAACTCCAAGCCGTCAGTATAGGTTGCGAGTAGTCCGGACTTGCCAGAGCCGAAAACATCCGTCAGGCGCAGCGTAGAGATGGGCATCTCAGGAAGTCCTTCAATATCAATTGCTGCCTTCGTCGCGTGATTGATAGTCACATTACTGATAGCAATATTCCGGAAGACCGGAGTGCGTTTGGAGACGGGCTCTTCCGCCGTCGTGCTTTCGCCGCCCATGACGTAGTAGCTGGTGACCACAATTCCTGTCCCGACGTTTTCCATCGTCCAGTTGTCGAAGCGCACGTCCTCGACTACTCCTCCGCGGCCCCGCCGGCTCTTGATGCGAATGCCATTCTCCGTATCGACTGCGGTGATGTTGCTGGCTACGACATTTCGAATGCTGCCGGACGTCTCGCTTCCAATCGTGACCGCACCGTGGGCATGATGCACGGTGCAGTTCGCGATGGTTACATCTTCGCTAGGTCGATTCACACGCAACCCGTCAGCGTCTTTACCCGCCTTGATCACAATTCCGTCGTCGCCGGTATCGATGTAATCATCCGAGATGCGCACGAAGCGGCTGGAATCCACGACAATACCGTTCACGTGCGGGCCGGGATACGCCTCGATCATGACATTGCGAACGGTCGCATTCTCCGTATAGAGCAGATGCACGACAAACATCGGCGCACCGATGATTCGTACATCCTCCACAAGCACATTCTTCGAGTTCGCGAAGTAGATGAAGGATGGACGCAGTTCCGGCGCGGCTTCGCGATACTCTGCTTCGGAGACGGGCTTGCCAGCCTCGAGCGAGCGCAGCAGGTGGTCCCAGTGCGGACCGTTTGCGTTCTCAGATTTATCGGGGATCACCGGCGGCGG
>OCZT010007420.1_pt1 | contig 10759 bp, 12 predicted proteins | sample 1539031 | NCBI WGS metagenome assembly OCZT01 (sample SAMEA3539308, study PRJEB22396) | soil metagenome | biome: tundra; feature: field; material: soil | place: USA | collected 2010-05 | depth 0.15 m
GCCGGCGCACCAGCAGCCCCCACCCCGATCGCAGGATGCCCCGGTTCAGCCCGGCTTTCTGCCGGACGTTGCGGCCCGGGTTCTCCCGGGTGCCTTTCGCGGACCGGGTCATGTTCGTGATCTGCAGGTTCTCGACGCGGATCACGTCGAACCGCCGCGCGATGCCGGTGCTGGTCTTCTCGGCCCAGTCCTTGCGCCGGTCCCTCTCGCGGGCCTTCAGCCGGGCGATCGCGTGCTTCACCTGGCCGCGGCGGTTCGATCCCCGCTTAGCGCGGGCGAGCGTACGCTGCAGGCGCCGCAGCCTGGTCCGCTCCTGCCCGGTCAGGGCGGGGGCGTGCAGCATCTCGCCGGTGGACAGGGCCGCGGAGACCGCCACCCCCCGGTCGATGCCCACGGCCTGGCCGTTACCGGGGGCGGGCACCGGCGCGGGGATCACGGCGAAGGCGATATGCCACCGGCCCGCGCGGTCCATCGTCACCCGGTAGGACTTCGCGTCCGGCGGCACGGCACGGGACCAGCGGAACCGCACCCACCCGGCCCTGGGCACCCAGACCTGGCCGGTTTTCCGGCTGAGCCGGCGCACGTCCCACTGCCGCCCGCGCCGCCCGGTGATCCGGAATCCCTCATCCCGCCCGGCCTTGCGCCACGACGGGCGCCCGGCCGGGTTCGCCGGGTCGAAGAACGCCGTCATCGCCCGGGCGAAGTCGCGCAGCGCCTGCTGCTGCACCGTCTGGGAGCCGGCGGCCAGCCACGGGTGCCCAGCTCGCGCCTGGGTGAGCTGCCGGCACTGCTCCAGATAGCCCGGCGCGCCCGCCCGGCCCGGGTGCCAGTGCCCGTGCTGCTCGACGGCCAGGTTCTCGCGCGTCCGGGCGTGGCCGCAGTGGTCGCGCAGCACCGCCTGCTGGGCGGGGGTGGGGTGCAGCCGGTACCGGGACATGCGAACATACTATCGGACACCACTGACATTTCCGGGGAGGCGAAGCGGCGTTTCCTCCCCGGCCTGAAGGCCGGGGTCTCCACGCCGCGATCGGCGATGATCGACTACTTCCGCGCTTTCGCCTCAGCTACGCGATCCACGACGCGATCCTGAACGAGGCCGGGCTGGCCTGATGACCAGGATGATGTCGTGGCCGCTGCCCCCAGCGACGCGCCCGTCGCCTGGCTAGAGCCGGAATCAGCCTGGAACTGTGACGTCCGCCGAACTCGACGGTGCACCAGGCTCAGAACATGCATCACGGTCCGTTCGGCAGGAAAAATCTCTAATTTCCCGAACGGACCGTGGTGTCACGGCCGGTCTGGCTGTCCGCATTGAACGGCCGGCGCCTCAGGGCGGGGAAGTCGCTGCGCCGATCCCATGCTGCACAATAAGAGCGACGTCCGGCGCGGCCGCTTCGTCCTGGCGGCCAGCTGCCCGGGGCGCAGCGCCGCACCTGGCCGGATAATGAATCTGCCGCCGGGAGGTTGGCATGGCACGGCATCCGCTCATCGGCTACCTCGCCTGGGTTGTCCTTTTCGGCGCTGTATTCGCCTGGGAGGGCCTCGCCCTGGCCCGGGTGACCGGCGTTCCCGCGCTCAGCGACGTCTTCCGCGTGATCATGCGCTATCCGATCGGGCGGTGGGCGTTGTTCGCCTTGTGGCTGTGGGCCGGCTGGCACTTCTTCATCCTCGGCTGGCACTTCCTGCTCCGGGCCTGAGCGTGTTATGGCGCCGGGAGAGCAGCTAGCCGCGCTAGCTTCGCCGGACCGCCAGGCCCTGGTGCCGATGGCAGCCGGTTACCTGATCCTCATGTCGGCGCTTGGCCTCGGCCTGCGCCGCCTTTACCGGCCACCAGGGGCTCCGTCTGCCTCAGGCACGCAGCCGGATGAGGCGCGGGCCACGCGGCCGGACCCCGGGCAGCGCATCGGCTGGGCTGCACTGGCCAGGCATGTGGCCGGCACCGTCGTCGGCGGGTATCTGCTGCTCATGGCCGTCGTAGTCGCCTACTACTCCGGCGTCGCACGGGTGGGGAGCGGTTTCCTCGAGAGCGTGGTCACCGGCACGGCGCTGCTGCTGGGACTGGCGGCTCCGGTATTCGCCGCACTGTCCTGGTTGGCCGAACGTCGAGGGCGGAGCTGATCGGTCACCCATGAGCACTCGGACCGGGGAAACAGAAGGATCTGGCGCCCCCACGGCAGGCAGGTCGTCGCACACGTTCACCGCTCCCGAAGGCCACTCCAGCGCCTCCATCGCCGCGCCCGCCGCATCGTCCACATGCACGAGGCTGCTCACACCACCATCCGCCGCCAACTCCCCGCACCGCGCACCGCGCGCCGCACTCCAGGCTGAGAACGCTTCATCCCGGCATTCTGGCATCTGGCGGTCACGCTCGCAGTAACGCCGGACGACCACGGTCACCAGCGAGACTGCGCCGCCGTAGCGGGATCACCCGGCTCAAGGCCCGCAACGGCGAACTCGCCCAGCGCATCGCCCGCCAGGACGCCGAACTCAGCGAACTCCGCCAGTGCAAGACCTTGGCCCTGTCCCGGCTCGCCGCCCAGCATGAGGAGATCCACCGTCTCCGCGCAGCGTTCCCGCAGCCAGGTTCCAACGTGCGAGACCTCGCCAGCCGGCGCGCCGGGTCCTGATCCGTTTCTTGCGCCGGCTATCGGTCGGCCGTTACTCTCATTCCACTAAACTCTTAGTGGAATGAGAGATTAATGATCGAGTTCCAGCTCGACGAGACATCGGGCGTCGCCACCTACCTGCAGCTCGTGCAGCAGGTCCACCAGGCCCTGCGGATGGCGATGCTCGAGCCGGGCGACCAGCTGCCGACCGCGCAGCAGGTAGTCGCCAAGCTGGCCATCAACCCCAACACCGTGCACAAGGCCTACCGTGAGCTGGAGCGGGAGGGGCTGGTGCGCGCCCGCCCGGGGCTCGGCACGTTCATCACCCGCTCGCCGTCCGGGACCGACCCGGCCACGCAGGCACGGTTCCTCGCCGCGATGACCGACTGGCTGCGCTCGGCCAGATCGGCAGGCCTGGGCCCCGATGACATCGAGGCGATCTACCACACCGCGTTCCGCACCTGCTTCGCCGAAGGGGCGGCATGATGACCGCCGTCATCGAGGCCAGCGGGCTGGGCAAGCAGTACCGGCGGACCTGGGCGCTGCGCGACTGCACGCTGGCCATCCCCGACGGCCACGTCGTCGGGCTCGTCGGCCCCAACGGCGCGGGCAAGACCACCTTGCTGCACCTGTCCGCCGGGCTGCTCACGTCCACCCGCGGCACGATCAGCGTCCTCGGCGAGCCTCCCGCCGTCAGCCCGGCCCAGCTGGCCCGGGTCGGCTTCGTCGCCCAGGACACCCCCGTCTACGCCCGGATGACAGTCGCCGACCATCTCCGGCTCGGTGCCTGGCTCAACCCCGGCTGGGACGAGAAGCTGGAACAGCGGCGGACCGGGCAGCTCGGCCTGGACCCGAAGCAGCGGGCCGGGTCGCTGTCCGGCGGGCAGCGGGCCCAGCTCGCGCTCACCCTGGCGATCGCCAAGCGGCCCGAGCTGCTGCTCCTCGACGAGCCGGTCGCCAGCCTGGACCCGCTGGCCCGGCGGGAGTTCCTGCGGGGCCTGATGGAGGCGGTCGCCGAGCATGGCACCAGCGTCGTGCTGTCCTCCCATCTCGTCGCCGACCTGGAACGGGTCTGCGACTACCTGGTCGTGCTCGTCGCCTCCCGGGTCCGGGTCGCCGGGGAGGTCAGCGCGCTGCTGGCCGGGCACCGGGGGTGGTGATCTGCGCGACTGGCAACCTGGCACTGCGGGCAGACGACTTCGCCCGCCTGGCCAACGGTGCCTATGTCGCCTCGGTCACCTCGGCCGACGACGAACTCGAACTGGCCGGCCTCGACGTCCTGTATGACCGCAGCCCGGCTGGTGATCACATCGCCCGCTACGCCACCACCGGCCACTACTTCTACGTCCTCAACGACGGCAACGCCGTCATCTTCCTTCACGGCGCCTCAGTCGGCGCGTTCATCTACCTGATCCAGGCGGAGATCCTCGCGGCGACCGCCGCGCTCGCTGCCGGGCATCTCGAGCCGGGACTGCACCAATGCGATGACGACACCCGCAAGTTCATTGCGGCCACCTGGCTGCAGGTCTTCAATGGAGCACCATGACCATCACCAACCGCGATATCTCTGACACTCTCAGCCGCTACCTGGCCAGCCACCCCGGCGAGCACGACAGCCTCGCCCCGCTGCTGTCCAGCCTCGCCGCCGGTACCGAAGTCACCGCAAGGTCAGCCACGCCCGGACATGTGACCTGCGGCGCGGCGGTCATCAACACCGCCGGCAAGATCCTCATGATCCACCACAACGCCCTGGACCGCTGGCTGCTGCCCGGCGGGCATCTCGACCCAGCCGACCCCGGGCTGCTCGCCGCGGCGCTGCGAGAACTCGCCGAGGAGACCGCCGTCTCCTGGCAGCAGGCAGTCAGCCCGCCCGGCCTGGATCGCGTCCCGCTCGACATCGACCTGCACCAGATCCCCGCCAACCCGGCCAAGGACGAGCCCGCGCACTGGCACGCCGACTTCCGCTTCGCCTTCCTCGTAACAGACCCGGCCATATCCCTCCAGCTGGAGGAGGTCAGCGCCCACGCCTGGCGACCGCCGTCAACCCTGCAGACCGAGCGCCTCGCCGCCAAGGTCACCCGCCTGGCCGCCTGAGCCGGTCAGGAGCACCGCGAGGCCAGGGTGGGAGCGCTGCCTGCTGCTAGCTGCCGCACCTCGGGCTCTTCAGCGAAGAGGTGTAAGCGGCCTGACTGCGGCCAGGTCACCCACACACAGCATGTGCCCCGTCTCTCACCAGGCCAGATGCTAATGCCCGACCGCGACACTGCGGCAATTCCCTGAGATCCGTCAACCTCAAGACGTGGCCGGGAAATCGGCCAGTAGAAGCCACCTCTAACACCGCGGGTGACGCGAACCCCCGCTACAGTCGGCGCGCATACTGCCTCACGGCGCGAGTTCAACTCGCCGAGCGCCAGGGGATCCCGGGAACCTGCGCGCTTCGACCTAGGGTAAGCCCGCGAGCCTCAGCGGGAGGACGGTGAGGACGACGTTCCCCGGAAAATCGCTGTGTTGCAACTGGTTGTGTTGCGTTCGTGGCATTGCAGTGTTGCGGTTCAACGCTGCGACGCCCGCTCTGTTTACGCCCGTCGTCCCATCCGGTGCTGCCCGCCACGCGCTTCTTGCGTGACAGTCACGACAGCCATGCGGATGCCAGAGACGAGACTCACGGTAAACATTCACCCCGCCGACGCTGAGTGGCATGTGCGGGCCAGGGCCAATGTCAGTAGCCGGTCATTGGGCTGCTGGCCGCGCCGGCGGGGCATAGAACGGGTGCGCATCCGAGGTTCGTGAGCGATGACATGAACTTGCCTCCCGGCTTCCTTGACCGGCCGGTCGGCCAGCTCAGCGTCGGCGACCTGCGGATAGCTGCCGGGAATGCGGCGCTACTCGCTGCTCAGGACGCAGTGAAGCGTCCCGTCGGGCACGGTGATGGCATGCCCGCTCAGGTGAATCCGCTCGCCTTCGATGGCGCAGCGGACCAGGCCGGTGCGGGCCGATGCCTGTAACCCGGTCAGCCTGCTGCGGCCGAGCCGGGCTGCCCAGTACGGGGCCAGGGCGGTATGCGCGCTGCTGGTGACGGGGTCTTCGGGATCCCGTCTGCGGGGGAGAAGAACCGGGAGACGAAGTCGTAGCCGTGGCCGTGGTCAGCGGCCGCGGTGATGGTGATTGCGCGTAGCTGGCAGCGCCGGGTCAGGACGGCCACGGCGGCCAGGTCGGGGCGCATCGCGCGGATGGTGGCCTCGTGAGGGAAGACGGCGAGCAGGTCACGCAAGGCCCCAGTGCCAAAGGTGGCGTCCGGCGGGACGCCGAGTGCCTTCGCCAGCCCGTCCGGCGCTTGCTGCTGGATCACTGGGGCGGCGGGGAAGTCCAGCGTGATCTCAGCGTCAGGAGCGGCCCGTGCGGTGAGGATGCCGCTGCGCGTCAGGAACCGGATGATCCCCGGCTCGCCGGTGCAGGTGCTGATCGCATGAGCGGTGGCCAGGTGGCATGCCCGCACAGGTCATCCTCGAGGACGGGGGTGAACCAGCGCAGCGCCCAGTCCGCAGCGGTGGTGTTGGCCAGCCTGCGGGCGAAGGCGGTCTCGGACAGGTTCATCTCGGCGGCGATCTGCTGCATCCACTGCTCGGCTGGCCATGCGTTGTCCTCCAGCAGCACGACGGCGGCAGGGTTGCCTGCGAAGGGACGGCTGGTAAACGCGTCGATAAGCTGCAGCCGCACGGCCATGACCTCTCTTTGTGCTGCGCGGATTCGGGGCAACTGGGCTCGTTCGACGCTCACGATGCTCCCCTCGGGGGGGCAGGCGTGGCGTCGCGGTGGTCGGGGGGCTGGGGCGTTCGGGCGCCGGTGCGGGTGGCGCCGATTCCGGCGACGACCACGAAGAGGACGCCGGCGGCTGCTGCCGCGCTCGGGATCTGCCCGAGGATGAGCAGGCCGGCCAGCAGCGCGATGGCGGGTTCCAGGCTCATCAGGGTGCCGAAGGCGCTGGCGGTGAGCCTGCGCAGGGCGAGGAGTTCCAGGCTGAACGGCAGCACGGGATGCAGCGCGGCCAGCGCCAGCATGGCGGCAAGCAGTGGCCAGGTCATCCTGCCCAGACCGGAGGAAAGGGCGGCAGGCAGCGCCACGATGCCGGCAACCGGGATGGAGACGGCCAGCCCGCTGAGGCCGGTGACCCGGTCGCCGACGTGCTGGGTCAGCAGGATGTAGGTGCCCCAGCAGGCCGCGGCTCCCAGCGCGAAGCCAAGGCCGGCGGGGTCGATGCCGCCGTTCCAGGGCCGGGTCAGCAGCACCACGCCGGCTGCGGCCAGGACCGCCCAGCGCCTGCGCCCGCCGCCGGGCCCGAGCACCGACACCGTGAGCGGCCCGAGGAACTCCAGCGCGCTGGCGGTGCCGAGCGGGATGCGCGCGATCGCGAGCATGAACAGCATCATCAGGCCAGCGGTCACGACGCCCAGCGCTGTGCAGGCCAGCAGGTCCTTGCCGGTGAAGTCGCGGGGGCGGGGCCGGACCAGGATCAGCAGCAGAACGCCGGCCCAGGCCAGCCGCAGTCCCGCGATGCCCAGCGGGCCGAGCTGATCCAGCAGGTGCGCCGACAGGGCCAGCCCGAGCTGGACGCAGGACATGGAGCCAATCGCCATCACGGCTCCGCTCCTCGCGCCGCGCAGCCGGTCGCCCAGCGGGCGGGACGCGGGCATCGGCGGGCTCATAGGCCCAGTAGAGCGCTTGCCCGTTGTTCATGTCCACGTGCCAGAAGTGGACATTATGTTCAGGAATAGCGGACAATCAGCGAATGGAAACCCGGCGGCTGGAACTGCTGGCCGAGCTGTTCCGGCTGGGGTCCATGCGCGCGGTCGCGGACGCGCTCGGCACCACTACCTCCACGGTGTCGCAGCAGCTCGCCGCCCTCGCCAGCGAGATGGGCACCCAGCTGACCGAACCGGGCGGCCGGCGGGTCCGGCTGACACCCGCGGGCCGTCTGCTGGCCGAGCACGCGGTGACGATCCTCGCCGAGGTCGAGGCGGCGCGCCGCGACCTGGCACCCGGCGCGGAGCCCGCCGGCACCCTGCGCGTCGCCGGGTTCACCACCGCGATCCGCAGCTACCTGCTGCCGGTCATCGCCGGCCTTGCCGCCAGCCACCCGCGGCTCCACGTGCTGATCCGCGAACACGAAACCGCCGAGGCCCTCCAGCTTCTCGCCGCCGACCAGGCCGACCTGGCGCTCACCTACGACTTCAACCTCGCCCCGGCCGCCACCGACCCGGCGATCACGCCGTCCCCGCTGTGGACCGCTCTGTGGGGCCTGGCCGTGCCGGCACGCGAGCCCGCCGACGGCGGCACGGCACCCGAGGTCTTCGCCCGCTTCCGAGCGCACGACTGGATCGGCAACTCCCGCAGCACCGCCGATGAGGACGTTATCCGCACCCTCGCCTCCATGGCCGGGTTCACCCCCCGCATCACCCACCGGGCAGACAGCCTCGACCTGATCCAGGACATGATCACTGCAGGGCTGGGCGTGGGACTGCTGCCCCTCGGCCACCCGGTCCAGCCCCGGGTGCGGCTCCTGCCGCTCACCGGACCGCGCATCGAACTGCGGGCCTACGCCGCCGCCCGCCGCGGCCGCCTGAGCTGGCCCCCGCTCGCGCTGGTGATAAGCCTTCTCCGCCAGGCCACGCGCGACCTTAGGCATTCACCATCGGCCGCCGGGCCGGCTCCTGGTCAGAGTGGGTGACGGGCTGGCTTCTAGGTGAAGGTCCCGATAGGCACCCGGCGCACCTCGCCAATGGAGTCATGAGGAACGCGCTTGGTACCCCACGGGAAGTAGTACCCGTGGATGAGCACCGCGTCGGCGGTGCACTCGATCCAGCGATCCTTGTACAGCGCATTCATACCTTCATGTTACATCGCGTGAGCTCAGGCCCATTTTTGCGGCAGCGCAAGTTCAGGTCGGCGTACGGTCAGCAACGGCGTCTCGGGTCACCTCTGATAGAACGGCCCGAGGGTGTCGCGTACCCGCCCCAGGTCATAGGACGCGGCGGGGCCGAAGTGCGCGATGCTGCTGAGCAGCTCACGCAGGTGCAGCACGGGCATCCGTTCGGCCCAGCCGGGCGGCGAGGGGTTGAGTTCCTGGTAGACAGCGAAGAACCGGTCAGAAGCGGGCGGGCGTGCGTTGCCCCACAGCATGGACAGGTCGACCTCGGCCCAGGTGTAAGAGACGGCCGGATCGATGACGGTGATCCGGCCGCCCGGCTGGCTGACCAGGTTGCCGGTCCACAGGTCGCCGTGGGTCAGGACGGCGGGCATGGGCGGGATGAGTTCGGGCAGACGGGCGCATAGCCGCTCCAGGGCACGACGGTCGTCCGCGGTCAGGGCCTGCTCGGCGGGCGGCTCGGTGAGGTAGCGCAGCAGCCGGTGCTCGGCGAAGAACTCGTGCTCGTTGGCGGTCCAGGTGTTGACTTGCCGCAGTCGGCCCAGATAGCCATCACAAGGCCAGCCGAATCGGTCACTGACCACAGCACGGTGCGCGCCGGCCATATCCCGGGCGAAGGCCTCCCAGGAACCCGCGCTGTCGTCCCGGGGCACCAGCGCTTCCAGGAGCAGCAGCCGGTCGGTGACGGCCAGCACGTCCGGGGTCGCCAGATGCCCGGTGCCGCGCAGCGCGGCGAGCCCGTCGGCCTCGGTCCGGAACAGGTCAGGGGCCGCGCTGTTGACGATCTTGCCGACCGCGGACGTGCCGTCGGCCCAGGTGATCAGCCAGGCGTCAGCGATGACCCCGCCGGACAGCCGCCGGACGGCGGCGATGCCGTCCGCGTGCCCGATCTCCCGCAGCGACGCGCGCAGGGCATCGTCGTCACTCGTTTCGTCCGGCATGCTCCTCACAGCCAATAATCCCAAGTGGACGCCATGCACAGGCGCCAAGGTCGACCTGGTGCCAGCAAGATCTGCTCCGCCCGCTCCGGGGCTGCGGTGAACACCCGGTCGGTACTCGGCGGTGATGAACACGGTCCCCACGACGATCACCGCGATCAGCCCGGCGAACGTGCCGGCCAGGGCCGAAGTCACCGAACCGCCGCCCCCGCCGGCCGGTACCGCCGGAGCGATGTCGCCGGTGCCGCTGACCGTGAACCCGCCGCCGGGCAACTGGTGGTACCCGTCGCCCGGGGCGGGCCCGTTCAGGTCGGTGCCGGCCCACCGGCCGACGACCCGGGATTGGCCGCGAACAGCCCACTGCATCCGCACCCCGTGACCGCCGGTGACCATCATCGCCGCGTACGCCGAACCCTGCGTCAGGCTCGCCTTGACGATGAGGCCGGCCTTGGACCACGCCGAGGACGAGCCGTTCATCGAGGTCACCCGGACCGTGATGGTGCCCCCACGACCCAGCCGCGGACCGTCCGGAACTTCGTCCACTCCGCGTGCACCAGGTGCGCGAAGCCGCCGTGGCCGTCGCGAGCAGGGGCGGGGGAGCGATAGAACGTCTCGGCGGTCACGACGTCCTGGCGGTTCATGACGCCGCCCCGGCGGCGCGGAACCCGGCCGCTTCCCTGGTGAGCTCCAGGTAGGCCTGTTCCAGAGTCGAACAGTGCGCGGCCACCTCGGTGAACGGGATCGTGTGCCCGGTCAGCAGAGCCACGGTCCGTTCGGAAGAAAGGTGCGTGATCTCCAGGACGCCGGGTCCGGTGGCCGCGACGGCGGCCCCCGCGCCAGTCAGCGCGCGCAGGTAGCCGCGCATCTCGCGCGTGCCCTCGGGGTCCATGCCGTTGAATGGCTCGTCCAGGATCAGCACCGGCGGATCGCCGGGCAGCGCGGCGGCGATCCCCAGCCGCTGCCGCATGCCCAGTGAGTAGCCGCCGGCCTTACGCCTGACCGCCGGCTCCAGCCCAGCCTGCGCGATCACCTCCTCGACCCGTATCGCGCCCAGCCCCTGGGAGCGGGCCAGCCACAGCAGGTGGTTCCGTGCGGACCGGCTGGGCTGCAGCGCGCCCGCGTCCAGCAGCGACCCGACCTGGCTGAGCGGATCCCGCAGCGACCAGTACGGCCGCCCGCCGATCAGCGCGGTCCCCGCGTCGGCGGCGTCCAGGCCGAGGATCACCCGCATCGTGGTGGACTTGCCCGCCCCATAGGCATATACGTTTCCGCCCGCCGGGGGCCTGTCATCGTCG
>OCZT010007421.1_pt1 | contig 10759 bp, 12 predicted proteins | sample 1539031 | NCBI WGS metagenome assembly OCZT01 (sample SAMEA3539308, study PRJEB22396) | soil metagenome | biome: tundra; feature: field; material: soil | place: USA | collected 2010-05 | depth 0.15 m
TGAACCGAACGAAAGCTGATGGTTTCAGTCTTTGTCATACAAGAAAAGTAATACGTCCGCACCCAGCCGTCAGATGAAAAAGCCCGCGCCGGCAGGCCTGGGGCGCATCCGCGCATTGCCCCTGTTTTCTCCCTCTCTTCGCCGGGGTGAGGAGGCACAATTGTTTCCGACTCAAATCCCCTCACCCCACCCCTCTCCCCGCTCGGGCGGGGAGAGGGAGACGGGGGCAGTATCAAGATGCACCCGCAGGCCTGGGAGCGCTGGCGTCCCGCCGGCGTGTTTTGTTGGAGTTCACGCTTTAGCGTGCCCTTGGGAACAAGCTAAAGCTTGAACTCCAACTCGCCGCCGGGACGGCGGCGCTCCCAGGATTGCCCTCCGTCTTCCAATCTCCCGCCTGCCAACCCCTAACCGTCCCGAGTATTTACAGCCGATGGTTTCCCGGAAACAAAAGGGCGCGGCGGGAAGCCGTTGGCGCGAGCGTCAGATTTTTCGCCCGTGCCAACAGCTCCCCGCACACGCCCGTCTTCGCAGACGAACCGCTTCGACGCGGCAGGCCTGTGTCCCCACTTCAAGCTGGCGCGATTTCATACGGCGAGCAGTTCGCGGCTGCTCTCGAAAATGCGCGCCTGGCGTTCAGCCTGGCGAAGGGCAGCCTGGGTTTTTTCCTCGAACAGCACCGGGAACACCAGCAAGGGGTAAAGTGTCGCCCATGCCAGCGCCGCCGCGTCGTTGGCCGCGCGCCGCAACGGAGGGTTCAACTCCGGCGTCGGCGCCGCAGCCAATTGCCGCGCGAGCAAACGGCTTTTGAGCCGTTCGAACTCGGTTTCCTGCGTGGCGCGAAACGGCGCCGGCGGAGCCGGTCGCAACTCGAACCGCGTTTTGGGGCCGAACCTGGCCGGCCCCCGTGTTTCATTTTTGTTCATGTTTTTTCCTTTCGTTTGGTTTGGGTTAAAAAGCGAAAAACCCGCGATTGACTGGCAATCGCGGGTTTTTCAAAAATCCTTGTCCCTGTATCAGAACTTCACCCCCACGATGCCAAAACGCCTGCAGACGCGCATCCAAATGGACATGCGTCCGTTGGACTGCGCGTGCTTCAGCGTTGGAGCAAACGTGTTTTTCATATTCAACCGCGGGGAAGAAACACCATTTGGGCACGTTTGTCAAAGTTTTTAATTTTGAAAAGCAGCCTTTCTCAAGGCTTGTCGGATGGAGAAGTAGTGTTAAATTGGTTCAAGCATGAGCGAACAATTACGAATGGTCACATGCGGGTGGTGTGAGACGAAGGTCTTCATCCCGGGCGACCTGGCGCCGTTGGGCACGGTGCCGTGCAGCAAGTGCGGGCATCCCATCATGATGCCCATGATGATCCGGCAATTCGAGTTGCGGAGCGTCGTCGGTTCGGGCGGCATGGGCACGGTCTATCGTGCCTGGGATACGACACTGGAGCGCATGGTGGCGGTGAAGTTGATGCGGAAGGAATTGCTCACCGATCAGAAGGCACTGGAAAGTTTTTATCGCGAAGCCCGCGCCTGTGCCCGGCTCAACCATACGAACATCGTTCACATTTACTCCTTCGACGACTGGGAGGGCCAACAGTATCTCGTGATGGAGCTGGCCGATCATGGCAGCCTGGACGCGCGCATTGAGAAACTACGCCGGCTGCAGGAATTGGACATGCTCGACATCGGCGTCAAAATCGCCTCCGCGCTCGACCTGGCGCTCAAGCACGATTTGCTCCACCGGGACATCAAGCCGGGCAATATTTTGTTCAACGCGGACCACGAACCAAAGCTGATTGACTTCGGCCTTGCTCGCAAAGCCGACGTGGAACACGAAGTGGAGGACGTGACGTGGGGCACGCCGTATTACGTCGCGCCGGAAAAAATCAAGCGCGAGCCGGAAACTTTTCTGTCCGATATGTACAGCCTCGGCGCCACGCTCTATCACGCGATGACCGGGCGCGTTCCATTCGAGGCGCCGACGGTCGAGGAAGTGATCGTTGCCCAGGTGCAAGAGGCCCTGACGCCGCCGAATCTGGTTGTGCCTGAAATCACGCAGCCCACCAGCGATGCGCTGGTGAAGGCAATGGCAAAAAATCCCGCGGAACGTTTCCTGAGCTATGACGAATTCATCATGGCGCTGACGGCGGCGCGCAGCCAGTTGCTCGTGATGCAAAATCAATTGCCACAGGCGCAAAAGTTCAAAAGTCTCACCAGTTGGTGGAAGCGGGCATAAAAAAGGCGGGCGTTGCCGCCCGCCTTGAAGATTCGAAAAAAACTCCGGACCATTAATGGTTGCCACCGGTGCCCGAAGTTTCCTTCTTTTTCATTTCGGCTTTGGCGCCGAAGTGGACGCTGGTGGCGTTGAGTTTGCCATTGTTAGTTTTCTTGTAAACGCCACTGACCAGCTCTCCCACCACGCCGTCAGCCAGTGTGGCCGACTTGCCGTCCTTGGTAATCAGGGTGTCGGACGTGACTTGCAGTGTGAGCGTGTCCACGGCAAGCGTCATCGCCTTCGTGTCTATCGCGCTCAGGTTGCCATGGAAGGGCAGGTTGACATGTTTCTTGGGCTTGGCGGGGGTTTGGTCGGACGACGCCGGTGCATTCGTGCTGGCGCCTTCCGCGCGCGACAACGCGGGCATTGCGACGAGAGCCGCGGCAAAGAGGCTCAGAACTGCGATTTTAGAGATATTTTTTGTCATAATGGTTGATGGTTTGTCCAATTATTCGTTACGAAAAACGAAGCAGAATACGAATTGGTCTCAACAAATCCAACTGTTTTTACCACACGCCTTCGGTCAGCAATTCCGTGACGTTTCGCGCCAGATCTTCCGCCAGCAGCGGCAGCGACTGGCGCTCCGAGTCCGCCAAATCCGTGCCGACGTGAATCAGCGTGTAGCCGTTCACGTTTTTATCGAACAACACTTTGCCCGTGGCGCGTTCGCGCGCGATGACGCGCGCGGTGATGCCAACCCGGTAATTCTCCGTCGTTGTGACGTCATTGTTCAAATAGCTCAACCCTTCACGGTTGTAGCGCATAATCACGCCGCTGACGACGACGTCACCGGGACCGTGCGTGGCGAGGTGGTAAGTGCCGTCGGTTTGGAGCCGTTCACGCAATGCCTGGGTGACCGCGTCGCCGAGCCGCGGTTGAAGTGTCTGGTTGTTGAACGGCAAAACTTCAACCGACTTTTCACCCGCGACCGCGCCGTTGACCGGGCCGAGATGGTAGCCGGCGCAACCGGCGAGCAACGCCGCCACCGCGGAAACGGCAAAAATTTCCGGCAGACGCATTTCAGTTGGCGGTTGACGCTTGAACGCGCGGTTTGAGGGCTTCGATGCGCTGGCGCGCGGACGCGGCGTAAGGCGAGTTTGGATCCAGTTGCAGCACTTCGTTGTAATAAACCAGCGCGCCGTTCCATTTCTTGCCCTGTTCGTAGAATTTTGCGATTCCAAAATTACCGCGCACCTGTTCAGCCTTGAGCACGGCAATGGCTTTTTCCGCCTGCGGCACGCGCTTATCGTCGGGATAAAGCGTGATGAAATCAGTGAACGTCGCAATCGCCTGCACCGCGGTGTTTTGGTCGTATTCAGCCTTCGCCGCCTGCCGCGCATACGAAATGCCTTCACGGAACAGCGCGTCAGAGGCAATGGCCGGCAGGTTGTAGTAACGATCGGCGGCAGTGGCGTAAGCCTTTACCGCCTCGGGATAATTTTTCTGTTTTTCGCGCGCGGCGCCGATGCGCAATTGCGCGTGCGCGGCGATGTCGCTGTAAGGGCCGTTGTTGACGACCTTGTCAAACATTTGCGCCGTTTGACTCATCGAGCGATACAGCGGGAGGTAACCCCAGAAGATTCTGAACCGCTTGCCGCCGAAGAAACGGTTGGCGATTTCATACTGCCGCCAGAGCACTTCTTCATAGCGGCTGCTGCGCGGATATTTTTCGATGATGTTTTGGTAGGCTTTGAACGCGGCTTCATCATTGCCTGTCGCCTCGAGGCAGCGGCCAATGAGATATTCCGCGTCCGGCGCGTAGTCTGACAACGGCCACACGCGCAAGACGCGGTGCGCGGCATGGAGCGTGGTGTTGTAGTCGTTCTTGGCGAAAGCCTGCTCCGCAACGTCCAATTGTTCCTTGGCACGGGTGCGCTGCCACTTGGTGTTCTGGCCATACAACTCGTAATACCAGCCTTCACCCGGCACATAGAACAACGGCGCGGGCGCGCGAAATGGAAACAACACCACGGCCGCAGCGACCAGGAACAGGAAACCAAACCGGCGATTCATGTGGCGACAATAACGACCCGAAATCGGCAAGTCAAGGCGGGTGCGACCCGTATCATCCCCGATACAAAACCAGCACGCCATAATCCGTCAGTAGCTTTTGCGTACCGACGTCAAAATGCGAGTAGCTGACCGGGTGAACGCCGATGAGATTGGCCTCGCCGATTTCATTCAAAAATTCCGTAACCCGCTCATCAAACTTGTCATGGCCCGCTTCAACGCACATGTTGTGGCGGATCGTCCGCACCCGGATTTTTTTGTCGGCGCCCCTGACCACCGTCTCCAACGGCGTTTTCGGTTTGGCAATGAGAACCTCGCCCGGCTTGTCACGCACGGGCACCTTGAGGTGCATTTCGATTTTGGCGGCGGCGGACGAGGCGATGGTATGGCTGGCTTGAGAGCCGCCACCAACCGGTCCCGCCGGAGCGGATGCAGGAGCGGGCGGCGTTGCTGCTGACGGAATCGTAATTTTCGCGCCGCACGACGGGCACTGGATTTCCGAGCCAGCGCCGGAATTGTCCACGGCCATTTCCTGTTCGCAATGAGGGCAATTAAAGATGATGTCCATAAGCCGGAATAAGTTTGTGCCTGCAGATTAAATCCACGGCCCGCCGCAAACCAGCAAAAAATCGCGCCGTTTTACTCCCACTCAATCGTCCCCGGCGGCTTGCTGGTGATGTCGAAAACGCAACGGTTCACACCCTTGACCTCGTTGATGATGCGGCTGGCGAGTTTCTCCAGCAATTCGTAGGGCAGTTTCACCCAGTCCGCCGTCATGCCGTCCTGCGATTCCACCGCGCGGATGGCGATGGTGTAATCATAAGTCCGTTCGTCGCCCATCACGCCCACGCTGCGCACGGGCAGTAATACCGCGAAGCTCTGCCAGATTTTGTAGTAAAGCCCATTCGACTTCATTTCCTCAACGACGATGGCATCGGCGTTCCGCAAAATCGCGCAGCGTTCCGGCGTCACTTCGCCGAGAATGCGCACGGCGAGTCCCGGGCCGGGAAACGGCTGGCGCAAAATAATTTCCTTCGGTAAACCGAGTTCGATCCCGAGTTGGCGCACCTCGTCCTTGAACAGGCATTTCAGCGGCTCAACGAGCGCGAATTTCATTTTCTTCGGCAGCCCGCCGACATTGTGATGGCTCTTGATGAGCGCGGCGGGATTGCCGCCAATCGGCACGGACTCGATCACGTCGGGATAGAGCGTTCCTTGCGCGAGAAATTTCGCCTTGCCCGCATGCTGGGCCGCATTCTGAAAAACTTCGATGAACGTCTTGCCGATGATCTTCCGTTTGCGTTCGGGTTCGGTCACGCCTTTGAGCCGTTTCAAAAACAGCTTCGAGGCGTCTTCGTATTGCAGTTTGATTTTGAAATTGCGCCCGAAAACTTCCCGCACGACTTCCGCCTCGCGTCCGCGCAACAGGCCGTTGTTGACGAAAATGCAGGTCAGCTGGTCGCCGATGGCTTTGTGCAGCAACGCCGCCGCCACGCTCGAATCCACGCCGCCACTCAAGCCGAGAATCACTTTTTCCGTCCCAACCTGGGTGCGGATTTCCTCGACGGCTCGCTCAACGTAATTCCGCATCGTCCAGTTTTTGCCACAGCCACAGACGCCGTGGACGAAATTGGCGATGATTTCCCTGCCGCGCGGCGTGTGGACGACTTCGGGATGAAATTGCAGGCCGAAAAATTTCCGCGCGCGGTTTTCGATGGCGGCGTATTCGGAGTTTTCGGTGACGGCGACCGATTTGAAATCGCGCGGCAGTTTCGTGAGCTTGTCGCCGTGCGAATTCCAGACCTGCAACATTTCCGGCAGATTGCGGAACAGCGCGCACGACGCGTCCTTCACTGTGAGCACACCTTTGCCGTATTCGCGTTTCTGGCCTTTCTCGACCTTGCCACCGAGAAACTGCGCGAACAATTGCACGCCGTAGCAGATGCCGAGCACAGGCACGCCGAGCGCGAAAATATTCTTGTCCGACAACGGTGCATTTTTTGCATACACGCTGGACGGACCGCCGGACAAAATGATGCCACTTGGCGCCAGCGCGGCGATTTCCACCGCCGGAGTGTCGTGGCACAGAATGACGGAATACACGTTGCATTCGCGGATGCGCCGCGCAATCACCTGGGTGTATTGCGAACCAAAATCAAGGATGACAATTTGTTCGGTCATTTTTCAGAGGCATCCTCTTTGCCTGCCGAACGGCGCTTTGGCGAGACAAAAAAACAAAAACACCAGCCGATTCCGGCTGGCTGTCCCGGGCAATTTTTGTGGAGGCAACGCGAAATTTATTGTTTCACCGCTTTGACCTGGCCGGTATTCGGGTCATAGTCGAGTTTCGTTCCGTAAGGCGTCGCTGGCAGTTTGCCCACATAATTCGGCACCAGTTCATTCAGGTCTTTGGGCAAACGGCCTTCCTGCGTGTTGAATAGCTGGACGGCCTCGTTGAGATACGACACGTCAATGGTCTTGACCGCGTATTTGTCTGCTTGCATTAACGCGCCCAGATAGCCCCCCGACGGCGCAGCGGGATGGGCGCTGTCAGTTGTGTTGGTGGTTTGACTTGTGTTGGTCCCTTGGGGATGAGGACTGGAATTGTTATTGCCGCAACCGGCCAGAAGCAATCCGGCCGCAACCGAAATCAAGAAGGACGGTTTCATGTTGGCAATTTACCCCAAACTGCGAAAAATCCAAGCCGAACTTGGGCTGGGCGATTTGGTTGCAGCGTCGGGCTTGTGGCTCGATCCTTTCGGCCATCCGCCTTCGCGGCGCGCCAAAGCCCCGCTACGGCGCGACGGCGGCAGGCCGAACACTACGCCATTTTCGCCGCCAACTCGCGCGCCTGCTGGATCAAATCGAGATCGTCAGCCAGATTGCCGAAACGGAATTTCGGCAAACCGCTTTGCTGCTGACCGAGTAACTCGCCCGGCCCGCGCAATTTCAAGTCCGTCTCCGCGATGCGAAAACCGTCGTTCGTTTCTTCCAGCACTTTCAGGCGTTCATTCGCCCCGGCAGTTTCCGTGTCGGAAACCAAAATGCAATACGACTCATGGGCGCCGCGTCCGATGCGCCCGCGCAACTGGTGAAGTTGTGCCAGCCCGAACGCCTCGGCGTTTTCGACGAGCATGACCGTGGCGTTCGGCACATCCACGCCGACCTCGATGAGCGAAGTCGCGAGCAATACGTTCACCCCGCCGGCACGAAATTCCGTCATCACCTCGTTTTTTTCGCGGCTCTTTAATCGCCCGTGCAGCAATCCGACGCGAAATGGCACAAGCAAAGTTTTCAAATTTTCAAATTCTTTCGTCACCGCTTTCAAACCTTTCCCGCCTGATTCTTCGACGCGGGGATAAACCACATAAGCCTGTCGCCCGGCAGCGAGTTTTTCGCGGATAAACTCCCAAACCTTCGGTCCCGCCCCGGCGGGATCGGCCGTGCGGATGAACGTTTTGATTTGGCCGCGGCCACCGGGCAATTCGTCAATCACCGACACCTCGAGGTCGCCGTAAAGCGTGAGGCCGAGCGTGCGCGGAATCGGCGTCGCCGTCATCACGAGCAAATGCGGATAACGACCTTTGCGCACAAGCTGTTCGCGCTGGGCCACACCAAACTTGTGCTGCTCGTCAATGATGACCAGGCCGAGCTTCGGCAAATCAAAACCGGACGTGAGCAGGGCGTGAGTGCCAATGTGCAAAGTCGAGGGTCGAGGGTCGAGGGTCGAAGGCCGGAACGGCTTCTGGCTCTCGTCTCTCGACTCTCGACTCTCGACCGTCTTGCGACTGCCGGTCTGTAATTCGACCTGGACGCCCAGCGGCTCAAACCACTTTTTGAAATTCTGAAAATGTTGTTCGGCCAGAATCTCCGTCGGGGCCATGAGCGCGACGTTGAAGCCGCTTTCCAACGCCATCAGCGCCGTACAAGCAGCCACGACGGTTTTGCCCGAACCGACATCGCCTTGCAGCAACCGCCGCATCGGATGCGCGCCGCCCATGTCCTTGCGGATTTCGCGCAGCACTTTCGTTTGCGCATCGGTAAGCTTGAAGCCGAGCCGGGCAAGAAACGGTTTGATGAGGCGATTATTGCCGCCGCACGGCAACGCCGTTGCGTGCGATTCAAAATTTTTCCGCCGGGTTTGGATTTGAACCTGCAATTCAATGAATTCGTCCAGCGCCAGCCGCCGGCGCGCAATTTCGACATCGGTCAGTTCTTCGGGGAAATGCGTCAGGTGAACCGCATTGGCGCGCGTCGGAAAGTTCGGTGTCCCGCCTTTAGGCGGTTGGAAGTGCGCAGAACCGCCTGAAGGCGGGACACCAAGCACAGGTTCGGCGATGTGCCGCCCGAATTTTTCCAGCGTGCGCCAGATCAGCCCGCGCAGCCAGCGTTGCGGCAAGCCCTCAGTGAGCGGATACACCGGCGCGATGCGGTTGAGGTGGATGAAACTTTCCTCGCCGCCTTCGATGACTTCGGTTTCGGGATGAGTCATCACGCGCGGTTTGGTTTCGCTCAATTTGCCGTAAACAAAAACCTCGTCGCCCATGGCAAAATAATTTTGCATGAACGGCAGGTTCCACCAGCGGCAATGCAACCGCGCTGAGCCGTCGTCGAGAATGATTTCAAAAACGGATTTGCTGCCGCCGCGAAAACGCCTGAGACCAAGCGCGACAATCGTGCCGCGCGCCGTCGCTGCTTCGTCCCGGGTCAATCCGGCAATGCTGCGGAAATGGCGGCGGTCCTCGTAACGCCGCGGCCGGTGCAGCAGCAAATCCTCGATGGTGTGAATGTCGAGCCGCGCGAGTTGCCCCGCGCGTTCCGCACCAACACTCCAAAGCGAAGTGACCGGTGCGGCGAGCGGGGAAGATTTGGTTTCCGGCGGCGACATCGCCCGCACGATACAAACCGTTCACCGCCGCTTCAACTCCTTAACCTGTAGCAGCCGACATAAGAAGGCTCATCTCAAACGAATAATTCAGAGCCTCCTTACTTCGGCTGCTACAATTTTTTAACGTGGTTTCAACGGGAAAAGTCCTGTTGGAGTTCAAGCTTTAGCTTGTTGGGGACATGCTAAAGCGTGAACTCCAACGCGGACAAGCTGTCCGCGCGCCGAACTCAAGCGCGCTTTGGAATCTTTCGGTTTTGTGTCGGCAGGAGCCAAATGAGAATTGCGACAGGCACTAGCTCTTCCACCAATGAGACGAACACATAATTTCCGACGAATGCAAAAGGCCCCCCGTTAAAATGGACATTGCGAGACACCACATATACCCAAAGCATAATTGTTGCATAAAAAGTATTCACTATCAGCAAAACACTAATTGTCATAATTGCAAAACGGAAACGATCCTTGATAAATGATGCGAAAAGAGAGGATTGCAGGTTCATATTTCCACGCGCGATCAAAAATGTTATTCCAAACATTTGAAGGACCCACAGTATGAAGTATAATATAGGTTCGCCAACAATTTTACCAACGGAAGGAAAACAATAGCCAATTATTGTTATCAGAGGCGTAGTTGTTGCGAACAAAAACAGAGCAGCCAAAACCCCAGCTGCCATCCAAAACACCCGTTCACGCCAAACTGCTGCCGGATCGGCTTTCACAAATTCTTCGCCAAGCTGTGGCGGTTGGCCGACGCGGCGACGCGCCAGCCAGAAAGATTCTTCGTCGTTCAAACCGCGTTGCTGGAATCCGGCGATGGAATCGCGGAGATGCGTTTCCAATTCGCACCGGACTTCCGTCGTGAGATTGGCTTGCGCGGCCAGTTCCTGCCGCCAGTTTTCGATGGCGGCGTTCAGATCGAAACGGGTTTGATTTTCCATAATTTGCTCATGGTGTTGTGAACGGTCAGCCATTGCTGGCGTTCGGTTTTGAGAACTTTGCGGCCGTCGGAACTGATGAAATAGTATTTCCGCTGGCGTCCAGTGTCGGCTTCCTTCCATTCGGAATCAATCAGGCCGTCGCGCTCCAGCCGGTGCAAGACGGGATACAGCATCCCGTCGCTCCACTCGATCTGGCCGCCGGAAAGCTCGCGCACCTTCTGGATGATTTCGTAACCGTAACTCTCGCCGTCGGCGAGGATGGACAGCACCAGCGGCTTCGATGAAGCGGCGACCAAATCTTTCGTAAGCATGGCAGTCTTATACATTGAACTGCAATGTATGTCAACAGAAAAATTGCGCTCCAAAACATTGGCGGCTATTTTTCACACGGTGTCCGAACCGAAAACCAAACCTGTACCCCCGCCGCTGTGGTTGCTCGTGCGCGTCAACGCGCTGCAAAGCTGGCGGCGGCTCTTGTCCGTGCGCGATCAATCGCGGTTGCTTACCGGCATCATCGCGTTGTTCCTGGCCGGTTATCTCGTCGTGTCGTTCGAGCTGTTCTATCACGGGCTGAGATTCATAGCGAAATTTCCAGGCCTGGGTGCGGTGCTTACGGAGCGGCTGATGTATGTGTTGTTCGCATTTTTGT
>OCZT010007422.1_pt1 | contig 10759 bp, 21 predicted proteins | sample 1539031 | NCBI WGS metagenome assembly OCZT01 (sample SAMEA3539308, study PRJEB22396) | soil metagenome | biome: tundra; feature: field; material: soil | place: USA | collected 2010-05 | depth 0.15 m
GTATATATTGTTTTTGAATAATCATATTTGTCACTATGAATTTCTTTGACTTTTTGAATAAATTCTTCTATACTAAATTTAATATTAGGATTTTTGGTGTTTGCACATAAAGGACAACCACTACCATTTAAATGACTTCTTGCTGATTGTAAAAATTCATCATGTTCGGGACATATAATAATTACTTTATTTCTATTATCATTATATTTTACTTTTGAATAATCATATTTTTCTTCATGTACTTCTCGTGCTTTTTTTATAAAATCTTCTGTATTGAGTTTTACATTACCACTACATTTCGCACAAATATGACCACTTAAATGATTACTTGGTAATTGTAAGAATTCACCATGTTCAGGACAAACGATAATTACTTTAGAATTTGCATCAACATATACCGTTTTAGAATAATCATATTTATTATTATGTGCTTCTTTGGCTTTTTCTTTAAAATATTCAGTATTCATAAATTTACTACTACATTTTGGGCAACCAAAACCTCTTAAATGATTATGTGATGATTGTAAAAATTCACCATGTATTAAACAAATTATTGTTAATTGTTCATTTGTATTAATATATATTGTTTTAGAATAATCATATTTATTACCATGTACTTCTCTGGCTTTTCGAATGAAATCTTCTGTTGTAAGTTTTTTGCTCATAATAATATTATACGAAATTAAAAATATAAGGTTACAAAACTTTAATTTTTTCTTTCTTATAGCGAAGATAATTATTATATGTTAAGTAAACATTTCTATTACCATGAACTTTACAATCAAGTTTATTAAAATCAATTTCACTACCTTTAACCCTTATGAAACCTCTCTCATGCAAAAATCTGTTCATTACCTTTGCCTGATAAGTAATATAAAACCCTTCCAGTTGAATAAAAGGAAAATCAGAAGAAGTATAAAACGTATTATTTTTATGAAGTACTTCTCTAATCTGACTGATTGTATATTGCTTAATTGTATTTTGTTTCATTTTAAACATTCTTTAACTTCAAAACTTGTATAACTTTCTTTATCTTCGGGATTATAATACCTGTAAATAGTTTTCCAGTATTCATTACCATCATCATCAATAGCAATATCCTGATAATCATATTCACAATCTCTCAAAAATTTATTAGCATCACAAATAAAATCAAATTTCTGTTTGACTGTAACTTCTTCATCATTAATACTGCTGAAAAATACTATTTCATATTTCATTTATTTATCGTCTTTATGTATTTCTTTATATTTATCTAAACATGTTTTGTTAATATGTTCAGTATATTCATTACAAAAGTCCAAAACTATATCATTTTTAAGTTTAATGGATGAATGATTATATTTTAATTCTTTTCCACAGTAATCACAATAGGTTACCGTAACTTCTTTTATTTCTTTCCTTTTCATTTTATAGTGTTTTATTTTTTAAATACATTAAACATTTATTCTTTGCTTCTGTAATTGATATAAACAGATCATTGTTACCACCTTTATCTGGATGATGTTGCAGGGCAAGTGTACGATATGCTTCTTTAACCTCTTCTACATTTGCAGATGATATAAGTCCTAATGTATTAAATGAACTTTCCGGTATTTGAGTTTTAAATAAACTTGCAATAAAACCAGCAAATAAATCATTAAAGTTAAAACCAAAAAAACTATTATATTCTTCTTGTTCTTGTTTTTTATATCCTTCTCTTATTATTCTTAATCGTTCACGTTCAGCCAATATTTCAGGAAATAATTCATTCTTATATCCCATTATAACTTTAGCATAAAAATAACCCCAAAGTTTATCAGGTAAACATCCTACTGTTTTGTTATTGATACCATCCCATTTCATGCGAATTGCCCTTACAGCATTCTCAAAACCTTTTATGTTTTTAGTACTGTTACCAACTTCTAATAATGTCATAAAATCAATTGTTAAATCAGCAATAAAGTCATTGTGATTTAAACTATTACAACCATTAATTTTATCTAATTTATATTTTTCAGTGTATTCTTTTGTCTTCATTTATATAGATTTAATCAAAGGATTTAATTTACAATTTATAACTTTATGTTTTGGATAATTTATGTTGATATTCACATAAGCAAATTGTTCATCTTCTGCTATAATATTAATAACAATTTCTTTTTTAAATCTTCTTTTTAATGTAAATTGATATTGCATAATTTTAATTTTTAATTAAAAGATTTTATTATATCTATATAAATTGCCATTCATCAGGTATATATACTTCATTAACAACTTCATTATCTTTATCAATAACTGCTCTTAAAAATGAATCACCAATATTAGGGTCATCTGTATATGTTGCAATTCCTAAGTATTCACCTTCACGCCATAAATGATATTCTTTACCGTACAATAATAAATCTTGTTTCATTATAATATTTTAATTAAAAAGTTTAAATATAAAATTGCCCTCTGCTTTCTGACAACTCTTGTACAGTTTTTAATTTCAAAGCAAATTTATTACTTTCAATATCATTATCAAAAGCAAAAATATGATGATTAACATTTCCATCAAATTCAACTCTGACAACATATCTCTTATTGTAAGAGTCCAATTCTGCAACAATCAGTTTGGGCATTAGATATTTTCTTAATTCATTTTTAGAATTATTAAAAACAATCCATTTATAATTTTTATAAATGCACCATCCTAATACATAACAATTTGTTATATCAGAGATCCCCGCCAGTAATGTCTGTTTTAAAATTGTATTAGTTATTTTAGTTTTTTTAAGTATTATTTCCATTTATATATTTTAATTAAAAGGTTTTTTTTTCATATTTTTTAATAAATTCTTCCGCAGAATAACTGGTAAACTGTTCAGGATTTTCATGAATAGTAACATTATATTCAGGTGCAGGAAATAAAACTATAAATTCTTTAAGTTTTTTTAAAGCATCTTCGTGAAAAGTAATACTTCTTGGTGCAGTAGCAAAATAATGCTCATAACGTTCTGGTATACCAGTTCTTTTTACTTTCTTCGCAACATTTATTTCGTAATACATTATAACCCTTTTATTAAATTGTTAATATTTCAAATTTTAATCAAACCCTTTAATTATACGAAAAAAATCCTGTAAGGTTACAATTTACAGGATTTATTTTAAACAATTTAATCAAATAGTTTAATAAAATGTTTAATAAGGTTTATCAGTATAACTGTCTTTTTTGGTTTCTTTTTTAGTTTCTTTAGGCACAAAATGTTTCAATGATGTTAATTGAAAATTATATACCTGTGGAAAACCATTGATAAACCATTCGCAATGTGCTACTTTATGTAGTACACCACTAATTGTTTCGTCAGTGATTTTACTTATTGTCATAACTGGACTTCCCGATTGAAGAAGTACAACATTACCTGCTTGAAAATCTTCCATGTTAATTTAAATTAATATAATGTTATTTTTACACAAAATTAATTTATATAATTTAAAAACGAAAGAGTTTTTTTAAATAAAAGGATTAAGTTATATATTTTAATTAAACCCTATAATTCATAATTGATATAATCATCAGGATTATAATTTTCAGTTTCAAATTTATCTTCAAGAAAAAACCTTTTACGTTTTATTTCTTTGTTTTCGGTTATATTCAATAAATTTAAAACTTCTATTTCCCTGACAACTACATAACTATTCTGATCTTCATAAGTCATATATGTTAAATAAGGTCTGGCATCAGCATTATTCTTACTACACTGAATAAAGTCACCGTCTTTATATCTTTCATATTTAATGCATAACTCACCATCATCATACATATAATAGGAAAAGAAATGTATTAATGATTCGAAAAAGGATAATTCGTCTCTGTTGTAAATAACAGAACTTTGACTGACATCTAATACTTTACCCATACAGGCAAATAACCATTGCCGATTAAAATCTAATATTCTCTTCAACAAACCTGTTTTATCTTGTAATTCTAATTCAACAATACTTTTAATGACATCAGTTAAACGTCTCTGATAGTCTTCTCCGCAATTCTGTTTTAATAAATCTATGTTCATTTTAATGTTTTTAGTTTAAATTTAATAATCATACTTTTTAATTAAATTATTTAATCATATTATTTTATGATAATGACCACACTTTTCACAACCATTTTCAAATGTATTCTCAATATTACTAATCTTAAAAATGGGACATTTATCTATTAAATTATCCAAAGCACAGGTAGCATTCTTTAATTCTCCATACCATACAGCAATTAACCTGCTTGCACTCTCAGGCGATATCTCGCCCAACATAACTTTATTCAATATTGGTAATATAGCTTTACTCATAAAGTTTTTAATTTTGGTTCATCGAAATATTTTATTAACCATTCCTTTAACATTGTGTAGTTCGCACCATCTTTTCTTGCTTGTACTAAAAATATATCTTCCCACGATTTAATATCATATTTATTAGGATTAGCATTATTGACATTAGATTCATTGTTGCGATTAGCATCATCTAATTGTTTCACAAGTAATTTATTCATATTAATAGTTTTATTAAATACTATAATCAATTCCTTTAATTATACGAATTATAAATCAAAAGGTTACAATTAAAATTTAACTTTAACACCTACACCATTTTCATTAAGACTTACTCCTGCTTTACCTATATTACCAATACCTGAAAGTTCACAAATGAATCCAATGAATCCACATACACCTGCACCAACATAACAAGCGTCTCTTATTCCTTTACCTGTAGTTGTTATTGTTAATTTACCATGAATTTGATTTGTTGTAACTTTATATTGACTTGAACCAAAGTAAAGAAATCCACCACTAACCATTCCTAATACAATTCCACCAAAAAATTGATTTTTTGCTTTAATTAAATAATCACCAGAAGAAAGAGATAATTTATTATCTGCTTTTGAATATGAAATTTTAGATAATGTATCTACTTTATGACCATCATTTAATTTTGCTTTTAAAAAACTTTTATATGGGTCTTCATTTGTTTGTGGTTGACTGAAAGAATTTAATGTTAATACTAACATTGCAGACATTAAGAATATTACATTTTTCATTTTATAAATTTTAAGTGAATATTAATACTATTTAATAAATTGTTTTATAGTTCTTATACGCAGATTGATCTGCAAAAGTTACAATTAATTGATTAAAATTTAATTTTTAATTCAATACCCTTTATTGAAGATGAATTTCCATAAAGGTTTGGTGATTTAAAATTTACCAATCCAATTTTACTTTCAAATTTATTGCTATTAATGCCTCCAACAATCCAAAGAGGAAGTCCAACATCAAATAATATTTCACTTGTTACCATAATAATACCACCTGTTAATGCTTTACTTGTATTATTGTTTAATTCATTATAAAAATTATTACTATGTATATTGGTATTTCTAATATCATTTAAACCATTGCTATATATAAATGCACCAATTATCATTCCACCAACGCCTACAAGAGTTAAAGTAGTACCCACTATTTCCATATTTTCATAATGATAATAACTTACAGAAGTATTTACATTATTTTTTTTATTTTGTGATTTTGGTTGATTAATATATAGATTTTCAGGTGCAGTTGTATACGGTTTAATTTGTGATTGAAAATTCTGTATTGCCGTATTTGTTTGACTAATTTGACCAAAAGATAATATTGAGATTATCAACATTGACATTAAGAATAATACTTTTTTCATTTTATAAATTTTAAGTGAATATTAAATATAATACTTATACGAATTATAAATCAAAAGGTTACAATTAAAGGGTGAAATTATAATGTGTTTATATGTACTATATTAGTATAATCAGTCAAATATACCTAAACATTTAGGTGTTTATTGTACCTATATTGATATCATTTTGATGTCAGAACAATATCTCTGAATATCAATTACTTAATCCTTTTAATTAACACTATTATCATTAAGTTTCAATAGTACAGGTGTATTAAAGTGGTTTAAAGTGGAGAATTTTAGCTAAAAAAGTGGCAAACGTATGCCCCACACACGCATCTTTCGATCAAATTTTTATTTTTGCCAAATTTAAAAATTATAATTTTTTATAATTTATACTTTGAAACTTTTCTGAAACCTCCATCCAGTGGGCATCTGTGTTTACATGGACATTAGCTTGGACATTCTGTCCATGTAAAGTGTCCATGCGTACAATAGTTAAACCCTCAAAGCCTCAGACGTACAATGCTTGTCCGCAATGCGGACAAATTGTTTACGTCTTTTTCTTAAAGGTTAGACAAACACAAATATAAGTACACTACCGTCTACTCGGTCTCAGCGTACAATGCTGTTACAACTATGTGATCTATGCGTACAATGCGCATGTACAATCTCTTATACGAAATAGAATTGAAAAGGTTACGATTAAATAGATATAATTAAAATCTTTTATTAAAAGATTCTGTTCACCCTATAAATGAGGTGATCAAATTCTTTTAATTAAAAATATAAATAACCCCCTGCTATTCTGGTTAAATAGATCAGGGGGTACGATAACCTTGTCTTATATTATTACAAATATAATTAAAGATTTTAAATTAAAGGATATAATAAAAAAAAGTTCCCAATGCATAGCAGGTACATTGGGAACAACAAAACCAAAACACAAACGACAAAAAGAATATTTTAATTAAAAGGATTTAATTATTTCTTTTAAAGCTAAACTTTTTAGGTATATGAAATTCTATTGCGAATCCATTTACTACAGCACCGATACGAAATGTCACCAGTTTATAATTATCCATTAATAACACATCCTTTTGAGGTATATACTTTAAGGGATAACAGAGCATTGTAATTATACTCATTATAATACTAACTTTAATTGGCTGTTTATCTGTGTTATTTTTATCCAATAATTCTACCACATAAAGTTTGTTTTTAAAATGTTTAGCTTCATATCTGTTATTACCGTGTAATGGTTTATAGAAGTCGTAGAAGAATGATTGTGACTTTGTATTTTCATTCCTATACTGTCTTTCATACATATCGGCACGCTGGAAATCTTTAATGCTAACTAAATAGTTTATGTAGTCGTCTACAGCAACCAGATGATTTCTCCCCATTGACTGGACGTTACCAGAACTGAGCACACCAGTCTCATAATAAGTTTTAATTGCTTCTGGTGTACCGAAGACTGATATATAATTTAAACTTAAATGTTTTTCGAAATCACTATAAGTAGTATTACCTTGGATGCGTTCTGCAGATTCAGGATAACCTATAGAGAATTCATAGTTTCTAAAGTCCTTGGTTGAATTTTCAATTTTAATCGGAAACATGCATTCTTCATTAAATAGTCTGATCAATCTGGCTTTACGACCAGAAGACAATGCTGCTTTTAAACAAATAATACCAGCTATTAAATTTCTTTTTGGTGATGTCCAAGAAGTTTTTGGATTAATGTTTGGATTCATAATTATACTATTTAGTTTATACTATTTAACTTTATTAAGTTCTATAATTATACGAAATTAATTTAAATATGTTACAAAACGAACGAACGAACTTTAAAATTGAAATATCTTGTTTTTTTAATTAAAAATATATAGTTTTATAAAAAATATCATTATGGGTTTTAATATAGAAGAAAAGAGAATAAGAAAAAATATAAATGCTAATGTGCAATATAAAAATAATCCTAATAAATATAAAAAATGTAATAGAAAATATATATTATATTTTAAATATAAAATTACATTAGTTAAATATGAAATAATGTCAGCAAATCAAAATAATTGTTGTGCAATATGTGGAAAACATCAATCTGAATTAAAAAAAGCATTAGGTATTGATCATGATCATATAACCAATAAAATTAGAGGATTACTTTGTCAAAAATGTAATACTGGTCTTGGTTATATGAATGATAATTCTGAACAATTACGAATTGCTGCTGATTATCTTGACAAATATAAATGAAAAACCCCCACCGCATCCTTGCCCGAAGGGGATTGACGACATGGGGGTTTTCTACTTAACTGGTAATCTGTTCGCCATTCGGATTTCGAGTCCTGTCGGGGTATGTGCGACAACCCACAAACTTTCCAATTCAAGTAACCATATCCGTTATGACATTGCAAGCGTAGGAGGCAGGTTTTTTGGCATGGATGCATAATCCAAGTTCTCCTTCCCGTCTCCCTTTTCCTAAGAAAAGTTCAAGAGGCATTCTCGATCATAGGATTCTGCAACATAGCCATAATCATCTGCGACAACCAGAGTCTCACAACTTGCGGTTGGTTTTTTCGTGGAGATGGGAGGATTCGAACCCCCATATATTCTGTTATTCATTCTCACACCGACTTTCATCAGCTTCCAACTTCACAACAGGTGCGATTGGAACTATTATACTTTCATATTTAATCCCCCTGATTCTCGCAACATCTCCGTTTTAATCAATCTTACAAAGAACTGTTTAATTTTTTATGATTATCTCATTTGAATAATCTATACAATTATACGTAAATAATTTGAAATAGTTACAACAATAATGATTTATTTTATTTATTTCTATTATTATCATTATTATTTCTTTGATTATCATCTGATTTAGAACGTCTATTGTTGTTAGAATTTCTATTGTTAATACTCTTTTGATTTCTGTTGTTGTTAATATTTCTATTACGATATTGCATTTCAAGATTACTATCCCTGAAATTATGCTGATTATGATAAAATTGTGAACCACTATCATAATAATAATCATTGTAATAATGTTGTCTGTGGTAGTAAGGTGAACCTTCAATGTAGAAGTAATCGTTTTCATCATAACCTCTATAAAGAAGTGGTGTACATGATGACATTAATACTGCTAAAATAATACTTGTAATTAACAATTTTAGTTTTTTCATGATAATATATTTAATATAAATAGTTAAATTAAGATTTAATCATGCTGATAATAATATCAGTACAATGCCAGTTATGATAATAGCGATAAGAATAACAGTTTTGTCTTTCATTTGAATTGATTTATTTTTCACTTTGGATTGGATGTTTGAGATACACCACAAATTTAATTACAATATTTTGATTAATATTATAATTGTCATTATTTATTTTTTCTCTTGTAAAATAGAATTATGTAGTTGTACAATAGGTAGTTGTACAATAGAATCATTTAATTGTACATTGAATTTATTTAAATGTACATTCATATTGGGATAATGAATCATTTTCTTATCCAAATCATTTTTAATTAAAACAAAACCATGTTTTTCATAGAACTTGTACAATCTAATTATGTCTGAGCCATATTTCTCACTGGCGTACAATATTAAACGTACATTATTGTTATCAGCTAAATTGATAACATCACCAAGTATAATAGAACCAAATCCTTTATTTCTTTGTGACTTCCTGATTCGAATTAATCTTAATATGATATGATGATCACCTTCACAAAGGTTATTGTCGTCTATATCTGTACAATGCTCCAATTTGATATTTTGTACAATACCTTTATATTTAATGTTTTTTAAATAAGAACAATATTGTTTTAATATATCCTGATCTAACATAAAAAAAACCTTTTATATAAATACTTAAAGGTTAAATTATTAGTTAATTATTTGAGTTTAACTAATGTATGTGGTGAAAATGATTTGTCTAAAAAGGATGGATGGTTATTATTTGCTTTCAATTTTTTTGTTGTTGCACATGAGCACAATATAATCAACATTATTAACGTTATCATAATATATATTTTTATTAGTTTCATAATTATATTTTTATTCGTAAACAAAAGAAAATTCATTTTCTTCTTCATCAAAACAGGCATCAATTTCATGAGGAAATTCATCTTCATCATCATCATCATTTGCCATTCTCTGGAGTTCATCAATTGTTAATGACTCTAAAAAAGCACGGTTTGATTGATAATCTTTATGCTTTTTATATTTGTTTTTCATTATTGAATCAATGAATATCTCTTTTAAATCTATTTTCTTAGCCATGATAATGTTTTAATTAAAATTTTTATAAACTTGCTCTTAAATAATCTGCAATTGCCTGTTCCCTTGGTGTGAAGAGTGAAGATTCTTTATTATACCATTTCTTATCTGCATCAATCCAAAAGAAGTCCATCATTAACAAGTCATCAGATGTTTTTTTATTATATCCTAATTCATTACAAACTTCTCCGTGTGTTTGCCCCCAATTCTTTTTGAATTCTTCAACTTCAAGATCACTGAAATTTTCAGGTGCGCCAGTTTCAATTTCATCAAAATCTGACTCTTTAACTTCACCTTTGACATTAAAATCTTTTATTTTTTTCATTGTTTCTATTTTTAAGTGGTTACTTGTACATTATATTATACGAAAATGATTTACTAAAGTTACAATTAACATTCTTCAAATGTTAAATCATTTTCAGTTAAGAATTTCTCAACATATGGAATGCCACTTACTGGAAAGTCAACCTTTGGTGTACTACCTTGTACAATGGTATAATATAATTTCTTTAGTACATTATCATTGTACAATACCTTCCGTGCTTTTTCAGTTTCAAAACCGATTGTCACAAATTCACCTTCATCTTTTAAAAATACGTCTTTCATCATGATATTTTAATTTAAATCCTTTAAATAACTGGTATTGTTTCAAGACCTCTGATGTTGGTGAACAATGCACCTGCACTATTTCCTTCATCATCTGATGAAGCAAAGAGTTTAACATTACCTTCTAAGGTTATGATAAGTGTTTTGCTGTCCCAACCTAAACCTTCCATTTCTTTTTCAGTCAT
>OCZT010007423.1_pt1 | contig 10758 bp, 8 predicted proteins | sample 1539031 | NCBI WGS metagenome assembly OCZT01 (sample SAMEA3539308, study PRJEB22396) | soil metagenome | biome: tundra; feature: field; material: soil | place: USA | collected 2010-05 | depth 0.15 m
AACCTGCTGATCGGCCGCGGCGAACCCGAGCGGCTCAGCGGGGTGCCGGTATCGGGGAATTTCTTCCAGGTGCTCGGCATTCGACCGCAACTCGGCCGGTTGTTCACCGCGGAGGAATGCAAATGGCACGGTCCCAAGGCCGTGCTGCTGAGCCATGGCCTGTGGGCCCGGAGGTTCGGTTCCGACCCTGCCATCGTCGGCCGCACGCTCACCATCAATGACGATCCGGTCACCGTTGCCGGTGTACTGCCGGCTTCCTTCGATCTGGCCACGGTCTTCGCCCCGGGCAGCCACTTCGACCTCTATTTTCCGTTTCCCCTCACGGATGAAACCAACCGGCAGGGAAACACCATGGCGATCATCGGTCGATTAAAGCCCGGCGTCGCCATCGGCAGTGCCCAGGCCGAGTTGAGAATCCTCGCCGGCCAGATCACGCACGCCCACCCGGAGCGCAACGATTTTGAAGGAAAAATCACTCCGCTGGCCGAACACGTGAGCGGCCGGATCCGGCCCGCGTTGCTGGTGCTGGCCTGCGCGGTCGGGGTGGTGATGCTGATTGTCTGTGCCAATCTCTCCAACCTGCTGCTCGCGCGGACTGCCTCGCGGCAGAAGGAGATCGCCATCCGCACCGCGCTGGGGGCGGGAAGGCGGCGCCTCATCCGCCAGATGCTCACCGAAGGCGTGACGCTATCGTGCTGTGGGGCGATATTAGGCGTGATTCTGGCCGCCGGGGGAACGCATATTCTGGGGCATCTGGAGGCCATCGGCATCCCTCTTCTCGCTAACGTCCGCTTAGACGTCCCTGTCCTGGCTTTCTGCTTCATGGCGGCCGTGCTCACCGGCGTGGTATTCGGCTTGGCCCCCGCTCTGCAGGTCCCCGCCAACACACTACACGACGCGTTGAAGGACTCGACGCGCGGCTCCACGGCGGGCAAGAGCCGTAACTGGATTCGCAGCGCCCTGGTAGTCTCGGAAATCGCCTTTGCCTGCGTTCTCCTGGTCGGCGCGGGGTTACTGGTCCGGAGTTTTCTGCGCGTGCTCGACGTGAATCTCGGCTTCCGCCCGGAACACGCCGCCGCACTCCGGGTAGATCCGGATGCAAGTTACTCCACCCAGGCGCAACAGAATGCGTACTTCGACGAAGTGCTGCGGCGTGTTCGCGCCATCCCGGGGATCGCCGCCGCCGGATTGACCGATGCGCTCCCGCTGGGGCGTAATCGCAGTTGGGGCGCGCCGGCCAAGGGGCAGGTATACCCGCGGGGAAAGTTCCCCAACGCGTTTGTGCGCGTCGTGAGCGATGGCTACCTGAAAGCCCTTGGCATCGCCCTTATCGCCGGCCGCGATATCTCGGAACGAGACATACCTTCGGGCGAACCCGTGATCGTCATCAACCAGACCATGGCGCGTACCTTGTGGCCCGGGCAGAACGCCATCGGTCAGACCATGCGCGCTTGCGGCGAGCGGCATGTCGTGGGTGTGGTGGGCGACGTGCGGCACCTCGCGCTCGAGCAGTCCTCGGGTATGGAGATGTACCTGCCTATGCGCCAATGCCGCGATATGTCCTCCGTGGATTTGGTGATCCGGACCTCGCGCGAGCCGGCGGAACTCGCCGCCAGTGTGCGCGCCGCCCTCAAACCCATCGCTCCCAACCTTCCGGGGAAAGACTTCCGAACACTCCAGCAACTGGTGGATATAGCCGTCTCGCCCAGACGCTTCGTGGTGCTCCTGCTCGGCGGATTCGCCTTGTTCGCGCTGCTGCTGGCATCGCTCGGGATCTACGGCGTGGTCTCTTACGGGGTCAACCAGCGCACCCAGGAAATCGGAATTCGTATGGCGCTGGGTGCGTCCGCGTCCAGGCTTCAGGCCGGGATTATCGCGCAGACGCTGGCGCTCGCCGCGGTTGGCATGCTGATAGGAGCAGTCGCCTCGCGGATGCTGGCGCGAGCGCTCGGCGGATTGCTCTTCGGAGTGACGGCCACCGATCCGCTGACGTTTCTTGCCATCCCCCTCGTCCTTACTTTCGTGGCGGCAGCCGCCGGTTATCTTCCCTCCCGCCGTGCTTCGCGGATCGATCCGTCCATAGCGCTGCGTGCCAGTTGAGGCGCCATCCGCGCATCGGGCCTCCTACACCCTGGCCACCCGGTCCAGCTCCAGAAACTCGCGGATGTGCGGATGCTCCGACTTCTCCAGATCGCCCGTGGGTCCGCTGAAAATCACCCCGCCGTCGTAAAGGAAAACCACGCGGTCGGCCACTTTGTACATCAGGTCCAGATCGTGCGTCACCACCACCGATGTCAGCTTCAACTGCTTCTTGAGGCGCAGCATCAGGTCGCTCAGACGGTCGGACATGATGGGGTCCACCATGGTTGTCGGCTCGTCATAGAGGACGCACTGCGGCTGGGCGGCCAGGGCGCGGGCAATCGCCACCGCTCGCTTGTAGCCGGTCGAGAGATCGGACGGGTAGGCATCCCTGGCTTCTTCAATGTCCACCATGCGCAGCAGCCCGTCCACCACGTCTTCCTTGTTCTGCGCGTCGTAGTCCTCCCTCAGCTCGAGTGAGAACAGCACGTTTTCGCCGACCGTCAGCGAATCGAAAAGGGCCCCCGACTGGAACACCATGGTCACCTTCTTGCGGATGCGGCGAAGCTCCCCCTCCGAGAAGTCCGTGATGTCCTCGTGCGCCACGATGATCCGGCCGCTGTCGGGCTTCAAAAAGCCCATGATGTGAGACAGAGTCACCGACTTGCCGACGCCGCTGCGCCCGATAATCGCCACCGTCTCGCCCGGATCCACCGCAAAACCGACATCGACCAAGACGGGCTTGTCGAACGTCTTATAGACATGCTGGAATTCGATGTAGTGTGGATAAGGGTCACTTTGCGGCATAGCCGGCCCACTCCTCGGGGGTGTTAACATTCTGAAAAGGCGTGAGTTCCGGTACGGAGACGACGGCAGCGCGGAGGTCTTTGAGGGCCTCTCTCACGGAGCGGACGCCGCGCCCCAGGGCGCGTTCCAGCGCCCGGCGCGAATGGCGGTGGTACACCCCGCACAGCGGCTCGGGGTGGCCGGAGGGGCCGGCCGGCACCAGCGCATCGGCCGCCGAGCGCTCGGCGGCGTCCAAAAGCAGCCCCAGGAATTCCGCCGACAGTTCCGGCATGTCGCACGCCGCTACCAGGTTCCAATCCGCGGAAGTGTGGTGCAAAGCCGTCAGGATTCCGCCCAGCGGGCCTGCTCCGGGGTAAAGATCGGCAATCGCCGGGTAGCCAAGATGTTCGTAACGCCGCGGATGGCCCACCAGCACTACGCTGCCGGCGGCCAGCCCCACCGCCCGCGCTACCCATTCCACCAGCGGGCCGCCCCGAAACGGCAGCAGGGCCTTGTCGCACCCCATCCGGGAACTGCGGCCCCCTGCCAGGACATATCCCGCTTGGCTCACAGGGAAATGATAACATTGGGTTTCGTGTTTCAGTGCTGGAAATTGCACTCTGGCTCCAGGCTCTGGAAAATGACTGGCTTTTGGTATATACTAGGGAGCAAAACATTTTGATGAGATTATGTTTTAATCTCGCGTGTGCCGCGGGGCTGGCCTCTGTTGCGTTGTGGGCCGCTGGACCCGTGGATACGGAAATGGCTGTGTCGCGGCGCATCACCACCGTGATCCGTCCCGACCCGCGCACCGGGAGATTGGTGAGAAGCGTGATCGTGACTTCGCAGCCCGTGGTCGAGCAGAGGGTGCCTGAGGCCTTGGTCTCGCCGCGCGTGGTTTCGCCGGTGGCCGTGGCGGCGGAGCCCAAAGCGCCTCCGGCCACTGGCATCGATGAAGCCATCGAGCAGATTGCCGCCCAGGTTTCGCTCCCGTCGCAGTTGATTCATTCCGTCATCAAAGTCGAGAGCAATTACGATCCGTTCGCAATTTCGCCGAAAGGCGCGCAGGGGCTGATGCAACTCATTCCCTCCACCGCCCGCCGTTTCGGCGTTTCCAATGTGTTCAATCCGGCCGAGAACATTCAGGGCGGCTCCAAATACTTGAAGTACTTGGTGGATCTGTTTAGAGGGAATTACGCGCTGGCGCTGGCGGCATACAATGCCGGCGAGGCGGCCGTGGCCCGGTATGGCGCCGTGCCGCCCTTCCCCGAAACGCGGAATTATTTGATCCTGGTGAAAAGGCAACTGGAACAGGCCCAAAAGGCCGAGGCTGCCAAACAAAAAGTTATCGTGGCCGGGCAGATCCGGCCCGAAGCGGAGACTAAGCTCGCTGGTCCGAACCACATCCAGGAAGTGCTGGAGGCCGACGGCAGCGTGCGCTACGTTTCCACCCAATGACCCCCGTATGAAGCTGATTGCGGCGCTCGCGGTTTTGGTTCCCTTGCTGGTTGCGCAGACCGACCGCCCCGCGCTGCATTCCGTCACCGCCGTTCGCCACTGGTCCCTCAGCGGCATTACCCGCGTGGCCATTGAGGTTTCCGGCGATTTTCAATTCCGCACCGACCGCCTCCACAACCCCGAAAGAGTCTATTTCGATATCCTCGACGCGCGCCCGCGCATGAGTTCGCACCGCTTCTATTCCGAGGACCTCGACGACAAGCTGGTCAAGCGCATTCGCGCCGCGGAGACCAAGCCGGGCGTCACTCGCGTGGTGCTCGAGCTGAACGCGGATGTGGATGCCACCACTTCGCAACTCACGAATCCCAGCCGGCTTATCATCGAGGTGCGAGGCGCGGCGCCTGGCGCCGCCACTCCTCCCGAGATCACCTCTGCCCTTCCGGCGCTGGTCAAGCCGTCCCCGCCAAAGATAGAGCCGCCGGCGCCCGTTGCTGCGCTTCCTGCGCCCACCGCGGTGCTCCCGGACCCTCCCGTTGGCCCCGTCGAAATCCCCAAGGCCGCTAAGCATACCAGCACCGGAAAGAATTCTCTCACCCGCGCGCTGGGGCTCAAGGTGGGGCGCATCGTCATCGACGCCGGCCACGGCGGCCATGACCAGGGTACCGAAGGGCCGAAGGGGTTGTTGGAAAAAGACCTCGTCCTGGATGTCGCCATGCGGCTGGGACAACTCGTCGAGGACCGCATGGGCGCGGAGGTCATCTACACCCGCACCAACGACACCTTCGTCCCGCTCGAGCAGCGGACCGCGCTGGCCAACGAAAAGAAGGCCGACCTGTTCCTTTCCATTCACGCCAATTCCTCGCCCTACCCGCGCATCGCGGGAGTGGAAACCTTTTATCTGAATTTCTCGGATTCGAAGGAAGCCCTGGACGTGGCGGCTCGCGAAAACGCCAGCTCGCAGAAATCCATCTTCGAGTTGCAGGACATCATCCAGAAGATCACCCTGCACGACAAGGCGGAGGAGTCCAAGGAGCTCGCCGGCCGCCTCCAGACGGCGCTCTATGCGTTTTCGGGGCGCAACGTTCCCGGGGAAAAGAACCGGGGTGTCAAGCGGGCTCCTTTTGTAGTGCTGATCGGCGCCAGCATGCCCTCCGTGCTGGCGGAGATCGGATTCCTCAGCAACCCGCGCGAGGAGGCCAATCTGAAGAAACCGGATTACCGTCAGAAACTGGCCGACGCGCTCTACCGTGGTGTCACCCGCTATGCCGAGGGCCTCAGCCATTTCCAGATGGCGCAGAAGTAGGGGCCGGGCATGTCTGGCCCATCTCGCAAACGCATTTTCGCCTTTCGTCATGTCCCCTTTGAAGACCTCGGCCTGATCCGCGCGCCGCTCGAAGAGCGCGGCATCTCCATCGAATACGCCGACTTGTACCGCCCTGGCACGCCCCTTCCCGACGTCACCCGGGCCGCCGGCCTCATCTTCATGGGCGGCCCCATGTCCGCCAACGACGATCTGTCGTACCTGCGCCAGGAGCTGCAACTGATTGCCCAGGCCGTGGAGCGCAGCCAGCCCATACTGGGCGTGTGCCTGGGTGCGCAGTTGATCGCCAAGGCTCTCGGCGCGAAGGTGTACCGGAACGCGGTGAAGGAAATCGGCTGGTTCGACGTCCACCTCACCGAGGCGGCCGCCCGCGATCCGCTATTCGCGGGACTTGGCCCGGCCGAGACCGTCTTCCACTGGCACGGCGAAACTTTCGACCTGCCGCCGGGCGCGGAGTGGCTGGCCTGGTCGGAAGCGTGCCGCAACCAGGCATTCCGCGCCGGCGCCGCCGTGTACGGGCTTCAGTTTCACCTCGAAGTGACGCCTGGGATGATTGAGGACTGGTGCGCGCAGGATGCCAACTGCGCCGATGTCCGCGAGCTGGATGCACCCATCGATCCGCGACTCAATGCCGGCCGGCTGGCGGCCTTATCGAACGTCGTCTTCGGCCGGTGGTGCGACTTGTTGTAACATGAGGCCCATGGGCTTCTACCTCTGGGTTGACAATGGACTCGCCTGGGCACAGGGCACTTACGAGTACCGCCCCATGGGCACGGCTGTCATCTCCGCTTCCGACCTATTCCGCCGGCGGGATTTCGACCCCCGGCGCAACGTGCGGACGCCTGGCCGCTCCGCCGGGTTCGTGGGTCAATTCGCATCGCTCGGTCACTTGAACGCCCAGCTTCAGAAGCGCCGCTCCCAATGCTCACTTCGTCGCGCGGGTTAACTCCGCCGTGGCCCCCTGAATCTCCTCGCCGGCGTTCGCCAGCACCTTGCCCACCCGCACGATCTGTTGATCGGCCAGTTGCCACTGCTTTTGCTCGATGCTTTCCCGCACCGCCGGAAGCGTCTTTACGCCGTAGCCGGTATAAAAGCCGGGCGCATAGATCTGGTGCTTGAACCATGGCCGGTTGGGAAGCCCGTCGTCGAGGGTCAGCGCCCGCTCCACCGCGATCAGGTGCGCATTGGCATCCCGCAAGGCGGCGCTGGCCAGGGCGGCGCCGCCGTTCTCCGCGGCCCGGGCCAACGCCTGGTCGTAAAGCTCCGTGGTGCGCTGGAGCGCCGCCAGGCCGTTTTCGAGCGGCGCGAAGTTCAGGAATGGCGGAACCGCTTCCTTCGGCGGCGCCACGGTCTTCTCGCGCGGATCTTCAGTGGCCGCAAACACTCCTTCGTCGATCTGCCGGTTGCGCTCGACGATCTGGTCCCGCTTCTCCCGGGCGAGCCTCGTGATCTCTTCGATGTAGCGCCGGATGGTATCGGTGAAGTCGTCGAAATCGTAGGGCAGCAGCTCGGCGCCCGCCAGGCGCATCACCGCCGTGCCGGCCGTCTGGGCCAGCGCCCGCCCATAGACGAAGTCTTTGTCCGAGAAATGCGTGTACCAGTAGAAATCGTCGTAGACCGAGTGGTAGATGCCGCTGCCGTCCTCTCCACCGTAGCCCAGGTTCAAAGAGGCGATGCCCAGGTGGTCGAGGAAGGCCGTGTAGTCCGAGCCCGAGCCGAGCGCTCCGATGCGCAGGTCCGCCCGCTGCCGCGGTTCCTGCCTGTCCGCCGGGGCCGCACTGGGCGCGGGGTTAGCCATGCGCCTGAGCTGCAGACGCTTCCAGACCGGCAGCCTGGTCTCCGGGTCTTCCACATCGCGCGCCACCCCGTTGATGAACCGTTCCAGCGTGTGGGAGCCTTCCACGTTCAGGTAGCCGCGGCCGTTGCTGTCCGAGTTGATATACACGGCGGCCTTGCGGCGCAGTTCCTCGGCGTGGTCTTCGGCCCATTCCGTAGAGCCCAGCAGTCCCTCCTCCTCGCCGTCCCAGACGCACAGGATGATGGTGCGCTTGGGTTTCCATCCCTGGCGGGCCAGCGTGGCCAGCCCGCGCGCCTCCTCCAGCAAGGCGCCAGCCCCGGAAACCGGGTCATCCGCGCCGTTGACCCACGCGTCGTGATGGTTGCCGCGGATGATCCACTCGTCCGGATATGGGTCGCCCGGAATGCGCGCAATCACGTTGTAAATGGTCTTCGTATCCCAGTTGAACCTGGCCCTCAGATGCACCTTGGCGGGGCCGGGACCGACATGGTACGTGATGGGCAGGGCGCCACGCCAGCGCTCGGGCGCCACCGGTCCTTTGAGCGCCGCCAGTAGCGGCTGCGCGTCGCCATAGGAAATGGGCAGCACGGGAATCTTGGTCAGCGTGGCGGCTTCGCTCAGCGGCAGGCGCTTGGCGTCCTTGGTCGCGCCCACACCGGGGGTGAGCGGGTCGCCGGGGTAAATGGGCATATCCATCACGCTGCCTCGCTGTACGCCATCCGCCGGACGAAAAGGACCATTGGGGAACGTATCGCCCTGGTAGTAGCCGTCGTCGCGCGGGTCCGAGTAGATCAGGCAGCCAATAGCGCCATGCTCGGCGGCAACTTTGGGCTTGATGCCGCGCCACGATCCGCCGTAGCGCGCAATCACGATCGCCCCCTTGACCGAGATCCCCAACCGGTCCAGCGCCTCATAATCCTCCGGCACCCCATAGTTGACATACACCAGCGGCGCGGTGACGTCGCCATCGATCGAATAGGCGTTGTAACTGGGGAGTTGCTCCGCGTGTTGTGAGGAAGTCGGGTCCCCCGCCACCGTCGGCTCTTCCAATTTGGCGGTGAAGCGCGTAGGCTCGACCAACTCCAGCGCCCGCTCCTTAGGCGTCGGAAAAAGCACATCGTAGGTTTCGATCTTCGCATCCAGACCCCACTCTTTGAACTGCGAGAGAATCCACTCGGCATTCTCCCTGTCGTAGGCCGACCCGACGTGGTGCGGTCTGGCGGCGAGGCGCTGCATGTAAGCGCGCAGCGCGGCCGGGTCCGGGATGGCGCGGAACTTGGCCTCCCACTCGCGCTCGGCGCGGCCGGAATCGGACGAGTACCCCCGCAGCGGTACCGGTTCGGCAGCCCGCGCCTGGGGAACTAAAAAAACCAGACCAACGGCAGCAATGACTAATTGTTTCATCGAATTACACCAGATTCCTTAAACCACGTTCTGAGGTTGCTCCATGGCTCGTGCTGGAATTCGACATTGTACCGCGGACCGCCGCCCCCCGACCGTAAGCCGTCGGCCGGCCCGCTCACTCGGGATCCATCTTCGAAAAAGCGAACCGCCACACGGCCCACCATCTGGATAGTTGGCGCCTGCTCTGGGGGGCTGGCGAGGGACACCTCACCCACGCCGCCCACTCAGTTCATCGCCGCACTCGGGTCCTCGCGCGGCTCTAGTACCGCCGACTGTAGCAGTTCAAGAGCTTCCACCACGCGTTCCACCAAGTCGTCGGTTTGGGCCATCGCGGTGCGCGCCGATTCGATTGCCGCCGCCTGCGACTTGAGGCCTTGCTCGAATGCCAGAAAGTCTTCGGACACGCTCTCGTGCAGCGTGGCGGTGTTCTTGTGCGCCGCATCCACGGCGTGCTCCAAGCGGCCCACACGCTCGCCGGCGGCCTCGAACTCCCGCTCGAGACGCGCCGAGATGCGCGCCTCGGCGGCTTCCAGGAGCCCCTCGAATGTCGAAACCTGCTGCTCCCGGGTGGCGGCAAACCGGGCATCCACGGCGCTCAGTTGGCCGCGCAGTTCGGTGGCGGCATGGTGAATCTCCGCCACCGTTGTCTCGCAGGCCTGCAGCCGCGCAGCCACGCGCCCTTCCAGTTGCTGCATTTCGGCGCGCAGGGCGGCGGTCTCGGCCTGATCGCGGCGCACGGAAGCCGGCGCCTCGGCGCGGCGCGCAAATACCGTGAGCAGCTTGAGCTCCAGCAGAATCTTCTGCACGCGCTGCCACCGCGCCGCCGGGTCTTTTGCCAGGCAATTGCCAATCAGCCGGTCTACCGCGGGGATGCCACAAGACGGCGGCATGGAGGTGTTTATGGCCGCGGAAAGCGCCGCCGGACCGTCGCCTTCGAAAGCCCGGTGCCCGCTGAACATCTCATATATGACAGCGCCGAAAGCGAATAAATCGCTGCGCGAGTCGGCGGGATGGCCTTGCAGCAACTCCGGTGCGGTGTAAGCCGTGATTGCCGCCGTTGTGTTCGCTGCGGGAAGCAGTTCCAAACCCGAGCCGGTCAGCACAATCGAAGCCGGTGAGACGCCGCCATGCACCTGTCCGGCGTCGTGGATCTTGCGCAGAGCTTCAGCCAGAATCAGGGCGTAGCGCCTCGCTTCCGGCGCGGGAATCTTTCCTTGCGCCAGACGTTGCGCAAGAGTTCGTGGTTCGTTCGCAGGTACTGTCTCGTTAGTGGTCATCATGATCCGCCAGTGATGGTCAAGTCGGCCTTACCAGCCCGCAAACCCGAGTTAATCAGGTCCCCGAGCCGGCCCGCAAGTACTCGAAGGTTATGATGGGTTCTATTCCAGTACGGACAGTACATCGGCAGTACTAGCGTCCCGCGATAGGGGACAGAATCAGGTTCAGCCGGGTACTACTCAATCTTGCCCTGGGGCGTTCCTTGGGTGTCGTACGAATCCCTCAAATGGCTGAAGGTGGTGCGTATCGCCTGGCGGGCCAGGACGACGAGTGGCTGCTGCAAGAACCGCCGACACCGGCCCCGACCCCCGGCCGCGCGAGCGAAGCGAGCCTCACCCGCCCGCCACCTCCCGGAAAAAGACCAGGGACTGTGCCGCGCAGGCCTCCCAGCGAAAGGCGCCGGCCCGCGCGCGCCCCTTGGCGGCGAGTTCAATCCGCAGAGTGGGCGAGAGGAGCAACCGGCTGAGGGCGTCGCGCAGTTCTCCGAGACTTCTGGGATCGATGAGCATGGCCGCATCGCCCGTGATTTCCGGCAGCGATGAGACGTTCGACGTGATCACGGGCGTCCCCGCCGCCATCGCCTGCGCCACCGGGAATCCGAAACCTTCGTAGAGCGACGGGTACGCGAAAACCG
>OCZT010007424.1_pt1 | contig 10756 bp, 8 predicted proteins | sample 1539031 | NCBI WGS metagenome assembly OCZT01 (sample SAMEA3539308, study PRJEB22396) | soil metagenome | biome: tundra; feature: field; material: soil | place: USA | collected 2010-05 | depth 0.15 m
CGAGCACCTGGTCGTAGGTTCGATTCTCCTTGATGATGTAGAGCACGTATTTGATCGGACAAGGCTGCCCCACGGTGTCAGGGATGACGCATTCGCTCCGGGTGGGCGCCGTCCGCAAAGCCGCAGGGGTGTAAGGCGAGTTGCGGCGGACTTGCTCCGTGAAACGTTGCATCTCGTCAGGTGTGGGTCGCGTGATGAATGAAATCGAGCCCTCCAAAGTGGTCCCGATGTGGTCGTAGGGCGCCGCGCTGCGCGGCCTCCGCGGAGTGCTCGCCTGCGCCGGGAAATTGGCGCGCGAACGCAGCCCCTTTCCATTGGCCACAAACAGCGTGTGATTGTCCGGACTGATCGCCAGCGCTGACGGATACCAGCCGACTGGGATGAATCCTTCGATCCGGGAGGCTTTGAGGTCCGCAATATCAATGACCGCGACGTTGTTATTATCCGAGTTGGCCACGAACAACGTCTTGCCATCCGGCGAGACGGCCACGGCGTCCGGCGTGCTGCCCTCCGGCGAGTCCGGGTAGAGCGAAGTCGAGATAATCTCGAGGGCGGCTTCCGAGGGGCGCCGCGTGGGCGTGGCCTCGGACGTGAGTTTCTCGACGACCTTCGTATCAATCACGTGCACCGTATTGTCGCCGGAGCAAGCCACGAACAGGCGGCCATCGCGCCCCAGCGCCATGTCATTGGGACGCAGGCCGACCGGAATGTCCTGCAAGCGGCGGCCCTTTCGTGTATCCACAATGCTCACGCTGCGGCTGCCCCAATTGCTCACATACAAATTGAAGTTGCCCGCCCCCAGCACGCAGGTATGCGGGTGCTGGCCGACCGGGATCTGCGCTTCCAAGGCAAGTGTCGTCTCGTTCAACACCAGGATTTCATGCTCCCCTTCGTTGCACACATAGACCTTGCCGGTCGTGGGATGCACCGCTATCGCCGCCAGGAAAGTGTCCTCCGAGGTTGGCACCGGCCGCACCGGCTTCTCCGCCGTCACCGTGCCCTTGTCATATTTGAAGACGTGGATGAGGCCTGAGCCGCCCCCGGAAACCAGCACGCGGTTGCCGTCCTTGGTGAACGCCAGGCCATTCCAGCTTTTCTTCAGGGGCACGAATTGCGTCACCTTCTTTTCGGCCGTGTTGAGAATGGTCAAGCCCGTGTCGTTGTAACCGCCGCTAACGGCCAGGAGAAACTTGCCGTCCGGCGCGACGACCAGCTTGAGGGGCAGGTCGCTCATGGCCACATGCTCCCCGGCGGGAGTTACGCCCCATCCATTGAACAGAAGGTTCTCGTTGGGCCTGAGCCCCGGCGTTTCACGCACCGCTGCGTCATTCACGCTGTCGGCTGGCTTGCGCACCGGTCCCGGAGTTTCGCCTGCAATCGCGATCAACCCGGCGAACAATAACCAACCCCCGGATGGCAGGAAGGACCTGAAAAAACAGCTATGGCGCTTCATCGGTTGCTAAGACGCGCCGCGCCGCAAGGGGTTACAGAACAATTGCAAATGATCACATCCCAGTCTATCCAACGCATGGCGTAAAACAAGCCTGCTGACTTGCCGCCAAGCCTCGAATCGTCGGCCTGCATGCGTTGCCGGCGATTCGTGCAGTACAATAGTCAAAATTGCTCCCAAGCGGCGAATGTGCCCGCGGATGAACGTTGTCGCGAAGCGTTTGGAGGGGAGCTCGCTCCCGCTTTGGAACCACGCCTGCCTTGCGACAACGCGAGAAAGCTGGACGCACCTCTACCGCATCGCGCAGGTCGGCTTCGCCTGGGCGTTGGTTCACAGGCTGAGCAGCCCAATACCGTGGTGCTCAGGCCGCCACGGGCGCCGGCGGGAAAAGGCTCTTGCGCAGATCGGTGGAGTGAAGCCCCGCCCCGCTCAGGCTTAAGCAGCCCGTGACCAGGCTTGCTGCGTCGGCACGCCGATCGATATGGCCTCCGGCACCTCCAGCAACTTGCCGCTCTGCACGTCGTAGATCATGCCGTAGATGGGGATCTCGGCCGGCACCAGCGGGTGATTGCGCAGCCGCCGGACATCGGCCATGACGCTTTCCTTTTGGTCAAAGATTGTCAGCCAGTCAATGTACTCACCCTCGGTTGACCCTGCGCCGTTCCCCGGATCTTGCCACTGGTAACGGTCGTAGGTCGCAGTCTGCAGGCTGGTAGCCAGCAGCCGGCGCATAATCTTATCGGAGAAGGTCTCCATGCCACACTTGGTGTGGTGGATGACGAACCACTCGCGCGTCCCGAGCAGTTTGTAGGAAATCACCAACGACCGGATGGCGTCGTCGGTGGCGCGCCCGCCGGCGTTGCGAATAACATGGGCATCACCCTCGGCCAGGCCGGCGAATTTGGCGGGATCAAGCCGGGCGTCCATGCAGGTAAGAATGGCAAAATGCCGGGCCGGGGGCATCGCCAGCTTGGCCTTCGCGCCAAAGCTCTCCGCATAGTGCTGGTTGGCGTTCAGGACTTCATTGAAGATTTGGTTCATGAGATTGCTCCGTTAAGGGATTAATGACCGTTCATCGCTCATCATACCCTACCACGTCCTTGCGCGGTCTGCGGATGGGGTAAACACCCCAGTTCATTGACTGCGGCACAGCCGACCGGCAGTCGGCGCTACACGTAGCTCGGCGCCAGCTTGAGCAACAGCAACATGGGCCAGCCGAGATACTTGACGGCGCGCGGAGACTGCGCTGTGAGAGCCGCGTCCGCCGCGTGTTCGCTCACATGCTCCAGGGAGAGGCCGGCCCGCACTGCGGCCATGAGGTAGTCGGACATCTGGTGCGCGTGGCTCGCCGGACTGATGCGGCGGCCTGACGCCGGGTCGATGAATCGGGCCTGAACGCCCTGCAGCGACATTGCTGGGTGCATCACCGAGATGATGACGCGGCCCTTCGGCTGGCACAGTCGGCGAAGTTCGAGGAAGAAATTGTTTAACTCCCCAATATGATCGAGCACGAGGCAGCAGAACACCCGGTCGAATGCCGCGCTCCTAAGCGGGAACGGTTTGGCCAGGTCGTGCCGGACAAAGGCGATGGCTTCCGCGCCGGGCTTGCTGCAGGCGCGCTCCAGCATGGCCGTGGAGAAATCCACGGCGGTGACTCGCGCCCCGGCGGCGGCCAGACGGAGCGCATGGCGGCCAGTGCCGCAGCCGATATCCGCCACCGTGAGCCCGGCCACGTCGCCGAACAAGGGGCCAATATGCTTTCCCTCCAACAAGACGAGCGGGTTGTCTTCGCTATCGTAGAACTCGGCCCACCGGTCATAACCAACCTGGGTCGGCACGACCTCCATGGTCGTGCTTTGCGCCCGTGCGTCGCTTAATTGTGTCTCACGTTTCACGCTTTGTGCATCTTTCTCGCTGATTGGCTGCGAGGCGTCGAGGGGAAATGTGCTCGCACGCTGGACGCCGTTGCTCAGTTTGGTAACTTCGCTCATCTCGATGAACGAAGAACCAAAGCCTGGGCAATGGCTGGAGCCCGCAGACTTCAACAGCATAGTTAGGCTGACGCCGTTGGTCGCGATTGACCTGATCGTCCGGTCGCCCGATGGGCGAGTGCTGGTCGGGCGCCGGAATAACGAACCGGCCAAGGGACGTTTCTTTGTCCCGGGGGGCCGCATCACCAAGAACGAGACCCTGGCTGCCGCCTTCAGGAGAATATCGCTGGTGGAACTCGGCGTGGAGAAGTCGATGGAGCAGGCCCGGTTTCTAGGTGTATATGAACACTTCTATGCCACCAATAATCTTGAGCAACCGGGCTTCGGCACGCATTACGTGACGCTGGCCTACGAAGTGACGACGCCCATGCAAGCGGCGTCGCTGCCAAAGGAACAGCACGCGGAATATCTTTGGCAGACGGAGGCGGAGCTCCTGCGCTGCCCGGAAGTCCACGAGAACACCAAGGCATATTTCACCCCCAGCCAGACAAAAGCCTGAGTTTTCTGAAATGCCGCAAGTTTGCTTGTCAGTTCCATTTGGGTTGGTAGGTTCGGCCCGTGAAACAGATTGCATCCCTTCGACGTCGAGTCTTTCTCAAGAGCCTTGGGCTTGTAGTGCCAGTCGCCGCAGCCAGGCCGGACATTGCTTTCAGCCAGACCCGGCCCGCCTCACCTGCGCCGGGAAGCGCGAAGCAGGTCGGCGCAAAGGAAATGGCGGCGGACCTTGTCATCATCGGCGGCGGGGTAGGGGGCTGCGCGGCGGCGCTAGCGGCGGCGCGCAACGGTCTGCGGGTTATCCTGACTGAGGAGACGGATTGGATAGGCGGCCAGTTCACCGCGCAGGCCATTCCGCCCGACGAGAATTCCTGGATCGAGACCTGTGGCGCCACGAAGAGCTATCTGAACCTGCGCGAGCAGATTCGCGAATACTATCTGCGCCATTATCCCCTCACTCCGTACGCACGGGCCAGGCCTTACCTGAATCCCGGCAATGGCTGGGTCTCGCGGCTGTGCCATGAGCCGCGCGTTTCGCTGGCAGTCTTGCAGCAACTCATGGCTCCTTACGTGGGCGGCCAAAAGATCCTGATCCTGCTGCGGCACCAGGCGGCGGACGCGCAGACCAGCGGCGACCGCGTTGAGGCCGTCCGCGTGCGCAGTCTTGAATCGGGCAGAGAAGTTGTCCTGCGGGCGCCTTACTTCGTGGACGCGACCGAGTTGGGGGACTTGCTGCCGCTCACCAAGACGGAATACGTCACAGGCGCCGAATCGCAGAAGGAAACTGGCGAGCCGCACGCGCCCGCCGTGGCTGCGCCGCATAATATGCAGTCCTTCACGTCCTGCTTCGCGATGGATTACTTGCGCGGCGAGGACCACACCATTGAGAAGCCGCGCGACTATGCGTTCTGGCGCGGGTTCGTGCCCGCCGTCAAACCGGCGTGGCCCGGGCCCTTGCTATCGTGGACGTATAGCGACGCGATCACCAGCCAAGGCACGAAACTGGAGACCGATCCGGAAAAGGGCACCGGCCTCTGGACCTACCGGCGTCTCGCGGACAAGTCGCTCTTCGCCGAGGGTACCTACCCAGGCGACATCTCGCTGGTGAACTGGCCGCAGAACGATTACATGCTTGGCAACCTGTGCGAGGTCAGCGCCGAGGAAGCCGCGCGCCACTTGGAAGGAGCCAAGCAGCTCAGTCTCTCGCTGCTCTACTGGCTGCAAACCGAAGCGCCCCGGCCCGACGGCGGCACCGGCTGGAAAGGCATGCGCCTGCGGCCGGACGTCCTCGGCACCGAGGACGGGCTGGCCAAGTATCCTTACATCCGCGAGAGCCGGCGCATCCGGGCCGAGTTCACGGTGCTGGAGCAACACGTCTCGACCGAATTCCGGATGAAGGAAACCGGCGCAAAGCCCGAGGAGGTGAAGGCGGCGGAGTTCAAGGATTCGGTGGGCATCGGCAGTTACCGAATTGATCTGCATCCCAGCACCGGCGGGGACAACTCCATCGACGTTAGTTCCTTGCCCTACCAGATTCCGCTGGGGGCGTTGCTGCCTCAGCGGGTCGAGAACCTGCTGCCAGTCTGCAAGAACCTCGGCGTGACCCACATCACCAACGGCTGCTACCGGCTGCATCCCGTGGAGTGGAATATCGGCGAGGCCGTGGGTGCGCTGGCGGCGTTTTGTCTGGCGAGGAAACGTGTGCCGCGCGAGGTGCGCAAACAGAGTGAGCTGTTCAAGAGCTTTCAGAACCTGCTCGTCGATCAAGGGGTGCCCCTGGCGTGGCCGAAGTTCACGCCGAGGTAGAATATGAAGCCTACCGGCAAATACGCCGTCGTCCTAGTGACCGCGCCGGACATGAAGATCGCGCGGAGACTGGCGCGGGCGGCGCTGGCAGCCCGGCTGATCGCGTGCGCCAACTTGCTCCCCAGGATCGAGTCACACTATTGGTGGCAAGGCAAGATCGAGAGCGGGGCCGAGGTGCTGCTGGTTCTGAAGACCGCCACCGCCCGCCTTGCCGCGCTGGAGAAGCTGATTGTGGCTGAGCACCCATACGACACGCCTGAGTTTCTTGTCCTGCCCATCAGTCGCGGAACCAAGCGCTATCTCGATTGGGTGGAACAATCCGTGGAGGAAACCGCGTAGTGCCGGTGCTTTGAATCAGAGCCATGGACCCTCTTTGGCCGCAGATCTACGACCCGCTCAATAATCCGATTCTCTCCACAATTGTCGCTGCCTTGCCAGTAGTGGTATTGCTCGGCTCGATTGCCCTGTTCAGCATTCGCATCCATTTCTCCGCTTTGCTCGGGCTGGGCACGGCGCTGGCCATCGCGCTGTGGACGTATCACATGCCGGCCAAGGCCGCTTGTGCGGCCACGCTTTACGGCGCGGCATTTGGATTGTTTCCCATTGGCTGGCTCATCCTGAATGTCATCTTTCTCTACCAGCTCACCGTCAAGCGCGGCCTCTTCGCGATGCTGCGCGACAGCCTGGCCACCATCGCTCCCGACCCGCGGGTGCAGGTGATCCTGATTGCCTTCTCGTTTGGCGCCTTCATCGAAGGCGTAGCCGGCTTCGGCACGCCCGTCGCCATCGCCGGCGCCATCCTGATTCAGCTCGGCTTCAAGCCTTTGCACGCCTCCGGCCTTGCGCTCATCGCCAATACGGCCCCTGTCGCGTTCGGTTCGCTGGGCATTCCGATCACGACGCTCGAACAGGTCACGGGCTTGGACGCGCTCAAGATCTCGGCGATGGTTGGGCGCCAATTGCCTTTCTTCTCCATCCTCGTGCCGTTCTGGGTGGTGGCGGCGTTTGCGGGTTGGCGCGGGATGTTGGGCGTGTGGCCGGCTGCTCTCGTGGCAGGATTGGCGTTCGCCGTGCCGCAGTTCCTGGTGTCGAACTTCCACGGGCCGTGGCTGGTTGATATCGCTTCGGGCGCCTGCTCCATGACCGCGCTCGTCGGCCTGATGCGAGTCTGGCAGCCCAAGGAAGCATGGGCGGCCCCGGCCAACGAATCTGCGAACGGAGTCGCCGAGTGCAAAGGCAGACCCCTCACCCCGGCCTTCTCTGCGAGCCCTGGGAACATCCAACAACCAACATCCAACTCCCAACATCCATTGAAAGCGCGCAAGGCAGCCACTGGATGTTGGATGTTGGATGTTGGGCGTTGGATGTTCTCCTTCTTCGTTTCACGTGTTCAAAGGACGAACCCCGCCATTCCCACCCGGCCTCAGCGCTTCCGCGGCTGGGTGCCCTGGATAATCCTTACGGTGTTCATCCTGGTCTGGGGCCTGCCGCAGTTCAAGTCCGCGCTCGACCGGCTCGCCGCCCCCAAGCTGCCTGTGCCGCACCTGCACCAAGTGGTGCAGCGGGTGCCGCCCGTCGCGCCACCAGGTGCAAAGCCGGAAGCCGCGGAGTTCAGACTCAACATTCTGTCGGCCACCGGCACGGCCATCTTGCTGGCGGCCATCGTGGCCGGCGTGGCTATCGGGTGCAGTCTCCGGGAAATGGCCCAGACATATCTCGAAACGCTTTGGCGGGTCCGCTTCTCGCTGCTGACCATCGCCGCCATGCTCGCGCTGGGGAATGTGACCAGGTATTCGGGCACCGACGCAACGCTCGGGCTGGCGCTGGCGCACACGGGTTACGCCTATCCATTCTTTGGCACTCTGCTTGGCTGGTTGGGGGTTGTGCTAACGGGCTCGGATACCTCTTCGAACGTGCTCTTTGGCAGTTTGCAGAAGATCACCGCTCAGCAAACGGGACTCAGTCCGATCCTTATGGTCGCCGCCAACAGTTCGGGCGGTGTGATGGGCAAGATGCTGGATGCGCAAAGCATTGTAGTGGCCAGCACCGCCACTAATTGGTATGGGCACGAGGGCAGTATCCTGCGCTACGTCGTCATTCACAGCGTCATCCTGGCAGCGCTCATGGGTTTGCTGGTCCTCCTCCAGGCCTACGTCGCTCCGTTCAGCCATCTGGTCGTGCGCTGATGAGGGAATGGGCCAGCGGCGCGCGGACATTCTTGTCCGCAGCAACGACCGAACGCTCCCCGGCTCCGAAAACGCCTGTGGCCCGCAAACCGCTCGACCTTGCTGTGGCCAAGCTCGCGGAAACCGCTCGCACACGGCAGGGCGGTCAGTCCTCCGCCCGCTCTTGAGCGCCAACCCTCGTCTGCCCGCTTTCCTGAGTGGCTCAAACAGGGAAGAGCTGTCTTCGGCCCGTTTGCGGTAAGCCCGGCTTAAAATCTTCCGGCAGACATTGGTAGAGGTCGGGCCGCTCCAGGTCCAGCAACGCCGCCAGCCAATGGCGCCTGAACGCATAAAGCCAGTCCCGTGGGGCGTTGCCGCGCACGCGTATGACCTGGCAGAAATGATCATGCCGGGCGTAGCGCCACTCGGCCTTGGCGTCGAGCCAGGCCGCGGGCGCAGGCGCGTGCGACGCCACCATGAACTGGTGGGGCGTGAACAGCGGCCCGGGTGCCAATGATATCCTGGCGTCCGGCACCGTCACCATTTCGCCGTGGCAGCAACTCCGGCACCTGCCGGCGCTGACCGATCTGGGCACTGGGGCCAGCACCTTACTCACCGCCGATCTTCTCGGACTCAGCACCGGAGGTTCGCTTGCCGACGCAAGCCTGGCAGGTCTGCCTGCCGTTCCCGCCAGTCCCGGAAACAAAAATGCGCGCGATGCGGCGTGGAGCCGCTGGAGAGAGCTGCTGAAAAGAATCTGACGGTTTGTTCGTCCCCCTCACTCAGGATTGACTCGGCGTCGGTCTGCGTTTGCGAGCGGGTCACCACTGGGCAGGCACGGGCTGGATGCTAACTATGTATCGCTGCTCCAGCCTCTTACAATTGGGGGACTAAGTGGTTGGCCACCGGGGTGCCCAAGCCAACGACCGTGTCCAACGGTGGTCCAGCCGGCGTCGGAGAGGGCGACCCGGTCTGGCTTCCCTGAAAGACATCGAAGAAATAAAGATACGCTCCCGAAGCAGCGAGAACAGTATAGAGTTGGGTCGCCGGATCCACTGGCCCTCGGGCCAAAGAATACAGTTCGCTATGGAACTGAAAACCAGAGGCGCTCAAAGGGGTGCCGCGATGCTGGTTCGCGAGCGCGATAAGACCAGCCCACATGGGCGCGCTTAAACTGGTGCCGCCCCACAAGTAACTCCAAGTCCCATTGACGTAGATGGCAACGCCAGTGTTCGGGTCAGCCAGCATGCCCACGTCGGGCACTGTTCGGTATGCGGCGTTCTGCCAGCCTGTTTGATAAGAGGGCCGGGCCGTGTATGCGCTGATCCCCCCGCCACTGCCGCTCCACGAGGTCTCGCTGGTTACGTTCCCACTTCCATCCAGGTAGAGGCTCGTGCCTCCAACGCCCAGCACATATGCCGACGCCGCAGGCCACGACACTCCATAACCAGTGTCCCCGGACGACGACACAAAGGTCACTCCGCTCTTGTTGAAATGAGAATCATAGGAGCCTTGCCCGCTAAATTCAGGACCTCCCCAGCTCATCGAAACCACGGTGGCACCATTGTTCACCGCATAATCCACGGCGCCAAGCAAGTCGCTGTCAGAAGTGGACTGGGCCAGCACCAAAAGAATATTCGTCCCGGGTGCAATTGAGTGCGCCCATTCCACATCCAGACAGATCTCATTCGCCCAGCCTGAATCATAGGGGGCCGTGTGTTGGGGGAAAGCAACAGTTAGGGTCTGCCCGGGGCCGGGGGCTGTGTAGGGCAACCCGTAAAAAGAACAGAAGGCTTGCAGATCCGTCTGGATAGCGGCGTCCTTGTTGCCGCCGCTAGGGTCGCTATTATTGGCATCGATAATCGCAATCGTCTGGTTGGTACCCGAGATCGGAGGTGTGCCGGAGTATAACACATTGAAGCCATAAGCGCCTTGGATCTCCGTCGGAGATGCAACTCCGGAACCAGGTGGAGATAAGAAGGGACTGATGCTGCTGACGAAGTGCAGCGGGTGCCTGGCTGACCAATTCTTCGGGGCATGCTCCCGAACGTGCTCCTCAGCGCGCTCGGAAGCGGCGGCACTTGCCCCGAGGGTGACGCCGAGCGCGGCCATTATTACGGCTGCTTGGGTTAGCTTTGGATATCGATGGTTGGTCATAAAACCCGTTTAATTCTAACTCCGTTAGTGTTGGGCGTGCGCATCAGCCTCTTAATGCTATGCTCTGGACTGCTGGACACGTCGTCGGCGCCACTCGCAGTGGCAGCAGACCGCCAGCGCAAAACAGCCGGCCAACCAAGTTGAGGCCTCCGGAACTACCGAGAACTCGACATTGTCAAAGGCCACAGCTACCCCCGATCCGGAGTTTATCCGAATTTGATCGAAGGTGATGTCGGTAAACCCATACCAATCGTTAGCGCTGGTGTAATGGGTTGGGACGGAGCCGGAGTAAACAACGGATCCTCCCAACAGCGCTTCGAGCGTGGTGGTCACGCCATCAGCCGTCGCCAGGACTAGTGCCGCGCCACTGACGGGGGTGGTGAAATGGATCGAGAACGGAGCCGCCGGCCCTGTAATGATTCCGTCGCGGCCCATCACATAGTTGCCTGCGTACGGGTACGAGAAGTTTGGGTAGAGAGCGTTCGGCTGCGGATTATAATAGACCGAGTTGTTGTCGAAGGTCACCCCCAAGCCAGCCAATTGGGTGGTCAGAACAGTGCCATCCGCGGGCGCCGGGCTCAATTCACTGAAGGTGATGGTCTGGGCGGGTGAGGGGAGCCCTGTAGTGGACTCGTAAAACAGCGCGGCGGAGGCAAACTGTTGCACGGCGGCCATACCCGCCACCAAGAGGA
>OCZT010007426.1_pt1 | contig 10756 bp, 13 predicted proteins | sample 1539031 | NCBI WGS metagenome assembly OCZT01 (sample SAMEA3539308, study PRJEB22396) | soil metagenome | biome: tundra; feature: field; material: soil | place: USA | collected 2010-05 | depth 0.15 m
AAAACCGCTGATCTCTATAAGATTTTTTATCAAGTTTTTCTGCAACTGTAGCGCTTAAGCCGAATCCTGCGTAAAAAGCAATAATACGACTGTCTTCGTCGCCATCATCGTATTTTAAATTGATACGAATAGGGTGAATTTCTACAGGTTTAGCAACATCTAGAATATCCGCTATCGTACGTGAACCTTGTTCGCCGTTAATCATACGCGCACCATCATTAGCGTTACCGCCCCATAACGGGAATACCCATATATTCTTGTTGGTTAGATTATCATTTAAGCAAGTGCGTATACCGTCATGTGCTGTTCCGTCGCCGCCAGCAAGAATAATCGCATCACCATCGCGAAATTCTTCGCTAAACCTCTCATAATTAATTCTAGGGTCAGCCGATGTCTCAATTGGCTTAGTAATCCGACTTCCGTATCCTGATGACTTAAGGTCTTCTATGTGCTTATTTGTTTCTTTGGCTGAAGTACTATGTTCATTTACTACGACGACGACTCTCTCTATATCATTTGGAGAGTACTCTTGCTGAAATGCTTCTTGTCTGAGTGCCATTTTGATGATCTTATAATAAAAATTACTTTTTTAAAAGTCTATTCCTTTATTGGCTAAGTATTTGTTATCGAAGTGGTGCTTAATTTTGCTCATATCAGTAGCAATATCTACTAAGGGTAACAATTCCTTTGGAAAATTGCGACCGGTTAAACATAGACTGGTTTTATCTGAACGCTTCTCAATAAGCTGCTTCAGTTGGTTTTTGGTTAATAGGCCGTCATGTACGGCGTTATTAATTTCGTCGCAAATTACTAAATTGTATTTACCGCTAGAGGCTGAATCCAAGGCTTGTCTATAGGTTTCAAGGGCCGCTTTTTTATGCTGAGCTTTAGTTACTTGTTTTGGACTTAATTCGCCAGCATTATAGAAGCCTTTTCCGCCCTTATAGAAGTACAACTGGTCTTTAAATAGAGGCATGATGTCACGAACAAATACATGTTCACCGACTCCCCAATATTTAATAAATTGAATAAAAGCTACATTCCAACGATTGCCTAGGGCTCGTATCATCAGTCCAAGTCCAGCACTGGTCTTGCCCTTGCCTTCACCGGTATAAACTATGACTACAGACTCTTTGGTCTGGAAATCCTCAAATGCCACAATCTAATCCTACACTGAAACTTATATAAGTTGCTTGTCTTTTAGAACAGCATCAATTTTTGGCCGATCAAAACCAATAATAATGGTTCCGTCAATATCAATTACCGGTATACCGGTTTGCTTTGATTTGTCCACTGCTTCTTTGGCTATAGTAGGGTCACTATCTACGTCTTTATCTACATATGGAATACCGAGCTTATCTAAATAAGCTTTGGCAGCATGACAAAAGGCACACCAGTTGGCGCTGTAAATTGTAATTGGTACTGTTGGATTAGCCATACCCCAATTATAACACTTTTGCATATTTGATGCCCCTGGTATTGAGCCTTTTAGTCGTAACTGTTATAATCCCGCAAAGATGAAAGATACGGTTAAAACGCCACGTTCTGTAGCGGATTCGGTTACTAGTGCACCGAATTCTAATCTGCCGACTCCTAATAATGCTTTGCAAATTCTTTTAGCGGCTTCGATGTCTATGAGTATCAGACTTGCCATAGTCGTACTTTTACCGATTCTAGGAGGCCATGAGCTGGACAATCATTTTAAAACCATGCCTACCTTTACTTTAATAGGCTTTGCATTAGCTTTTGTTGCAACCTTCTTATTACTTCGTAATATATTAATGAGTACCTACCAACAAAAAACTAAAGAGAAGTCGGATAAGAAATAATCATGTTTAGTATTATTAATTTTGCATCGAGTAGTGGACCAATAATCCATATTACGCCTCTGGTTTTATTTACTGTTCATGGCGTAGCGATTACTAATTCCATGCTCTATGGTTGGATTTGTGCTGTTTTTATTATGACCTTACTTATATGGGTTACCCAAAAAGTTACACTTAACCCCAAAAAAGGTATTATCCAGTTCGTTGAGGCTGGTGTGGATTTTATAGCTAGTACTGTAGAAAAAAGCTTTGAGGATAAAGCTCGTGGCCGAAAATATGTACCTTACTTTGTGACTCTGTTCTTTTTCATACTTCTAAATAACTGGTTAGGTTTGATACCTGGTGTTGGTGAACCATTGGTTGTTCATGGTCATCCTTTGTTTCGACCTTTTACCGGTGATTTAAATGCTACCCTAGCAGCCGGTGTGGTTACTATGATTTATGTTTATAGTTCATCTGTTAGAGAAGTTGGTTTTAAGAGATACATGGGACACTTCTTTATAGGTAGTCCACTTAATCCTATGTATTTAGGTCTAGGTCTTATAGAAATGTTAACTGATCTTACAAGGGTCATAAGCCTATCAATTCGACTTTTCTTGAACGTTACTATTGGTGAGATAATTATTGCTGTATTCTCTTATCTCGGTAGCTTCCTTGCCCCACTTACTGCTCTGCCTTTCACGATGATCGAAATGTTTGTCGGTGCACTTCAGGCATATATATTCGTTATTCTTAGTACAATGTACCTGGCTATTGCTGTTAATCATTCCACCACACATGTTGACTTGACCGAAGAGGCAGTTCCTGAAACAATGGACTTAAAACCGGAGAGAGCTTAATGGGTACTATTAGTTTGTGTTTTAATATAAGTAAAGAAGTAAATTACAAAGTAAAAGGAGTTAATAATAAATAATATGTTATATTTGGCATCTTCTATAGACGTTTCAATTATTGGTAAGGGTTTGATGATCGGTGGCGGGTTTATCGGTCCAGGCATTGGTATTGGTCTTATCGGCGGCAATTATATGGCTGCTGTAGGTCGCAATCCAGAAGCTCAAAAATTCTTGGGTCAGGCTTTAGTTTTCATCGCTATTATTGAGCTTTTCGCTCTACTAGCCTTCGCGTCAATCTTCATCGTTAAATAGGGTTAAAGAATAATAATTTATATGTTTCACACTAACTTACTGATTTTTGGTGCATCGTCATCTGGTATTGGAGCTCTAGGCTTTGACGGCCAAACTTTCATTATTCAGCTGATTACTTTCATATTGGTATTTTTAGTGCTGAAACGTTTTGCTTTTAAACCGATTATAAATATGTTAAACCAACGTCACGAGCTAATCGAGAGCGGTGTCAAACTTGGCCAAGATATGCAGAAAGAGCGTATTGAACTAGACGAAAAAGTTGCTTCGGAATTACAGAAAGCTCGTACTGACGCGGATAATATTATTGCTTCGGCTCAACAAGAAGCTCGAAAAGTAGTTAAGGATTCCGAAGGTGCCGCTAAGGATAAAGCCAAAGGAATCTTGAATGAGGCACAAACGCAGATACAACAAGAAACTCTTAAGGCTAAAAAAGGCCTTGAAAAAGAATTGGTCGGACTGATCTCAGAGGCCACAGAAGCTATAATTGGTGAAAAAGTTGATGCCAAGAAAGATGCAGCTCTAATTGATAGAGCTTTGCATGCGCGAAAGGCTGTATGAAAGCATCCAGACAACGAATAGCTAAAGTTATTGCCGATAATACACTACGTGACGGCAATAATAAAAGACTTGCCAGTCAGATTGCAGCCTATCTATTGAGTGAGGGGCGAACTGAAGATCTTAGTTCAATAGTTCGTGACGTACAAGACAACTGGGCAAAAAGTGGTTACGTTGAAGTTAATGCTATTAGTGCGTTCCCTCTTGATAACACAGTTCGCTCTGAAATAAAGAACGAAGTTAAAAATGTATACAAGGATGCGCGCGAAGTTATTATTACCGAAACCATAGAACCGGAAGTTGTTGGTGGAGTTAGACTGGAACTGCCTAATTACCAGCTTGATTTGAGCATTAGATCAGAACTTAATAAATTTAAGCAATTAGCTGCCGCGGGAAAGGATTAATCAGTGAGTGAACTATCCATTAAAGAATTATCAGATGATATAAGATCAGCGATTGCTGAACTTAGAAATCGCCCAGAAATTGAAAGTGTCGGCGTTGTTACTAGAGTTGGAGACGGTATTGCTTGGATCTACGGTTTACGATCTTGTGGTTACAATGAAATGCTTGAAATTGAGACAAACGATGGTGGCAAGGTTACAGCTTTTGCCTTTAGTCTTGGACAAGATGAAATAGGTGCGGTTGTACTTGGTGAAGGTATCAATATAAAGGCTGGCGCTAAAGCACGACTATCCGGAAGAGTCCTTGAAGTACCAGTAGGACCGGAACTAATTGGTCGAGTGGTTGATCCACTTGGTAACCCATTGGATGGTGGTGAGCCAATTAAAAGTAAGCTTAAAGCTCGTATTGAGCGTACTGCTCCCGGGGTATTAGACCGAAAGAGTGTCCATGAACCATTAATGACTGGAATTACAGCTATTGACGCTATGATACCAATCGGACGAGGACAGCGAGAACTAATTATTGGTGACCGACAAACCGGTAAGACGGCTATTACGATTGATACTATGATTAACCAACATCGCCAGAAGACCGGTGTTATTAATATCTATGTAGCCATTGGTCAGAAATCTAGTAAGGTTGCCAGGTTGGTTGAGCGTTTGAAGCGTGAAGGCGTTATGGACCAGACAATCATTGTAGCTACCAGTCCGGCTGATTCAGCCGCCATGCTTTATCTAGCGCCATATGCCGGTTGTACTATGGGCGAGTATTTTCGAGATAATAAACAACATGCCTTAATTATTTACGATGATTTATCTAAGCATGCTGTAGCTTATCGTCAAATGAGTTTGCTACTGCGTCGTCCTCCAGGCCGAGAAGCTTATCCAGGGGATGTTTTCTATCTTCACTCCAGGCTACTAGAGCGCGCAGCTAAACTAAGCGATGAACTAGGTGCCGGTAGCTTAACCGCCCTACCAATTATTGAAACTCAAGCCGGTGATATTAGTGCTTACATTCCAACCAACGTTATTTCAATTACTGACGGTCAAATATTTATGGAAACCGATTTATTCTATCAGGGTATACGACCGGCTATTTCTGTAGGATTATCCGTTTCGAGAGTTGGTGGAGCGGCTCAAACCAAAGCTGTTAAGAGTGTAGCTAAGTCCTTACGTCTTGATCTTGCACAGTTCCGAGAGCTAGCGGCTTTCACGCAGTTCTCTACTGATCTTGATGCTGAAACTCGACAACGAATTGAACGAGGACAACGACTAACTGAACTTCTCAAGCAACTTCAGTACAATCCCCAGGCAATCTGGCAAATGTACTCATCGCTCCTAGCCGCTACCGAAGGTAGTTTTGATACCGTGCCTGTTGAAAAGATTAAAGTGGCCGAGGAAAACTTATTTAGGGAGCTCTCTTCAAAACACGCTAAGTTAATCAAAGATATAGATTCTGGGAATGAACCTTCGAAAGAAGATCGCGACACTATTTTAAAGGTGTCTAAAACTGTAGCCTCGACTTATGCTGAAAAGAAGACTGAGACCAAGAAGGAAAACGCATAAAGCAATAGAGATTTAAATTCTTATGGCAAATACTATAGAAATTAAAAGACGCATTGGCTCAGTAAAAAATACTAAGCAGATTACTAAAGCTATGGAGCTAGTATCGGCTAGTAAAATGCGTAGGGCTCAGGAGCTTGCTAAAAGAAGTCGTGAGTACCGTGATGTGGCTTATGATTTATTGTCCAGATTAAGTCAAAACCAGGAGGCTGCTTCGCATCCTCTGTTTCAAAAGCGCAAGGTTAAAAGTCGTCTCTACATTATGATTACCAGTAACGGAGTATTAGCCGGTGCCTATAATCACAACGTAATCAAAATGTTTATTAATGCGGTTACGACTGATCAAGCAAACGGCATAAAATGTAGGGTTATAACAATTGGAAACCAGGGTACTAACTTTGTTCGTCGTATCAAAGATCTAGATCTCATTGCCGCTTATTCAGCCTTTGGTGATGAGCCTTCAACGGCTGATATACTACCGATACTAAACACGGCTATTACCAAGTATCGTAATACTGAAATAGATAATGTTTGCCTGATTTATACTTTATTTAAAACAAATCTGTTACAAGAAGTGCAAAATACTTCGCTACTACCTACTGATCTTGACAATAAATCCGAGAAACCGGTATTCACTAACTTTGAGCCTTCAGTAGAAACCGTTCTGGATAGTGTTACGACTAGATTACTTGAAGCTCAGATCTGGCAAGCATTGCTAGAAAGTATGGCGTCTGAACATTCTATGCGAATGTTAGCTATGAAGAGCGCAACTGATAATGCATCAGAAATTATTGATGATTTAACATTGGAATTTAATACGGCTCGACAAACCAATATTACTCAGGAATTAGCTGAGATATCCGGTGGAGTCGAGGCCCTAAAGTGAAAAAGGAGAAATAAATGGCTACAGCAGTATCATCTAAGACAGGTTCCGGAACTATTAGCCAAATCGTTGGTGTTGTGGTTGATATTGATTTTAATAATGATTCTCTTCCAGCAATCTATAATGCCCTAAAAGCAGATATTGACGGTCAAGAACTGGTAATGGAAGTAGCTCAGCATTTGAGTGAATCAAGTGTTCGAGCAATTTCGCTAGGTTCAACTGACGGCCTAAAAAGAGGTGCCAAGGTTATTGATACCGGTAACTCCATCAGTGTGCCAATTGGTAAAGATACGCTAGGACGGATGTTCAACGTCGTTGGTCAACCTATAGACGGTAAAGGCGGTGTATTTAAAGACTACTCGCCTATCCATGCTACACCTCCACCATTAGTTGATCAGTCATCAAACGTTGAAATTCTAGAAACCGGAATTAAAGTAATCGATTTAATTTGTCCAATTACTAAGGGTGGTAAGGTTGGTTTATTTGGTGGAGCCGGAGTTGGTAAGACAGTCCTTATTACTGAGCTCATTAACAATATTGCCAAATTCCATAGTGGTTATTCTGTTTTTGCTGGTGTTGGTGAACGAACTCGTGAAGGTAATGATTTATATAACGAAATGGCCGAATCCGGTGTGCTGGATAAGACTTCCCTAGTCTTCGGACAAATGAATGAACCACCAGGCGCTAGACTTAGAGTTGGTCTGTCAGGCCTTACTATAGCTGAAGGCTTCCGCGATAAAGGTAATGACGTCCTATTGTTTATTGATAACATTTTCCGTTTTACTCAGGCTGGCGCTGAAGTGTCAGCATTGCTTGGAAGGTTACCATCAGCCGTAGGTTACCAACCAACTCTAGCTCAAGAAATGGGTGCCTTGCAGGAACGAATTACATCGACTAAGACAGGATCAATCACGTCGGTGCAAGCAGTTTATGTGCCGGCTGATGACTTAACAGATCCCGCCCCAGCTGCAACCTTTGCGCACCTGGACTCGACCATAGTTTTAAACCGTGCCTTAACTGAGCTAGGTCTATACCCTGCAGTTGACCCTCTTGATTCCAATTCAACTATTCTTGACCCTGAAATTGTTGGTGAAGATCACTACAAAGTGGCTCGTGATGTTCAACAGGTATTGCAACGCTACAAGGACTTACAGGACATTATTGCTATTCTCGGAATGGAAGAACTCTCAGATGCTGACAAACAAACTGTTGCTAGAGCCAGGAAGATCCAGCGTTTCTTGACACAACCTTTCCACGTTGCCGAAGTATTTATTGGCAAACCTGGAAAGTACGTTTCACTTAAAGACACTATTACCGGTTTCCGCGAAATATTAGACGGTAAACATGACGATAAGTCTGAGAGTGATTTCTATATGAAGGGCGACATAAGCGAAGTTAAAAAGGGTTCATAGCATGGTTCACTTTAAATTGGTAACCTTATCCGGTGTTAAGTTCGATGGCGAAGCCTATGAGGTAATACTACCTACTTTGGATGGTCAAATTGCCGTATTAACCGATCACATGCCATTAGTTAGTGTGGCAACTACAGGCGTTATTTCGGTTCGTCGTAGTTCCAGGGATCCGGACTACCAGATGGAAAGTTTTGCGGCTAATGGTGGTGTGATTGAAGTTGAAAACAATGAGCTTACAGTATTGGTCGACGAAGCTAATCACTCTGCAGAAATCAACGAAACTGAAGCCCAAAAAGCCTATGAGCGAGCTCAGAAAATGAAGAGTGAAGCTAAAGACGCTATAAGTTTGGAACATGCTCAAACTCAAATTGATCGCCATGCTGTCAGATTAAAGGTTGCGCAACTTCATAGGCGTCACGGAAGTCGCAATAGACAGCAGTAATCTCTCATTAACTTATAACCTAACCTTTATTAGTTCTTTACAAATCCTTTCGGTCAGTTTATGCTTAGTCTATAAATCAATAAATAATACGGGGGATTCGTATGTTAGATAGAAAAAAGCTCACCGCAATTTTTGCGGAGTTTTTAGGCACTGCAACACTAGTATTCGTAGTAATTAATGTCAGTCGTTCGGCTGTAGGTATACCATATTTCGTAGCCTTTGCTGCCGGCTTGACAGTTATTCTTATGGGGGTATCTGTAGCAACTGAAGTACAAATGAACCCTGCTCTGACATTAGGTCTTTGGACAGCACGTCGTATAGACACAATGAAAGCTGTTACATATATTGCTGCACAACTGTTAGGTGGTTGGGCTGCTTACTGCCTATATAAGTATCTAATTCACGGGGCTGCACAGGCTCCAGTAGCCGGTAAGTATGAGGTTCATATTCTTGTTGCTGAAGCTGCAGGTACATTTGTGTTTGCTCTAGCAGCTGCACGTGTATTCTTCAATGAAGTAGATGGTTGGACTCGGGCTGCAATTGTTGGTGGTTCTTACACACTTGGTATGTTTGTGGCTTCAGCTGCCGCCAGTGGTTTCCTAAACCCAGCTGTAGCCCTTGGTTCTAGCCAATGGGTATGGGGTACTTACGTACTTGGTCCAGTAGTAGGAGCTGTAGTTGGTATTAATCTTTACAGTTATTTGTTTCACACACCAGTGAAGTCAACTGCAAAAGTCAAAGCTAATAAATAATTTTATAAGCTATTGTTAATTAAATTGTCCGTGGATTTCCACGGACAATTTTTTTGATTTACTTTTCTTGTTCGGCCGTAGCGCAAATGGCACATTCTTCTTCTGTTCCGAGCTCAGTCATCCATTGTTCTGAGGCCTTCCACCATGGTTCATAATCATGATAAGCACGCAAAGTGGCTAGTTCATGCAGGATCCAACCTAAACCACCTGCAAAGTGGAATCTACCCCAATCTACAGCGGCCCAGTGCGGACCAGTTGGTATAACTGTCACTGGTTTTTTGGGTTTGTATGTATCACGATGCTTATTGGAGAGTTTTTTGTTTATGTCGTTACTGACAAATGAGGCATCACGTAGAGCTGTTTGAGCCATACCACTGAATTCAGTATTGGCATTGTCTCCAATAACATATATGTTTGGTTCGGCTTCCAAATGTTCATCAACGGTTACTTTGCCGCGATCGGTAATATTAAAAGCATTGTTACGGAAGAATGGATTGTTGGTAACGCCGGCAGTCCATATTACTGTATGGCTGTTAATTACTTTCTCGTTTACTACGAGAGTGTCAGCGGTCTCCCCTTTTACTGTTTGGCCTAAGTATACTTTTATGCCAAGCTTCCTAAGCCGGTTGTATACTGCCCTAGAGATACTTTTAGGTGAACGAGGTAATAAGCATGGGGCTGCCTCAACCAGTGTGATGTGAATAGCTTTGTGGTTGATGCCGTGGTTTTTCATAATTTTACTTAAGTAACCAGGTAATACCCCCGCTAGTTCAATACCGGTAGGACCCCCTCCGACAATGACATAATTAAGATCCGGCTTACGGTCATCATTTAATTGTTTATGTAAGTGCTCTCTAAAACGGATTATTTCTTTATATGACTTAATACCGTATGAATATTCTGCTAGACCTGCAATGCCAAAATAGTTGGTTTGAGAACCGAGCCCTAGAATTAGTACGTCATATGTTAGTGACTGTCCTTCAGTTGTAATAATAGTCTGATTAGTGCGGTCAAGTTTCTCAGCCGTCCCTATGACAACTTCTATATTACTGTTTTCGGGCAGTATCTTGCCTAGCGGAATACTGGTTTGGGCATGTAGACCACCAGTTGCTGTATGGTAGAGTTCAGGGTAATAACGAAAATCTGGATGATCGGTTAATAAAGTAATATACAAATCGCGGTTGCCCATCAAATTTAAGGCCGTCTTAATACCGCCGAATCCGCCACCGACGATTAGAATATGTTTCATAGGTTATTCCTTATTTTTCTTGTTGTATGTATGTTTTCAGTGTAACACAAGGCCTATATCATAAAAGTGACTTGAATTTTTAACTATCACGTTCCCAAACGGCAAACAGTGATGGTAGGTAAGCGAATAATATCAGTACCTCCGTAAATGGTAGAAATGAATTCATATGTAAGAGTATGGTTCGTTTTAAGGCCAATATTATAAACACACTACACACCATTAGATATGCTACACCATAGCTTTTTTCAAATATGCGTCTTCGAACTTGTAATTGTCGTTCATCAAGCTTGGCGTTGTGCTTTCTAGGCATCATGTAAATATTGTCATATGATGTCGTAGCTATGGCAAAAATACAAATACTTAATACAAATAGCAATATGCCTATGAGTGACTGTGGCGCAGTTGAACTATAGAACCCTAGCATAAATGTTGATACAAATGCCATTAGCACATATAAAATGGTTAATAATTTAGCAACAATTCCGTTTTTTGGTACATAACTGCGTAGTGTTTCATTAATATTACTCA
>OCZT010007427.1_pt1 | contig 10754 bp, 9 predicted proteins | sample 1539031 | NCBI WGS metagenome assembly OCZT01 (sample SAMEA3539308, study PRJEB22396) | soil metagenome | biome: tundra; feature: field; material: soil | place: USA | collected 2010-05 | depth 0.15 m
GCACACCCTGGGTCCTTACCGTCGTTTCCCGAAAGGAAAATCGTTTCCTCTCAGGAAACGGCGCGGAGAAGGTCACGTTGCCCGCAGGCGTAGTTTCCGCGACTACGCCCGCGTCCGGCGCTGGCATCGCCTCGCCTCGCCTCACCAGAGGGCACAGCCTGGCAGACGCGCCCGGCCGGCGGCACAAGCGGCTCGTCACAGGAAACGCCCGCACGCAATTGCGTAGCGCGTCTCCGCGGAGACGCGCGGACCCGCGCCGGGCACCGCGGCGTCACCGGAGGCACGGCCTGACGGGTACGCCCCGTCAGCGGCATGACAATGCGTTGCTGCTGGCCTCGCCTCACGTGATCGGCATGGTCAGGTAGTGGCACGGGTCGGCGTTCGTCTTCAGCACTGTGCCTGCCGCCCTCGGCGAGCACCCCGGCGTCCCCATTACAGACCCGGCGCCTGACCGGGCGGATCCCTGGCGCGCGCTTTCCGGCTGCTCAGCGGCTAAGGCCATGCTTGGCTGGAAGCCAGCTACCGCTGGTCCGAGCAATGAGCAGACGATCTGGCCCGCCTTTTATTTCCGCCACGTTCATCAGGGGATGTCGTTTCGGGTAACCCGTTCCGGCCGGGGCGGCTAGCATCAGGTGTCGCTGACGTATCGTCATGCTCCGTCAGATGGAGGACGCGTGGATCCCGAGACCGTAGACCAGAATTACGCCCAGTTGCAGCAGCAGGGTCAGCAAACGACCGCGCTGATCCAGGCACTGGCCGGCAAGCTGCAGGCGGCTGCCGCCGCTGGCGACTCCAACGCCCGCGAATGGGTGCTTGACCTGAGGGAGATAACACTGGGGGTGCAGCAAGAGGAAGGGCAGATGTCGCTGCTGCTGCAGTCCATCCACTCGATGGTCGGCAACCACGTTCAGGCAGTCACACCCGCCGCGCAGCCCCAGTACCAGCAGCCCGAGTACCAGCAGCCCCAGTACCAGCAGCCCCAGTACCAGCAGCCCCAGTACCAGCAGGGTGCTGGCGCCATGGGGGGAATGGGCACGCTGCAGCGGTTCCTCGGCGGCGGATTCGGCCGCGCCATCGTGACCGGCGCCGGCTTCGGCATCGGTGACGACATCATCAACAAAATTTTCTAACTGACCCCGCTTCGGCGGGCTTCCCCTTCGCCTAGGGAGCTGCCCGCCAGCGGACAGAAGCCGCGATCCGGCCTGTGTGGTTATCGCGTCTTGTGTTGCTCAGCGAGCGGTGCCAGATCGCCCCGCCCACTAGCGCCAGCATCGCCCGTGAACTCCGCGGACGCACGGTTTACCCGCAGCTGTTCCGCGCTCTTCTCGGCGTCGAAGAACCCCTGAGCGAGTTGCCCGGCGAAGTATCAATCGCGGCCGATCTCGATCTTGCACCCATCCGAAGGGTCGTCGCCGCGCTCCTGCCGTCCGAGGATCTCAGCACGCCGCGAACAGGCTCTTAGCTGGCCTGGCCGCGCCACGGATGCTGCCCGAACTGCCGTGCCGGGCGTGCCGTCCGGAGTGAGAAGCCGCACGCTGCTACCGTATGAACCCATCGGAACACACACTGCTACCAGATGGGCCCATCGGGACAGGGGGAGGGGGATCATGATCAGGCTGCGCATAGTGGTCGGCGTGCTGGTGGCGGTCGCGGTGGCCGGGTGTTATTCGCCTGGGGCCGCGTCGGCGACCGAGTCGGGCCGGACGGACAAGGCTACCGCGGCGGACAAGGCCACCCCGGTGGGCAAGGCGGCGGCGAGAGCCGAGGCATCTACGGCGACCAGGGCGACCGGGGCCGTCGCTTACTGGACTACGGCCCGGCTGCTCTCGGCGCGGGCCTGGCGGGTCGGCCTGACGGGGGCCGCGCAGATGGCGGATGTGTCGCCGAGCGCGCACACCACCCTGGCCGCACCGCGGGTCGGCGCCCTGTTCACGCGGGAAGGCAGCGGGAACCACTTCTGCACGGCGAGCGTGGTGTCCAGCCCGGGCCGCGATCTGCTGATCACGGCCGCGCACTGCATCAACGGCGGTGACGGCCGGGGGTACCGCAGCGATGTCGTCTTCATCCCCGGCTACCAAAACGGGAAGGCGCCTTACGGGATCTGGACGCCCGCCCGGCTGGTGGTGGCGCAAGGATGGGCCCGTTCCGCCGATCCCGACCTTGACGTAGGCTTCGTGGTCCTCAAGCCCAGGTACGGCGAGAACATCGAGCAGGTACTGGGCGCCGACACCCTGCTTTTCAACGCGGGCTACCGGAACCTGGTGCGCGTCACCGGCTATCCGAACAGCTCGGAGGAACCCATCAGCTGCCAGAACTGGACCGTCAGGCAGAGCACCCGCCAGCTGAAGTTCAGCTGCGACGGGTTCACCGGCGGCACCAGCGGCAGCCCCTGGATCACCCGGTTCGACCCGTACACCAGGACAGGCCGGATCGTCGGCGTGCTCGGCGGATACCAGCAAGGCGGATACACCGCCGATATCTCCTACAGCGCCTACTTTGGCGACGCCATCAAGCAGCTCTACCAGCAGGCGAGCTCAGGCTAGCGCCCGCGGGCTTATGCGCCCGCGGGCTTATGCGTCTGCGGGGATGGCCGTGATGTCCGCGCCGAGGGCGTTGAAGCGCTGGGCGATGGCCGCGTGCCCGCGGTCGATCGGGTACCCGGGCGTCACGAGAGTCTCGCCTTCGGCGGCCAGGCCGGCCAGTACCAGCGCGATGCCGGTGCGCAGGTCGTGCGCCACCACCTCGGCCCCCTTGAACGAACAGGGGCCGTGCACGATGACCGCGCTGCCGTCCAGCTCGACCTTGGCGCCCATCTTGGTCAGCTCACCGGCCAGGAGGTAGCGCCCGTCGAAGATCGTCTCGCGGATATACGAAGCTCCGTCGGCCAGGCAGGCCACCGCCATGATCGGCGATTGCAGGTCGGTGGCGAACCCAGGGTACGGGCTGGTGATGACGTTGATGGGGCGCAGCGGCCGGTCCATCCGGACCGACACCACCGCGCCGTTGGTGGCGAACTCCACCCCCATCTGCTCCAGCTTCCACCGGACGACACCGAAGTGATCGAGGGAGGCGCCGACCAGGTTCAGCTGGCCGCCGGTGATCGCCGCTGCCATCGCGAACACGCCCGCGTCGATCCGGTCCGCCATCACGGTGTGCTCGACCGCGGTCAGCTCGTCCACGCCGTGCACGGTGATGAAGCCGGTGCCGCCGCCGGTGATCCGCGCGCCCATCTTGGTCAGGAACGCGATGACGTCGAGCACCTCGGGCTCTTGCGCGGTGTTGTCGATGATGGTCTTGCCCGGCGCCAGCGACGCCGCCATGATCAGGTTCTCGGTGCCGGTGTGCGAGGGGGTGTCCAGGTACAGGTGCGCGCCCTGCAGCTTGCTGGCCTTGATGCGGATGACGGACTCGCCCTCGTCGACGATGGCGCCGAGCCGGGCGAAGCCGCGGTAGTGGAAGTCCAGGTTCCTGTTGCCCAGGTTGCACCCGCCGACACCCTCGATGACCGCCTCACCGAACCGGTGCAGCAGGGCCGGCACGAACAGCACCGAGCTGCGGAACCTGCGCGCGATCTCGGCCGGGAGGACCGGGCTGGTCAGGTTGGACGCGTCGATGACCAGCGTCCGCTCGGGCTCGTGGAACTCGACGACCGCGCCGACCGCCTCGGCCAGCTCGACGGCCCGGCGGACGTCCTCGATGGCCGGCACGTTGCGCAGCACGGTGTGGCCGTTGGCCGTGAGCAACGACGCCGCGATCATCTTCAGCGCCGCATTCTTCGCGCCCTGCACGAAAACCGTTCCGTGCAGCGGAGCGCCGCCGCGCACGCGGTAGTTCGTCTCGGGTCCCTGGGTCATAGGTGTCAGCTTAGCCGGGTGAGGCGGTCGAATACTGGAGCAAGCCGCTCTGTGTACCGTTCCGGGCTAAATGCCCCGTCTAGGCGGTCTTCGGGGAGCATTTGCCCGCGTGTCGCGGCCTGCTTGCGCAGCGTGTCCCGGAACGGTGTGCCGTTGTCCCATGTCTCCATCGCCGCGGCTTGGACCAGGGCATACGCATCCTCGCGGCTCATTCCCGAGCTGACAAGCTCGAGCAGCACGGCCGAGGAATAGATCAGGCCGCCGGTGGCGTCCAGGTTGGCGCGCATCCGCGCGACATCGACGGTCAGGCCTTCCACCAGGCCGATCGTGAGGTGCAGCAGGTAGTCGGTCCCGATAGCGGCGTCAGGCAACGCGATTCGTTCCACGCTGGAGTGTGAGATATCCCGCTCGTGCCAGAGCGGAATGCCTTCGGTGACTGGCGTCACGTAGCCGCGGATGATCCGGGCCAGGCCGGCGATCCGCTCGGACCGGATCGGGTTCTTCTTGTGCGGCATCGCCGAGGAGCCCTTCTGGCCCGACCGGAACGGCTCGGCCAGCTCCCGCACTTCGGTCCGCTGGCCGTGCCGGACCTCCAGCGCCACCGCCTCACCCACGGTGGCCAGAATGGCCAGCGCGCTCACCCACTCGGCGATGCCGTCCCGCATCACCACCTGGGTGGCCACCTCCGCGGGCCGCAGGCCCAGGGCCGGCATGACCTCGGCCTCGATGACCGGGTCGATGTTGGAGTAGCTGCCCACCGGGCCGGACAGCGTGCCGACCGCCACCGCTTCCCTGGCCCGCAGCAGCCGGTCCCGGCCGCGGGCCATGGCGTAGGCGAAGTCGGCCACCCGGTGCCCCCAGACGTCCGGCTCGGCGTGGATGCCGTGCGTCCGGCCCGCCCGCAGCGTCCCGGCGTGCTCGATCGCGTGGTCCCGCAGCACCGCGACCAGCCGGGTGGCCTTGGCCACCAGGATGTCGGTCGCCTCGGTGAGCTGGAGCGCGAGCGCGGTGTCCAGCAGGTCGGAGGAGGTCATGCCGTAGTGCACGTAGGCAGCGGCCGAACGGGGCGTGGTGTTGTCGGCCCACGCGCTCAGGAAAGCGATCACGTCGTGGTCGGTCACCGCCTCGACCGCCGCCACGGCCGCTGGGGTGGGCGGCAGAGCCGAGCGCACCGGCTCGACGCTGTCCGCGGGTACCGTGCCGGCCCGGGCGTGCGCCGCCAGGACGAGCACCTCCACCCGGCACCACAGCTCGTACTTGTGGGCCTCGCTCCAGACCCGTCCCATCTCAGGCAGCGTGTACCGCTCGATCATGGCTCTAACGTACTGTGCTGGCCCGGGCGGGTGTCCCGATGTTCCCCTCAGGGTGCCGGGGCAGGAAATCCATGCCGCTGCGGGTCGGTGCGGATCCTGATGAAGGCCCAGACTCCGTGGCGGCCGACCGGGACGGCGCAGCGGCGGCCGTCGAAGCTGATCGTGATCGACCGGCGGCCGGGCGCGCTGCCGTAGGCGAAATAGGCGTCGTCGATCTGGCCGCCCGTCTGGACGGGTCCCATGGTGCTCAGTGGCCCGGCGCCGGAGGAGCCTGCGCCGTCCCAGCCCGCGCCGTTCCACCTCCAGATCTCGGTATCGAGTTCAGCGCCGTCGCCGTTCCCGTCCACGACGGCGAAGCCGTAATCGCCGTCGCTGACGGCCGCCAGCACGCGGGCGTAGCGAGGGTGCCAGCCGCCGCGGGCGAGCACCTCCTGCGCGATGAGCCCAGGGTGGTCAGGCGGCATCGGCTGACCCGCAGCGGCTGGTCGGCGGCTGCGGCGGCCTCGCTCAGGCCCCGCGCAGGTCACCGCCCGGCGGCGATGTCATGGCGATACCATCCGCCGGGCATGGCGATGGTGGCCGCCAGCTCGTAGGCCGCGGCCCGCGCGGCGGCGATATCGGTGCCCGAGCCGACCACGTTCAGCACCCGGCCGCCCGCCGACACCAGATCGCCGTCCGCGTCGATCGCGGTCCCCGCGTGCAGGACGTAGGCCCGCGCCGCCTGCTCGTCAGAACGATAATTCTGAACGGACTGTGGTACCACGGCCCGTTCAGCTTCAAAGATCTTGATCTTGTCGCCCTTGACCGGGTGTTCCGGATAACCCTGCGCCGCGATCACCACCGTCACCGCGGCGCCCGGGCGCCAGCGGGGCGGGGCGGCGCTGGCCAGGTCACCGGCCGCGGCGGCGTGCAGCAGCGGCGCGAGCGGGGTGCCGAGCCGGTCGAGCACCACCTGCGTCTCCGGGTCGCCAAAGCGGGCGTTGAACTCGACCACCCGCAGCCCGGCCGCGGTCAGGCTCAGGCCGGCGTAGAGCAGGCCGCGGTAGGGCGTGCCGCGGCGGCGCATGGCGTCCACGGCCGGCTGGATGACCACCTCGAGCGCGTGTCCGGCCAGGTCGGCGGGGGTCCAGGGGAGCGGGGCGTAAGCGCCCATGCCGCCGGTGTTCGGGCCCTGGTCGCCGTCCCCGGCGCGCTTGAAGTCCTGCGCGGGCAGCAGCGGGACCGCGGTGATGCCGTCGGTGACCGCGAAAAGAGACACCTCGGGCCCGTCCAGGAACTCCTCGATCACCACCGTGCCGCAGCCGGCCGCGTGCGCCCGGGCGGCGTCGAGGTCGGAGGTGACCACGACGCCCTTGCCCGCCGCCAGGGCGTCGTCCTTGACCACGTAGGGCGGCCCGAACGCGGCCAGGGCCGCGTCCACCTCGGCGCTGGTCCGGCAGGTGAAGGACGCGGCGGTGGGAATCCCCGCCTCGGCCATGATCTGCTTGGCGAACGACTTCGAGCCCTCGATCTCCGCCGCGCTGGCGTCCGGCCCGAAGCAGCTGATGCCGTTCTCCCGCAACAGGTCGGCCGCGCCGGCCACCAGCGGCGCCTCCGGGCCGATCACCACCAGATCCGGGCTGAGCTTGCGGGCCAGCTCGCCGATCCCGTCCGGGGTCGGCGCCGTGTCCGGATGGGTTTCCGCGAGTGCGGCGATGCCGGGATTGCCCGGAGCCGCGTGCAGGGCCGTGGTGTCCGGGCTCAGGGCGCGGACGATCGCGTGCTCGCGGCCCCCGGACCCGATGACGAGAATGCGCACGGCGCGAGCCTACGCTCCGGGCAGCAAGGGGCGGAGCTGGAGCGTCTGGTCGCGGCGGGGGCCGACGCCGACCGCGCTGACCGGGGCGCCGATCATCTGCTCCACCGCCGTGATGTAGTTCCGCGCGTTGGGCGGCAGGTCATCGAACGAGCGAGCCTTGGAGATGTCCTCCACCCAGCCGTCGAAGTGCTCATAGACGGGCACCGCGTGATGGAATTCGGTCTGCGTCACCGGGATCTCGTCCAGCCGCTTCCCGTCCACCTCGTAGGCGACGCAGACGGGTACCTTCTCCAAGCCGGACAGGACGTCCAGCTTGGTCAGGAAGTAACCGGTGATCCCGTTCACCCGGGTGGCGTACCTGGCGATGACCGCGTCGAACCACCCGGTCCGCCGCGCCCGGCCCGTGGTCACGCCGTACTCCCCGCCGGTCTTGCGCAGCCATTCGCCCTGCTCGTCGCGGAGTTCGGTGGGGAAGGGGCCCTCGCCGACGCGGGTCGTGTACGCCTTGACGATGCCGAGGACCTCGGAGATCCGGGTCGGCCCGATGCCTGACCCGGAGCAGGCGCCGCCGGCCGTGGGCGAGGACGAGGTCACGAACGGGTAGGTGCCGTGATCCACGTCGAGCATGGTGGCCTGGGCGCCCTCGAGCAGGACAACCTCGCCCCGGTCCAGGGCCTGGCCGAGGATGAGCCCGGTGTCGGCGACGTAGGGCCGGAGCCGTTCGGCATAACGCTCGTACTCCTCGGCTATGGCGCGGGAGTCCAGACCGCGGCGGTTGTAGACCTTGCCGAGGATCTGGTTCTTGTCGCGCAGCACGAGGTCGAGCTTCTTGCGCAAGATGCCGGGATCGAACAAGTCCTGGACCCTGATCCCCACCCGGGCGATCTTGTCGGCGTAGGCCGGGCCGATCCCGCGGCCCGTGGTTCCGATGCGTGAGCTGCCCAGATAGCGTTCTGTGACCTTATCAAGCGCGCGGTGATAGGGCATGATCAGGTGCGCGTTCGCCGAGACGAGCAGTTTGCCGCAGTTCACGTTGCGGGCCTGCAGGCCGTCGATCTCGTCCAGCAGCACCTGCGGGTCGATGACCACCCCGTTGCCGATCACCGGGATGACGTCGGGGGACAGCACGCCGGACGGCAGCATGTGCAGGGCGTAGCTCTCCTCCCCGATGACGACCGTATGGCCCGCGTTGTTGCCGCCCTGGTACCTGACCACGTAGTCCACCCGGTCACCGAGCAGGTCAGTGGCCTTGCCCTTGCCCTCGTCTCCCCACTGGGCGCCCACAAGCACGATGGCGGGCATAGGCTGATCCCTTCGGCTGGCTCAGGCTCCGGCTAGACCCCCGCGGCTCGCCCTTGACTCCATGGGCCCGCCTTGACCTGGCACGACGAAGCCCCCGCACAGGCTCAAGCGCGGCAGGGGCTCTTGCGTTCTGAGATTACCCGCAATATCAGCAGGTAACCAAGCCTGGACGTGTCCGTTATGTTCGCGACCGGCTACAGGTGGCTGGCGCGGAGTTCGGCGGCCAGCTCGGCAGCGGCCGTGGCGCTGCTGTCCTGGAGGAAATCCTGGCAGCGGGTGGCCTCGTCATCCTCGCCGATTGTCGCGGCCGCCTGGCCCAGCATGTACAGGGAGCGCAGGAAGCCCTGGTTCGGCTCGTGCTCCCACGGGATCGGGCCGTGTCCCTTCCAGCCCGAACGGCGCAGCTGGTCCAGGCCGCGGTGGTAGCCCGTCCGGGCGAAGGCGTACGCGGTGACCGCGTCCCCCTGCGCGAACGCGCGGCTGGCCAGGGCGGCCCAGGCCGCCGAGTGCGAAGGGAAGCGCGCCGCGACGTCCGCAGGGTCGTCGCCCGCCCGCAGCTCCGCCGCGGGCTCCTGCTCTTCCAGCAGGTAGGTGGCCGGCTGGCCGCCGAGCAGGTTGTGGCGTTCCATGGCTCTCCTTAGTGAGGGGGCCTTAGCTTGGGGGGCCTCAGCAGCTTGCGGCCTCAGCTGAGCTGGTGGCCGGCTGACATCAGGTCTTCGCAGGCGTGCGTGATCCGCGCGGCCATGCCCGCCTCGCCGGCCTTGCCCCAGCTGCGCGGGTCGTACACCTTCTTGTTGCCGACCTCGTCGTCCACCTTGAGGACACCGTCGTAGTTCTTGAACATGTGGCCCGCGACGGGCCTGGTGAACGCGTACTGGGTGTCGGTGTCGACGTTCATCTTGACCACGCCGTAGGAGATCCCCTCCCTGATCTCCTCCAGGGAGGAACCAGACCCGCCGTGGAAGACGAGGTCGAAGGGCTTATTCTTGCCGTACTTCTGGCCCACGGCCTCCTGGATCTCACGCAGCACCGGCGGCCGCAGCTTCACGTGCCCCGGCTTGTAGACGCCGTGCACGTTGCCGAACGTGGCGGCCAGGATGTACCGGCCGCGCTCGCCGAGCCCGACCGCCTCGGCGGTGGCTAGGGCGTCTTCCGGCGTGGTGTACAGCTTCTCGTTGATCTCGCCGACGATCCCGTCCTCCTCGCCGCCGACCACCCCGATCTCCATCTCCATGACGATGCGGGCGGCCGCGCACTCGGCCAGCAGTTCGGCCGCGATCTCCAGGTTCTCCTTGAGCGGCACAGCCGAGCCATCCCACATGTGCGACTGGAACAGCGGCTCCTCGCCACGCGCCACGCGCTCCCGCGAGAGGGCCACCAGCGGGCGCATGTAGCCGTCGAGCTTGTCCTTAGGGCAGTGATCGGTGTGCAGCGCGATGTGGATGGGGTACTTCGCCGCGACCACGTACGCGAACTCGGCCAGTGCGACCGCGCCGGTCACCATGTTCTTGACCGGGCCAGACAGGTACTCCGCCCCGCCCGTCGACATCTGGATGATTCCGTCGCTGCCGGCGTCCGCGAACCCGCGGAGTGCGGCGTTCAGCGTCTGGCTCGAGGTGACGTTGATCGCCGGGAACGCGAAACCGCGCTGTTTCGCTGTGTCCAGCATCTGCGCGTAGACCTCTGGGGTTGCGATTGGCATGGCGGTTGCTCCCTTGGCTTGAACCTGAAACCCACTCTAGACACTCGGGCCCGAACCTCAATAGGGACCTTGGACCTGACGACTCCAGACATGAAGCGCGCATGAAGATGCGTCGGGCAGTACCCGGGATAAGGTACAACAACAACCATGGAGAGCTTTCTGACCTCGGCGGGCTATGCTGCGCTGATCTTGTTCGGCGTCCTCGAGGCGGCGTGCATCCCGATCTCGTCCGAGATCACATTCGGCTTCGCCGGCGTGCTCGCCTACCAGGGACACCTGAACCTGGTCCTGGTCATCATCATCGGCTCGCTGGCCGAGCTCGCCGGGTCCTACCTCTCGTACGCGGTCGGCCGGCTCGGCGGCAGGCCGCTGGTGCATAAGCTCGGCCGCTACGTCCTGGTGACCGAGTCCGACGTCGCCCGCGCCGAGCGCTTCCTGGAGGGCCGCGGCGCGTGGGCGGTGCCGGTGGGGCGCATGCTGCCCTTCGTCCGGGCCTTCACCTCGATCGTCGCGGGCCTGGTGCGGATCCCCGCAGGCCGCTTCGGGGTCATGAGCCTGATCGGCACCGTCGTCTACGCCACCGTGCTGTCGGTGATCGGCTACGAGCTCGGCAGCACCTGGCAGCGCGTCAGCCACGGGCTGACCATCGTCGGCTACATCCTGTTCGCCATCGTGGTTATCGCCATCGTCGCCTTCATCGCCTACCGCTGGCGTCAGTTCCGGCGGGAAACCCGCGGGGGCGGCCCCGGCGGCCCCGGCGGGCCGGCCTCCGGCCGGGCCGTACC
>OCZT010007428.1_pt1 | contig 10754 bp, 9 predicted proteins | sample 1539031 | NCBI WGS metagenome assembly OCZT01 (sample SAMEA3539308, study PRJEB22396) | soil metagenome | biome: tundra; feature: field; material: soil | place: USA | collected 2010-05 | depth 0.15 m
AAGACGGTCGAAGAGATCTCGCGCAATGAGGGAAAGCCCGACGCCGCGTTGCCCAAGATCATCGAGGGACGCCTCAATGGCTGGTTCAAGGAGCGGGTCCTCCTCGAGCAGCCGTACGTCAAGGACGAGAAGCAGTCGATCGAGCAGTTCTTGAATGGCGCGACGATCGAAGCATTCGCTCAAGTGGTCGTCGGGAGCTAGGCGAGACGTGCGCCGGGTTGTCTTGAAGCTTTCGGGTGAGGCCCTCGCCTCGGCCGCGAGTGACGAAACGATCGACGCGTCCACCGTTGACTTCCTCGCGCGCGAGATCGCGAGTGCGATGGAGCGCGGCGGTCTCGAACTCGCCGTCGTCGTCGGCGGGGGCAACATCTGGCGCGGCGCCACGGGCGCCATGGCCGGCATGAATCGCGCGAACTCGGACCTTATGGGGATGCTCGGCACGGTCATCAACGCCCTCGCGCTCCAGGACGCCATCGAGAACCACGGGCGCCCGACACGGGTGATGTCCGCCATTGGCATGGACCAGGTCGCCGAGCCCTACATCCGGCGCCGGGCGGTGCGACACCTCGAGAAGGGTCGCGTCGTGATCTTCGCCGCCGGCATGGGGAACCCGTACTTCACGACCGACACGCCGGCCGCGCAGCGCGCCGCCGAGATCGAGGCCGAGGTCGTGCTGAAGGGCACGCACGGTGGCGTGGACGGGGTCTACGACGAGGATCCGCGCAAGAATCCCGACGCGGTCAAGTTCGAAGAAATTTCATTCGACGAGGTGATCGCGCGTAACTTACGTGTCATGGACATGACGGCGATTACGTTCTGCAAGGACAATCACCTGCCGTTGCGGGTCTTTGACCTGATGGCCGAGGGAAACCTCGGTCGCGCGCTTGACGGTCACGCCGTCGGTACGCTGGTGAGGTAATGGACAACGAACTAGTCGAGCTGGTCATGGACGATACGCGTGAACGTATGGCTCGCGCTCTCGAGCACGTGAAGAGCGAGTTCGCCACGGTGCGTACGGGACGCGCGTCGTCGTCGTTGATCGAAAATCTGTTCGTCGACTATTACGGCACCGAGACGCCGCTCAAGCAGTTGGCCAACTTTTCGGTGCCCGAACCTCGCCTGCTCGTGGTCTCGCCGTTCGACAAGGGTGCCATGGCGGCGATCGAAAAGGCCATCGCCAACGCCGATCTCGGGCTCAATCCCTCCAACGACGGCGTGATCATTCGCCTCACCTTTCCCTCACTGACCGAAGAGCGGCGCAAGTCGTTCGTGAAGATCGTTCGCACCAAGGCCGAAGAGGGCAAGGTGGCACTGCGCGCCGTGCGTCGTCACGCGCGTCAGGAGCTCGAGAGTCTCGAGAAGGAACATGGACTCTCGACCGACGAAACGGAGCGACTCGAAAAAGTGCTCGACAAGATGACCCAGGACGAAGCGGCGCAGGTCGACGCGCTGCTCTCTCACAAGGAGCAGGAACTACTTGAAGTCTGACGACGGCTCCTTCGAAGACGAACCGACCGGCGAACTGCCGGTGGTGAGTGCTACCGACTCTCGCGTGACCGTGACCGGCGCCGAGGTCGCGGCCGAGGTGGTCGACGACGTGCCGTTCATCGACGAGGCGACGTTGCTGCCGCACTGGACGGACGCCCCGACGGGTCAGGTGCCGATCGTGGTCGCGCGCGAGGCCGCCCAGAGTGATGACCCGTGGGCCGCGATCCCCGCGCCGGCCTGGCGCGAAGGCGAAGCCGACTGGGTCGCTCACGAGGACCAGTTCGACGCGTCATTCCTCGCCAGCGAGGGCAAGGAACAGGACCTGCGCCCGTGGGAGTTCACGCTGAGTGACGACACGGTCGCCGTCGAGGAAGCGGCGGTCGCAGAGACGCCCCGCCCCGAACCGGTGCGTGCCGAGCGCACGCGCCGTACATCGACCCACAATCCACTCGCCGGACGCGCCGTGCGCCAGACCCAGCCACGCAGTGTCACGATGGCCACTTTCACCGGCGTGCTGCTCGCGGCCGTCGTCGGGGTCATCTTCCTCGCCGGAACCGCGCCCGTCGCCGTGCTGGTTCTCGTCGCGCTCGGCTGGGGCGCCGCCGAGGCGTTCGCCGCCTTTCGCACGGTGGGCGCCCATCCGGCCACAGTGCTCGGCATCGTCGCGGTCCTGACCTTGGGTGTGGCGACCTACAACAAGGGTCAGGCGGCACTGGGCGCCGTCACCGTACTGACCGTTATTTTCGGATTCCTCTGGTACCTCAGCGCCGAGAAGAAGATCGACGTGCTCGACGGCATCGGCGCGACGTTCTTCGTGTACGTCTGGATCGGTGTGTTGGGTTCGTTCGCGCTGTTGCTGATCTCGCCGCGCTCCTACGTCGACAACCACGGCCTCGCGTACCTCTTCGGTGCGGTGCTCTTGACCGTCGCGAACGACTCGGGTGCCCTGTTCGTCGGACGATCCCTCGGCCGTCGCCCACTGAACGCGGCGTTGTCGCCGAACAAGACCGTGGGGGGAACGATCGGTGGCACCGTGATCACCCTGCTCGTCGGTCTCGTTATCTTGCCGCTCGTCAGTCCGTGGACGCGTACCGCCGGACTCGAAGCGGCCGTCGCGCTCTCGATTGTCGTGCCGCTCGGCGACCTGTTCGAATCAATGGTCAAGCGCACACTCGGCATCAAGGACCTCGGTCGGCTGCTGCCGGGCCACGGTGGACTGCTCGACCGCATGGACGGGCTGCTCTTCGCGCTGCCCACGATGTTCTATCTGACCCACGTTCTAAAACTGGGTTAACGATGTCCCCGGCGCGGCGCAGTGTGGCGCTCTTGGGCGCCACCGGTTCCATCGGCACCCAGACCCTCGACGTACTGCGCCGCGAGCCCGAGGCGTTCGAACTCGTCGCGATCGCGGGCGGACGACGTCTCGGTGAGCTTGCGGCGATCGCCGAGGAGTTTCACGTCCGACGCGTCGGCATCGCGAGTGAAGACGACCGCGAGGCCCTCGCCGAACTGCTCGGCCCGCGTGTCGAGCTCGTGGTTGGCGCAACGGGTCTCTCCGAACTGGCGCAGAGTGCGGACATCGTCGTCAACGCGGTCATGGGCTTCGCCGGCCTGCCGGTCACGATGGCGACGCTCGAATCCGGACGACGATTGGCGCTCGCCAACAAGGAGTCCCTCGTCGCGGCGGCGCCGCTCGTGGCGCACGCTCGCTCGACCCCGGGGGCGAGCGTCCTGCCCATCGACTCAGAGCACTGTGCCGTCCACCAGTGCCTCGCGAGCTCGAACGCCGCGCCGGGGTACCCCGACGTTCGTCGACTGCTGCTCACTGCCTCGGGTGGACCCTTTCGCGGATGGTCCCAGGAGCGTCTCGCGAGCGCGAGCCGCGACGACGCGCTGCAGCACCCTACGTGGTCGATGGGCCCCAAGATCACCATCGACTCCTCGACGTTGATGAACAAGGGACTCGAAGTGCTCGAGGCGTCCGCACTGTTCGGCATCGACGTCGACCGCGTCGACGTCGTCGTGCACCCCCAGTCGATCGTGCATTCGATGGTCGAGTTCGTCGACGGATCGGTCGTGGCACAGTTGTCGCGGCCGGACATGCGCCTGCCGATCGCGTACTGCCTCGGTCTACCCGAGCGACTCGACCACGCCTGGGGCGCGATCGACTTCACCCAGCCGCTGGCGCTCAACTTCGAGGCGCCCGACCACGACGCCTTTCCGGCGTTGGACCTCGCCTACGCCGCCGCGCGCCGAGGGGGAGCGGCGCCCGCGTGGCTGAGTGCGGCGAACGAGGTGGCGGTCGAGGCATTCCTCGCGGGTCGACTCAGTTGGCCAAGAATTGTGTCGACCGTGGCGGCCGTGATGGACCAGTACGTGGACGATCCGCTCGTGTCCATCAGTGATTTGCTCGAGAATGATGCGACCGCGCGCCGATTGGCCCACGGTATCCTCAAAGAGTAGCTATGTCCACGACGGCCTCGGTCTCCTCTCGACGTTCACTCGTCACGTTCCTCGTAGGGATCGTCGCGATCGTCGTGCTGCTGACGTGGTCGGCCGGCTGGGCCCTGCCGGTCGTCATCTTCGCCATCATCTTGATGATCATGGGCCACGAGTTCGGCCACTTCATCACGGCCAAACGCGCCGGCATGAAGGTCACGGACTTCTTCGTCGGCTTCGGACCCGTCATCTGGTCGACCACGCGCGGCGAGACCCGCTACGGCGTGCGCGCGCTGCCGCTCGGCGGCTACGTGAAGGTCCCGGGGATGACCTGGTCCGAGCAGATCGATCCAGCCGACGAACACCGGACCTACCGGGCGGCGACGTACCCGAGAAAAGTGCTCTTCGCCTCGGCCGGTTCGTTGATGCACCTCGTGATGGCGTTGGTGCTCGCGTGGGTGTCCCTGACCCTCGTGGGTGTGCCGTCGTCCTCGCACATCGGCATCAACAGTTTCACGCCGTGGGACGGCCATTCACGCAACGCCGCACAGCTCGCCGGCATGAAGATCGGCGACCAGATCGTCTCGATCAACGGCCACGCCATCACCAACTCGACCACGCTCGTCAAGACCGTCCACGACAGCGTTGGTACGACGCTCACGGTGGTGGTGGCTCGCCACGGACACGATCTCACGCTGCACGCGACGCCGGTTGACGGAAGGACGCTCAAGGTGAACGGAAAGACGCTCGTCTCCGGTTCGACGCCCCAGGGCTACCTCGGCATCGGACTCGAGAACCAGGTGGCGCGCACGTCGATTCTCGCCGCAGTACCGTCGTCGTTTCACACGGTCGGCTACACCCTCTGGTTGACCACGATCGCGATGGCGCACGTCTTTTCTCCCGGTGAGTTTTCGAGTCTCTTCCACCAGGTCGCGTCGCCCTCGGTGGCGACGAGCCCGACGGTTGAAAACAATCGACCCCGGTCGATCGTCGGCATCGCGCAAGTGGCGGTCCAGAGCGCGCACGCCGGTATCGGCGTGCTGCTCGAGATCTTGATGGCGGTGAACATCTCCATCGGACTGTTGAACATGATTCCGATGCTGCCCCTCGACGGTGGGTACGTGGCGGTGTCAACCTACGAGCGCCTGCGTAGCCGACGCGGTCGTCGCTACCACGCCGATATCAACCGCATGGTGCCCTACGCCTACGCGTTCATGACGGTCCTGCTCGTGCTCTTTCTCAGCACGATGTACCTCGATATCGTCCATCCGATCGCCAATCCCTTCCAGTAGGCGCTTCGCCTAGGTGGCGGGCACGGCAGACTGGGGGGGTGGACGTCACCGCCAGCCCCCTTTCGCCTCGTCGACGCACGCGCCAGATAGCCGTCGGCAACGTCAAGGTCGGTGGCGACGCCGCGATCTCGGTCCAGTCGATGACGACGACCAAGACCGCCGACGTCGAAGGGACGCTCGAACAGATCTACGCGCTGGCCGGCGCGGGCGCGGACATCGTGCGCTGCACCTGCAACGAGGAAGCGGCCGCCGAAGGTCTCGCCCAGATCGTGCCGCGTTCGCCGGTCCCCATCGTCGCCGACATCCACTTCCACGTCGAGATGGCGCTCGCCGCACTCGAAGCCGGCGTGCAGGGACTGCGCCTCAATCCCGGGAACCTTCGAAAGCCAGAAGAGATCAAGTTGGTGGCATCCGAGGCGCGTGACCGCGGCGTGCCGATTCGCATCGGCGTCAACGCCGGCAGCCTGCATCCCGAGATCTACGAACGCTTCGGTGGCGCCACGCCCGAGGCACTCGTGGAGTCGGCGCGCATCGAGCTCGCCTACTTCGAAGAGGTCGGCTTCTCGGACGTGAAGATCTCGGTAAAGGCCTCGTCGGTCGCGACGATGATCGCCGCGTACCGTCTCGCCTCGGAGACCTTCGACCATCCGCTGCACCTGGGCGTGACCGAAGCCGGGCCGTTGCCCGGAGGACTCTTGAAGGGCACCGCCGGCATCGCGACGTTGCTCGCCGAGGGCATCGGTGACACGCTTCGCTACTCACTCACCGCCGACCCGGTCGAAGAGGCGCGCGCCGGTCGCCAACTGCTCGAGGCGCTCGGACTGCGCGAACGCAAGGGGCTCGACCTCATTGCCTGTCCGAGTTGCGGTCGCGCGGAGGTCGACGTCATCAAGATCGCGACCGAAGCCCAGGCGGCATTGTCGGAACTGAACCTGCCGATCCAGGTGGCGGTCATGGGTTGCGTCGTCAACGGTCCGGGTGAGGCCCGCCACGCCGACCTCGGCATCGCCGCGGGCAAGAAGCGTGGTCACCTGTTCATCCAGGGCCAGATCGTGCGCGTCGTGCCCGAGGACGAGATGGTCGCCGCCCTCGTCGAAGAGGCGAAGAAGATCGCCGCCGAGGGCGTGGCCGCGCGCCTCGCCGCTCGTGACGTCAGTGCCGAGGCCGAGGCCGCGGCCGACCGCGCGCTGCTGCTCGACGACCGTGGCGGGGACGCCAACCACGACACTGAACGGATTGAGAAGATCCGCCTGCGTACGCAGCACTAGTTCGCTCCTCGCTAGGCTTTCTCAACGCAGTGAAGGAGAACAGTGGCATCCCAGAGCGCCCTCACCCCCCAGGCCGACGACTTCCCGCGCTGGTACCAGGACGTCGTCGCCAAGGCCGAAATGGCCGACAACGGACCGGTGCGCGGCACGATGGTGATCCGTCCCTACGGCTACGCCATCTGGGAGCGGATCCAATCCGAGATCGACACCCGCATCAAGGCGACGGGCGCCCAGAACGCCTACTTCCCCCTGTTCATCCCGGAGAGCTACCTCTCCAAAGAGGCTGACCACGTCGAAGGGTTCAGTCCCGAACTCGCGGTCGTCACCTTCGCCGGTGGCGAGCAGTTAGCCGAGCCGATCGTCGTTCGCCCGACGTCCGAGACGGTGATCGGCGAGTTCATGGCCAAGTGGATCCAGAGTTACCGCGACCTGCCGCTGTTACTCAATCAGTGGGCGAACGTCGTTCGCTGGGAGCTGCGCCCACGACTCTTCCTTCGCTCCTCGGAGTTCCTCTGGCAGGAGGGTCACACCGCCCACGCGAGCTACGACGACGCGGCCGCCTACGCGCTGCGCATCCACCTCGAGGTCTACGACGCCTTCTTGAACGACGTGCTCGCGGTGCCGACGTACCTCGGGATCAAACCGCCGAGCGAGCGCTTCGCCGGTGCGATCAACTCGATGACGTGCGAGGGCATCATGCGTGACGGTAAGGCGTTGCAGATGGCGACGAGTCACGAACTCGGCCAGAACTTCGCCAAGGCTTTCGACATCTATTTCCAGAACGAGGACGGCCAGGCAGCGCTCTGTCACACGACGTCCTGGGGTGCGTCGACGCGCTTGGTCGGCGGTCTCATCATGGCCCACGGCGACGACAACGGGTTGATCGTGCCTCCTCGCCTGGCACCCGTGCAGGTGGTCGTGATCGCCGTGCGCGACGAACCCGACGTCAACGACGCGTGCGCGCGACTCGTCGCGTCGCTCAAAGGTGCCGGGGTTCGCGTGGTGCTCGACGCCGGTCGGGGAAGTTTCGGACGGCGGGTGACCGACTGGGAGATCAAGGGCGTGCCGCTACGTATCGAGGTCGGACCTCGCGACCTCGCCCAGGGCGTCGTGAGCGTGGTTCGCCGCGATAACGCCGAGAAGACCACGCTCAGCCTCGACGCGGTGGCGAACGAGGTACCGGGGCTTCTCGAGACGATGCAATGGGCGATGTTCGAAGACGCGCGTTCGCGCCGCGACGCCGCGACCCGGGACGTCACGAGCGTCGAGGAGGCGATCGAGGCCGCCCAGACGGGCTTCGCGCGACTCGACTGGGATCTGGTCGCCGGAAATGGCGAGGCGCAACTGAACGCGCAGGCGATCTCGGTCCGGTGTCTCCAGCGAAGTGACGGTTCGATGCCGTCCAGTGACCTCGAAACCGGTTTGACGTGCCTCGTCGCCAAGTCGTACTAGGCGCGGGCGCCGAACTCTCGTTTTTGGCTGAAAACTGCAGTCGTTTCGACCAAATCACCGATTGTGAAGCGGTTGCGCGACTGCTACAATTGTCCCCGACAGTCCGCCAAGGACGTTTGGACTCGTTTAAGCGCGGGCCTCGGGCCCGCGCTTTCTCATTGTCTGAACGGCCGGTGACATAGAGAGGAGCGTGCAGGAATGGATTTAGAGACCCCCGTGCGCTCCCTGCTTACTCCCCTCGGGCTCGAACTCTACGACCTCGAACTCGTCGCCGGCGCACTCAACGTGACGGTGACGCGCGAGGGCGGCGTCGACCTCGAAGCGGTGACCAAGGCCAACCGCGTCATCTCCGAGTGGCTCGACGCGAACGATCCCATTCCCGGCCACTTCACGCTCGACGTCTCGAGCCCGGGGCTCGAACGACGACTCCGCACGCCCGCGCACTTCCTCTCCGCCGTGGGCGAGATCGTGACGCTTCGTGAACACCGCGAGGGAGACCGTACACGTCGACTCGAGGGCGTGGTCGTTGAGGCCAACGACACGACGGTGACCCTCGATGACCAAGAGCAGGGCCGCGTGGTCGTGACGCTCTCCAACGTCGAGCGCGCGCGCACGGTCTTCAAGTGGGGCGCCGAGGCCAAGCCCACGCCCTCACGCGGCAAGACCACCTCTTCATCGACGAGCAAGAAAGGCTAATCATGGCGAACTTCGAATTCCTTGAAGCTCTAGGACAGATTGCCCGGGACCAGAACATCGACGAAGGCGAGTTGCTGATCGCGCTCGCCAACGCCTTGCTCGCGGCGTACAAGCGTCGTCCGGATTCGGCCGAGGACGCCGAAGTCGAGATCAATCCCGAAACGGGCGAGATCAAGGTGTGGGGACTCGAACTCGACCTCGAGGGCAACGTCACGCGCGAGTGGGACGCGACGCCCGAGGACTTCGGACGCATCGCGGCCCAGACCGCCAAGCAGGTCCTCATGCAGTTGATCCGCGACATCCAGCGTCGCCAGATGTACGAGGAGTTCGCGAACCGCGAAGGCGACATCGTCTCGGGTACCGTCCAACAGAACGACAACCGCTACACGTTGCTCGACCTCGGCCGTGTCGAGGCACTGCTGCCCCAGGCCGAGCAGATCGCTTTCGAGCGCTACGAGCACGGCGCGCGCATCAAGGTGTACATCGTCGAAGTGCGCAAGACCAACAAGGGTCCCCAGATCGTCGTCAGCCGCACGCACCCGGCACTCGTGGCGAAACTGTTCGAGATCGAAGTGCCCGAGATCGCCAACGGCATCGTCGAGATCAAGGCGCTGGCGCGCGAACCGGGTCATCGCAGCAAGATCGCGGTGGCCTCGAACGACTCGATGGTCGACCCCGTCGGCGCCTGCGTCGGCGCGCGCGGTTCGCGAGTGCGCAACATCACCAACGAACTGCGCAGCGAGCGCATCGACGTCGTGCCTTATTCCGACGATCCGATCGAGTTCATTCAAGCCGCCCTGCAGCCGGCACGCGTGCGTGAGGTGCAGCTGAACGAGGAAGAGGGCATCGCCACGGTCATCGTGCACGATCAGCAACTCTCACTCGCCATTGGCAAGGAGGGCCAGAACGCCCGTCTCGCCGCGCGCCTGACCGGATGGCGCATCGACATCCGCTCCGAGAACGAGGGCCTCGAACCCGAAGTGGTCGAAGAGGCGTGGACCGACGGTAACGTCGTCGTGGATGAGAAGGTGGTCGTCGTCGAAGGTGAGGACGGTCTCGAGACCGCGATCGTCGGCGAGGTGGCCATGACCGCGGAGGACTCGATCGAGGAAGTGGTGGTCATCGAGCAGATCGCGGATGAAGCGGTCGTGGGGGAAGAGGCATAGTCCCGATTCGCACCTGCGTGGTCTGTCGCGCCCGCCGAGACGACGCGGACCTGGTTCGCGTCGGGCGCGGCACCGACGGCGGGTGGTACGTCGGTCGCGGGGCCGGTCGAGGTGTGTGGTGGTGCAAGGGCTCGGATTGCGGGTTGCGAGTCCAGGTCGGGCACGTCGCTCGCGCGACGCGCAGTGCGGTACGCGAAAGTGACGTGGTGGCAATACGGGTGCTCGAAGGCGCCCGACGCGGCGGTGCACGGCAGTAGTTGTGGAAGAATAGGTACTTGTGCCTGACAGATATGCGGACACATGATTTAAGGGAACGTTTTGGCGCTGAAGAAAATACGGGTACACGAGCTCTCTAAGGAGCTCGGTCTGACGAGCAAGGAATTGCTCGGACTCGCTCAAAAGTTAGGCATTGGCGCGTCGAGCCCCTCCGCGTCCATCGAGGACGCCCAGGCCGACCGCATCCGGCGCCGCGCCGACGCTGACGGACTGCGTCGTGTCGTCCGACCAGAAGAGCCAGCGAAGGCCGCCAAGGCGACCAAGGCAACGGCCGCGACGACCAAGAGCGCGTCGACGAGCGAGATTGCCACTGAAGAGCACGCCCGTCCGTCCGCGCCCACGACGAGGACCGCACGAAGTGCCGACGTCGTGACGCCGCCTGCCGCGACCGTGACGACCGCCCCGGATCAACCCGCACCGACGCCGACACCCGCGCCCGTCGCCGAGGCGCCCGCGGCCAAGGTCGTTCGCAGCCGGGCGGCGGTACCCAAACCGGCACCGACGCGCGCCGCGTCACCCGACGGACCCACGACGATTCGCCCCACGCAACGCTCCGCGGCGTCAGACGGCTCGAGCGAGGGCGGCGCGCCCTCGACACGTCCGCCGCTCAGTTCGACCGGCCGACCGATCCCGCCGCCACCCGGTCGTCCGCTCAGCTCGACCGGCCGACCGATCCC
>OCZT010007430.1_pt1 | contig 10750 bp, 5 predicted proteins | sample 1539031 | NCBI WGS metagenome assembly OCZT01 (sample SAMEA3539308, study PRJEB22396) | soil metagenome | biome: tundra; feature: field; material: soil | place: USA | collected 2010-05 | depth 0.15 m
GTCGGTTTGGCGAAAGATACCGAGGCCCTTGCCGTCAGTGTCGACAACCGCCATCGTCACGCGGGCATTACTGCCGATCGGCTGGCGGATAGCCGCTCGAGTACGATTTGCGGTATCAGCAGCGGCTCCGAGTATTTGCGTCACATCCGCAACCGAAAGAGCCGAACCGGCGATGATAGGAAAGCGCGTGCTGAACTGACCGTTGACGCCATTAAGCATACCCGGAATAAAATCGCTCGAAGGCGTCGCCACGATCGGACTCGTTACCACGCCCGGAAGGCTTCCGAACGGGGTTGTCGTAACAGCAGATGCGTCCGCCACATTTGAATACGGAAGGCGAACGCCGTCGACCAGGATATTGTCACCGCGGATCAGTGCCGGGGCTTCATAACCGTGCGTGGCGGCAACGGCGATAATTTCCTCAAACGGCTGGTCGTTATCCGTCGGGTCACGGTCAACCGTATAAAGTCCGTCGCCCTCGACGCCGACGCCGCCGACAGCGACACCGCTCTTATATAGCGGCATCCCGCCAGCGTCGCCCGAAAGACCAAGGGGCAAGCCGGCTATCGAGATATCCGAACACGGAAGCGTTGAAAACTGAACACCGTAAAGCGGTCCACCGGCGACGTTGTCGACACGCGGCGGAGAATGCTCCTGAATAATGAACGAGGCGGTCCTTGTGGTAAACGCATTGCCGCCTGACGAAAAGATGCCTGCAGTACCGGCTTTGGAATAAGATGCAGCAGTCGCCGGCACCGACAAATTCTCGAGGCCCTGCCCAGCCCGCCCAACGCTGCGTATCAGTGTGGTCGTGGGGGCACCCGTCATGACAAAGGTGCCAAGCAAATGGCCTTCTTTATCAGTGACCGAAACCGTGACCTTCTTGTTTAATGAAACTGCTGTGGAGACGGCTTGTGCGATGATCGTCTGAACGTCCGTGACCGTAAGACTTTGTGCCACACCGGACGACGAAAGAAAAATCATCGACATGAAGGTGGCAAAAAACTTATACTTTCTTACCAAATATTTTGGCATCATGATTTGTTCGAATATTATACAATATGAATCTTTAGTCAAGCTTTTTTGAAATTTGTGATTGACGTCTCGATTGTGCTAAAAGCACTTTGAAGCGGTTGTTTTTCCCAGGTCGCCCTAAGCGCCTTTATGTTGTCTGGTTTAACAAAACTGACGCTTTGGCTCTTGACAGTGATCGTAGTTGGATCGGCTGGCACATTAGCGCAAACCACTGGCGGGCGCGTTACCGGAAAGGTCGTCGATAAAGACGGCAAACCCGTTTCAGGTGTCATAGTCAACGCCACCAATCAGACCACCACCAAAACTTACATTCAAAGAAGTAAACAGGACGGAAGCTACTCGTTCAACCTACGCGCGGGTGCCTACCGGATCAACGTTGGTGCCCCCTATGAAGCTCGTTTCGATCGAGGAAAAACTGTCGAATACGGGGCATTCTCAAACCTCATCTGTGACGAAACAAAAAGGGCCTGTGCGACCCTCGAGAACGTGATCATCGGCGGCGGCGATCGCAAGGTCGACTTCATCGTCGTTGAACCGTCAAAGGACAACGCACCTGCAACGGCGCAAACTGCGGCCCCCGACCGACGTGAGGTTCTCGATCGCTGGCGGATCGCGTTTCCCGAATACGAGCGCTACGGCGATAAGGGTTCTCGGGGGCGTGACATACCGTTTCGAAAGAACAGCTGGTACAACCCGTACGATCGAAATGTTCTGAAAGGCGATTACCCGATAATCGGCAACGACTACTTTATGATCCTCTCGGGGGTCAGCACGACAACCGTCGAGCAGCGGCGGACGCCGTCGGGGAACAATGTCAGCTCGGCAAATCCGAACAGCAACAATTTCTTTGGACGGCCCGAGAGTTTCTTTGCAAGCGAAACACTTCAACTTTCGTTCGAGTTTTTCAAAGGGCAAACCGTTTTTCGGCCGCGGTCGTGGGCGATAAAGATCTCGCCGACATTCAGCATTCCGAATTACGTCAATGCCCGCGAAAACGGCATCGTCAATATTGACGTTCGCCGCGGCACCAACCGTACCGACTACCAGGTCTCGCTCGAGGAAGCTTTTGGCGAGGTAAAGCTTTTCGACACGGATGAGAATTACGATTTTGTTTCGGCTCGTGCCGGCATTCAATCGTTCAATGCCGACTTTCGCGGATTTCTGTTTTCAGACAATAATCTCGGCCTTAGGTTTTTCGGTGGTCTCGCGAACAACAAATCGCAGTTCAATCTCGCGTACTTTCGTCAGATCGAAAAGGACACGAATAGTGGGCTCAATTCGATGCGAAAGATGCGTCCGCAGAATGTGTATATTGCCAATTTCTTTCGCCAGGATTTTTTGACCCACGGCTATACGATCGAGGGTGTCGCGGCATACAACGACGACCGGGCAAGCATTCACTACGACACGAACGGATTCCTTGTACGGCCCGCCCTTGTCGGCAGCGCTCGGCCGCATAGCGTAAAGGCATGGTATTTGGGTTTCAACGGCGACGGCCACATCGGCAAGATCAACCTTTCAAATTCATATTATTTTGTGTTTGGACATGACGACCTAAATCCGATCGCGGGCCGCCGAGTGGACATCCGCGCGCACATGGCCGCTGTCGAGGCGTCTATGGACCGCAACTGGCTGCGGTTTCGAACATCATTCTTCTTTGCATCGGGCGATAAGAACCCGACCGACAACAAGGCAACCGGCTTCGACGCGATCTTTGACGATCCGAATTTTGTCGGCGGGCAGTTTTCGTATTGGAATCGCCAGGGGATAAGGCTCGTGTCGACCAACATCGGGCTGGTGCAGGGAAACAGCCTGTTACCAAGCTTGCGATCAAGCAAGAGCGAAGGCCAGGCGAATTTTGTCAATCCCGGCATCATGATCTACAACGCGGGGGCCGACGCTGAGATCACCCAAACCGTCAAGGCTGTATTCAATGCAAACTATCTGCGGTTTCATCGTACCGAGCCGCTCGAATATATTCTGTTTCAGCCGGGTGTTCATCATGAGATCGGTTACGATCTTAGCCTCGGCGTGGTTTACAGGCCGTGGCTGATCAATAACATTACATTTACGTTTGGCGGAAATATGCTGGTTCCCGGAAAAGGGTTTCGTGACATCTATCGTGACCCAACCCGCAATTGTCCGATACCAAGTTTCTGCACCGGCTTTATTCCGGATCCGAGTAAGCTGCAGTACACATTGTTTAGTGAGATGAAGCTGATTTTCTAATACGCGAGGGGAAAGGCAACAAATGAACACGAAAGGAAAAATGATTGTAAGGCTAAAGCTGATCGTTTTGTTGGCCTTTGTGTGTTTGTTGATCGCTGCATTTTGGCAAGAAGATACCTTTGCGAAAAGACGCGATGACGCTAAGACGACGCCTGTGGCCGCACAGCCCACACCGACGCCGGCAACACCTGCCGTTACTACGCCAAACGTTCCGCAAGCAACGACCGAGGGCTGCGCCAAATGTCACAGCAACATCGAACCGATGCATCGGTACAGCACGAACGGCGATGTTTTCGACAAACTGGTCGACGGGAAGGACGCTCAGGGCTTGACCTGTACCGTCTGTCATGGCGGCAACCCCGCAGCAACGACAAAGAAGGAAGCACACGTCCAGCCGCGCTTTCCCAAGGAATGGGGCTGTAAAGGCGACGGCGATTGTTCGAGCCGAAACCCCGAGCGCACTAACACGCTGCTTGAAAAAGAAAGCCGCGAATTTGTTCGCTTTATCAATCCGGGCGATTTTCGCGTGATAAGCATCTCTTGCGGCGCATGTCATAAGGGTGAGGACCAGACAGTGCCGCGGAGCATGATGGCACATGGCTCAATGTTGTGGGGCGCGGCGCTTTACAACAACGGCGGCTACCCGCTCAAGGACGCGCGTTTCGGCGAAAGCTACAACGAGAACGGCAATCCGCAGGCTCTCATCCAATCGCCGGCGCCGACACGTGAGCAACAGCAATTCAAAGGATTTCTACCGATGCTCGAGCCGCTTCCGGAGTGGGAGATCTCACAGCCGGGCAACATTCTCCGTGTTTTCGAACGCGGCGGTAAACGGCGCCTCGAGGTTGGCAATCCTGATAAGGAAGAGGAACCCGGCAAACCCGATAAGGGGTTGAGCCCGCGCGGCCTGGGTACCAATAATCGCACGGACCCGGTTTATCTCGGATTGCAAAAAACGCGTCTGCTCGATCCGACCTTGAACATGCTGGGCACCAATGATCACGCCGGCGATTACCGCTCATCGGGCTGCACCGCGTGTCATGTCATATATGCCAACGATACCAATCCCCTGGCCGCGGGACACTATGCCTCGGCCGGCAATCAGGGCTTTTCTCAATCGGCCGATACGAATATCCCAAAGAATGAACCGGGTCACCCGATCAAACACCAATTCACGTCGCAGATACCGACAACACAATGCATGACCTGTCACATGCACCCGGGTAACAACATGGTCGCCACCTATCTCGGCGAAACTTGGTGGGACAATGAGTCGGACGGCAAATGGATGTACCCGCAAGACCACCAGATCGATCCGTCGCAGTCGGAGATAATGGAAAAGCTCGACAAGAACCCCGAAGGGGCATCTTTGCGCGGTCTGTGGTCCGATTCCATTTTTCTGCAGCAGACGGGTACCGCCGATTTCAATAAAAAACTTAAGAACGTGCAATTCGCCGATTCGCACGGGCACGGCTGGATGTTTAAGAACGTCTATAAAAAGGACCGGAAAGGAAATTTGCTCGACGCGGGCGATCGGATAGTAAAGCCTGACGATCCGGACAAATTCAAGAAGGCCGTCCATCTGCAGGACATCCATCTCGAAAAGGGTATGCATTGCGCCGATTGCCATTTCCGCCAGGACGCTCATGGGACAGGTGTTCTCTACGATGAGCCGCGGGCCGCGATCGAGATCACCTGTATCGATTGTCATGGTTCCCTAAAGAACCGCGCCAACGGCGTCACAAGCAGTTATGCGGCAATGCCGCCGGAAAACCGGAACGAGCTTAATCTTCGCAAAAACCAGAAGAAGCCGCTCATCGGTCGCGATCTGACGCGTCTTAGGTTTCGTTCGCCAGACGGTAGCCAGAAACCGGTGCTCGAGGTGATAACCGCGGATGTTAAGCGAAAGAACCAACTGGGGCGCGATATCCAGCTCAAGAAAGGCGACATCGTTCAAAACTCTATCGTTGAGCCGGGACTTTGGTGGCGCGTCAAACAAACACAGGACACGGTCACCGCGGGTAGCCGCGACTACAACCCGGCGTCTGCTTACGCCAAGACGATACAAAAGGACAACGCGACGTGGGGCGATGGTGCGGCCGATGATCAAAAGCTTGCCCATCAGGAAAACAACATCACATGCTACGCGTGCCACTCGGCCTGGATGACAAGCTGCTTTGGCTGCCATCTCAGCATGGAGGCAAACCGGAAGATGCCCAATCGCCATTTTGAGGGCGGCGATACGCGAAACTATACATCATATAATTTCCAGGTCCTGCGCGACGATGTCTTTATGCTGGGCAGGGACGGCACGGTCACCGGACATCGCGTTGCCCCCGTCCGCTCGAGCTCGGCCATCCTGGTGAGTTCACGTAATCAGAACCGCGAATGGATCTATAGCCAGCAGCAGACCGTTTCGGCCGAGGGGTTCGCCGGACAGACATTCAATACGCACGTACCGCATACCGTTCGCGGCCGTGAGACCAAAACCTGTTCCGATTGCCATGTCTCGCAGGAAAAGGACAACAATGCGTGGATGGCCCAGCTCGTGCTGCAGGGGACTAACTTCGTTAACTTTATGGGCCGCTATGTTTACATTGCGGCGACCGATGCCCTCGAAGCTGTGGCCGTTACCGAACATGACGAGCCGCAAGCCGTCTATGGCAGCAATCTTCAAAAACTTGCGTACAAAGACGATTTCGATGAATTCGTCGATAGTGGCCGCGAGCTTAAGGAACATTACGAAAACAAAGGCCGGCCCGAGGCCCTCTCGGTACAAGTGCGTGGTGAATACGCATATGTCGCCGCGGGCAAAGGCGGCCTAAGGGTTTATGATGTTGCACAAATAGACAACAAGGGATTTTCGGAGCGCATCTCGACGGCCCCGGTTTCGCCGATCGGGCAAAAGTTCTATGTACCAACTAAGTACGCGACCGCTGTTGCCGCTCCGTCGACGCTGGCCGTAGATCCGGCAAGATGGCGGACCGTGCAGAATGAAGATGGCACATTCAAGCAGGTGCCGCCCGACGAGGCATGGCGGATGCACGAAGCGGCCGTCAAAGCCGGCAAGCCAAGTCCCGTGGTCAACGAAGAAGAGCCGATCCACCCGCTCTATGCTTATCTATATGTCGCGGACAAGTTCGAGGGATTGATACTGGTGAACGCCGCAACACTTCTTGACGGCGACCCGCGCAACAATTTCCTTAAGCGGTCGTTGACCTACAATCCGAATGGTATATTGACGGGTGCGAACAACGTTACCATCGCGGGCGATTATGCATACATTACAACCGACAGCAATCTCGTCATCATCGACCTTTCGACACCGCTCCAGCCAAAGGTAACGGCCCAGGTGCCGCTCAATCATCCAAAAGCCGTGGCGGTCCAGTTCCTTTATGCTTTTGTCGTCGACGCCGACGGGATGAAGGTGATCGACATCAAGGATCTGCAGGCGAAGGGTGAGGTTCATCCTGTCCCATCGGCTATCGTCCCTCTCCGGAATGCAAATGATATTTACGTCGCCCGAACCTATGCTTACATAGCAAACGGCGCCGACGGTGTCGCGATCGTCGACGTTGAAAAGGCCGAGCTTCCAAAACTCGACCAGACCTTTAATGCGGACGGCTCGATCAATGACACCCGTTCGGTAAAGGTCGGCATGACCAACGCGAGCCTTTATGCCTATGTCGCCGACGGCAAGAACGGTATGAAAGTTCTGCAACTGACCGATCCCGAGACAATGCCAAACTACGCCGGCTTCAGCCCGCGGCCGGAGCCAAAGCTTATCGCGATCTTTAAGACAAAGGGCGAGGCTGTCGCCATCTCAAAAGGGCTCGACCGTGATCGTGCGGCGGATGAAAGTGGTAATCAGGTTGCCGTGTTCGGCCGCCGCGGAGCGCACCCATTTGGATTTGACGACGTGATGCGTCTGCTGCGCACCAACGACGGGACGGGACCATTCTTTACAGTTTCAGATTCGCCTTCGAAATAATACAAAGAAGAAAAAGCTCCCCTCCTTGATTAGGAGGGGTGGCAGCCGCTTCGGCTGACCGCGGTGGTAGATCATACGTCACCCATACGATACTCGCGGCAACCTATTTACCAACACGATTTCTGTTTCCTTTTCTTATACTCATGGCCACGTTCTCTACCACCCCCCCTCTACCGGGGTACCCATCCTAATCAAGGAGGGGAGTTTCATGTCTCGCCATTGTGTGAAGCGTTTGCCCAGGACGTATATTTAAGGATAGAGCACCACCTTGATACACCCGTCTTGTTTGTTCTTGAATATCTCGTAAGCCTGCGGCGCGTCATCGAGCGAAAGCTGATGGGTTATGACGAACGACGGATCGATCTCGCCCTTTTCGATCTTTTCGAGCAGCATCGGCATGTACTTGTGTGTATGTGTCTGCCCCTGCTTTATGGTCAACCCTTTATTCATAGCTGCCCCGATCGGGATCTTGTCGCCATAGCCGACGTAAACGCCCGGTATCGAGATGTTGCCGCCCTTGCGGCATGACATAAAAGCCTGCCGAAGCACGTGCGGACGGTCGGTCGCGAGGTAAGTGGTTGTTTTTATCGCGTCCCATGTACCGTCGAGAGTTCCGCCGGCGTGTGCTTCGCAGCCGACGACGTCGACACAACGGTCGGGGCCACGCCCATTGGTCAACTCCATCAAGCGGTCGTATACGTCGGTCTCGTCAAAGTTGATTATCTCGGCACCGCCCTCGTTGACCGCTAAGTCAAGCCGTTCGGGTACGTTATCGATCGCGATAACGCGGCCCGCACCGAACATCCAAAGGCTCTTGATCACAAACTGCGCGACAGGCCCGCATCCCCATACGGCCACCGTGTCGCCCTCCTCGAGCTCAGTATTTTCCGCCGCCATATATCCGGTAGGGAAAATATCAGATAGGAAGAGCAGCTTTTCATCGGAAAGATCATTCTCCAGTTTTAGCGGACCGACGTTTGCGAAAGGAACTCGCAGATATTCAGCTTGGCCGCCCGGAAAGCCGCCAAGAAGGTGTGAATATCCGAAAAGACCAGCTGGCGATTGGCCCATCGTCTCGCGAGCCATGTCCGCATTCGGGTTCGAGTTATCACAATGCGAATACATCTCTTTCTTGCAAAAGAAGCATGTCCCGCATGCTATATTGAACGGGACCACAACCCGATCGCCGATGGCAATGTTCTTGACGCCGTTGCCGACCTCAACTACCTCGCCCATAGTCTCGTGACCGAGCACGTCGCCCTTTTCCATGGTGGGCATATACCCGTCATATAAGTGCAGGTCGGACCCACAAATACCTGAGGATGTAACGCGAATGATGGCGTCGGTTGGTTCCCGGATGACCGGCTCGGGAACATCTTCTACGCGTACGTCACCGGTCCCAAACCAACAAACTGCTTTCACGATGACCTTCTTGAAATCTCGATAAATCCTTTCATTTGAGGAGGATTTGTTAGATCTAAGTGTAGCCGAAACGTAAGCGAATGCTTTGTATATCAGAATACAGACCTTAACCGCTCAAACCGTTGATAATCCGTTACAGGGAATATTGATTTGGTGGACCGAAAAGGTCTCAGGAAAGGTACGGATCGTATATAAAGATTGCCGAAGCACCTCTTTCCTCAAAACCAAACAAGTTTCGGCAAGACGGACGCTGTCCCGTTCCCGGGGACAGCGTCTTTTATCGCGGCAGTTGGTCCGCAATTGAATTAAATAAACGGAGGTAAATTATGCCAAGAGGAGATAAAAGCAGCTACACAGACAAACAAAAACGCCAGGCCGAACATATTGAAAAGGGGTATGAAAAGCGAGGCGTTTCTGAAAAGGAAGCAGAAAGCCAGGCCTGGGCCACGGTCAATAAGGAAAGCGGAGGCGGCAAGAAATCCGGCTCGGGAAGAAAGAAATCGTAAAAGCAGGATTTGATCAGCAATGTACACACCCGCTATGAAGGAACAGACAGGGGAGCAACCAGCCAGAACGTCGTACCTCTTACGAGTGTCGCCGAAAACCAGATTCACAAAATTTGTGACAGCGTCGTTCTTTGGCTTTGATGGATGGAATCCATCTCAGTTTCTTTCGAAAATGCTTTAGTTTCTATAGAAAACGCCTCAATTTCTACAGGAAACGTAGTGGTTTCTATAGAAAACACCTCAATTTCTACAGGAAACGTGGTGGTTTCTATCGAAGACGCTTCCGTTTCTACAGGAAACGTGTCCTTTTCTATCGAAAACGCCGCAGTTTCTACCGCAAATACCAGAAAGTCACTCGATAAAGTATCAAGGTCTTAAGAAAAAGCCGGGCGTTGGCGTGCCCGGCTGCGTCGGATCGCCGGTCTGGTTCCGCAAAGGCCCGTTGCCTTACCGAACCAGATGTGAAATTAAGTAGTTAGCGGTTCCCTCCGCTGCTCTTTGTCGACTGGCGTCCGCCTGACGATTTGCCGGACGACCCGCTCGACTTTCCGCCCATGCTTTTCGAACTGGTTCCGGAACTCTTTGAGCCGCCGCCGGATCGCATCCCGGTGTTCTTTTTATTACCGCTGGTCTTGGTTTCTGGCATAAGTATCAAACCTCCATGATTATTTCGCGATCGTTTCGGATCACAGTTTCATTGCGCCAAATCAGCGCGAGCGAGAATGTTCTTTAGATTACAAAGGGGGTAGGATGGGTCGTGGTTTGTCGTTCGTTGGATAGAGAACCACCACTTTAACATTTCCCAATAAAGCGTCTACTTTGCATTAAGGCGTGTAATTCGGAATACGGACAAACGACTCCGCCACGCCGATGATAAAAGCTAAGGAGAAATCAGCATGGACCAGGAAAACAAACAGGCGATTCACCAGCGTGGTGATGGCACTCAGGATGAAGCGGAGCAATGGCAGAACAAGGCTGATCCGCGGAACCAGCAACCGCAACGCGGGTTCGATGATACCAATGAGGGGGCACGTCGTTCGGACCCCGTCGAGGACGAAGCGACGGAACAGGATCCGGCAACGATGCCTCAATCGGAGACCGAGGCTGAGGGACACATGGGGCAGGGGTCAGATGAATCGTAAATGGCACACTGTCATTTCAAATTCCGGAGAAACTCGATCAAGGCAGAGAATGACAGAGTGTCCCTGAAAGGGACTAAGTTAATAGCGTCGGGAGCATCCCGACGAACAGTGAATAATAAAAGTATCTGTCCCTGAAAGGGACATACAAAGCGGTGCGGATATAATTTCACACAACTGTGCGTCCCTTTCAGGGACGGGGAATTGTTGAGGACCGGAAATCGTCGGGTTTTACCGGACGCTATTGAATTAGTCCCTTTCAGGGACTGTAAAGCGTTTACTGTGTAAGTGTTACCCGCTTATCTTGGCGCCTATGGAGCTTGCCCGCGTTCTTTGATTGCACAAGAAAGATTGTCTGCACGCTTGTTCGTACCCCCTGATGTCATAAAGACGGTTTCTCGTGCATTGAACTACAATCAATGTTTACG
>OCZT010007431.1_pt1 | contig 10749 bp, 8 predicted proteins | sample 1539031 | NCBI WGS metagenome assembly OCZT01 (sample SAMEA3539308, study PRJEB22396) | soil metagenome | biome: tundra; feature: field; material: soil | place: USA | collected 2010-05 | depth 0.15 m
GAAATACGGTTTCGTGGAAGAGTTCGGGTTCGCTCGGCTTCCGCGGGTCGCGTAAGGGTACGCCCTTCGCTGCGCAGCAGGCTGCCGCCAACGCCGCCAACCAGGCGCGAGATCACGGCATGCGCGTGGTGGATGTGCGGGTCAGCGGACCAGGTTCGGGACGCGAGTCGGCGGTGCGTGCTTTGTCCGCGTCTGGCTTGGATGTGCGTTCGATTAAGGACTCAACGCCGGTTCCGCACAACGGCTGCCGTCCGCCCAAGCGAAGAAGGGTCTAGGGGTCAGGGGCTAGGGGCTAGAAAAGCAATTAGCAATTAGCAAACGATCTGAGACTGGTTGGCTGGGAAACGCCACTACTGAATGGCGACTGTAAACGGATTTTGGGCAGGATCGAAATGGTTGGCAGCAACATCTAAATTGCTAACCCCTAACACCTAGCCCCTAACAACTGATTTTTGATCGGGACGAAGGGACGCCAAGCGCCCGTAAACCGATCGATACAAGGGTGGACAAGCTCTGCCCGATAAGGAGAACGTAACTTGGCAAGATACAAAGACGCAGTATGCCGCCTTTGCCGCCGCGAGGGCATGAAACTGTTCCTCAAAGGCGCAAAGTGCTTCACGGACAAGTGTCCGGTCGAGAAGCGTAATTTCGCTCCCGGCCAGCACGGCAAAGACCGCAAGGCCAAGATCGTCGGCTACGGGTTGCAACTTCGCGAGAAACAGAAGGCGAAGCGCATCTACTTTACCCAGGAAAAACAATTCCGCAACTACTTTGAACGCGCCGCCCGCACCCGCGGCGTAACCGGCGAGGTGCTGCTGCAACAACTGGAGCGCCGCCTCGATAATGTGGTCTACCGCCTCGGCTTTGCCGTAGCGCGGCGCCAGGCCCGTCAACTGGTTCGCCACGGTCACGTGCAGATCAATGGTAAGAAGGTGGACATTCCTTCCTACCAGGTGAGTGCCGGCGAAGAAATTGCCGTGCGCGAGAAAAGCAACAAGCTCGGGCTGCTGGAGATTGCGAAGGATTTTGCCAGCCATCAGGCGCCGCCCGCATGGCTGGAAGTCGACCGCGACGCCTATAAGGGACGAGTGGTTTCACTGCCTACGCGGGCCGACATCAACTTGCCGATCAATGAGCAGTTGATCGTCGAACTCTATAGCAAGTAGTGCACCCGCGGCGCGGAGCGATCTGCGTCGCGTTTTCTACAATCTTCGAGCCAGATCAGCCGGTGTGCGCTTCCATGAAACGCCAACCGCGCAGCATGGCCGAACTGACAGACAGGAGTTACGAATGCTTTGGAAAGGATTTCAGAAACCGAAACGGCTGGCTACCGACACCGAGACCTTGACCGACCAGTACGGTCACTTCTGGGCGCAGCCGTTTGAGCGCGGTTTCGGTACCACCATCGGCAACGCGTTGCGCCGCGTGTTGCTGTCGTCCATCGAGGGCGCCGCGGTCACCGCGGTCAAAATTGAAGGTGTGTTGCACGAGTTCCAGTCGATCCCGGGAGTGGTGGAGGATGCGACCGACATCATCCTCAACATGAAGCAGATCCCCTTCCGCCTCAACGGCGACGCGGCCAAGGCCATTTATCTGCGCGCCGATCAGCCGGGCGTAGTCACCTCGGGCATGATCGAGGCCGACGCTGACGTCGAGGTGCTCGACAAGGACGTTTACATCGCCACCGTCAGCGAAGGTGGCAAGATCGATATGGAAATGCGGCTGAAGCGGGGCCGGGGTTACGTTTCGGCGGACAAGAATTTCGACGAGGACCTGGGGCTGGGATTCATTCCCATCGACTCCGTGCACTCGCCGGTGCGCAAGTGTAACTACTCGGTCGAAGCTGCCCGTCTGGGGCAGATCACCGATTACGACAAGCTGGCCATTGAAATTTGGACGAACGGTTCGGTGACTCCGGCCGATTCGCTGGGGCTGGCCGCGAAGTTGCTGAAAGACCACATGAACATCTTCATCAACTTCGAGGAAGAACTCGAGGCGCAGGCTGCCGGACTTGGCGACAAGCCGGAGATCCGCAACGAAAACCTCAATCGCTCGGTGGAAGAGCTTGAGCTTTCGGTGCGCAGCTACAACTGCCTGAAGAACGCCAACATTCAGACCATTGGCGAGCTGGTGCAGAAGTCCGAAGCCGAGATGCTGAAGACCAAGAATTTCGGCCGCAAGTCGCTGAACGAGATCAAAGAAATTCTGGCTTCGATGGGCCTTGGTCTGGGCATGAAAATCGACGACCAGGGAAATGCCATTCCGGGTAATTCCTCGGGGGCGTCGCAAGGCATGTCGCTGCCGTCGAGCTACGGAAACGACCCGAATTTCTAACGCTAACTTGTCAGCAGCCGGTTGCTAGTTGTCAATTTTTTTCGGCGCGCGACTACTGGCAACTGACTACTGGCAACTGATAACTGATTTTTGAAGGATCACGTAAATGCGTCATCGTAGAGCAGGATGGAAGTTAGGACGGAATACTGAGCATCGGCGCGCGTTGCTGCGCAACCTGGTGACCTCGCTAATCGTGGACGAGCGCATCGAGACCACCCTCACCAAGGCCAAAGCCATGCGTCCTCATGTGGAGAAGATGATCACGCTGGGCAAGCGCGGCGATGTGGCGGCGCGGCGGCAGGCGGCGGCGTACCTCATGACGCGCGATGCCGTGGACAAGCTGTTTGACACCATCTCACCCCGGTACGGCGATCGCGAAGGCGGGTATCTGCGCATCATTCATGGCGGCTTCCGCCAGGGAGATGGCGGCGACATAGCCTTCGTCGAGCTGCTCGGCAGCGAGAAGACTCTGGACGAGAAGCGCCAGAAGCGCGCCGAACTCCGCGCCAAGCGTGCCGAAGAAACCCGCAAGGCCATGGAATCGGCCGAGGCCGAAAACAAGCAGATGGAAGCGCAGCAAGCCGCCAACGAAGACAAGAAGGAAGAATAGAAGTAATCTCAGCCGGGATCGCGGCGGTAGCGGTCAGGAATTGCGATAGTGCCCCGCTCTAGCGAAGGCTAGGGCGGGGCTTTTTGCGGACTTTCGTTTCCTCCTGGGACCAGCATGCGATAGTGCCTGTGAGATTCCCGGGTTCGCTTAACAGAAGGGGAAAACCGCGGCACTTGCCATAGCAGATTGCAAAACCGCACTTCAACGTGTATCTATCAGCGTATGACCGATATTGCAAAGCTTCTCGATGAGCTATCAACCGAACCAGCTGACGAAGAGGCATTCAATCGGTGGCTTAGTCTGCGGGATGCCATCGCGTTTCTAGGGAACAATGTGAGCCAGGAGGAATTCGTTGTTTATTCCAACACGCCGCATTGCTATCTACATGCTGTCGCTGTTCCAAAAGCCGTGGTCAATCCACCAAACGCTGATGATCTGCTGATGTGGAACTGTAACGCTTACTCAGGTTGGGGCGTTCAAATCGGATTCGCACCACCTACCATTCAGATTGTCCCACCGCTTTATGACACAGGCAGCGTGTCTATAAATGGCGGTGAGCAACTGGTCTTTGCGCGTAGCTTCGAAGGCCGGACGGGCGATAAGCACTATCATGAGATTCTTCCCAAGTATCTACATATTTCGGGTCTCCACTTTCTTCGAGAGAGGAATGCTTATTGCAAGCTTGATAAACATGGTGACATCGAAGAGAGTATTCGAATAATCGATCTGCCCGCCCAGGGCGGAACATATGGCGGGACAATTGTCACGTTTGAGCGTGCGGCACTTGATGAGTACCTTGCGCTCACCGACTCAGCTGTTGTCCGAATGTTTGATTTTATGCGTCTCCGCCAGTCAGATTTTCGAGGGTGGTCTGGCGGCAATGACATCCGGCAAGTGGAGGGTCAGGAACTCTTCTATCGCCATCATATCGAACCTGGACATGCGAGCTACATACGAGGATGCCAAATCGTGCATCCCTTAGCCACAAAGCAGACACTTCTGGAACGATATTCCCGGCCCGCTGGTGAAGAAAGGCAGCACGCAAGTTTCATAGCGCTCGATTGGAAACACAACGTTGTAAGGGAAATTTCATGTGCGCCGGGCCAACTGGGGAATTATTTCGTCCCTTCTCCGCTTCCTTTCGAAACGACCCCGGCTTTTTTCAGAGCCGAGGTCCTCTCGAAGTACAAGGCTGATTCCGACAAATATAACCTTAATGATCGATCTATCACATGTCGCGGGGCGTGGCACCTTCAAAGTTACGACATCAACGAAGCAGGACAAGTGCATACATACTTAGTCTATCTACGGAATCTTCCATATGAAGAACAGCTCTATTGGAAATCCTACAATGAGGCACCCAAGGGCACTATCTCAAGGCGCGCCTATAAGACTGACTTTGAGGGCTGCTGGGATTTAGAATATGATCCGCTCGCCAATATAAAAAATGCACTTCAAGCGCTAACTCAGAAACCGGTTCCGTGGTGGACCCTTCGATCCAAGAGGGCGGTCGACAGAGTGCATTATCCAGTGACGCCGTCGGCCGATGAATGGGCTAACGAATTGCTACATCTCGATCAGCTCGTAGTTGAGGGCTTCGAAACGAAATGGCTTAGGAATAAGGCGCAAGCTCTGGGACGGAGCATTGAAGCATCCCTAAAGTCTCTCACCCTGATTCTGGAGTGCCTCATGGCTATCGGTTTCACCAAGGACGATACGAGTAATATCGTCGCTCCGCTGCAAAGATTACACCAGCTACGATCCAAGCTGAAGGGACATGCAGCCGGGGACGAGGCCCTATCAATAAGAGAACAGGTTCTTTCGGAGCATCAAAGTTACGGAAAGCACTTTCGCGTTCTTTGCGAAAAGTGTGATCATTCAATTCGGGCCATTACCAAGGCCTTCGAAGGATTCAGTTAGGTTCCGCCGAAGCCGGGTGCCTCTGGTTGGGTGGGAGAGTGCGCTCCGCGCCGTCAGTTCTTTTGCGCCAGTTTGGTCGCCCCGAGTTGTGCCGGCTCCCCCGCCCGACCCTCTTTTGGTTGGGTGGGAAAGCATCCACTCCTGAACCGTATCACCGCGTGGACGAAAGCTCGGGCTGTTCGACGCCGGCGCGTCGGCGGTTGAACGCTCGCTGCGACAGGAAGTAGATGATCGCCTGGAGCACTGCGGCACCGCAGGCATCGAGCACAACGTCCTGCCATCGTCCCGTGCGGGAAGGGAGAAACGACTGGTGAAACTCGTCCGCCGCGGCGGTCACGACGGTCACCAACATGCCAAACAAGGCCCAGTTCCAGCGCCAGAAATCGCGGAAGTATATTCCCCAAGGCCGGTCCAAGAGGGGCCGGAGCCGATCGTAGTTGGTGTACCGGAGTGCGAGAAAAACCAGGGCGCTGAGGATCGCGTAACCGGCGAAATGTCCTATCTTGCGCAGAATCTCATCGAGCTGTGACACGAAAGATTCTTCCACTTGAGGAACCACCGCTGCAATCACCGTGTACAGCACGCCCGAGGTATTGCTGGCGGAAGCGTAGTCCGTGGATTCCAGGCGAATGACCCCGAGCCACACCAGGACCGGCCACCATCGGTGCGCCAGTGTGCGAAATGAGGGTTTCAGCAAACCGTCGCCCTTCGAAGGCTGCAGAGTTTGACTCACGATGGTTGCCGGGCTGGGCTGACGGTTACTCAATGCGGTAATTGGGGGCTTCGCGAGTGATCATTACGTCGTGCACATGGCTCTCGCGCAGGCCGGCTCCGCTGATGCGCACGAAGCGCGCCTTCTGCTGTAGTTCGGCGATGGAGGAACAGCCTGCGTAACCCATTCCGCTTTTTACTCCACCCACGAGCTGGTACACGATCATGCCCACAGTGCCACGATAAGGCACGCGTCCTTCGATGCCTTCAGGTACGAGCTTGGCGAGACGGTTGCCGTCGGTGCCGTCCTCCAACAAGACCGGAACCGAGGAATCCGAATCGGTGTTTTGGAAGTAGCGTTCGCTGGAGCCTTGGGCCATCGCGGCCAGAGATCCCATCCCGCGATAGGCCTTGAAAGAGCGGCCCTGGTAAAGAATGGTCTCGCCCGGACTCTCTTCGGTGCCGGCGAGCAGCGAGCCGATCATGACGCAGTTTGCCCCCGCCGCAATCGCCTTGGTTACGTCTCCGGAGTACTTGATTCCGCCGTCAGCGATAATGGGAACATCGGTATCACGTACAGCGCGGGCAGCTTCGGCGATGGCGGTGATCTGAGGAACTCCGGCGCCGGTTACGATGCGAGTGGTGCAGATTGACCCCGGGCCAATGCCAACCTTGATGGCATCGGCTCCGGCGCGCGCCAATTCACAGGCGCCATCGAATGTGCCGACGTTGCCTGCAATGACATCGACCTCGGGCAGTGCCGACTTGATGGCCTGGATGGCCTCGATCACGCGCGTCGAATGTCCGTGGGCACTGTCGATGGCAAGCAGATCAACTTTGGCCCGCACCAACTCCTGGGCGCGTTCCAGGAAGTCCCCGGTGGCGCCGATCGCCGCTCCCACCCGCAGCCGGCCATGATCGTCCTTGGCGGCGGTGGGATACTTCAGGCGCTTCTGAATGTCCTTGACCGTGATCAGGCCCTTGAGATTGTATTGATCGTCCACCACCAGCAGCTTCTCGATGCGATGTTCATGCAGGATCGCTTCCGCGTCGCCCAGGGTTGTGCCAACCGGGACCGTAATCAGGTTTTTCTTGGTCATCACTTCGCTGATGGGGATATCGGTCCGGGTTTCGAAGCGGAGATCGCGATTGGTGAGGATGCCGACCAGCTTCTTGTTCTTGGTTACGGGCACGCCCGAGATGCGGTAGCGGCGCATAACTTCCAGCGCATCGGAGATCTTCTCGTCGGGCGACATGGTGATGGGATCGACAATCATGCCGCTTTCCGAGCGCTTGACCTTGTCCACTTCGCTGGTTTGCTGCTCGATGCTGAGGTTGCGATGGATAATGCCCAGTCCGCCTTGCTGCGCCATGGCAATGGCCATGCGCGATTCCGTGACGGTGTCCATGGCCGCACTGATCAGCGGGATGCGAAGTTCGATGTTGCGGGTCAGGCGGGTCGTCGTCTCCACCAAGGCCGGAACTACGTCGGATTTGGCAGGCAACAGCAACACGTCATCGAAGGTAAGCGCCTCAGGCACAGGAAAATGAATCATGGCATTTGGTCCGCGGAAGGGTAATTCCTCATTGTAGAGTCGCACTCGCGGTTAAGCAAACGCGAACACAGCAGGATTGTTGGGCAGCCATGAGGAGAGATACCCACCCTTTGGTGCGCTCCGCTTTGGGCCGCTATTGCCCGGTTGGTTCATTGAATTTTCGGACTCTTTGACGTATAGTTAGTGAGGTACTGTTGTGTTTTGAGGGTTCTGTCACCCCCTCCCGGCGTGACGGCGAGCCCGGTGCATAATCGGCGAAGCACATCGGTGGGCGAGAGCCCACTTTTTATTTCCACCCCGTAATCCGCTGGTGCGCGGCGAGTCCAGGCGGCAGCGAGAGCCTGACGGGCGGTTTGTGCTCATTCGCAGGGAGCAGTTTTTTGGTCAAGAACAGACGATGGCAGCCAGTTTGGAAAAAGTTCGAGAGATCGCAGAGCGGGTAGCGCAATCGAGCGGCCTGGAAGTGGTCGATATTGAGCTGCTGGGCGGCGGTAAAGTCCGCATGCTCCGCATCTTCATCGACAAGCCGGATGGAGTTACGCACGAGGATTGTTCCAGCTTCAGCCGCGAAGTGGGCAGCATCTTCGATGTTGAAGAGGCTGTACCGGGCGCTTCGTACTTGTTGGAGGTTTCATCGCCGGGGCTCGATCGCAAGCTTTCAAAGCCGGCGGACTACCAGCGTTTCACGGGCAGTCTGGTGAAGCTGATGACCCGGGACCCGGTGAATGGAAACCGGCATTTTGAAGGCCGACTGAAGGCGTTTCACGATGGCCGGCTCAGTTTGGAATTGACCGGCAGGAAAAAGTCGAAGAAGCACCAGGCAGTGGAGCCGGGAACGGAAGTTGAAATCGAGCTGGCCAACGTCGAAAAGGCGAACCTGGTTCCCGAGTTCTGATCCGAAGGCAGCAAAGACCAAATGGAAGTAAGGTGGCAAACATTTTATGGCGAGTGAACTGTACAACGTAATCGACGCTCTGAGCCGGGAGAAAGGCATCGATCCGCAGATCGTCGTGAACGCGGTGGAGGATGCCATCGTTGTGGCCACCCGAAAGTATTACAAGACCCAGGAGAACCTGCGCGCCGAACTCGACAAAGAGAGTGGCCAGATTCGTGCGTTCGCGGTGCGAACTATCGTCGATGGCCCCGACCAGCTCGAAGATCCCCTTGCGCAGATTACGCTGGAGGATGCCAAACGCATCGATCCGGCTGCGGAGGTGGGTGGCGAGTTGCGCACCTATAAACCCACCGACGTGTTGGGCCGCATTGCGGCGCAACTGGCCAAGCAGGTCATCTTTCAGAAGGTCCGGGAGGCCGAACGAGATACGGTCTATAACGAATACATTGGCCGCGTCGGTGAAGTGATCAATGCCACCATCAAACGCCAGGAGGGCCAGGACGTGATTGTGGACCTCGGCAAGGCCGAAGGGCGCATGCCCAGGAAGGAGCAATCGCGACTCGAATCGTTCGCTCCCGGCGAGCGTGCCCGAGTGGTGATCGTCCGCGTGGAGAAAGCTTCCAAGGGCCCGCAGGTTGTGGTCTCGCGCGCCGTGCCGGAGCTGGTATCGCATTTGTTCCAGACCGAAGTGCCGGAGATTTACGACAACACGGTGGTCATCCGTGCCATTGCCCGCGAAGCCGGCGAGCGCACCAAGATCGCGGTCATGTCGAAGGACAAGGATGTCGATCCGGTGGGCGCTTGTGTCGGGATGAAAGGCATGCGCGTGCAGTCCATCATCCGCGAATTGCGCGGCGAAAAGATCGACATTATCGAATACCACGAGGATTCAGTGGTCTTTGCCGAGAAGGCACTACAGCCGGCGAAGGTCAGCCGCGTGACCATCCTCGAAGGTCAGGAGAAGCACCTGGAAGTAATCGTCGACGACAGCCAACTGTCGCTGGCGATCGGCAAGAAGGGACAGAACGTCCGCCTGGCCGCCAAGCTCCTGGGCTGGAAGATCGACATCAAGAGCGAAGAAGAGAAGCGTCAGGAAGTGGAAGATCGGATGAACATAGTGTTGAACCAGCCGATCACGCCACTGGAGAGCGTTCCTGATCTGGAGCCGGGAATCATCGAGAAACTGGTCGCAGCCGGTATAACGACGGTCGAAGCCGTCGCCGACATGACTCCGGAGCAGCTCGAAGAGGTGCCGGGTATCGGCCCCAAGACGGTGGAGAAGATCAGCATCGCAGTCAATAATTACTTTTCCAGCTTGGATGCGGCCGCTAGTGCCGACAGCGAAGAAGTCCCCCTGTCCGAAGGCGAGGTGTCCTCCGAAGAAGTGGCCACGGAAGACGGGGTGTCCACCGAAGAAAAAGCGGCCACGGAAGACGAGGTGCCTACGGAAGACGAGGCCGTTACGGAAGACGAGGCTTCCACGGAAGGGGGTGGCGAGGACAGTGCCACCGGACCTGATTCGGGTGGGCAGTCTGGCGATGTTACTGGCTTGGATGAAGAGCCGGAAGCAGGGCCGGACAGCGTGGAAGAGCTGGTCGAGACCGGCCAATACTACGAGGCCGAAGTCGTGGAAGGGATCGAGGATGCACCTCCGGCCGATGAAGCCGAAGTGACGACGCACGAGCGTCCAGCCGGGGAGAACGAAAACATACCTGACGAAGAAAAACCTGGCGAGCAGAGGTAAGGCGCACAGCACACAGTTGCTGCTGCGGTACGGCAAAATTTCACCGTGAGGATGCTATGAAGGCTTAACCGGGCGGGACAATACGGAGGCAATAGGGCGGAATGCAGAAGATTCGAATTAACGACCTGGCGAGAGAGCTCGAGGTAAAGAGCAAGATGATCCTCGATGCTCTCATCAAGGTTGGTGTAACCGAAAAGAAAACGCACTCCAGTTCCATCGAAGTGGACGAAGCGGAGCGGGTCAAGAAATACTTTGAGCAGCACGCAGAACCGGGAACCAGCCGGGCTTCGCGGGCACCGGCAGACGAATTCAAGCCCAAGCTTGACCTGTCGCACATCTCCAAACCTGGCGATGTGCTGAAGGCGGTTACGCAACGGGCCGCCCAGCCTTCCGCGGTTGCACGTCCGGCCACGCCTCCGACCCATGCTACAGCCGTCGGGCCGCGGCAAACCGTCGCTCCGCCTTCAGCCGTTCGGTCGGCGCCTTCGGTTGCGAAACCTGTGACATCGGTGGCGAGCGCCACTCCAGCAGCTCCTGCGGAACCGCCCAAGCAGGCGCCTCGCTTCATTACGCCTCAGTCGGTCGCGCGCCCACCCGCCGCCATCGTCATCCCACCAAAACCGCCGGTAGCGGCGCCTCCGGCTACGCCGCCAGCGCATCTGCCATCCGCGACTGGGACAGCGCTACCTTCCGAGCCAGTGATCGAGGACCAGATAACGGCACTCGAAGAAAGTGAAGTTTTGCCGTCTACGTCCGAAGCGATCGAATCCGAGATTCCCACTGCCGTACTGCGCGAGGTTCCGCCAGCTCTATTGGAAGCACAACCAGCCACGGAAAATCGTGCAGCCACCAGCCGTCCGGTTGCGCCTGGGCAGTCTGCTCAAGGTATCGGCCGTCCTGGCCTGCCAACGCGTCCTGGACAACCGGGAATCGGGGCTACCGCCGCGCACGCGCCACGCCGTTTAATCGTTCCCCAGAC
>OCZT010007432.1_pt1 | contig 10749 bp, 9 predicted proteins | sample 1539031 | NCBI WGS metagenome assembly OCZT01 (sample SAMEA3539308, study PRJEB22396) | soil metagenome | biome: tundra; feature: field; material: soil | place: USA | collected 2010-05 | depth 0.15 m
TGGCCCGCGGCGCCGACATCGTCGTCCAGATCGACGCCGACTTCAGCCATCCGGTGCGCTTCTTGCCAGCTCTGCTGGAACCGCTGCGATCCGGCCGAGCCGACCTCGTGCTCGGGTCTCGGTACGTCAAAGGCGGCCAGATCCCACGCTGGAACATCCTGCGGCGATTGGTCAGCCGTGGCGGCAGCATCTTCGCCGGCGTCGTCCTGCTGCTGCCGTTCCGCGACCTCACAGGCGGGTTCAAGGCCTGGCGATCGCCTGCTCTCAGCGCGATCGACCTCGAGCATCTGCACGCCGGAGGTTATGGCTTCCAGATCGAGACGACCTTCCGTGCCCGTCAGGCCGGTGCCCGCATCGTCGAAGTCCCGATCACGTTCGAGGAACGGCGGGTCGGGCAATCCAAGATGAGCATGAACATCTTCGCTGAGGCCTTCGTGCTCGTGGTCGCGCTTCGCCTGTCCACGTTCCGCCGCCGCCGCATGAAGCAACTCCGCTAGCGAATCGGGCTCGAGCGCGACAAATCCGGCGGGCGGACCCAACCGGCGAGAGCCATGCTTCGTCTGGATGTGTGAGGCGGCGGGATCGGTCCGTCGCCGGCATTCGAGGGAGAGGAATGCATATGCCGCTCGCCCTGAGCGGGGTGGCGACGGAGACCGTCCGCGACCGCTTCGAGCGCCTCCTGCGGCCCGAGCTCGACCACGCCTATCAGCTGGCGGGCTACCTGTTGGGCGAAGCGGCTGAGGCGGAAGATGCCGCCGGCGAGGCCGTGGTGCGCGCCTGGAGTGGCTTCGACGGGCTGCGAGACGAAGATCGGTTCGGCCCATGGCTGACGCGGATCGTCGTCAACGTCTCCCGTGATCGGCTTCGACGCCGGCGCGTCATCCCATTCGTGCCGCTCGGCGACGACGAGCCCGAGGCGGCCGATCCGTTCGCCTCGGCGCTGGCACGTGACGCCGTCGGTCGTGCGCTGCGGCTGCTCGGCCCCGACCAGCGCGCGGTGGTCGTGCTGCACTACTGGAACGACCGCTCCGTCGGCGAGATCGCGCGGATCCTCGGGATTCCGAGCGGGACGGTGAAGTGGCGACTCCGCGCCGCCTGCCGGCGGATGCGGCCCGAGCTCGAGCGAGAGGAAGCGGGACCATGAAGAACGACGACTTCGACCGCCAAGTGCGAGCGTTCTTCGAGAGAGCCCCGCGCCCCGCGGCTCCGGATGCGCTCCGGCGCCTGCCCGGGCGGCTCCCCGTCGAGGGAGAGGGCAGGACGATGCGGCCGGCGCGAGTGCGCCGAGGATCCGCCCTGGCCGGCATGAGCATGGCCGGCCTGGTGGTCGTCGTGCTGGCCGTCGCGCTCCTACGCTTGCCGGGAGGCCACTCCGCGTCGAGCGGAAGCCCGGCCGGCGGCAGTTCGGCGCCGACGGCGTCGCCCACGCACCCGGCCACGGCGGGGCCGGCGTATGCGCTGGACGGCTTCGCCTGGCAGGAAGTCGGCGCAGGCACCTTCGACGGGGTCGAGAGTCTTGCGTTCTTCCCGATCGACGGGGGACTCCTGGCGATCGGCACGAGCCGAACCGCGCAGGTGCGGCTGTGGCTCACCACAGATGGCTCCACCTTCCAGCCACTCGACGCTTCGGCCTTTGCCAGCGACGATCCGGCCAAGCATCAGGTCTTCGTCGGCGGCGTGACCAAGGGGCCCGGCGGTTTCCTCGCCGTAGGCGGCCTCTTGACCGCGGTTTCGACGGGCGTCATGGGGCCCGCAAGTCCGCTCGTATGGCAATCGCCGGACGGGACGCGCTGGAGTCGGCTCGAGACACACGGCCTGCCGGCCAGCGGCCTGTCGTACGTGGCGGCCACCGATGGAGCCTACGTGGTTTCGGAGCAGCCGGACTTCACGTCCTCGCGAATCTCCGCATTCCCGGCGTACGAGTCGACCGACGGCATCTCCTGGGAGGCTACCTCCGTGGCCGCCGTCAGGGTCCTCGGCCACGCTGGCCACGTCGTCGCGCTGACCCAGACCTCGGCGATCGCCGTGAGCGACGACGGCAGCCGCTGGGAGACGCTCCATCCTGCCTCGCAGGTCGTCAACATCGTCACCTCGACCGAAGGGTTCCTTGCCACCGCCTACGACCAGACTTCGACGAAGTGGACGGCCTTGACGTCCCCGGACGGGCACAACTGGACGGGCGCCGGCACGACGTCGACCACCCTGGCCGCCGACATCGTCCGGGCCTCAGGGCGATGGATCATGGTCGGCCAGACGTCCGGGGGCCTCAACACAATCCCGCTCCTCACCTCGCCCGACGCCCTCGACTGGCACTCGAGCGCCATTCCACAGCAGGTAATCGGGGCCGCCAACCTCAGTTCGATCCCGTATCCCTACCGGGACGGTTTCTTCGCCGAGACACAGGTCCAGCTGAGCCCCGGGGGCTTGAGTGACTACGGCCCGCTCCAGGCGCACCTGTGGTGGGTGCGGGCCGCGCAGGCCGGCGACTCCCCGGGCTCGACCGCGCCCCCGGAGCCGACGGTAGCGCCCGTCGCGACGCCGACCGGCGGGATCACCGAGGCTCAGGCGATCAAGGTCGCAACCGCGCGCTACCAACCCATGGCGGGCACGACCCCGTTTGGCAAGCTCGTGCCGATCAGTGGCTTCGATCCGAAGCAGACGGCGGTCTCGCCGGATCGCCTCGTCTGGGCCGTGATAGTCACGGTTCCCAAGCCCGAATGCTCGCCGCCGCCAAGTCCCAAGCCCTCGGCATGCGATCTGGCGTACAAGTCGATGGCAGTCCTCGTGGACTACATGACGGGCGCCATCCTCGAAGTCCTCGATGAAGGCGCTCAGTAGGGGAGCGATCGGCGTGCGAATCGATCCGATCCGTTCGGGGCTCGCGGCCATTGCCTCCGTACTCGCCGTAGTGGGCGCCATCGCGAGCAACGCCGACCACGGCATGCTGGGCTGGGAGCTGGGCACGCAGGCCTTTCCCGTCGATGCCTTCCTCGCGGCCGCGTTCGTCATAGTCCCGTCGGCGGGGCAGTGGTCTCGCAGGCGTCGAATTCTGGCAGCGGTGGCGGCCTTCTCGATGGCCTTGCCGTCGTTCTGGCTGCTCGTCGAGACAGGATCGCGCGCTGCATGCGCTTGCGTCGACCCGGCGGGTGGCTACCTGATGCCGACCATCGAAGGCGTCACTGCCTATGATTGGGTGGTCATCTCGGCGATCGCGATACCGGTCCTGATGCTCGCGAGCAGCCTCGAAGTTTCCCGCCTCGTGGGCCGCGCCGACAGACGACCCGACCCGGCAGCCGAGTAGACCGCACCAGCGCGAGGCCGCGGAAGGTGCGGCCTCGCGCCTCTGGGTAAGGTTTGCGCCATCCATCCAGACGCGGCCGACGCCCGAATTGTTCACGCGCGGGTTACTGGCGGCCGGCAGGGGAGAGGTGGCGGGCGTGGCCCCCTATCCTGCTAGCCTTGTACAGACTAGTATGCTAGGCTGTTCAGGTTAGGGCGCCACGGAGGTTTTCATGAAGCCAACGTATGGGGTTACCGCGGTCCGAAGAGGTCGATGGTGGGCAATCGAAGTGCCCGAGCTGCCCGGCGTCCATTCTCAAGCACGCCGGCTGGATCAGGTCGATGCCATGGCGCGAGAAGCCATCGCGCTCAACCTGAATGTCCCTGAGGACTCGTTCGACCTTGCAGCCCAAACGGATCTGGCCTCGCTCGGCCAACTCCAGGCATCGATTGAGGCGGCGCTAGATGCTCGGGCAGCAGCTGCGGTGGCGCAGGACTCGGCTTCTGCGGCGATGCGCCGCGCCGTCGCTGAGATCCGCAGCTCAGGCTACACATCGCGCGATGCCGGCATGCTGCTCGGCGTCAGCAACCAGCGTATAAGCCAGATCGAGCGGCGGCCTCCAGACCGCCGAGCGTAAAGAATGCACCTTGCGTCTCTAGTCAAACGTCAGAAACCACACCCCAAAAGCGGCGCCCCGACCAAGGCGCAAAGCCATGCCATTACTTCCGATAATGAAGGTTATGTCCGTTAGTGAGACGTGAATTCCCTTTGCGCTCCCCGAAATGGGCCTAGACCGACGGTCGGACGCGCCTGAGGACTGCTTCCGCCACCTCGACCCCGGTTGGGCTGAGGATGACTGTTCGACTTTCGCTATCGAACTCGATGAGCCGCTTGTCGTGAAGGGGCAATACGACACGCGACCGGAACGTATCCAGGCGCTTGACGCCGACCCAGTCGGCGAGGTCCTCCACGGGGATCGCCGTCTCGGTGTCGCCATAGAGCAGGACCAACGCCTGGTCCGCCTGTGTCAGTGAAGGGTCCAAGACACGTTTTCGCCCACCAGGGGCAGCCCACACAAGCGGGACCTGGCGTTCGGCGATTGCGTCCAGCACGGCCTGCGCATCCTCAAGCGGGACGGCAAGGGTCACGCGTATCACTTCCGATATGCACCAGTCCATGAGTCGAATGACGGTCGCCGCGTCGATCTCGTTAGCGTCTATTTCTCCGCCAACGTGGCCAATATCACGCTTGTTGCGGAGCGTGTAGGCGAAGTTCAGCGCTCGTGGGATGAGCACTCGGAAGCTCTCGTGTCCTGCAGCTGCAGGCAACCTCTCAATCCTGAGGCACTCATCGGTCAGGTTCGTGATCTTCGTACCGAAAGGGACATGAGTGGCGGTCAGTTCGTGCTGCAGGTACCGGAGCAGCACCTCGCTCAGCTTGCCAGCCCTGAGCCCGCAGGCGTCGAACTGGTGGTCGGAGTACGCCGATTTCAGACTTCGATAGATCTCGACGATCCGCGTCCGAAACTCAACCGGGACGTTGCCGAGCGCGGCCTCCAGGGTGCTAGGACTGGTACTCATACTGGCCAGACTCGGTCTTCGACCGTCGCAATCGGCCTTCTCGCAGCAGACGTGTCATCGTTGGCCCGAGATCCGTTGCCTTGTAGTGCAGGGCGAGGCGGTTCTCAACTTCGACACGAATTGCAGACAAGCCGCGTGGATTGGCGAACCAACCGGCGTCTATCAGCGTCTCGACGGCCGCCTTTGGCCCACGACTCGACTTCCGAGCGACCGGCCGCGTGGCGGGTTCGGCCTCCACGGGGTTCGTCCCGTTTGTCGGGCCATTTTTCCCGGGTGTCTTGGGCTTTCGTCGACGTCGCGCTGTCGACCTGGGTTGGGTCCCGCCGCTGACAGCAACTCCGACCTCATCCTGTGGGGTTGCCAACCATCGCTCTCCGGCCTCCATTATCCGGAACACGGTAGCCCCCTTTTGTTTGACGCGGTCGACTCGGTTCCCAGCCGCGTCCATTGCCTGGCCGACGGCTTGCCGGGTTACTCTCCATCGGAACTTGTCTGTGAGGACGGATGCAATCTGACTGGCAGTGAGGCCATCGATGCCCATCTCGCGACGCGCTACGAAGAGAAGCGCGAGGGCCTTCGCCATGCCGCCTTTTGCACTGTCGACCTCGGCTGCGCGCGAGCGCTCCATCGCGGAGAGATCCACGACCGGATCAGAGGACTTAGGTTCGGCGGGCGCATTAGCTATACGCGGCTTTGGATGGCTCCGAGCCGCATCATGCAGATTGGGCTGCCCCGTGCTCGTCAACGCGTCGAGGGCGCGATTGAATGCAGCCTCGTGCATGGACTCCGGTACCACTGACGCGATCTCCGCGGCGCGCCGAAACATCTCTCGGAGCCTCTCGTCGTCCATGTCCCTCCCTCACTGTTCCTCGCAAGCTCGAACCGTCCCGTTCAGCTTGCGATTGCTGTGGATTATGCACGCCGGGACTCACGGTCATCAGTCATTGGCGATGTTCTCCGGCTGGCTGCGGCGAGACTGGCTCCGAATTCTGAGCGGCGGAGTCGGCTCCCCCACTCTGCCGACCTAGCGCAAGGCGTTGCCCATGCAAGATGTCGAGAACTAGGGTGGAAGAGAAGGTTGTGCTTACGCGGCTATCGATTTGGGCCCACGCCTGGGCAGAGACGATGCCGCGGTGCAGCGCAAGGAGGTGGAGCCAGGGTTGTTGATGGCGAGCTGATCCATCAGACGCGAGGACGCGTTGTTACACACGTCTTGGGACCTGACCCTGACCGAGCTCAGGCCCGTTGACCGCGTTCGAAAGATGCATGCCTAACGAGGCCATCTCGAGAGCCAGCGCCTGAAACGGAGGATCTGACCTGCAAGGCGGGCGTCCACGCTCGGCTGCAGATCGACCAATGGCATCTTCGTCGCCATGGCGCGAACATCCGACAGCTCAGCGATTGTGGCGGCCGACAGTTGCCGCAGCGCCTTGCCATTGCGCGCCAGTTCTTCCTGATCACCGAGCGCCTTGGCTACTCGGTTCATGACCTCCAGGGACTGGATCTGGTCCTCGACCCGAAGAGGCTGGCCCATGCGGTTGGCGATCAAGAGAAGAAGGTCTCGATAGGCAAGGGCCACCGCATCGTCGCCGACGAGGTAGAGACTCGCATCTTCTTGAGCGTCTATCCGCTCTTGGGCAGCCTTCGATCCGGCCAAGTCTCCGAGAGTGAGGGTTGTTCCCCGATCAACGACCGCCTGGAGCATCCGTCGCGTCTGTCGAATACGTTCCAGGCGATACGTGCGTAGTTCGTCGCGGCGTCGCCGCCGGTCCTTGATCTCGTCGCCGAGGAGGCTCGCAACGCCGGGCAGCATGGCGCCAACGACGGCGCTTGTCAGTGTCACAACCGCGGTTAGGATATCCACCCATTGCCCCCATCTGGCTTCGGCAGAGACACTAGCACTCTGCTCGCCGGATCCGACGCAACTTACGTACGGCTGGCCTCAGGGTCAAGACGCTCGAGGAAGAACCCTGGCGATGATGTCAGGCCTTCAATGGCCGGAACGCACAGCCAAGAGGCTCTCACCTCCAGACCCCGAATCGTCCGGTACGTGACCTGTACAGGTATCGAGAATGCGCCGAGCGAAAGGCCGACACGTTCATCGTTTCTGACGACCGTCGATGACTGCCGGGGCAACATCATCGAACCCGAGGAGTCGGCCTCTACCGCGGGCTCAGGCTCGTTGCCGGCGCGAAAGCGAACGGCTAACACCGGCTTGTCGGCAACGTTCTGAAACGCCACCTCCCACCGGTCTGGCGAACGCTTCACATCAACCGGCACGACCATGGGCAGTTCACTGAGTTGCCATTGGGCTCGGGTGGCGGCAGCTTGTTCCCGAACCTGCCCTAGGGTTCGGACATTCACCCACGCCAGAACTCCCGTCAGCACGAGCACGCCCAACGTAGTCGCCGCTTGCACAAGGCTTGCGGCGGCCTGCCAGTCAGTAGAAGTCACAGTGAATGCCTCCTAGGTGCACGGCATACCGGTCTTGCCGTCGGAGATCAATCCGGAGTCACGCATTTGTGCGTGCCCGGCTGAACACTCGCTGCAGGTAGTGGTCCATGACGACTGACTGGAAGGCTGGGTCGTCTAGGATGCGGCGAAAAATGTCGGCATTGTCGTCCATGCGGCCGACGATGCTTTTGATGAAGGCGTCGGCGAAGACGAGTTTGAAGTTCTCGATGGGATTGGCTCGGGCTTGGGCGACTAGCTGGGCGTCGCCGAGCCAGGTCTCCTCCATCTGGTCGAAGAACAGCTGATCCGCTGTGCCAAGCGCCATGCCGAAACGCTCGTTGAGGACGTGGATGATGGCGGAGAGCGTGTCCTTCTCTTCCTCGGCCTGGCGGCCCTGGCCGTCGTAGATGGACTTGAGCTCCCCTACTCCCCTACCCGGGCCGATGGATCCTTCGCTGGTCTTCTCCAGACGGAGATGCGTCAGCTGGACCTCCGAGCCCAGATCGAGGCTCCCTCCCCTATCGGTAGGCAGCAGGGAGATGAACGCGCGGCCGGCCAGGTATAGCGCCTCCAGCCAGACGTCGCCGAAGTCGACGACCTGGGACAGGAACGAATACGCCCGGACATAGCGATCCAGGAGATCGCGGATCTCGGTTTGCTCCTCCGGAGTCCGGGCCGCGAAACGGTCAACGGCGGGGTCCAGAGTCGCGTGAAGGGAGGCGTGATAGTCGGCCTTGGGCGTCCGGTCCGCCAGGATGGCCGCCGCCTGGCGGACCTCCAAGTCGCTCAGCACCTGAAGCGCATGCAGCTTGCCGGCCAGGTCATGGAGCAGGTTCGGATCAGTGGGGATGGCAACCGTGGTCTCATACCAGGGCGCGAACGACTCGGTGATCGCATCGGCCTCGTTGCGGAAGTCGAGGACGAAGGTGTCGGTCTTCTCTGGGTGGATGCGGTTGAGGCGACTCAGCGTCTGAACCGCGGCCAGCCCGACGAGCGTCTTGTCGACGAACATCGTGTGCAGCAGAGGCTGGTCGTAGCCGGTCTGGAACTTCTCGGCCACGATGAGGACGCCGTACTCGGGCCCGCCGAATTGCGTCGCCGTCTGCGACTCCGGGAAGCCATTCATGCCGGACTCGGTGAAGTCGAGCCCTCCGTCGTCCACCCGCCCGGAGAACGCCACGAGGACCCGCATGTCGGCGTATCCGTGCTCCGCGATGTAGCGATCGATCGCGCCCTTGTAACGGACGGCGTGCAGCCGCGAGCTCGTGACCACCATCGCCTTGCCCTTGCCGCCGATCTTGTGGCGGGTGTGCTCGCGGAAGTGCTCGACGATGATCTCGGCCTTCTGGGCGAGGTTGTGCGGGTGCAGCGAGACGAAGCGGGCGATCGAGCGGCGCGCCTTGCGGGTGTCGTACTCGGGGTCGTCGGCGACCGCCTTGCCGACCTTCCAGTACGTCGCGTAGGTCGTGTAGTTCGCCAGGACGTCGAGGATGAAGCCCTCTTCGATCGCCTGGCGCATCGAGTACAGGTGGAAGGGCGCCCAGTTGCCGTCGGCGTTCTTCCGGCCGAACAACTCGAGCGTTCGCGCTTTCGGTGTCGCGGTGAAGGCGAAGAACGAGAGGTTCGGCTGCCGGCCGCGGGCGGCCACCGTGGCCGATAGGGCGTCCTGCGGATCGAGCGGCGCCTCCGATGCTTCGGCCTGCTCGGCCAGCGCCAGCTGCGCCTCCGCCGAGGCCGATCCGAGCGCCGCCTTCAGGTCCTTGGCCGCCTCGCCGGTCTGGCTCGAGTGCGCCTCGTCCACGATGACCGCGAACCGCCGCCCGCCGAGGTCCTTGACCTTGTCGAGGATGAACGGGAACTTCTGGAGTGTCGTGATGACGATCCGCGCCTGCTCGCCGTCCAGCGCCTGCGCGAGCTGCGTGCTGTCCTGGTCGATCCGCGCCACGACGCCGGTGGCGTGCTCGAACTGGTAGATCGTCTCCTGGAGCTGGCGGTCGAGGATTACGCGGTCGGTGATGACGACGACCTTGTCGAAGACCGGCCGATCGTCCGCGCCGTGGAGCGACATCAGCCGGTGCGCCAGCCAGGCGATCGTGTTCGACTTGCCCGAACCGGCCGAATGCTGGACGAGGTAGCTCTGGCCGGGCCCTTCGTTGCGCGCGGCTGCCTCCAGCCGGCGGACGGCGTCCCACTGGTGGTAGCGCGGGAAGATCGCCGTGCCGTTGCGGAGTTGCGCGGCGTGCGTCGGGCCGTCGCCGGGGGTGATGTGGATGAAGCGACCGAGCAGGTCCAGCCAGGCGTCGCGCGCCCAGACCTGCTCCCACAGGTAGCGCGTCCGGTGGCCGGTCGCGTCGGACGGGTTGCCCTTGCCGCCGACGTTGCCGCGGTTGAACGGCAGGAAGCGGGTCTTCGGCCCGGCCAGGCAGGTCGTCATCTCGACGAACTCGGGATCGACTGCGAAGTGCACGAGCGCCCGACGTCCGAGGGTCACGTTCGCCGGATCGCGGTCGGTCCGGTACTGGTGCTTTGCGTGCTCGACGGTCTGATGCGTGAGCGGGTTCTTCAGCTCGGCGGTGGCGACCGGGATGCCGTTGACGAAGAGGCAGAGATCGATCGTCTTGGTGGCGGCCGCGTCGAACGGGAGCTGGCGCGTGACGGTCAGGCGGTTGGCGAGGTAGCGCTCGGTCAGCTCGGGCGTGAGGCCGTGGGCGGGCTTGAAGAACGCGAGCCGGACCTCGATGCCGTGGTCGTTGACGCCATGGCGCAGGACATCAACCGTGCCTCGTTCGTCGATCTGCTTCGCGAGCCGATCGGCGAATTGCTGGCGTGCGCCGTCTGTGCCGCCATGCACGGCCACGAGCCGCTCCCACGCCTTCGGCTGGGTCTCCTCAATGAGACCGAACAGCTCCGCCATGTCGAGCCCGCGCGCCCGATCGAAGTCGGCCGCCCACTCAGGCTTCGTCCCCCACTTGCAGACCCGGTACCCGCCCTGCTCCACGAGCGAAGCGGTGATGGCATCCTCAAACCCTCGCTCGTCCACCTTCATGCCGTCGGCGCTCCGTATGCCGCAGGCGCTTCGTGCACCGCCGGAGGTTCGGGCAAGAGGCGGAACGAGCGTCCGCCGGGCGACCGGATCGACCCGAAATGCCGCCGATCGAGCGTGACGACAAGGTCGGTGCCGAGCCGGTCAGCCAGGACGGCGATAGATGCGTCTACCGTGCCGAGCGGGAAATCCGCATAGCGCTCGACGAGCTCGGCGATGAGTGGCCAGTCGACGGGCGGGGGCGCGTCGATCTCGAAACCGACCAGGCCACGGGCAAACGCCGCCTCCGCCAACGGCCCGAGGCGCCGTTCGATGAGGTACGCGGCCTCTGCGACGACGAGCGCCGGGAGGACCAGGTAGAGGTCGCGCCGGCTCAGAACCTCGACGCACCG
>OCZT010007433.1_pt1 | contig 10748 bp, 7 predicted proteins | sample 1539031 | NCBI WGS metagenome assembly OCZT01 (sample SAMEA3539308, study PRJEB22396) | soil metagenome | biome: tundra; feature: field; material: soil | place: USA | collected 2010-05 | depth 0.15 m
GCCCGCTGCGATTCCTCTGCCGAAGACGACGCGCGTCGTCCTCTCCGGCGACTCCACCGTCAACCACACCACCGGCTGGGGCACCGCGTTCTGCGAGCGCCTGGCCAGCGATGTCGAATGCTTCAACAGCTCGCGCAACGGCCGTAGCGCCAAGAGCTATCGCGAGCAGGGCCTGTGGGCGCGCGCGCTCGCGGTCCATCCTGACTACATCCTCATCCAGTTCGGCGCCAACGATGGCCCCGGCAAGGGCCCGCTGCTCGAAACCGTTCCCGAGACCACCTTCGCTGCCTTCATGCGCGACGATATTCGCGAGGCCCGCGCTGCAACCTTTGCGGCCTCGACCTTCGGCACCAGTTCGCGAATGCGCCCGGCAATCGCCACGCCATCCTCGTAGAACTCGTCCTCCCACAGCATGCACGCCAGCACGCTGCGCCGCAGCGCCAGCTCCGGAGTCACCGCAACCGCCGGCGCTCCCTCATGGGTCCGCGGACGCAACAGGTGGCTCAACTTCAAAACATTCAGCTTCATCACGCACCTCCTTCTAAGTGCTCTAAGTAATTCGCCGGGGAATATTCGACTACGGAAGTGTTGTAGTGAGCTACACCGACCTTGCGGCCGCGGCAGGGATCGAACCTGCAACCTCCGTCATTGCTGACGGCGCTCTACCGTTGAAGTATCCGTACTCTGCGCCACCGGCGCCTTGGTTAATCATCATCCTCGTCGTGGCTGTCGTCGTCCGTCTTCTCAGGGACTCGCGGAACCGCAGCTTCATGAAATCCAACGCCAACCTTGAAGCCAACCGGCTTCATCGGCGCAGAAGTGACATCGATCGCCAGCTTCTTCATCTCCTGCCAACTCGGCTTGTTCTTGTCGTAGTACCCCGAACACTCGTAGATGGTGAACGGCACCACTATGTTTGGGTGAACGCCTGTGCACATCGTGATCATCTCTGACTCCCGGTAACCCGTCATAATATGCGCACTGGTGCAAGTCCGGCATAACGACTCCGAACGGACCGGTGTTCCGCCCTTCACATATCCTTTGCCCATCTCAGGTCTTACTTTCTAACCAGCATTCCGCTGGAGGATTAATTGGCCGGGGAATAAGCGATAACAGAACGTTGTAGGTGCTCTACCACTGAGCTACGCGGATTTGCATCCACGGCAGGAATTGAACCTGCGATCCCCTGCTCAGGAGGCGAAGTATCCGTTATCTACGCCACCGGCCAAACTAAATAACTCGCATTTGCGCAAAACCAGGGAACAATCGAAGCGAGTTTCAGAGCGAGCACACTGCGGATCCTTGTGCTTCGGGGCAACGCCCCGTCCCGCACAATCTCCACTCCGGCAGGGTTTCGGGCCCCGCGTTTCGTGTCGAGGAAGTAACTCGTCTCTATCACCACTGATATCTCCTGCACAGCCGCCAGGTTCGCGACTGCACAAGAGAGCGCATTGCTGTCAGGGAACAATCCCATGCGGCACCGGGGCTTCGAAACCCCATCCTTGCGGATCTACCATGAAGTAGCCGCGTAGTACGCCACTGACAGCAGAGTTACTGAGGGATCAAGCGAAGACAGGGGTGTCGATCGATTAACAGTCGAAGTACCTGTCCTCTTCGCCACTCAGAAAAAAAATCAATTGTGCGGTTTGAATGCGTAGGATCGTCCGCTTACAGTGACGCCCAGGTGACGTGCACGGCCCGGCGATCACCGCAGAGATAATTCATCTCTGGCGATCCACTCATCGAATTTTGGAAGTTCGATTTCATCGGGCTAACTCCTACGCAGGTGATACTTTCCCATAGGTAACTAAAAAATGCAAGTAGTTTTTCAATAAATTGTGGAATTATTTAGATCAATCAAGCTTCGTAACCTAAGTTACTGAGCTACAAGTTCGCCATGCAATTCCAGAACGCCGGTCATAAGCCGGATGGCAGCACCGGCCCATCCGTGCGGAATGGTCCCGCCGGCAGTCCCGCACCGTTCACCAGGTTCGGCTGGTCAAACTCTCCCCAGCCAAATCGCACCATCGTCGGATTCGCCACCTCCGGGCTCGACACCACCACCGTCTGTCCGCGTATCTCGGCCTTCGCCGGAACGAACTTTCTATCACTGCCGGCGATGGTGAAACAGGTCAGCGCTGCACCATCCTTAGTCGTTAATCCTTCAGCATGATCAAACGACAGCACCACCGCGCCGTCGCTCACCGTCATCCCGCGATAGACCGGCCCCGAGTAAGCTACATCCTTGCGCCCGTAGTCCTTGGCCAGCGCCCACCGCGCCAGCCGCTCGCCCACATCGACATCCGCCCACGCCCGCGCTCCGGCCAGCGCCAAAGCCGTCGCCGCAAGGAAAATTACTACCCGTTTCCGCGTCCGAAGCATGCACTCTCCCGGGCCGAAACATCGGTCTGCTCGCACAACTCCACACGAGGACACGACAACATCGCGGCGCGTGCATAGAATAGCTCTGGTGATGAACTCCACGCACCCCTTCGATATCGGCCCAGTTCCTGTCGGTCGCGGCAAGCTCTTCCTGATCGCCGGCCCCTGCGTCATCGAGTCTGAGACTCATGCCCGCACGCTCGCCGACGCGGTCCAGCGCATCGCCGACGACCTCCGCATTCCCTATGTCTTCAAGGCCAGCTACGACAAGGCGAACCGCACCAGCATTCGCAGCTTCCGCGGCCCCGGCCTTATCGAGGGCGCGCGAATCCTGCGCTCCATCGCGCAGAGCACCGGCCTGCCCATCCTCACCGACGTTCACACGCCCGAGGATTGCCTCCGCCTCTCGAAGGCGCTTGGCGATGTCGAGGCGGTCATCCAGATCCCTGCCTTCCTCTGCCGCCAGACCGACCTCCTGATCGCCGCCGCACATACTGGCCGCGCCATCAACATCAAGAAGGGCCAGTTCGTCGCTCCGCTCGATATGCAGCACGCGGTTCTGAAGGTGCGCGACACAGCCGCCACGCTGAGCAAGCCGGCCCGCGTCTTTCTCACCGAACGCGGAGCCAGCTTCGGCTACAACAATCTCGTGGTCGACATGCGTTCGCTGCCCATCATGCGCCGATACGCGCCCGTCGTCTTCGACGCAACCCACTCCGTGCAGACACCGTCTGCGGCCAATGGAGTGTCTGGCGGCCAGCCCGAGTTCATCGCCGTCCTCGCGCGCGCCGCGGTCGCCGCGGGCGTCGACGGCATCTTCCTCGAGGTGCACGACGATCCCACCCACGCCAAGTCCGACGGCGCCAACGCCCTGCGCCTGGACAAGCTCAAGCCCCTGCTTGAAAAACTCCTCGCCGTCCACGCAGCAGTCTCTTAAAAAGAAAAACGGCCCGCTCTCAAGCAGGCCGTCTCTTTCCAGTTACCACTATCTCTTACTGGTTGAAGTTGTCTTCTTCCTCTTCGTGCAGCCCGTAGCGGCGCAGCAGGTTGGGCAGGTTCTGCGAGAAGGCAGCACGCGGCATCACCGTATCGCATCCCGCCTCCACCGCCTTGGCCTTCAGGTCGCCCTGCAGGTGCGAGAGGAAGCCAACGATCGACGTGCTCTTCTTCAGCTTTGCCTTCAGCTTCGGTATCAGCGTCAAAGGCTTGGCATTCGCATTGTTCAGGTCGAAGACGATCAAGCCGGGACGATCCACTTCCTCGCCGCTTGTGAGCTCCGTGATCGCGTCCTTCTCGTTCTTGATGAAGGCGACCTTGACGCCCAGCTTGCGCGCGGTCTCCGTAATCTTCGCGTTGAAGAAAAGGTCTTCGATAAAGAAGAATATCTTGGTGGGCGCGTCTTCCGGGATGGGAATCGTGCGGCCGATAGAGTAGTCGATGGGCTGAGTATCGCTCACATAGCCGCGCCCGCCGCCTCCACCTCTGCCCTGGTAGTTGCCGTGCGATTCAATGGTAGAAGGAGGTGTCTCGGCGAAGTTGCCGTTGACCGCGCGATAGCTATGGTCCATCGGACCCACAAAGCTGCGCGGCCCACGCTCCCGTTGCTTGCCCTTGCGCTTGAAGCTAGCGCCGCCGTTGCCCGGTTGATGACTGTTGCTGTCGCGATATCCGGCGCCATTCCCGTTGCTCGAGCCGACTGCGCTGGCCTGGTTGCCGGGATTTTCGGACGGGCGTTGACGGTCGCGATCACGGAACTTCTTCTTCCATCGCTTGGTGGACGGACCAGCCTGTTGCTGGGCCCCGCCACCCTGGCCCTGAGGCTGGGCTGCCGGTGAAGCATTGCCGTTAGCCTGAACGTCTCCCACGAATTGACCGGCACCACCCTGCGCGCCCTGCTGCGCCGCGTCCGGCGACTTGCTCTTCCGTTTGCGCCGACGCCGGCGGCTGCTCTTGGACTGCCCCATGCCGTGGGGGATGTTATGTGCGGCATCCTGCGCCGAACTGTCTTGTCCCATTTCGCCACTCATCTGCGCGACCGGTGGCCCCTGGTGTACCTGCACCTCGGGTGCATTCTGCTCTGAACTCATGTTTCCACTTCCTATTGCTGGTTAATGATCCGTGCTTCTTCCCCACGCTCGCAGGTCTCTTCGCTCCCCGCAGAGTTCGCGGAGATGGAACCAACCCGGTTTTGTAGCGTCGGTGAAAACCGTATCAAGTTGTACTCGAACATGCGTCCTAATGCATCGATCCGATGCGACCAGTCGGCAAATTGCTCCTACGCGATCCCTGGATTGCCACAAGCAACCCGGATTGCCAAAAGCTGCCTGAAATCGCCAAAGTGCAAATCGCCGGTTACGGCAATTCATTCACCCTTACCGCTGTTTGCAACGCATTCGGAGGCTCTTGGCGGATTCAGCCCTCCGGTCAAGTCTGATCCGGCGCATCGAAATCCTAAATATCCACCGAAAATCTGAGAATCACCGTGCAATTTTCCGCTATCTGGTAAGTCTAGCGATCGCACAGTGCTCGGCACCCACAGCCGGTTCACAAGGCAAGGTTGATCATACGCCGAATGCCATCCCATAGCAAGAAAAACCTTCCCATGTCGGCGGGCCAACCGGAATTGCCCCAATCCTTGCCCCACCGCCTCCGCCAAATAAGGGGTGCCAAAACTGCAAGAGCCGCTCCTGGAAAAGAGCGGCTCACTGCAATGGCCAGTCAAAGGCCTCCTGAATTGGCTCCCTCGCGGGAGTAGAACCTGAACTCCGGTGTGCCTCTGCGATGGAGACATCTATCCGGAGTGCGTATTGCATCTCGAATTCACGAACGCAATACTGGCTGCAACTCCCCTGCCTGCAATTCGCATGCCAAAGACCGCCTCGCAATATCTCCGCCAAATCCATCTATCTGGCCGGTTCACACGGGCGGCTCACCAAAAACAGGAGAGTTTGCAAGCGGCGCTCCAAATTTCGGGAGACTGCGTTTGACCCCGCAGGAATCGAACAATATAATCGATGCTGTTCTGGCAGCCCTCTCGCTCCCGCCGATTCTCATTGCCTGCAACTTCGGACAATGTTGGTTCTGGGTGGCAAGCGCGGTGAGAACCCTCTCCGGTTGTGAGTTTGTTGGCGACCGATGGGCGGATGCAGGGCATGAGGATGGGCAGTCGCCCGGCTCGATGTTACAGACGATCCCGAAGGATCCTGAAGGAGCACCACACAGCACATGATTTCCAAGCTCGTACTCGTCTCCGCCCTTGCTGCGGGAGGAATAGCCACCGCCGGCATTGCACAGACGGCCAGCCCCCAGGCTCCTGCAACACCCGCACCCGCACCCGCCACAGCGCCAGCAACCGCACCGCTACCCGCTCCCCAGGCCGTTGCGGCAAGGATTGCGCTCATTGAGCTCATCGATGCAGCTGCCGCGACCAATGAAGGCCAGAAGGCCGTAGCCGACATTCAGAAGAAATATGAGCCGACGAAGGCCAAGATGGACGCGCTCAAGGCGGACATCGATTCGCTGACCAAGCAACTGCAGAACGCGCCGGCTACCATGAACGACGACGAGAAAGCCTCGCGTGCCAGAAACATCGACACCAAGCAGAAGCAACTGCAGCGCGATGCAGATGACGCGCAGACGGCGTATGGCTCCGACGTGCAGGAGGCGATCCAGAAGATTGAGCAGAAGCTCGGGCCGGTCATCGTCAAATACCTGCAGCAGAACGGATTTTCCATGCTGCTGGACAACACCGGGCCGCCGCAGCAAGGCGGGCTGAACCTTCTGTGGGCGCCAGGAACGGACATCACGGAGGCAATCGTAAGCGCCTACAACGCCACTACTCCGGGAGTTGCCGCACCACCAACCGCGCCGTCGGCGGCGCGTCCCCGTCCGGCAGCAACCAAGCCAGCGGCTCCCAAGCCGTAGAGTTGCTGATTCACTGGATCGGATCGAGAGAAGGAACCGATCATTCCGTTTCGCGGCCGCGGTCGCAACGTCTAAAGACGTAACAGTTTTCCAAGGAGCTTTCACCCCGCATGAATTACAAGTCAGTTCTTCTCGCCGCGCTCGTCGCGGGTCTTCTTCCCGGGTTCGCAGTTGCTCAGGCGACTCCGGCGGTGCCTCCACCGGCGGCTCCTGCTGCTGCACCTGCCGCGCCACTTGCGGCACCCGCGGCGCCAGCCGCTGCCGCGCAACTCGCTGCCGCGCAACCCGCCCCCGTCGTCCCCCAGGCCTACCCTGCGAAGATCGCACTCGTCGCCTTCGAGCAGGCCGTCATTGCGACCAACGAAGGCCAGCAGGCCATGGAGAGTATCAAGAAGAAGTACGAGCCGAAGCAGACCGAGCTTGAGAGCCTGAACACTGAGATCGACACCCTCAAGAAGCAGCTGCAGGCCGCCCCCGCTACCCTCAGCGACGCGGACCGCGCCACGCGCATGAAGACCCTCGACTCCAAGCAGAAGCAACTGGACCGCGAAACCGAGGACGCCCGGACTGCCTATCAGGCAGACCTCCAGGAAGCCTACGGCAAGGTTGCCCAGAAGGTGAATTCCGTGCTGCTGAACTACGTCGAGAAGAACGGCTACACCCTCCTGCTCGACGTGGGCAGCCAGCAGAGTTCCGTGATGTGGGCCGCGAGAGATCCGAGCGCAGACATTACTGAGGCTGTCGTCGCGGCATACAACACCTCATCCGGCGTTGCCGCACCGCCACCCGCAGCGCCATCCGCTACCCGGCCGAAGCCGGCAGCTACAACGCCGCGCTCGACTACTCCAAAGCCGGCAGCCACCACGCCAAAACCGCCAGCCAAGTAAGACCAGTTGCATTCAACTGAAAAGGAGGCCTGCGGGCCTCCTTTTTGCGTGTGAGCAAAATTGATCACTACGCTCTTTTTCTGTGGAAAATTTTGTGGATTCCTCAGCACGGAAATTTAACAATTCAGATGCGTAGCCATGCCAATCGCTGGTGCACACATCTTGTCTGTGCTCCAAGCCACATGTTTTCAGTTCTTTGCCCTGCATAAGGGAAACTTCACCAAAGTCGCTGCATGTCTGCCGCAAGTTTCGCAAATAAAAGGCTTTCCACAGGCTCTCGATGCCCCGAACCCGCATCGCGTTCCATCCAGCATCCAGATCCCCCGAATTTCCTCCATTGAAATGCACCGAAATCAGGCGATTTACCCGTCGGTTTATCGCGCTTTTCGGCTCACCAGGCTTTACTCTTCGCCAACCTTCAGGACGGCGAGGAAAGCCTCCTGCGGAATGTCGACTTTGCCGATGCGCTTCATCCGCTTCTTGCCTTCCTTCTGTTTTTCCAGGAGCTTGCGCTTGCGGCTGATGTCGCCGCCGTAGCACTTGGCGATGACGTTCTTGCGGATCGCGGTGACCGTCTCGCGTGCGATGACCTTCGCGCCGATCGCCGCCTGGATCGCGACCTCGAACATCTGCCGCGGAATCAGTTCGCGCATCTTCGAGACCAGCGCGCGCCCACGGTCGTAGGCGAGGTCGCGATGCACGATGATGGACAACGCATCGACGGGCTCGCCGCCGATCAGAATGTCCATCTTCACCATCGGCGAAACCCAGGTGCCGGAGAGGTTGTAGTCGAGCGAAGCATATCCGCGCGAGACCGACTTGAGCCGATCGTAGAAGTCGAGCACGATCTCGTTCAGCGGCAGTTCGTACGTGATCATCACGCGAGTCGCCGTAACGTACTCAAGATTCTTCTGCCGGCCGCGCTTGTCCTCAACCAGTTTGAGGATGCCGCCGACGTACTCTTCGTTGGTAAGAATCTTCGCCGTGATGACCGGCTCCTCGACCATCTCGATCTCGGAAGGATCGGGCCAGCGCGAAGGATTATCAACCTCGACGACCTTGCCATCCGTCAGGGTGATCTTGTAGCGCACGCCCGGCGCGGTGGTGATCAGGTCGAGATCGTACTCGCGTTCCAGCCGCTCCTGAATAATCTCAAGGTGCAGCAGCCCGAGGAAGCCGCAGCGAAATCCGAAGCCGAGCGCGACCGACGACTCAGGCTCGAACGAAAAGCTCGCGTCGTTGAGGCGGAGCTTTTCAAGCGCGTCGCGCAGCATCGCATGTTCGTGCGAGTCGACGGTATAGAGTCCGGCGAAGACCATGCTCTTGATGTCTTCAAATCCGGGCAACGCCTCCGCGCAGGGGCGTGCGACCTCGGTGATGGTGTCGCCAACCTTCGTGTCCGCGACGTTCTTGATCGTCGCAACGAAGAAGCCAACCTCGCCGGCCGAGAGTTCCGCGAGCGGGACCGGCTTCGGCGTCATCACGCCCATGCTCTCGACATCGAACTGCTTTCCGTTCGATATGATCTTGATCTTCATGCCCTGGCGCAGGCGCCCGTTGATGATGCGCGCGAGCACGATGACGCCGCGATACGGGTCGAACCACGAGTCGAAGATCAGCGCCTGCAACGGTGCGTCGGCGTCTCCGCGGGGCGGCGGAAGGCGATGCACCACGGCTTCGAGAATGTCGGCGACGCCTTGACCGGTCTTCGCGGAAACCGCGAGCGCATCGTCGGCTGGAAGTCCGACTGCCTTCTCGATCATCTCTCGCGTGCGTTCGATGTCGGCCGAGGGCAGGTCGATCTTGTTGATGATAGAGATGATCTCGAGGCCGTGATTGATGGCGAGATACGCATTCGCCAGCGTCTGCGCCTCGACACCCTGCGATGCGTCGACCACCAGCAGCGCGCCTTCGCACGAGGCCAGCGAGCGCGACACCTCGTAGCTGAAGTCGACGTGTCCGGGTGTGTCGATCAGGTTGAGCTGGTAGGTCTCGCCATCGTGCGCCTTGTACATCATGCGCACGGTATGGGCCTTGATGGTGATGCCACGCTCGCGCTCAAGGTCCATCGCGTCCAGCACCTGCGCCTGCATCTCCCGCGCCGTGAGCGAGCCGGTGAGCTCGAGCAATCGGTCGGAGAGCGTGGACTTGCCGTGGTCGATGTGTGCGATGATCGCGAAGTTGCGAATGTGACTCGGATCCATGCGGGGTGCGAACTGCCTCAATCTTCGATGCTATCACTCTGGAGCGGTCGCGCAGCTCGTCGCCGAGGATGTCGGGGTGCGACCCGACTCGGCCCCCAAACGTCTTACAATGAACAAGGCGTCCGCGGCTGCGGTCCTTGGTCGGCCTGTTGCGGCGCTTGATTGGTAAGAGTGAGGCAAATTGTCGGAATCGCGCAATTGGCGCTGCGATCGCAGGCCGAAGAATGGGACTAGAGTAACGATGGGCAACGCCAACGGGTGCAAAGGTTGAGTTGGTTTCGGCGGTGGGCGGCAGCGACTGCGTGCGTGCCCCTTGTGCTGCTCGCGGGCTGTCCGCAGCAGCAGGCAACTCCAGCCGTACCTGCGAAGTCCACAGCGCCCGCGATCACCACGCCGGCTGCGACGCCTGCGCCGGCGTTAACGACGGCACAATCCGTCGACCTCGCGGCCAAGGCATACAAGGCACAGCAGCTCATCAATCAGGTTGAGGGCACCTATCGCAGCGGCGTCGACAACTATCGCGGTGGAAGGCTCGAGGCCGCGCGGTCCGACTTCGACCGGGCGGTGGATCTGATGCTGACCAGCGGGATGGATATGAAGACGGACCCTCAGCTCTCCGACGAATTCGAGCAACTGCTGAACAAGATCAACACGCTCGAGATGGCCGCTCTCAAGCAGGGCACGGGCTTCTCGGCGCCCATTGAGGCCGCGCCGCTCGATGCTGCCGATGAAGTGACGTTCCCGCCCGACGCAGCCCTCACCGCAAAGGTGAAGGAGGAACTGAAGACGACGCAGTCGGACTTTCCGCTTGTGGTCAATGACTACGTCGCCGGGTTCATCCGCTACTTCTCGAGCTCGCAAGCGGGCCATGCGCACCTGTTGCGGTCGCTCGAACGCGCCGGCAAATACAAGGCCATGATCTCGAAGGTCCTCGGCGAGGAGGGCGTTCCCCAGGACCTGATCTACCTCGCTGTCGCGGAGTCCGGCTTCCAGCCGCAGGCTCTTAACGCAAAGTCCGGCGCGGGCGGCATGTGGCAGTTCATGCCGACAGGCGCGTATGGGCTCGCGCGCAATGGATGGGTCGACGAGCGCTTCGATCCGGAGAAATCTTCGCGTGCCTACGCCCGATACATCAAGTCGCTCTACAACCAGTTCGGAGACTGGTACCTCGCGATGGCCGCCTACGACTGGGGTCCGGGATACGTCCAGCGCTCCGTCATGCGCACCGGCTACGCCGACTACTGGGAGCTGTACCGGCGCAACGTGCTGCCCCAGGAGACGAAGAATTATGTGCCCGGCATCATCGCCGCGATCATCATGGCGAAGAATCCGAAGCAGTACGGACTGGAAG
>OCZT010007434.1_pt1 | contig 10746 bp, 9 predicted proteins | sample 1539031 | NCBI WGS metagenome assembly OCZT01 (sample SAMEA3539308, study PRJEB22396) | soil metagenome | biome: tundra; feature: field; material: soil | place: USA | collected 2010-05 | depth 0.15 m
TGGAAGCACAGGAAGGCCTGAGCGCGTTCCTCGAAAAACGCAAAGCGGCGTGGATGGAGCCGGCGTCGAAGCGCGCAACTAAAAAGTCCAAAAAGCGATAAATGCAAAGGCAACCTGGAACCACAGATGAACACAGATGAACACGGATAAGATAAAGAAGATCGCGGCGCCAAAGAGGGCAAAAGGCGAAGTAAGTTTGCTTTCAAGACCAATCTTTTTCTCGGATCGGTCATTTGACGTTATCTGCGTTTATCTGTGTTCATCTGTGGTTCCCCTTTATGTTTTTCCTTTGCGTCCTTTGCGTCCTTCGCGGTGAAGCTTTTTAAGGTTTTATGAACCTGCCGAAAAAAGTGAAGATGGTCGAAGTCGGGCCGCGCGACGGGCTGCAGAACGAAGCGCGGAGCGTTCCGACCGCGGTCAAGATCGAGCTGATCGACCGCCTCGCTGACGCCGGGTTGCCAGTGATCGAAGCCACCGCGTTCGTGTCGCCGAAGTGGGTGCCGCAGATGGCCGACAACGCCGAGGTGATGGCAGGCATCCGCCGCAAGCCGGGCGTGAACTATCCGGTGCTGGTGCCGAACCGCAAAGGGTTGGACGCGGCGATTGCCGCCGGCTGCGATGAGGTCGTCGTGTTCGGCGCCGCGACCGAAGCTTTTTCCATGCGCAACACCAACTGCACCGTCGCCGAAGGGCTCGCGCGCTTTTCGGAAGTGTGCGCCGAGGCGATCGCCCAAGGCCTCAAAGTGCGCGGCGACATTTCGGTATGCCTAGTCTGTCCCGACGAAGGCGAGGTCCAACCCGAACAGGTGACGCGAGTAGCGCGCGAGCTCTACGCCATGGGCTGTTACGAAATCACCATCGCCGACACCATCGGCGCCGGCACGCCGGGCAAAACGCGCGCCGTGATCGAGGCAGTCGCGAAACACATTCCGGTCGAGAAGCTCGCCGGGCATTTTCACGATACCTACGGCCAGGCGCTCGCCAACATGCTCGCCGCGCTCGAATGCGGCATCGCAACGTTCGACAGCTCGGTCGCCGGCCTCGGCGGCTGCCCGTATGCCAAAGGCGCGACCGGCAACGTGGCGAGCGAAGATGTGCTCTACATGCTCGACGGTCTCGGCATAGAAACCGGCGTCGACATGGGCAAACTGATCGACGCCGGTGAGTTCATCTGCAATGCGCTCGGCCAGCCGACGCGGTCGCGCGCGGCACGCGCGATCTCCGCCAAATTACAAGCTGCGTGATGAACGGCGATATCGCCTCGCCGTGCAACAGAACCTTTGAAATTGGAGTTAGCCATGCCGCTATCGCTGCCCGCCCCACGCACGCTGACGCATAACCGCGCCATCGAGTGCCGCGGTTATGAACGTGAAGACGGCTTGTGGGACATCGAAGGACATCTCGTCGACACCAAGACCTACGCCACGACCGCGCGCGACACCGGCCAGCCGCGCCAGCCCGGCGAAGCGGTGCACAACATGTGGCTACGGCTCACCATCGATCTCGACATGAAAATCCACGACGCGGAAGCGGCCACCGACGCGGGGCCCTACGTGCACTGCGGTGCGATCACGCCCAACTTCAAGGCGCTAAAAGGCGTGACCATCGGTGCCGGCTGGCGCAGAAAAACGCTCGAATTGCTGGGTGGCATCAACGGTTGCACGCATCTGGTCGAGCTGCTCGGGCCGCTCGGCACTACCGCGTTCCAGGCCACCGGCCGCGCGCGCGAGAAACACAACGCCGGCAAGCCTGTCACCAGAAAGCCCTACCAGTTGAACGCTTGCCACATGTACAAGGACGACGGCCCGGCGGTCAAAGAGCGCTGGCCGCAGTTTTATACGGGCAAGTGACGCCCTCAGGGGGCGCGTCGCACGTAAATCCACCGCGCCACCGGTGCGAACACGCCGAAGATACCGATGCTCGCGAACGCGAGCCCCCACGCGATCCGGCTCTGGTTGCCGCCGGCGAGGTCAAGCACCACGCCGAACACCAGCGGCGCGAGAAACGCCGCGGTGAATCCCGAAAAAGAATAAACGGCCATCGTCGCGCCGCGCCGTTCGGGCGCAGTTACAGTGATTACGCCCGAAGTGAGTGCCGCCGAGTCGCCGAGCATGCACGCATAGTGCACGCACATCAGCGCGAACACGATGAACCACGGCCACGACGCGGTAAATCCGACCCCGCACGCGAGCAGCCCCGACAGGCTCATGAACATGAAGATGACGCGCGTGCGGCCGAAGCGCAACGCGAGCTCGTTGCCGGTCACGCTGAACACCGGCCCCAGCAGGTTGACCATCGCCGCGAGCGTCGCCGCCGCGAGTGGTAATCCCACGCCTTCCGGCTGCAACGTGCCGCAGAACACGAGAAATGCAACCATCCACGAGCGCTGGCCGAACAACTCGTAGTTGTGCAGCGAGTAGCCGAGCACGTAGAGCCTGGTGGTGCGGTGTTTGAGCACCGGCCTGAAGTCAAGCAGCGCCGGCGCCCCCTCATGAACGCCGTGGCTGTGCCCTTTCGGTATCGTACGCATCACGAGCAACGCCGCGAGCACGGGACCAATCGTGCCGAATACGAACGCCCACTCCCAGCCGAACAGCGCGCCGATCTTGCCGCTGACAAAAATCGATACGCTCGATGCGAAGCCGAAACCGGCGGTGTAAAAGGCCGTCGCGCGCGATTGTGCCTTGCCTTCAAGGTGATCGGTCAGGGTTTTGAGGCCGGGCATGTAAGTGCCGGCAAGCCCGGCGCCGATCAGGAACTGAAATGCGAGCGCGCTCCACAGGCCGTTGGCGAACAACGCGAAGCCTGCCGCACCCACCGCCGACAGCGCGCAGGCGAACAGGTAAACGCGGCGCGAATCGACGCGGTCGGTCAGGCTCGTCAGCACCGGCACCGCAAGCATGTAGCCGGTGTAAAACACGCCGCTGATCAAACCCGCTTCTGAATTGTTGAGCCCCCACGCCTTCATCAGCACCGGCAGCAGCGTGGTGAAGCACGCAAAGCCGGTCATGCTGAGCGACTCGGCGACGCACATCAGCAACGTCAGCCTGACGGCCGAGTGCGACGAAACGACTGCCATTACAGCGCGCCCGCCTTGCGCACGATCACGCGCAGATTGGAAATCGTCTCGGTTTCGTTGTGTTTACGCAGCATGTCGTTGCCGCCGAGGCAGACGATCACAAGCTTAGGTTTGTATTCGTCGAGCACCCCGGGCAGCCGCTGCAGCGCCTGTGCCGTGGTTTCACTGGGCACTCCGGAACGCACTACGTTGCGCCCGGTCAGCTGCGCGAGCACTGCAGGATAACTTTCGTTCTCGGCGGCGCCGGTGCCGTAGGTGAGGCTGTCGCCGAACGCGACGATCACATCGTCGGCGCCGAGCCTGGGCAACGACGGTGTTTTGCTGCCGCATGCGGCGAGCACCGCCGCCAGCATCAACAGCCACAACCAGCGCCGGGGCACCGGGAATTTCATCTGGCCAGAAACCATCTCAAGCATCGAAAAATCTGCGTTCATCTGCGGTTCCGTCGATTTCGATAATTCTTGAGATAGCCGCTAATGTTTGAGCTTACCAGACCTGAAGTCGCGAATGATCTCGCGCGCCGCGTTATGCCCGGGGATTCCGCTCACGCCACCGCCCGGGTGCGTGCCGGAGCCGCACATGTAAAGCCGCGCGAGCGGACCGCGGTAATCGGCGTAACCGAGCACCGGGCGCGCGCTGTAGAACTGGTCGAGCGTCAACGCGCCGTGGAAGATATCGCCGCCGGTCAGTCCGAACTTCCGCTCGAGATCGAGCGGTGAGAGCACCATGCGGCCGAGCACACTCGCCTTGAAGTTCGGCGCGTAACGATTGACAGTGTCGATCACCATGTCGGCGGCGGGCTCTTTTATCCCGTCCCAGTTCAAAGCCCCCGGCAGCTCGGGATTGAAGTGCTGGCAGAACAGGCTCGCCACATGTTTGCCGGGGGGCGCAAGCGTATCGTCGACGGTCGAAGGGATCAGGATCTCGATCACCGGCGCGCGCGAGCATCCGTAGGTGCGTGCATCGAAGTAAGCCTGTTCCATATAGCGTAACGACGGCGCGATGATGATTCCGGACTGGTGATGGTCCTGCGCTACGCTGCCCGGCAGGCAGGCAAAGTCCGGCAGTTCGGAGAGCGCCACATTCATGCGGAAGGTCGCCGAGCCGCATTTGAAGTTGCGGATGCGTTGCACGAACTCGGCGTCGAGCGCATTCTCATCGATCAGCTGCAGATACAGCAGCTTCGGGTTGACGTTGGAGACCACGCAGCGCGCCTCGATGACGCGCCCGTCCGTGATTTGCACGCCTAGCGCCCCGCGATTGTCCACACAGACCCTGGCCACTTCGCAGTCGGTGTCGATCTCCACGCCGCGGCCCCGCGCCTCCTGCGCCATTGCCTGCGTGATCGCGCCCATGCCGCCCATCGCGTGTCCCCATACGCCTTGCCTGCCGTTGACTTCGCCGAACACGTGATGCAGCAGCACATACGCGGAACCCGGCGTGTAAGGGCTCGCGAAATTGCCGACGATCGCATCGAAGCCGAACGCGGCCTTGAGCGCATCGGATTCAAACCAAGCATCCAGCAACTGGCCCGCGCCCTTAGTGAACAGATCGAGCACATCGCGCCGCGCCGGCATGCCGAGGTGGCGCAAGCGGTTGCCTGCGGCAAGCGCCCGCAACGCATCGCGCACGCCGCCGCCGATATTCGGCGGGGTTTCGAGCGCGAGCTCGCGCAGCATGCCGGAGACGCGCTCGAGCATCGCGTAATAGCGCGGCAGCGCATCGGCATCGCGTTGCGAGAACTTCGCAACCTCGCGCTGCGTCGCCGCAAGCGTGGGCCCGATCTTGAGATAGCGGCCGTCGGGCAGCGGCACGAAGTTCAAAATCGGCCGCTCCAGTATCTGCAAACCGTGCTCGCGCAGCCTGAGATCGCGAATCACCTTGGGATGCAGCAGGCTGACGGTGTAGCTCGCGGTCGAATTGCGAAAGCCGGGAAAGAATTCCTCAGTGACCGCAGCACCGCCGACCACGCCGCGGCGCTCGAGAACGCGCACCTTGAGGCCGGCCGCGGCGAGATAGCATGCGCATACCAGGCCGTTATGGCCGCCGCCGATGATCACGGCATCGTCGCGGTTGTTTTTGGTCACTGTTGTTATCAACTGTGTCGGCGCGTAGCGCACGGCGGCGCTATGATAGACATACGAGCGCGGTTGGCTACCGTTTCGTTGCTTCCAACAAACGTTGTATGGTGTCGTCAAACAGGCTGAACAAATCCTTTGCCTGCGGGGTGCCGCCCACCGTGGTCGGCAGAACAACGACCGGAATTTTGGTGCGCTCGGCCAGCCAATTCGCGGCTCGCGGGTCATGGTAAGGCGCGGGAACGATCACGTTCGCCGGGTCACGCTGCAATATCGCCAGTACTTCCTGCAGATACCCAATCGTCGGCTCTATCCCCGGCTTGGGTTCGAGCGTGGCGATCTCGCGCATACCCAGCCAGTGGCACAAGTAGGTCCACGCCTTGTGATGTTCCACGACGCCCATCCCCCTGAGCGGCGCGGCCTGTTTTTCCCAACGTTTTATCGCTTCGTTCCAGCGCGCCGAGAATGCCTGGTGCCGCGCCTGGTAGAACGCGGCGTTCGGGGGGTTGATCTCGGCCAGGCGTCTGGCCAGGGCATCGGCGACCAGCAGGATGTTGTAAGGGTCGTTTTGAATGTGATGGTTGCCGAGCGCGTGCACGTCGCCCTGCGCGCGGTCGAGGCTGGTGGGCACGTCCAGTTTTAGCACATAGTCGCCGGCCTCCAGGTATCCGGGCTGGCCGCGTTGAATCCTGGGGTTGCCGGAATTAGCCAACAGGATCGGCAGCCACCCGCCCTCAACGCCCAGTCCGGTGCAAATCAGCAAGTCGGCGTTGCGCGCCATCGCAATCAGGCTCGGCCGCGCCTCGATATGATGCGGATCCTGCAGCCCGGTCGTCGCGCTATAGACGGTGTTTTTCTCGCCGCCAAGTTCCTTGGCCAACGCCGCCCATTCCGGCTCGCAGGCGACAATGTGATGCGCACATGCGCCTTGCGAAAAAGCGAGCGCCAGGATACTGAAGACGAACGCTTGCAGATATTGGTGCATTTTGTTTTCCTGATCAGAGCCTGTCGAGCGAGCATCTGGCGCATCATGGAGAGCGGTTTTCACAGCTTGCTGTTGCAAGGCCCGATGGATCGGGTACGAATCCGTTACGGTCGGTCAAATGAAAAAGACCTGCGTTCTCGCAGGCCTTTGATGCTTCTGGCGCGCCCGGCGGGAGTCGAACCCACGACCTTCGGCTTCGGAGACCGACACTCTATCCATCTGAGCTACGGGCGCGGAGTGAGGCGCTAGGATAGCGGTTTTGCCCGCAAGCGTCCATGTGGGCGGCCTGCGCGGTTTTACGTTGCGCGCGGATTGTCGCTATAATAACCGACTTTCCAGAGCCTCTCCGCAGGGATTTTCATGAGCGAAGTACACCTCGAGGAACACTCATCGCCGATCAAGACGCCGAAGCAATTGATTATCGTCTTGTTGCTCGCGTTATTGGTTCCTATCATCCTCATCGTGATGCTGTCGCAACTGATGACGACCGGCTTCGATGCCAGTAAGAACAATCCCGCGCTGTCCGACGCAGCGATTGCGCAGCGCCTGAAGCCGGTCGGCCAAGTCGAAGTCGTCGACCCGAGCGCGCCGAAGGTCGATAGGACCGGCAAGGAGATCGTCGACGCGGTGTGCAGTGCATGCCACGCCAGCGGTGCGCTCAATGCGCCCAAAATCGGCGACAAGGCGGCATGGGGCAAGTTGGTCGCCCAAAACCTGCCGAGCATCAAGCAGGTAGCGATCAAGGGCGTCGGCCAGATGCCGCCGCGCGGCGGCAATCCGGATTTGAGCGATATCGAGATCGAGCGCGCGATCGTTTACATGGCCGACCAGTCCGGCGGCAAATGGATCGAGCCTGTCAGCAGTACCGCCAAGCCCGCCGAGCGCAGCGGCGAGCAAATCGTGCAGGCACAATGCGCCCACTGTCATCAAACCGGCGTCGGCGGCGCGCCCAGGATCGGTGATCGCGCGGCCTGGATTCCACGCGCGACGAGGGGTTATGACGTCGTGGTCCGCTCGGCGATCCAGGGCCACGGCGGCATGCCCGCGCGCGGCGGCATGGCCGACCTTACCGATGCCGAATTGCGCAACGCCGTCACCTACATGTTCAACATGGGCGCCGCGGAAGCGAAGGCGCCTCAGGCAGCAGCGCCGGCCGCGCCGGCAACAACCGCTGCGGCGGCACCGGCCAAGGCCGACGCCGGCAAAGGCAAGACCGTATACGAAGCGAACTGCGTCGCGTGCCATGCCGTTGGCATTGCCGGCGCGCCAAAAGCCGGCGACAAAACCGCGTGGGCGCCGCGCCTGAAGACCGGCATGGATGCGTTGTACGCGACCGCGCTCAAAGGCAAAGGCGCGATGCCGCCCAAAGGCGGCAATGCATCGCTCGCCGACGCCGACGTCAAGGCCGCGGTCGACTACCTCGCCGGACTCGCAAAGTAAGCTACTGGCGTTCAGCGGTCAGCCAGAAGCGCGGGGGCGCAGCGAATGCTGCGCCTTTTTTGTCTGCGCATGGCAACGCGTAACACAACATGCGAGGGGAAGACGGCATGAAAATATTGCAGTGCGGTTCTCTGCTGCTTGCGTTCGCAGCGACTACGGCTGTCGCGCAGAATCCTGCAACGGGCCCAGCACAGGCTTATCCGACCAAGTTTGTCCGCTTCATCGTGCCCTACGCGCCAGGCGGCAGCTCCGATGTGCTTGCGCGCACGCTGGGGCAAAAGCTCGGCGAGGCGCTCGGGCAAACGTTCGTGATCGACAACCGGCCCGGCGCCGGCAGCATGATCGGCACCGACATCGCCGCCAAGTCGACGCCCGACGGCTATAGCATCATCCTGTCCGACATGCCGCATACGATCAACCCGAGCATCTACAGCAAGGTGCCGTACGATCCGGTCAGGGATTTCTCTCCAATCACCGTGATCGGCGTTTCGCCGATGTTCCTGTTCGCGAACCCGTCGCTGCAGGCGCAGAATGTAAAGGACTTCATCGCGCTTGCCAAAGCGCAACCCGGGAAAATCACGATAGCCTCGGGCGGAACCGGCGCCACGACGCATCTGATGGCTGAGCTGCTGCAAAGCCACGCCGCCATCAAGCTGACGCACGTTCCTTACAAAGGCGCCGGACCGGCGCTGACCGACGTCGTGGCCGGGCAGGTTCCGGCGACTTTCACTTCGATGGCAACCGCCGCGCCGTACGTGAAATCAGGACGGCTGCGCATACTCGGCGTAACCAGCGCCAAACGTCTGCCCGCCTTTCCGGACGTGCCGACGTTTGAAGAGAGCGGCGTGCCGGGCATGATAGTCGAACACTGGTGGGGCGTGATGGCGCCCGCCGCCGTGCCGAAACCCATCATCGAAAAGCTGTACGCTGCAATCGTAAAAGCTGTGAACTCGACCGACGTGCACGAGCGCTTCACCGTGCTCGCGGTGGAGCCCAGGACAAATACACCGGAGCAGTTCCATGCGCTGCTGGAATTCGACATCAGGCGCTGGGCGAAGGTCGTCAAAGATGCCGGCATCAAGGTCGAGTAAAGAACCCCGCCGCTTGCGGCGGGGTTCTTTACTGAGTCGCTCAATCACCCAACCTGATGAACAGCGATAGACTCCCCGCCATCCTGGCTACGCTGGCAGCGGACACGCAATTGTGGGGTGACTTCGTCGCGCTGTGCGATTGCGGCGGCAGGCGCGCCGGCAGCGCAAGCGAGCGGGCAGCGCTTGATCTCGCGCACACGTTACTCGCGGCGATCGACCGCGGCGCGCGCGTCGAGCCGGTTTCTTACGCCGGCTGGCGCTGTTCCGAAGCAACGCTCTCGATCGAAGACGGCGGCGCGTTGACGTGTAACCCGCTGCTCGGTTCCGAGTCGACCGTGCCGCAAGGCATCAGCTCTGACGTCATTGACCTCGGCCGCGGCACGCCCGAGCAATTCGAACTCAGGGCGCGCGATATCGCCGGCCGCTGCGTGCTGGTGCGCCACGAATATCCGTTTTCGGCCGTCCACCTGCATCGCCGCCGCAAGTACGGCTGGGCGCTCGAGCGCGGCGCCGCCGGCTTCATCATCGCCAACCCGTTTCCTGGCGCGGGACCGGTGTCCGGTTCCTCTGGCCGCGGCGGACAGGCCGGTATTCCGGCAGTCGCGATTGACTTCGAATCCGCTGCGCGCCTTGCCGCAAATGGTTCCCGCCTGCCGCGTGTGTGCCTCAAGGTGATGGGCGAAGATTACGCGGCCGAAACCGGCGTCGTCGTACTCGAACTGCCCGCCCAAACCGATTCGTGGGTGGTGCTGAGCGCGCACCTCGACGGCCACGAACTCGCCGAAAGCGCGATGGATAACGCGACCGGGGTCACGGTCGCGCTGGCGGTCGCGCGCGCGTTGGCGCCGCAGATCGCACGATGCCGGCGAGGGTTGAAGATCTGCCTGTTCAGCGCAGAGGAGTGGGCGCTCGCCGGCTCGCGCCAGTATCTCGACCGCATGAGCGAGCTCGAGCGCAAGGCAATCGCGCTAAACGTCAATCTCGACACCGTCGGCGGCGATACACACCTGACGGCACTGATCAGCGAATTCCCGCGACTTGATGGGTTCGTGCGCGGGGCGGCGGCGCAAGTCGGCATCGCGCTTGACACCTATCGACCGATGATGGCGAATTCCGACCATTACAACTTCGCGCGCCATGGCATTCCGGCGCTGCGGCTGGTCGCCGGGTTTGGTCGGCCGGAAAGCAACGTCAGACATATCCTGACGCGCAGCGACACGCGCGACAAGGTCGCGCTGCCGGAGCTGAAATCAGCGGCGACACTGACCGCATCTTTGCTGTGGCGCGCGTTGACGGCGGGCGACGATGAAATCGCAAGGCTGAAATAAACATCATGGCTACGTTTGCCATCGGCGACATTCAAGGCTGCTATTCATCCCTGCGCCGGCTGCTCGACAAATGCCGCTTTGATCCGGCGCGCGACCGCTTGTGGCTGGTCGGCGATCTCGTCAACCGCGGCCCGCATTCGCTGGCGGTGCTGCGCTTCGTGAAAAGCCTCGGCGCGCGCGCGATCACCATACTCGGCAATCACGACCTGCACCTGCTGATGGTCGCCGCCGGCCACGTCAAACCGCACCACGGAGACACGCTGGCTGCGATTCTGCGCGCGTCCGACCGCGACGAGCTGCTCGACTGGCTGCGCCACCGCAAAATGATGCATGCCGGCGCCGGCTACGCGATGGTGCACGCCGGGCTGCTGCCGCAGTGGTCGATTCCGAAAGCACTCGGGCTCGCGCGCGAAGTCGAGACCGCGCTGCAAAGCGATGGTTGCGACGAATTTCTGCGCCATCTGTACGGCAACCGGCCCGATCGCTGGCGCGACGATCTGACCGGCATCGCGCGGCTGCGCGTGATCACCAATGTGATGACCCGGTTGCGCATCTGCACTGTCGACGGCAGGATGGAATTCGCGCACAAGGGCAAGCCGGTCGGCCTGCCCATGGGTTTCATGCCCTGGTACAGCCTGCCGCGCCGGCGCAGCCGCGGCACACCCGTCATCTTCGGCCACTGGGCCGCGCTGGGCCTCTACACCGGGTCCAACGTGTTTGCGCTTGACACCGGTTGCGTCTGGGG
>OCZT010007435.1_pt1 | contig 10745 bp, 12 predicted proteins | sample 1539031 | NCBI WGS metagenome assembly OCZT01 (sample SAMEA3539308, study PRJEB22396) | soil metagenome | biome: tundra; feature: field; material: soil | place: USA | collected 2010-05 | depth 0.15 m
CCGGCGCGTCCTGTCCGAACAACTTGATCGAGGACACCATCCGCCGGCTCTTCGAACTGCGTGGAATTTCCGTGCAAAAATTGCTGGCGAACTGACTGATACCATTTCCCGATAATAATCGGCACCTATTCCAGACGGTAGGGCCGCGCTGCTGCGCGGCCATCATACCCGGCGGCGCAGCAGCGCCGCCCCACCCATTGCACCGATTGTCTCCGGGAATTGGTATGACTTGCCTTTCCTGCATTTCGGACGAACGCTCCCGATTATGGCCATTCACGAACCACGTCGTGTCCGTGAACGGCCATAAAACGAGTGTGAAGTCGCCGTTCGCTACAGCTAATAGCACCGCAGCCGATAGAACTTGTAAGGCGGTGCCACAATCACGTTTGTATAGGGCGACGTAGCGCTGGGTACGTCCGCGTAAGGTCCGATGACGTTTGTGGAAGATTGAAGGAATCCACTCGTCCAAGTCAGCACGACCTTGTTGGTGGCGAGGTGGGTGATTAAGATCGGCCCACAAGGATTCGTCGATGTCGTCAGCTTGAACGCCAGATCAAGCGGGGCGCCGGTAGGCAGCAAGGTTTTCGCCCAGCCGGGATTGTTTGTGGGGCCGAATCCGGGCCACAGAGCGTGAACGCTGATGTCGTGCTGCACATTTGTGGTGGTTTTCCATCCGTAAGTCAAGAAATGCGCATACGCGGCAAGCCAGTAGGTTTTCGAGTTCGCAGTGGAGCCTTGCTGGACAAACGGGTTGGTTGGATAGAAACAATAATACCACACCACTGAATCACTGCCAATGATTTGCGGCCCGGTGGTTGGCTGTCCGGGGTCGAGGAATTGCTCCGAAGCGTTCGCCGCCCAAATCGTTTCGGCGTATTGTCCCGGAGTGAACCACTGCTGCCAAAGCAGGTTCGTGCCGGGATGACTGAACGTGTTCCCCGGGCCAACCGGCACGTCATCATAGATTCCGAGCCAGAAGATGATGGTGTTGGTGTCAGCCTGATCGTTGAGCCACGAACCCCAAATGTGGATGTCTGAAATCGGGCCGATATTGGTGCATACGAAATCGTCGGCCAGCACATACGGGCCGTTCCACACATCATAGCCGCCGTTGAGGTTTGGTCCCTGCACGTATTTGACGCCGTCGTTGGTATCCATACATTGCGTTGGTGGGGGCTGATTGGTCGGCGTCGTCAGCTTGAACGAAAGATCAATCTGCTTCAGGGTTAGGGGATTGATCATTGACTGCCAGTTCCCGATGGGAAGGCCGCTTGTGGGCAAGACGGTTCCCCATACGGCGGCATCGTTGTAAGGAATAAGCGAGGTTTTCCATCCGAACAATGCCGTTGGCGTCTGGTCGGAAATCTGCGCGCGGACCGCCAGCCAATAGTTGGTCGGATTGGCGGCCGTGCCTTGCTGCACGAACGGATTGGTGGGATAAAAACAATAATACCAAGCTTGGGAATCGCCGCCGACTATTAGGTTGTTCGTGGGATTATAAAAATACTCGGAACCTTGGTTATAAATGCTTTCCACGTATTGTCCCAAACCAAATGACTGCTGCCAGAGCAGATTCGCGCCGGGATGGCTTGGTGTGATTTGCCCGTTTAAAAAATTGGTCACTGCCGGGACATCATTGTAAATGCCCAGCCAAAAGTTGGTAATCGTTCCGTGATTGTCACTGAGCCACGATCCCCAAAGGTGGATGTCCGTGATGGGGCCGGTGGTATTGCAGGAAAAGTCATCTGCCAGGACAATGTTATCGCGACTGTCTTTCACGTCCAATCCGCCGTCGATGTTTGGCGGCAAAAGGAACTTGACGCCGTTGGTTTCCACGCACGGCAGCGTTTGGGCCGGCGCGCTCAACGACGCCGGCGACAAAAGCGCAAAGGCCAACATGATATTGGAGAATGGAATCTTGGAGAAGATTGAGGATTTCATTTTTGCCTCGCTAAAACCGAATCTGGTTTTCTTGATTGACTTCAAACTTTATTTACCCTCGCCGAGTCAGGGCCGATCGTGCTTCACAGCCAAGATTCGTTTCGCGCACCTACGCGCTCAAGCATCCGGGTTTGGGCCGTGTCAGGGAGCTTCATTAGGTTGACACACCAACCTGAAGAGATTTCTTTATCATAAAGTGTCCAAATAGTCAATAGAAAAAAATGTTATTTATTATGGCGTTTGCGTGACGGCTGTCGGAAGCGCAGAACGACGTCTCAAAAAATTGCTTTTGTCTGTTTCGTTCCTTATTCTCCACCCATTGAATTTATGCCCCGCACCCGTCAGGAACTGGAACAAATCGAGCGGCAAATTCTCGCGCCCGGCGCGCAATTCAGCGGTGACACGCGCGGTCGCGAACATCCCGAACCGCCGCCCGAATGGCGCACGCATTACCAGCGCGACCGCGACCGGGTTATTCATTCGCGCGCTTTTCGCCGGCTCGAATACAAAACGCAGGTTTTTCTCAATGGCACCGGCGATCACCTTCGCACGCGGCTGACCCACACCATCGAAGTCGCCGCCGTCTCGCGCAACATCGCCAGCGCCCTGCGGTTGAACTCTGATCTGGCCGAGGCCATTGCCCTCGCGCACGATCTCGGCCATTCGCCGTTCGGCCACAAGGGCGAAACCGCGCTCGCGCGCCTGATGAAAAACCACGGCGGCTTCGAGCACAACCGCCATAGCCTCCGCATCGTCGAGGAACTTGAACAAAAATATCCCGATTTCTCCGGCCTGAACCTGACCTGGGAGGTCCGCGAAGGGTTGGTCAAGCATTACACCGCTTACGACTACCCCGGCCGGCGAAAAGGTTTTGATGCGAAAAATTCCTCGCTTGAAGCGCAAATCGCCAATCTCGCCGACGAAATCACCTATTACAGCCACGACCTTGACGACGGTCTGGACTCCGGACTGTTGTCCGAAAAGAATCTGCGCCGCGACGTCCGTGTTTGGGCGCATGCCGCGCGGCTCGTAAAAAGGGAGCATGGCGATTTGCCCGATGAATGCCGCCGTTACTTCACGATTCGCACCATCATTGACATGCAGATCAGGGACGTCGTCGAAAACAGCGAACGTCTCATTCGCGCCGCAGGCATCAATTCAGCCGATGACGTGCGGCGTTTTCCCAGGGCGCTGGTGCAATACAGCCCCGAACGCCGCGAGTTGAATCTCGAACTGCGCGATTACCTTTACAAAAATTTGTATTACAACCCCGTCGTCCATCAGCCGAACCTGCGCGCCGTGCGGATGCTCGAATGCCTTTTCAAGTATTACCTCGCCCACCCGCGCGAAATCGGGAAAGGCGCGCGCCGCCGGAGCCGCAAGACCGGCCTGCACCGCGCCGTGTGTGATTACCTGGCCGGGATGACCGACCGCTATGTCATGCTCGAATACCAACGGTTTTTTGGCGAAACCCTGAAGGCTTGATTTGGCCGCCGTTTTAACCCTGGGAGCGCCGGCGTCCTCGCCGGCTCTTTGCCTGGGGCGTTGCGTCGAGCCGCGTCACAATTTCTCCATCGGGCAGTTCAGCGAGCAGTTGGGAAATTATTTTGGACCGTCCCGGCAGATTGAAATCCGGCGCAATTTCGCTCAACGGCTGAAGCACAAAACGCCGCAAGTGCGCGCGCGGATGCGGCAAAATCAATTCTGGTGAATTTCGCGTCTCCGTTCCGAACGCAATCAAATCCAAGTCCAACGGGCGCGGTTCGTTCAAAACCTTTTTCGACATGCGGCCAAATTCTTTTTCCAACGCGCGGAGTTTCTGAAGCAACGATTCCGGCGTTTCGCCGGCGCGGGGCGCCAGTCTGATAACCGCGTTTACAAACATCAGCGAACCCGGCGGACAATTTACCGGCGACGTTTGCCACAGCGAAGATTTGAGCAGCGGCCGGTTGGAAAATTTTTGAAGACGTACCATCGCATCCAGAATGATTCGGCGCGAATCGCCGAGATTTGAACCGAGGGAAATAAATGCAAAAGTTTGGATATTCATGCGTATTTTGGGAGTGCGCCGACACGTCGGCGCTTTCAAAAGCGGTGACCTTGTCACCGCGCTCCAAAATTCATTTCAGCCCCAGCACGTCCTGCATGTCGTAAAGGCCGGGCTTCTGCTTGACGACCCAGAGCGCCGCGCGCAACGCGCCGTTGGCAAAGGTGTCGCGGCTCGACGCCTTGTGCGTCAGTTCGAGTCGCTCGCCGGTGTTCGCAAAAATGACCGTGTGATCCCCGACCACATCGCCGCCGCGCACGGAATGAATGCCGATTTCCAAAGCCGTGCGTTCGCCGACAATGCCGACGCGACCGTGCCGCACCGCCTTTTCGAGCTGCAGCTTGCGCACGTTGGCCAGAATTTCTGCCAGCGATTTCGCCGTGCCGCTCGGTGCGTCCTTTTTCAGGCGATGGTGCATTTCGACAATTTCCAGATCGAAGTCCGGCCCCAGAATTTCCGCCGCTTTGCGCGTGAGCCAGAACAGCGCATTCACACCGGTCGAAAAATTCGACGCCCAGACGATGGGAATTTGCGCCTTCCGCAGCCTGACTTCGAACGTGTCGGTGTCCGTGTGGCCGGTGGTGCCGATGACCAGCGCTTTTTTGTGCTTCGCGCACATTTCGGCGACACCGGGCGTTGCCGTGTGCGAACTGAAATCAACCACCACATCGCCGCGCGCAATGACCGCGCCGAGATCGTCACCGACGTCAATCTGGCCGGCAATTTCAAGTTCGCGAAAATTCGGTGCGCAGGCGATGAGCGCCTTGCCCATGCGGCCTTTGGCTCCGGTGATGATGATTTTGGTCATAATCGTAATGTTGGAGTTCAGTCCCGCGCCCGCGGGACTGTCTGAGCAAGCTAAAGCTTGGACTCCAGCCTTATTTTAATATTCCGCACGCCTTCAACGTCGCGCGTAATTTCGCGCGATTGGCTGCGCTCATCGGCACGAGCGGCAAACGATATTCTTCGGCAATCAAGCCCATCATTGCCAGCGCGGCCTTGACCGGGACCGGATTGGTCTCGATGAACAAATCCTTGAACAGCGGATAAAATTTCGTGTGAAGCTGCGAGGCTTTCCGGATCTGGCCGCGAGCGAACGCATTCACCATCTGCGCGACTTCGCGCGGAATGACGTTGGAGACCACGCTGATGACACCCTGCGCGCCGACCGCCATGAACGGCAGCGTCAGCGAATCGTCGCCGGACAAAATCTCAAATTTCGGACCGAGCGCCGCGCGCAACGCCGACACCCTGTCGGCGCTGCCGCCGGCTTCCTTGATGCCGATGATGTTTTTGCACCTGCGCGCCAGACGGCTGACCGTCTCGATGCCGATTTCAACGCCGCAGCGCCCCGGGATGCTGTAAAGCACGATGGGCAATCTCGTCGCGCGGGCGATGGCGCAGAAATGCTGGAACAACCCTTCCTGCGACGGCTTGTTGTAATACGGCGCGACCTGGAGCGAACCGTCCGCGCCGACATCCTCGGCCCGTTGCGTCAGATAAATCGCCTCTTTCGTCGAGTTCGCGCCGGTGCCGGCGATGACTTTGATTTTGCCGCGGGCAAATTTCACCGAACGTTCAATGATGCGAATGTGCTCCTCGCAATCCACCGTCGGCGATTCGCCGGTGGTGCCGACGGGCACGATGCCGTCCACGCCGCCCTTGATTTGCAATTGAATCAGGCGGTTGAGTGCGGTTTCGTCCACTGCGCCGTTTTTGAACGGGGTGACAATCGCGGTGTAAGTGCCGGTGAACATAATCAATTCGCCTTAAAATCGGCGAAAACCGCGCCGTTGGCGAGCAGGATTTTCAACCTTAAAATTTAACGGACGCATGCCGTCCGCTGCCCCGGAGCGCCGGCCCCTGCCGCGCCGAAGCTTCCGAGCGAAGGCTGGTCCGGCCCGGCGGGTGTTGAGATTCCACCAAAAACGCGCCGGATCGGAAATCGGCGCTCCGCTGTTACCATCAAAGTCGGGGGCGGTCTGCGGATGCGCCCAATTTAACCGCCAAGACGCAAAGGCGCGGAGACAATCTTTGGAATGGTTGAAACGAGCGGCATGGGTTCGGTTTGAAGGCAAATATATTTGCAGCCTATCCTCTTGTTAGGTGTCATTTTTGGAAAGAGACGTGGTAGTGCATCGGCAAGTGCTCACAATCCTGAATCAATCGAATTGGATAAGATTCCCCGTCTTTCACTTTCAGATATTGTGCAATCTCTAGGTTGTTCAGATGTTCGGGAGGATTGGGGTAAAAGAATCCAAATTCTTTCGGATGCTCAGTTGAAAAGGTTGCGCGACCAGTGGATATATCACGGTGGGCCGAGTCCTGAATTGATGCTGGAAAAGATGTTTCGGGGGTATCGCCATGACAATGACGTAGTGGGACTTGTTCTTTTGTGTTCATACTTTGATTGGCTGACACCTAACGATCCAAAGCTGAGCCACGGCGCGAAAACAGATGACTCACAAAACGCGGGAGGCGTCCAATGACCGGAATACTCTCCGTTGGCTCCAGCGCGGTGTTAGGCTGCTGGTGTATCCTGTTTGTGGCGTGGCTTGTGGTATTCGTACTCTGGCTTCGTGCGCTAATGGCGTATAACAAGACATATCGTAAATATGAGCAAGCCTGCCGTGAGTATGAACAGTCCAACTGTCAGCCTTCGGATGAACTTATTCTCGCCCAAAAGAGCCTTGGTAAGTTCAACGAGGGCAACAGTGTGATGCTCAAGTTTCTCTGCCGACTTGGTTTGCTCGTCGGCTATACGGATGTCAATGGCCATCCCAGCCCGAATCTGCCACTCGCGGGAAGGGACAGGTGGTGGAAACTGGTCAAACAAACATACAAGCTCCAAAAGGTCTTTGGCCGAAGCGGAAACAACAAAGTCGTGAATTTCTTTGTGGCGATTTTCAGGCTCCCCCTGAATATATTGCACGGCAAGTTGTGGTGTAATCATAAGCAGCCTAACGTAGAAAGCTGAGCCACCGCCGACTCGCGACGTGAACCGTCCCGCAATGCGGGACGGAACGGCCAGCGCCAACGGCGCTTGGCTCCGGCGACTTGTTAGGTGGCATGGCTCTCATTTCAAGGTCAATATAATAATTTATCTACCAACTGAATGAGGGCGACACTGTTTGTCGAACCATCTGCTGCAAGCTCAACCGTAGCCTCAATATCACCAGGAGCCAACTCTCTCCAAATCCAGCGACCTGATACAAAAGCGGCTGGCTGCCCATCGTGAAATGGCTGGCGGTGATAAATCGCGGAAGCCTTGTCGTTGGCTAATCGCATGGCGAGTATCTTGGCCTGCTCAGCGGTCAGCGATGCACTTTGCCGCGAACTCTCGCAACCAATAAGCATAAATCCCAAAACTGCAATCAGTGATGTTTTCATAAAGCGTGCGTCTAGCCGCCTAACGATCCAAAGCTGAGCCACGGTCACGGGCGGCTGGCTCTCGACTGCAATCTGGACTCTCAAATCTCATATCACAATCCAAAACTCAAGGGGCAGTGGCCGTTGGCTCCGGCGACTTGTTAGGTGCGGCTCTTTCAAAAATGAAATCTGCCTTCGTGAAATAATTAGTCCACTCTTGGGTGAAATCCTTGGTCACGACAATATATCCGGTGACATCAAAAGGCAGTCGGTTATCGTGGACAGTCACGAAGCGTCGCAATGGAGTCATGTCTTGAAACGCGCTCGCGCCGTGGTTGGGCGTCCCCCTCATCGTGGAATCCGCCGCCTCAACAAGCATACTGATGCCCCAATCGTCGGGAACCTTATTGACCGCCAGAATCTTGCCATTTTTGAGGTCGAACCCAAACCCAACGACCTGCACTCCGGGCTTGATCTGACTTGGAAAAGACAGGAGAAAATCCTGGCTGCTCATGCGTGTTGAAGAGACGCCGGCACAGCCAGCAACAACGGCTGAAAGCAAAGCGAGTATGATGAAGCGAATGTGCATAGCACCTAACGAAAAAAGCTGAGCCACCGCCGACTCGTGACGTGAACCGCGACAGCGGAACTGCAAGCGCCAACGGCGGTTGGCTCCGGCGACTTGTTAGGTCTCACGGTAAATTGGTTTTAGTGTTCAAGGCTGCTAGTCGCTGGTCGTCCAGACGACAAACACCGCTCTTGCAAGTGCTCTTTGGATTCCGACCCGGAATCGTGCTCAATAAGTCGTTGGCACCAGCAAGGTCACTACCGCTGGCTGGATAGCTCAAACGATAAACCTTCACCGGAACCAACCATCTGTCACGAGCTTGGCGTGTCTTCTCGTCCAATGGCACGACCGAATCCCATGCTGCAAGTGTCCCTATCTGTATGTTCAAGATATTCTCCATCTCGCTAATCGCGGACTTGGACTCGCCGAGCCGAAGCTCTGCGAGCCACTCGGCTTCCTGTGCGGCATTAGCCGCCATGTCAACCTCTGGTTTGGAGTATGCCATCATGCCGAACGCTCGGCTTGCCAATCGAGCGCCGACGTATGCGCCAATAATCATACCAACGGCTAAAGTGCCGATAAGCAAACCAATGAGTGTGATTTTTTTCATAAAGCGTAGTGAGACCTAACAGATAATGGACGCCTTCCCGCAAAGTCGGGACAGCCTATCTTTTTTCATGATTGCCTGTGTGTTTCGCATTTAAGTTTCTGTCCAGCATACATTTGACACTAAATTTCCGCCGGTCACGCCTCAGCAAAGGCTGCATTTATTTCTGCGCCGCCGGTGGCTCCGGCTTGCGCGTTCACGCCCGTTAATGGCGGGATGACCTTCGGGTTCAACGCTCAAACCAACAGCAAAGGACCTTTTGACTTTCGCGGCCTTCTGGCCGGCCCCGGCTTGGCGGTTGGTTTCGGGGCTTCTGCCTTCGTTACTTCCGGCAAGTAAAGATAGCGCCCGCAGTTTTCACAGAGCTGGATGTCCTGCCCGCGCTTGAGCGTCATCACCACGCCGAGGGGCACCTGCATGTGACAACCGCTGCAAACCTGGCCGCGAACGGCAGCCAGGCCCTTTTTCCCGTGAGCAACCAAGCGGTCGTAGTGACCGAGGATTTGTGGTGGTATTTTGCCACGCAACTGCGCCAGCGAAGCCTCCACGTTTTTATCTTTGCCGCCGGCGAATTCGAGTGATTGAAGTTTGACCAAATTTTGAAGTAGTTCATTCATAAAGCCATGCGTGTATAATCATTGCAAAATTGGCGAAACCCGGCAAGACGAATTCCGCATATTATAACACGGGAAAAAATCCTCCAAAATAGTCACTGGATGACGGACGGCCTCGCCATCGAACTGAAAACTCCGGGCGGCTTCACGCAGAAGCGGATCTTGTGCGGCTCATTGCGACTGGCCCGATTTCACCGGGTGGTTTTGCTGCCAGAACGAAAAAACTTCTTTCCACCACTCCGGGGATTGTTCGGCAACTTCGTTGTGGTGAGCGCCGGGAATGATCTGAAGGGTTTTCGGCCCCTGGTATCCCTCAAATAATCGGCGTCCGGATTCCACAGGAATGATTTCATCCGCGCCAGCGACGACAAATTTGACCGGGCCGTGATAGTTCTTCAAGTCTTCAGCCGGATTGAAGCGGTCGAGCAAAAGTAAATATGCGGGAAGGAACGGCATCCGCCGCTGCGCCACCGAAGCCAGGTCGTGATAAGGGGCAAAAAGCATCAGTCCGGCGACTTCCTTGGGATGTGCTCCCGCCAGGTGACAGGCCACTCCCACGCCGATGGATTCGCTCACCAGATATTTGGGCAAACTGTCGGGCAGCAGCTCGAATGCTTCAGTTCCGGCGGCGAAAAAACTTTGTTTGCCCGGCGAACCATCGCGCGCGCCATAGCCGGGATACTCTAAAACATAAACATCCACATTAACTGCGTCGTGAATTGGCTTTGCAATGTATCCGCGATCCATGGCGCAGCCAGCATTGCCATGGACAACCAATACACTTCCCGCCGACGCCGAACTGGCAGGTAATTTCCAACCGATGATTTGACCTGATGGGTTTCGCCACGGAACGAATCCCAATTCGGCAGCGGCCCCTTCAGCCAGCCCGGGTGGAATTATTCTTGGAAAATAAATCAGCCGGCGTTGAAGGCCCATTACCACCAGCGCAAACAAAATGTAGATAATGGCCAGCGTCAGCAGCACGCGAAGTGATGGTTTCCAGCAATTTGGTTTTGGCATACGCTGCCAACTCTTGGCATGTCGTCCAAAATGGGATTTCGGTTAACCCCGCTTGGAGTTTTTCACCCCATATCGCTTGGAAACCTCGCGCAGCGACATCGCAGGTGCATCCGCTTCCTCTGATTTGGCCGCGCGCAAATCGCGCAGATCATCATAGTCCATCAAAAGTTCCCGGACCGCCTGGAATTCTTCATAAGGCAGCACCGCAAACTCCGGTTGCCCGTCTTTTTCCAGAATTTCAGGATGTAATATGATCATGATTTACCTCAGCGATAAGCGTCACGCCGATTGACGATACGATACACCGTCACGCGATTCCCCGCCAATTCAAAAAGCACCCGGAAGTCGCCAACCCGCAGGCGATATTCCGGCGTGAAATTGGTTAGATGTTTCACCTCACCTTCCAAATTGTTCCGCATTCGTTTGATTCGCTCCACGATACGCCGCGCGTCGTCCCGTTGTAATGAATCGAGATCCTTAATCGCCTTCGGCTTGAACTCGATTTCGTATTCCATGATGGAATCATTCCTTCTTCGCCACTTTCAATTCCAGATGCAAATCGCGCAGTTGCTTCGGCTC
>OCZT010007436.1_pt1 | contig 10743 bp, 7 predicted proteins | sample 1539031 | NCBI WGS metagenome assembly OCZT01 (sample SAMEA3539308, study PRJEB22396) | soil metagenome | biome: tundra; feature: field; material: soil | place: USA | collected 2010-05 | depth 0.15 m
CGAGATATTGGCGTGACTGGAGTTCAGACGTGTGCTCTTCCGATCTACCTGGTAGCCGTCGCGGGCTTCGGCCAGGATATAGCTCGCCAGCGCTTTGCCCATGAGCTGCTTGTCGAGAGGCGCGCCGGCTTGCTTCAGGATGTCGTACAGCAGCACGCCTTCGTAAGTGGTTTGCGTACCCTCGTCGTTAAACGTCGCCGACGTGCGGGGCATTTTGGCGAGGTCGGCCTTAGTCAGCGTGACGGGATTGGCCACATCGCCCGCGACGCTTAAGTTCTGGGCGCGGAGAACGGTCACGAAAGCCAGGGCGAGGGCGTACTTCATAGCACACATTGTAATTTAAAACAGACAGCGGCGTTACCCTTCCATCTCGTGATGGAAGAACGCGAGGCTGGCCGGCGCATCCGCGTCCAGCGTGCCTCGGCCTTCGATCGAAAGACCCTGCTTGTAGTGAATCTGCTTCATGAACGCGAAGAAGCGCCCGTATTCCGGATCCTCATCCGGATGCTTCGGCCAGCGGCGACCTTCCGGATTGGCGAAATGCAGATGCACAATCTGGTCGGCGGCTTCCACCAGGATCTTCGAGTCCTCCTTCTCGGACCGCATATGGTAGTAGTCGATCGTCATCTTCACGTTGGGATGATTGACTTCGTGCACCAGCCGCAACGCTTCCGCTCCGGTGTTGATGATGTTGCTGTCCGGGTGGCGCAATGGCTCGATGGCGATGACAATATCCTTCGAGTGGGCAAGGTCGCCGGCGTATGCCAGAAATTCCTTGATCTGGTTCCATGCGGTTTCTCTGGAGTAGCCTGCCGGCACATTGCGGGAACCGGCGCTGCCCCACACCACAATTTTGGCTCCCAGCTCGCGGCAGCGGTCCAGCATCTTGTTCATGTACGCCTTCAGAGCCTTGGCGTCCACCTCGGTCCCCACCACCTTTAGAGTTCGAATGAAGTTGTTGCAGCTCTTGCAGCGGATGCGCGAGGCTAACACCTGCTTGCGGATATCGGCAAAAGCTTCATCGCTGAGCACGGAAAGCAACGCCACGTTGGGCTCGAAGTAATCGAAACCGAGCGCTTCGGCTTTGGCGAAGCCTTCCATGCCGCCGCACACCCCGATCTCAACCCCGTCGATCTTCGCAAGGGCCGGAACCGCGCTAGCGGCTAAGGCAAGCAGAATATCGCGTCGATTCCAGAGCATATCTGCCTTTCTATTTCTCATGGAAGCCGCGACCATCGGGAGCGGTCAGTCGCGGTTTTCACACAGGCGCTAGCGGCCTATCCCCTCCATCACTGTCGGGGTTCCGTGAGAGGATCGCAGAATCGACACCGAACCCCGACAGTAATGGAGGGGACATGTCCACTAGAGTGCCGGTTTGCTCGATGCCAGGCGGGATTCGGCGGCGCGAAGCCAGGAAATCGTTTCCTCGATGGAATGCGTGCCGAGTTGCGCCGCTGTCTCCGCAGTAAGAGTTTTCGCCGCGCTCTGGTTGATAGCCGGCTGCGAGTTTTGCGTGCTTTTCGTCAGCGCCGGCAATGTTTCCGCCTGTTGCTTCAGGTCCGCTGCCGCCGCTGCCACGGAGGCCCCCGCCGCCTTCGCTTTTTCCAATTTGCCGATCAACTCCCGCGTTGTAGCGAGCATCGCGCGGCGCCGCTCGATCAATTGAGTTACCTTTTCCGGCGTGCCCGCCGAAGTCCCGTCCGCATAGATCGCCGCAGTCAGATGCACGTAATCGGGAACCGCGCCCACCGTCATGTTGGAGATCGGAATGCGCTTCTCAGCGCCCGGCGCGACCGGCTGCGTGGTGAGGCCGTCCTCCCACAGTTGATAGTAGCTGCCGGGATAATGGACCAGTTCGACCAGAAAAGCGGTCAGCGGTGGCTGAGACTCCGCATCTTTAACAAACAAAACAGAAGACTGGAGCGCTGGCTCAACCCGCAACTGGGGCAGGGGCGTTTGGCCGACGGCAAACAGTGCCGAAAAGACGAACAACAGGGGAAGCGTAAACTTGGGGGCTGTCATCTCAGAATCAGTATTCCCCCACCTCCAACTTTTGTCAAACAAAATTGGCATGTTGGCCTGATAATGCGATATATTACTCCATGCGCACCTCAATCGTCTTTTGTCTTGCCGCGGCAGCAAGCCTGACCGCGCAGGTCCGGTTCAAACCGGACGTCATGGCCGTCACCATCGACGGCAAGCCTTTTACGATGTTCCACTACGGCTCCGATGCGGGAAAACCGTATTTGGCGCCGATTTTCTCCCCTTCCGGCAAAAACATCACCCGCCGTTTTCCCATGGAGGATGTTGCCGGGGAAAGCAAGGATCACCTGCATCATCGCGGATTATGGTTTTCCTGCGATGAAGTGAACGGCGTCATGTTCTGGACCAACGAGCTTTCTTACACCCGCAAGGACATGGGCCGCATCACCGTCCGCGAGAGCAAATGGAGAGAAGGCGAGCACGCCGGCACGCTGAACGCAATCAGCGACTGGAAGGCTCCGGATGGCCACGTGATGATGGTGGAGAATCGCGACATGACGTTTTCCGGCGATTCCAAGATCCGGACGCTGGACTTCCGTATCACATTGACAGCACAGGAAGATATCACCTTCGGCGACACTCACGAAGGCTTTTTTGCGATGCGCCTGGCCGACAAGTTCAAGGAAGTGCAGGGCGGCAAAAGTGTTGATGCGGAAGGACTTGTTAATATGCAGCAGATCTGGGGCAAAAAGTCGCCCTGGGTCGACTATACGACCGAGCTGGACGGCGAACGGCTAGGCGTCGCGATCATGGATCATCCGGACAATCCGCGTCATCCAACCCATTGGCATGCCAGGGATTACGGGTTGGTCGCGGCCGATCCGTTCGGCGCGCAGAAGGCTTTCGATACGGACGAAAAGGAGCCTCTCTTCAAAATCGCGAAGGGTAAGAGCGTGACGCTCCGCTTCCGGGTGATCGTTCACCCCGGCGATGCACAGTCGGGACACGTCGCGGAGATGTACAAAGAGTACGAAAAGACGCGCTAAGCACATCCCCTCCATTACTGTCGGGGTTCCGTGTCGGCTCTATCCTGCGCGTTCATTGGCTGAGGTCGTGGCAGGCGGTGCAGGTTACAGCGGCTTTGGTGGTTTTGTGGCAGTCTATGCAGGCTTTCATTTTCATGGCTAGAGGCGGCTCGCCGTGGCACGCCGCGCATGCGGTTTTGTGTTTGGCGTGACTGAAAACGACGAAGTCCGGCAGCACGTAGACCGGTTTTTCAGGGGTGACTTTTGGGGGCAGATCGAGCTCGGGGTGGCAGGACTGGCACTTTTGAGCTGCGGGAAAGCCGGCGCGCTCGGCGGTTTCGGCTGTGGGGTGGCAGGAGACGCACTTCAGCTTGAGAGGCGCGTGGCCCGTGTGGCTGAACTGGATTACGGCAGCGAAAAGGCTACCAGCGAGTCGGAATAGTTGAGGTCGTATTTGTTGCCTCCTCCGGCGGCGATTACTACGAATTGCTTTCCGGATTTGCCCATAAATGTCATGGGGTTGGCGAAGGCGCTGGCTGGCAGGCGCGTTTCCCACAATATCGCCCCGGAAGCCTTATCAAAAGCGCGGAAGCGCCCGTCGTTGGTGGCGCCGATGAAGATGAGGCCTCCGGCGGTGACGACGGATCCGCCGATATTCGCCGTGCCGGTGGGTGGAATGCCTTTGGCGGTCAGGGCATCGATCACTCCGAGCACGGAGCGCCAGCGGAACACGCCATGATCGAGATCGATGGCGGTGAGAGATCCCCAGGGAGGCGCCTGGCAAGGATACAAATTCGGGTCCCAGAAGCGCGAATCGGGCGAGCCGGAGCCTTGCGGGCGGTAGGGGATCTGCGATCCTTCCGGACGCTTCACCATGTGACGGAGCATGCCAACATCCTGGGAATTCACGTATAGAGTGTGGGTCTCAGGATCGTATGACGCGCCGCCCCAGTTGGTGCCGCCGTTGGTGCCGGGGAATAACACGGTCGGCTTGAAGCCGATGGGGGTGAAGGGCTCGGCGAAGACTGCGCCTTCGACCAGTTTTTCGCAATAGGCGTGGGATTCGGGCGTGACGTTGGCCAGCTCGTCCGGGCGCATGCGGCGGCGCGAAAAAGCAGGCGGCGCGACGGGGACTGGCTGGGTGGGCCAGGCCTGCTCGCCGGGAATTTCGCTGGGGGCTACGGGAACTTCTTCGATGTCATAGAGAGGTTTGCCGGTGACGCGGTCGAAGATGAACGTCAACCCGGTCTTGGTGATTTGCGCGACTGAGGGAATATCCTTGCCGTTGTGACGGACGGTGACGAGATTAGGTTGAGCGGGGAGATCGTAATCCCACAGATCGTGATGGACGGTTTGGAAATGCCACAAACGCTTTCCGGTGGCGGCATCGAGGGCGACGAGCGAGTCTCCGAACAAGCCTGCGCCTTTGCGGTCGCCACCGTAAAAATCCGTTGCCGGCGAGGTGAGGGGCAGATAGACGATTCCGCGCTCGACGTCGATGCTGAGCAGAGACCAGGGATTGACGGCGGCGCGATCCTTCCAGGAATCGCCTTCCCAGGTGTCGTTGCCGTATTCGCCTTTTTGCGCGACGGTATGAAATACCCAAATCTGTTTGCCGGTTTGCGCATCGAAAGCGCGAACGTCGCCGAAGGGGCCCTGCGGCTCGCCATCGGCGGTCAGGTTGCCGCAGATCACCAGGTTCTTATAGATCGCGGGCGGCGAAGTCATGCCGTAGCCGCGGCCTGGGAATTTGTCGGCGGAGCCTTTGCGGAGGTCGAGCCAGCCGGCGTTGCCGAAGCTGTCGTCTTGTTTGCCGGTGACGGCGTCGATCGAAAAGAGGCGGCCGTCCAGGGTGCCGAGAAAGACACGCTTCTTTTTCCCGTCGGTCCAATACGAGGCGCCGCGATTGATGAAGAGGTTATAGGCACGTTCGCGATCGAGCTTGGGATCGAAGGCCCACAGTTCCTTGCCGGTTTCCGGGTCGAGGGCGATGAGGCGGCTGAAAGGGGTGGTGATGTACATGACGCCGTCGACTACCAACGGGGTGGCTTCAAAGGCGCTGCGGGAAGTTAGCGTTTTACCGTCGCTGACGTCGCCGGTGTGGTAGGTCCAGGCGACTTTGAGATGCGTCACGTTGGTCCGGTTGATGGATTTGAGGGAGGAATAGCGGGAGCCGCCGGGATCGCCGGAGGTGACGGGCCATTGTTGGGCGGTGCAGGCGAGGGCGAGGAGGAAGAGGAAGATCAGGCGGCGACACGAGTGTCGACGCGGCACGCCTGGGGGCGTGCGCCACAAGCACATGGGCAATTCTCTACTTTTCGGGTTGATCATAGCCGGTTAGGCGGCGGACCCAGATGTTGCGGAAGCGTTCGCTGCCGTTGTGATTTTGCAGGATCAGGAAATCCTCGGCCGGCTGGGGCGTGTATTTTGGCAGTTGAGCGTGCGCCGTGATGCCCATGATCTCCTTCCGATTATGAAGCAAGACGCCGTTGAGGAACACGGTAAGAAAGCCGGGCTTTACGAGTTTGTCGCCCTCGAATTTTGGCGCTTCAAAAACGACGTCGTAGTAATTCCACTCACCGGGTTTATGTACAGGGTTCACTAGGGGCGGCCATTCTCCGTAGATCGCTCCGGCCTGGCCGTCGGCATAGGTGGGGTTTTGGTAGGAGTCCAGGATTTGCAGCTCATAACGGCCCTGAAAAATGATCCCGCTGTTTCCGCGGTTCTGGCTGGCGCCGTGGACTTCGGCAGGAGGGCGCCATTCGAGGTGCAATTGAATGTCCCCGAAGGCTTCCTTCGTTGCGATGTCGCCCTTGCCGGGTATGGCTTCGAAATATCCGTTTTCGACTTTCCAGGCAGCGGGTTCGGCGACGGCGTTGCGGCGGCGGGCGGCGGTCCATTGCGAGAGGTCTTTGCCGTCAAACAGACGTATAGCGTCCGACGGCGGATCGCCGGGTTGGGGAGGGGTCTCGACTACCCGGGGATGGGGGCGCTTGATGTCATGCACGCGGTAGGGAAGGCCGGGGAGCATCGGCGTGTCGTCGTAGCCTAGGGCGTGGGCGTTGGAATCGGCCTTTTTGTTGGCCTGTTTCGCGGGTTCCTGCGCGTTGGTGAAGGCCGCGAGTGCTGCGAGGGCGAAAATCTTCTTCATTCAGGGCTCCATTCTTTGGCCGACATAGCCCCAGGCTGACGCCAGGGGCTGATCCCGTCCGTCGGTCCGTTTGGCAGGCGGTTTCGTTGACGAGGATTTTCCCGTCTGTCCGCATTGGGCACTGCCTTAATGACCGGGACACTAGAAGTTCAGTTTCATGGCGAACTGCAGGATGCGAGGATCGCCGGACGCTGTGATTCTTCCGAACGTCGCGGAGGTGAAGGTCGCGGTCGGATTGCTGAAGTTCGTGTGGTTGATTGCGTTGAAGGCCTCAAATCTTGTCTCCAGATGGAGGCGCTCGGTGAGGCGGAATAAGCGGACCAGCGCGACGTTGACGGTGATGACTCCGGGTCCGCGCAACAGGTCGCGTCCCAGGGTTCCGAACGTGCCGGTGGGATTTTTCGCGAACGCCGCCGGGTTCAGCAATTGCAGCTGCGGTCCCCAGTCTGCGTTGTAAGGATTCGCGCCGGCCACCGGATTCACGCGGTCCAGATTTTCGCCGCTGAGCGAGTTGTCGGCTCCGGCGAGGATATTCAGAGGTCCGCCGGTTTGCACGCGCAGCGAGGGAGAGATCTGCCAGTTGCCCAGAAGACGGCCGGTCCAGTTCGGTTCCTTGAAGGGGCTCTCGGCTACGATGGTGACGTTGGTGAGCTGGCGGTAGTCGAAGTTGCAACTGCCGTGGTCGGCATTGCGGTTGGTGGGGTTCTGGTAATAGGCGCCGCTGATGTCGCCGGCGAAATCCCCATCGCTGACGCAATGGCTATAGGTGTAGTTGCCGAGCAGCGTGAAGTGATGGCTGAAGCGGTGTTGCACGGACGCGAGCAGGCCGTTGTAGCTGGAGTTGCCGCCGTCGTCGGTCTGATAGACGGTTCCGTAGTATGCGCCCGCGGTGGGATTCAGTTCATAGAGAACGCGGCGCTGGGTGGTGTTGGCGGTGGACGCTCCGGGGCCATAGATGGAATAGTTGAGATCCTGCGCCAGCCAGAGGTGCGTGGTCTTGTTGCCAATGTAGGACACCGTAGCCAGCCAGTTACCGGAGAACTGGCGCTGATAGCTGATGTTCCACTGCGTCATGTACATGGTCTTCAAATGCTGCGGCAGGACCACGTAGGCGGCGTTGGTCGGGAAGGGGACGTTGGAGGGGGCAGGCGACGGAATCGGGAAAGGGCTTCCGCCCGGGTAGCCGCGCCAGGGATCGTTGAACGGGCCGGGGTTGGCGACGGTGGTGTCGTCCACAAACGGCGGATTGGTCATGACGCGCTCCGAGTAGTAAACCTGGCCTGTGTCGTAGAGCAGCGCTCCGCCCACGCGAATGGTCTGTTTCCCGTCGCCGCGAGGATTCCAAACCATGCCGAAGCGGGGAGCGAAGTTGGTCCATTTATCGTTGGTAAAAGCCTTGGTCACACCGGGGTCGCCGTAGTACAGCGAACCGAGCGGTGCGGTGGAAAATACTTTGCTCTGCTGGCCGCCGAGGAAACCGGCCATGCTGAAAGTGCTGCCACGGCCGTAGATATCTTGCGGAAACAACATCGGCTCCCAGCGAAGACCGGCATTCAGTGTGAGGTGGGAGCTCAAACGGTAGGTGTCCTGGATGTAGAGCCCGGGGATGGTTTCGCGTAAGGCCTGCAATTGCGGACGGCTGAAGATGAAGCCGGACGCTCCGAGGATTCCAAGCTGGAAATCCGCCATGGAGTCGCCTGTGCTGGCTACGCCGGTGCCGCTGAACGTATAGCCACCGTCGGCGTTGTGATAGGACTTCAGGTTATTTTGCGTCCGCACCATGTCGATGCCGAAGGCGATCTGATTTTTTCCGCGGACGAGATCGACGTCGTCGGCGAATTGGTACGTGTTCACGTTGAAGAAGCCGGGGCCGCAGGTTCCGCAGCCGACCGTGAAGTAACCAGTGTCGGTGACGGCCAGGAAGTTCGACGGGTTGTAGGGATTAATGTTGATGCCCAGCGTCGTCGGACCGATGTCCGATGCGTTCGGGCCGCGATTATCGCGACGGCGGCTGAAGCCGGCATGGAAGGAGTTTACCGTGGTCGGGTTAAAGGTATAGATGTCTCCGAGAGTGATGGTCTGCGCACGCTCGGCGTTGCCGGGGCTGGAGGTGACCAGGATATTGGTGGAGCTCCAGTTCGGAGGAAGAACATAGTCGGCATCGAAATAGCGGGCAAAAAACGCCTGCTTGGTGCTGATGGCGTAGTCGATGCGGCCGATGTATTGATATTCGTTGCTGTTGGCCTTGACGCCGTAGATGACCTTGCCGCAGCCGTTCTGAACGAGGTTCGTCGGCAGGTAGCCGACCAGTTTTAGCGATGCGGGGTTGAAGCGGCTGACGGGAATCTGATCGTTCGGGAAAGCGATACCGCCGTTGGCGGGATCGGTCAACTGCTTGAACTTGCCGCTCGAAATACAGCTTGCGCCGTCAAAGGTGCTGAAGTCTCCGTTGAGCGTCGAGGTTGTCGGCACGTAGCTGATGGTCTGCGGAGGATTTTGGCGGTTCAGGGTTCCCTGAAATCCTCCGAAAAAGAAGAGCCTGTCCTTGATAATTTTGCCGCCTGCGGTTCCACCGAACTGGTTTCGCTTTAAGCTGTCGTGCGTGGCGGCGAAGTAGTTGCGGGCGTTCAGATCGCCGTTGCGGAGGAACTCGAACAGATCGCCATGAATGTCGTTGGTGCCGGATTTGGTGACGACGTTGACGACGCCGCCGGGATGCATGCCGTTGCGCGCGGGCAGCGTGCTGGTTTCCACGCTGAATTCCTGCAAAGCGTCGGGGAAGGGGAAAGGCAGGTTGACGTTGGTGAAGGTGTCGGTGTGCTCGGCGCCATCCAGCATGTAATTAGTGCCGCTGGACTGTCCGCCGGCAATGGAAATGGTAGTCGAGCTGTAGTAATTCTTGCTGCCGGTCTGGTCGCCGCCGGGCGCGGTGACGGCGCCGCCGACCAGCAGGATCAGATCCGTCGCCTGGCGCCCGTTGAGAGGAAGATCGAGGACGCGCGATCCGTCCATTACGCTGGAGATGGTGTTGTCCCTGGTCTCGACCATGCCGACGTTGCCGGTAACTTCCACGCGCTCCGACACCGCGCCAAGCTGGAGGGCCACATTGATCTGGATGTTCTGGCCGACTTGCAGAGTGATCTTCTGCTGGACATAGGTCTTGAAGCCGGCCGCGACCGCCTCGAGTGTGTACATACCGGCGGGGAGATTCGCCAAAATGTAATGACCTTGCGCGTCCGATGTGGCTTTGTGCGAAATATGCCGGGCGGCTTCGGTCATGGTCACATCGGCATTCGGCACCAGCGCGCCGGTTGAATCCAGCACCTGACCATCAACCTGCGCGACGGCTACTTCCTGCGCAGGAGCCGGTAGCGCGACCAGGGCCAAACATGCCAGAAGACCCAAACCACGCGCAACGAAACCCCATCGATCAACCTGGATCATACCCTTACTCCTTACACCTCAAAGCTGTCGGAAGTGTATCATGAGAATTTAAGCGGCACAAGAAATTAGTGGCTCTATTGTCTGACCAACTTGAAAACCGGCTGCGGGCGAGGGGCGCGGCCTGGTTATATCCGGCGGGAGTAAAATCAAGTATTTCAATGGGATGCTGAAGTGCGGGAACGTTGCTGCATTGACAGATGCTCAAGTCGACTATGCTCGATAGGCTGAAGATCCGCTGGCTCGACCTTTATGACAGTTTGCCCGGAAATGATCGCGGACCTTTCGCGGCGGGCGTTCGAATACCGCGCGCAAGTGCTGCGCATGGTGTTTGAGCGAAAGTCGGGGCACATCGGCGGCACGTTCTCCATTGCCGAGGTACTGACCGCCTTATATTTCCATCAGCTTCGGTTGGATTCGTCGCGACCGGGGGTGGGAGGATCGGGACCGGCTGGTTTTCTCCAAGGGTCATGCATGCGCGATGCTGTACACGGTACTGGCGCATCGCGGATTTTCTCCGGTGAGCGAATTGCCGACATTTCGCGGGTTGAACAGCCGGCTGCAAGGGCATCCGGAGCCGGCCAAGACTCCGGGCGTGGAAGTGGCCGCGGGACCTCTGGGGCACGGAATCGCGATCGGAACGGGTATGGCGCTGGGAGCGAGGCTTGCGGGATCGCGGCGCAAGGTCTACGTGATTGTGGGCGACGGGGAATTGAATTCCGGGGTGATTTGGGAAGGGCTGATGGTGGCCGCCAAGTTTGGGCTGGACAACCTGAAGGTGATCGTCGACTACAACGGAGTCCAGCAGACGGGGAGTACGGCGCAGGTGCTGCCGACCGAGCCGATCATGGAGAAACTGAGGTCGTTCAACTGGCACGTTATCGAAATTCACGGTCGTGGTATGACGAAATTTGCCGTCACATTGGCGCTGTTGCTGCCGCTTGCGGTGGCTCAGGAATATAAACCGGGTCCGGATTCCATGCGGCAGGCGGGCGTGCCGCAGGGGAAGGTCACGAAGTATTCGTGGACCAGCAGGATTTATCCCGGCACGACGCGAGATTACTGGGTGTATGTTCCCGCGCAGTATCAATCAAGCCGGGCCGCCGCGCTGGCGGTGTTTCAGGACGGCGCGAGCTTCGTGGC
>OCZT010007437.1_pt1 | contig 10743 bp, 9 predicted proteins | sample 1539031 | NCBI WGS metagenome assembly OCZT01 (sample SAMEA3539308, study PRJEB22396) | soil metagenome | biome: tundra; feature: field; material: soil | place: USA | collected 2010-05 | depth 0.15 m
ATATGATATTTCCTTTTTCCGTTATAATATTAAAGATATGATACAATGGCACCCGGGAGAATTCGCTTACTGGACAGCTGACAATATAGCAAGCGTAAACTCGACGGGGGCAGAATCTTCGGTATCGCTTAATTACATACAAAATAACATCAATGCCAGTTTAAGGATAGGTTACTCATATACCAGGGCAATATCAAACGGATCAGATATTGAAAATGATATGTCGGCTGGAAAACAACTTTTGTATATTCCTGAAAATAAGGCTAATGCTATGTTGCGATTCGCTTATAAAAATGTTTATTCAGCATGGATAGCCAACTTTGCCGGAAAAAGATATGTAACGGTGGATAATTCAAGTTACCTTCCGGGTTACTTTGTTAATAATTTAAATGCAGGAATAAAATTCGTAAGAAAAAGTACCTCGGTTGATGTTAATTTCAGCATTGATAATATCTTTAATATTTATTATCAATCAATTGCTTATTACCCGTTGCCGGGAAGATCATACTCTTTAAAGGTTCTAGTTCAAATAGTTAAATAATAACAATATGAAGAATATAGTAAAATTAGCCATTCTCCTTCTCGCAGTTTCCGGATGTACGAAACCGGCAGGAAATCCCAACTTAACTTATTCATTCGGAGGTGGTGTTTTCATAGTTGATGAAGGAAACTTCCGAAGCGGAAACGGATCTCTTTCCTTTTATTCTTACGATTCCTCCAAAATCTTCAATGATGTTTTTTCCAGCGCTAATAACAGGCCATTGGGGGATGTTCCGAATTCGATGGCTATAAAAGGTGATCAGGCATATATTATGGTAAATAATTCGGGTAAAATTGAAGTAATTAATCAAACAACCCTTAAATCTATAGCAACAATCACCGGACTCATTTCCCCGCGGAATATTTCATTTGTTAATGATTTTAAAGCATACGTTTCAAGTCTGTATTCAGACTCTGTTGCTATAATTAACCTGACCACCAATTCTATTTCCGGCTATATTAATATAAGAAGAACATCCGAGGCAATTGCGGTTACGGGATCTAATGCATATATTTCAAACTGGACAGGCGGGCATGAAATTATGGTTATCAGTACGCTTTCAGATAAGGTAACAGATTCAATAGTTGTGGGAAAAGAGCCTGAGAGTATGGCATTCGACAGAACTGGTATTCTTTGGGTTCTTTGCAATGGAGGATGGGACAGACAAACCTTTGCTGAACTTGATCAGATAAGCACTGCAACGAATACTGTTGTAAAAACATTGGTGTTTCCGACGAAGGAAGCTTCTCCTACATGTCTGAAGGTTGACGGTACAGGTCAGACCCTCTACTATCTTGATAACGGTGTAAGACAAGTTGATTTTGCTGCTACAGAGATACCATCAACTACCTTTATAATTCAGCAACCTGGCGAAAATTTCTACAAAATTGGAATTAACCCCATAAACAGTGACGTATTCATAACTGATGCAGTGGATTTTGTACAGCAGGGATACCTTTTATTATATGATAGAACAGGTAAGTTTGTTATAAAACAGAGAGCAGGAATAATTCCGGGCTCAATGTGCTTCAAACTTTTAATCAATTCCTGATGTGACTATTCCATTGATCATTCGTAATGTTTCAAATCCCCATGAATTTTTTAAAATTTATAGTAATATTTTCATTATTTCCAATTTCAGGTTGCGGGAAGAGTGATATAAATGGGGCTTTCAAACAGCGTAATGCAGACAATGAAGTTATCAGGGCGGAAAGATTTACCATTGAAAAAAAGAAAGGGTGGACTGAGGTTAAGATTATTAACCCGTGGCAGGGAGCCAGGGATGTTAACCAGAAATACTTCCTGGTAAAAAGAGGTTCTGACAGACCTGAAGGATTGGATCCGGCACTTGTTATCTATGTCCCTGTAATAAAAATAGTCTGCATGTCAACAACTCATGTTGCAATGATTTCGGCTCTCCATGAAGAAAAGTCAATTGTTGGTGTATCTGGCGCCAATTTTATCTATTCGCATGACTTAAAAAAGTTTATTGAGCAAGAGTCAGTAGCAGATGTTGGCTATGAAGGGAATCTTAACAAAGAATTGATACTTAAAATTTCCCCTGATCTGATAATGATTTACGGAATAGGAAGTGAATCAGCCGGCTATGTAGGAAAGATAAAGGAGCTGGGCATCAAGGTAATAATCAATGCAGATTACCTCGAAACAGATCCGCTTGGCAGGGCAGAATGGATAAAATTGTTTGGAGCTCTTTATTGTAAGGAGAATCTGGCGGACAGCATTTATAATTCTGAAGTTAATGAGTATACAAAACTGAAACTATTTGTCGGGCAGCATGCAAAAAACCGTCCAAAAGTTATGCTTGGGCTTCCTTTTAAGGATACATGGTATGTTTCTCCCGGCAATTCATTTATTTGTAAATTAATTAATGACGCAGGCGGCGATTATTTATGGAAGGACAGTGAGTCTTCAGTATCATTGCCTTATGGAATAGAAAATGTGTATTTAAAGGGAATGAATGCTGACTACTGGCTGAATACAGGAACTGTGAGCACAAGGAATGAGATTTTAAATATAGATCACCGCCTGGAGGATCTCCCCAGTTTTAAAAATGATAATCTTTTCAACAATAACAAACGTGTCACTATCGCCGGTGGAAATGATTTTTGGGAAAGTGGAAGCCTTTATCCTCATCTTATTCTAAAAGATATTGCTACTATACTGCATCCTGAAATATTCACAGATAATGAATTGACCTATTACAAAAAAATCTATTAAAATTTCAACTTGACAAAAGTTATACAAAAAGAATTGACTGACCAGATCAAATCAGGACGATATACCAGGCTCATTTTTTTGGGTCTGGCACTTATAGTTGTTCTTTTTCTGATTCTCGACATATTTCTGGGTTCGGTCAATATAAAACCGTCAGATGTTTTAAGAGCTATTTTCAATCACACAAATAGCAATCTGGAAACTATTATTATAAAATTCAGATTACCGAAAGCGATTACGGCTCTTACAGTCGGAGTGGCGCTGTCATTAAGCGGATTGCAAATGCAGACTGTTTTCAGGAATCCGATGGCCGGACCATACGTGCTCGGGATTAGTTCCGGCGCAAGTCTTGGTGTTGCCTTCGTTATTATGGGTTTTTCGGCGAGTATTTCACCTGATAACATCAGCGCGTTAGGCAACTGGATCCTGGTTGCAGCTTCGTGGATAGGGGCGGGAGCGGTGATGTTGCTGATAATGATAATCTCCTCAAGAGTAAAAGATGTAATTACGGTTCTCATCCTTGGGATAATGCTCTCAAGCGGTATTTCTGCAATTGTAATGATCATGCAGTATTTCAGCAGTGAAAGCATGTTAAAATCTTATATATTATGGACCATGGGGAGCTTAGGAAATCTTACTTCAGGTCAGCTGAATGTTCTGCTTATTTCAGTCGCGACGGGTGTTATTCTGAGTATGTTCTCATCCAAAATGCTAAATGCTCTCCTGCTGGGCGAAAATTATGCGGGAAGTATAGGGCTCAATGTTAAGTTTGCAAGAACGGTAATATTTGTTTGCACAAGTATTCTGGCAGGAAGTGTCACAGCTTTTTGCGGACCGATAGGATTCATTGGAATTGCAGTACCTCATATAGTAAGACTTCTTTTCCGGACATCTGATCACAGGATATTAATTCCTGGTACAATATTAACAGGAGGAGCCGTTATGCTGATAAGTGACATCATATCCCAGCTGCCGGGTTCAGAAAGTGTTCTGCCGGTAAATGCAGTTACCTCTCTGATTGGTATTCCGATTGTAATATGGATAATCCTTGGCAATAGAAAATATTCAGGTACTTTCTGATTATGGAGAATATCAAAGAAATATTGAATCTCGATTCTTTGAAAATCGGCTATCAATCAGGAAGAAGTAAAAAAGTCCTGTTTCCTCCCATTACGTTAAGTGCCGGACGGGGTGAACTTATTGCTGTTATTGGCAGAAACGGTATCGGCAAAAGCACTCTTTTGAGGACACTGACTGGCCTTCAGCAGCCACTTGGTGGTGAAATCTTTTATTACGGAAAGACAATAAGTGGTTATTCGAGGATGGAGCTTGCTCAGAAAGTAGGGTTTATTTCTACCGAAATCGTTAAAGTCAGCAATATGAGAGTTTATGACCTTGTCGCTCTGGGCAGGTTTCCTCATACCAACTGGATAGGAAGAATTGAATCAGAAGACCGGTATAAAATTGACGATGCGCTGGCAAAAACATCGATGCAGCCATTTAGTATGAAGTTTGTTTCCCGGCTTTCTGACGGAGAAAGGCAAAAGGTTATGATAGCAAGACTTTTAGCACAGGATGCTTCAATTATGATAATGGATGAACCGACCGCCTTCATTGATATAGCAGGTAAATATGAGATTCTTCAGCTTATGCACACTCTGACCCATAAAAGTGATAAAACTATCATTTTTTCAACTCATGATCTTCAAATGGCTATTAATCAGTCTGATAAAATATGGCTGATACTCGAAAACGAATTAATTGAAGGAGCTCCTGAAGACCTTATGATAGCAGGTGCATTTGATCGTCTTTTCGATTCATCTGTTGTCAATTTCAATTCTGATGATGGTACCTTTTCATTCCGCAGCAATACAAAAGGAAGTATTTATATAGAAGGAGAGGGGGATATGCGGCGCTGGACTGAAAAGGCGATAAGCAGAGCAGGGTTCCGTGTTTCAATGGAAAAAACCATGCCATATATCATTATCCCATCGGATAAGAATAATATCTGGAAGTATTCAGGTGAATCATATACTCACGAGTGCACTTCGCTATATGAGCTAATTAAATGCCTCAGCGATCTTATGCCCTGTACTATTTAAAGAACTTCCGGTAATTATCAATAAATGGACCGATTTCTTCTACGCCAAGCTTTTTAGCAATAATTTTCTTATTTTTATCGAGAATATATACCGTTGGAGTGGACTGTATATTATAATAATAGTCAAAATGCGAACTTCTTTTCGGATCCCATCCATTTATCCAGGTGAGTTTGTTATCTTCAATATATTTCGTCCATTTTGCCTTGTCTGATGTCGTGCATACTGCAAATACTTCCAAACTGTAGTCTTTTGGTTTATCGTAGTAAACCTTAAGTTTCGGGGTTGCTTCCTGACAATGACCGCAATTGGGTTCCCAGAAGTAGAGTATGGTAAAATCTTTTTCAACATCGTATAACGAGACGAATATGCCATTATATGAATCCATTACCAGATTCTCGGCCTTTTTTCCAATAAGATTTGGCCTCATCAGATCAATCTGTTTCCTGAGATCATCCTTGAATTCTTTAGAAACCCAGTCGGCCTTGCCTGAAAGATAAATATCATCTGCAATTTTAACCATTACTGCATCTTGTCCCATTATTTCACTTTCCCTGAAATGATTAAACAGATAAACAGAAATGAATTGAAAAATTTTATGATTGCCGCTGCATTTTTTAATCAATTTATCAATTTCCTTGTTTATGGTATCGGGCGCCTGTATTAACACACTTGAAAAAAAAGCATCAAGTCTCGCATATAAAAGAGGTGTCCTGAGTAATCTCTCATCATTCAGGTCAATATTGTCGAAAAAATGATCCTTGTTATAATTGTAATTTCTAACCCATCTCACAGAATCGGGATTTGCAAATCCGATCGGAACAGGAAAGTCAGGAATATCTATCGGTAGCATCCCTTTGACAAGGGTAGCAAGGAAATTTCCCTCATTCGCTTTGATAACACTCTTAAGATACGATTTCATGTCTTCCTCCTGAAGTTTTTGGCGTGGTCCTAAAATCTTCAGCGAATCAGCATTTTGTCTGTTGTTTTGGATTCTTTTGGAAATTGATGCCGCCCGTTGCTGCATTTTTACCCATTTTCTCTGGTACTCCACAAAAGCCGAATTCTCCTGAGACCCGCTGAATTTCAGAGAATTGAAATAATCGACGAATGAACAGCTGGCTGAGAAATGCTGATTTTCGGTCATTAAAACTTCAAAATATTTTCTGCCCGGCAGAACAATCATGTATATTCCCTGGGGAAGGATTTCCTGGCCCTTAAATACTCCATAACCTGTTCTATCAAGTCTGACAGTATCTCTGATATATTGTTTATCGCCAAGATGATATGCCAGATAAACCGTAGAATCTGGCAGATCAGATATTTTTAAATCAATTTCATAACCATTTTTTAACTGACCAAATGAAAAAGCATGAACTGATACAAAAAAAATAAAAAACAGAAACTTCCTCATTTATAATTAAGATTATTAAAGATATCTGCAAAAATAGCCATTGCAATTTCTTTGCCAAAGTTTGTCCGACAAATATTAAAAAAATATGTAGTACATTTGATTTGATAACCGTGAACTGATATGAAGATTTCGTTGCTGATTCCTGTATTCGATTATGATATTATTGCCCTTGTTCACATAATGAAAAATGCTATGGGCAAAGTTCCTGAGTTTTATGAGATTATTATTGGCAATGATGGGTCCTCTCCTGAATATCGGGAAAAATACAATTCGCTTGTGGCTGACAATGTAAAAGTGATCTCGTCGGAGAAAAATATTGGAAGATCCGCAATAAGAAACAAGCTTGCCATGGAAGCTAATGGCGATTTCCTGCTGTTTATTGATGCTGATGTAATGCTGCCCGGAACAGCTGAAGCATATATTCTTAAATGGCTTCCATTTTTGAAAAGCTCAAGAGTTGTTTGCGGCGGTACGCTTTATCATGATAGCCCTCCGGGTGATCCTGATAAACTTTTAAGATGGAAGTATGGAAAATGGAGAGAACAAAAAAGTGCTGCTGACAGGAACAAACACCCCCATTCAGGATTTTCAACATTTAATGTTATGATTGAAAAATCTGTTTTCTCTATAATAAGGTTTAATGAAGAGCTAAAACAGTACGGACACGAAGATACACTTCTGGGCTACCAGCTGAAAAAAGCCGGAATTGAAGTACTTCATATTGATAATGGATTAATGCATGAGGGACTGGAGTCGAACAGGGATTTTCTTAATAAAACAAAACTGGGAATTGAGAATTTAAGCAAGCTTTATGATAAGGTAACTGATAAGCGATCATTTTCAGAGACCGTTACTATCCTTAGTATTTATAATAAACTAAAATTTTTCGGATTAACACGATTACTGGCTGCAATCTATATAAAATACCGCGACCGCATGGAGAGAAGGCTTGATTCAGGTAAAATCTCGCTAATCCTTTTCGCCTTCTATAAAATGAGCATGTTTTGTACATACCGTGCAATTCATACACGAAAAAAAATACTTCCGGTCTTCTGATTATTCACTGAATATATTCTTTTTTTGCTGCGAATGTTATTGCAAGAATATGCTTTGTTTTGGATTCGCAAAAATTCTATTGTTGAAATTTAAATACTATATGGCTGAATATAAATTGATTATACTACTATCTTCATTAAATCGATATTGCCATCAAATCTTCTGGTAGCTTTAAGCACAAAACTGAATTTATTTATCATTGTGCAGAGAAAAAAATCGGTAGGTGGTGAAAAATCAATGTTGGAAGGGTTAAAAAATCTCTTTCCTGAACTATTCTGCAAATCTGCAATCCGGGTTTCAGAAGGATAAGTCTCGTTTTTCAATCCTTTGGCTATTATTTCGGCACACAGAAGGTCTTCTGCTGCTGAATGAACAGCTCTGTATCCCATTGCAACAAGTGAAACATGATCAGGATTCAGAGATTTAATATACCTGACAACAGCTCCTGCATTTATTAAGCTTCCGGTAATTACTATATCGGCATTTACAGCACTGATAAGTCCCTGGGTACCTGCAGTTGTTGTATGAATAACAGTTTTTCCTGAAAGATCTTCCCGGATAATTTCCGTAGGGCTGTTCCCGAAGTCAAAACCCTCGATTTTTTTTTCATCGCGTTCACCAATCAGAACTGAGTTTTTATATTTCTTTTTTAACAGAAATGCTTCTGAAACTTCAGCTGTTGCAATAATTTTTACGGCCCCTGCTTCAACAGCAAAACATGCAACCGTAAATGCTCTGAATACATCTATAATAACTGCAATTCCTCTTGCATTCCGTGCTCCTTCAACAAACTCAGCTATTTCGACTTTCATTTTACATTCTGATTTGAAAGTGAAAATAGTAATAATTTTTGCTTTATCGTATTTCAACCCTTCAGGTATTTCGTATATTTGATCCGGAGAGCAATTTTTATGAATAACTCACTGATATTAATGCAACTATAACAATATGACAAACCCTGTTTCATGGATACTTGACCAGATAAGGCGCCTGAATGATGTAATATGGAATACTTCACTTTCAGAAATTTCTAAGAGAAAATCATTCATTCTTAAGCAAATGAGGATTTTCGTCCTGGCTGCAAGGGGTTTTACAAATGATAAAGTCCAGCTTCGGGCATCTTCATTAACTTTCTATTCGTTACTTTCCATTATACCTTTCGCAGCTATAGTATTTGCAATAGCAAAGGGTTTTAACGTTGATAATAATATTAAAATAATAATACAGGAAAAATTCCAGTCCCAGGCGGCTAATTTGAATTGGTTGGTAAATGAAGCACAAACTGCTATAGAAAAAACAAGTGGAGGCTATATGGCAGGGGTTGGAATTATAATCCTATTCTGGTCTGTGATGTCGCTTCTTACTAATATAGAAAGCTCATTTAATCATATCTGGCAGATCAGAACTTCAAGACCATGGCACAGAAAGTTTACTGATTATCTGACCATAATGCTTATTGCTCCTGTTTTTATCATTCTTTCAATAAGCATCACTCTGTTTATAAGTATAAACCTACCTGATTATATGACTAATGCTCCGATCCTTGACTTTTTCAAGCCGGTTATTAGTTTCCTTATCCAGTTTGCGCCATACTTGCTCAGTTGGCTGGCCCTGACTGTACTTTTCATTATAATGCCAAACGCGAAAGTCAAATTTATACCTGCATTGATTTCAGGTATTATAGCAGGTACATTACTCCAGGTTATTCAATGGTTATATATTGATCTTCAATTCGGGATATCAAAACTTGGCGCTATTTATGGTAGTTTCGCCGCTGTACCTTTATTTATTATATGGCTGCAGAGCAGTTGGATTGTAGTACTGCTGGGAGCGGAAATTTCATTTGCAAATCAGAATGTTTCGCGTTATGAGCTGGAGTCTGAAGCTTTAAACATAAGTGCCTATCAAAAACGTGCTCTTATGCTTATGATACTGCATATGATTATCCGCAATTTTTCCCTTGGTGAAAAACCTATCAGTGCTTCATATATAGCCGCTAATCTCAAAATACCTGTCAGACTTGCACGTGATATACTTCAGGATCTCACCAATGTTAACATTGTTTCGGTAATTCACGAAAATGACGAAAAAGAGCGATTATATCAGCCGGCTATGGACATTCATAAACTTACAGTAAGTTTTGTTTTTTCGAGATTAGATAAAAAAGGGGTGGAACAGATAATGGTTATAAGGAACAAGGACTATGAGAAAATAATCTCCATGCTTGAAAAATTTGACAAGCTGATAGCAAAATCGGACGCTAACATTTTAATAAAGGACCTCTGATTAATTTTAATTACAGGGAGAACTATGATATAGAGACGCCCGAATTGGGTGTTTCTATTTTTTAATACTGTCAGGATAGTTTTCCACAAAGTTTATAAAATCAGTGAATGAGTGCCATTCGTTGAACAGATAATGTGGCAGTTGCAAAACTATATTTTTTGTATCCTTTTCTTTTTCCCAATAGCCCTCGAGATTTTTGGAAGGAAAAACCCTGTCTATTTCACTTGTAACAGCATAATCCCATCTGAAGCCAGATTCTTTCTGTTCCATTATGCGGTTGTATAACCAGCGTAGCTCATCGTGCAATGATTTTAATGTCCTGCGGGGAACCCGGTCAATGTTCGACTGATAAGATTTTTTGTCGCCAAACATTCTGAAATAAAATTTGTCAATGTTTTCCTCCGTAATGTTATTAAGTGTTCCCTCAAATACATTAAGCGGTATTCCATACAAATCATCTGCCGGCACCGGAGTTCCGTTAACTGCAATTGTAACATCGGGTTTAATACCGGTTTTTGGCGATAAATATTCAGCCGCCCAAACACCCAGTGACCAGCCTATCAGAGTTATCTTATCATAAGTTTTCATTTCAGGAAGCACCAGGGCCTCATCAGCCGAGTAATTATAAAATAAGATAAAATCAAACTCATCATTGCACAAGGGAGTGAAGACATTTTCGTCTGTTCCCCAGCCTCCATACAATACAACAAGATGATTATTCTTTTCCCTTCTTCTGATATAGGTCTTCATTGCACTCTATTCAGTTTTTTATAACAATATTCAGCTTTTCCCCTTTTGCTGAAAGAATGCAAAGATAGTCTATTTTTCATCATAAAAAGGTATAATCAGTGGTAAGCTAGATGAGTTTACGAGCCCGGCGAAGCCAATGCGCTCGCGGGGATTCAAATATGAATTAAAAATTGAGAATGAAGGACATTAGAAATCAGATTTCAGAGATTTCGATAATAAGTCTGAAAGCTGGCGGAAGTATAAAGTATTTGTGATTTTCTTTTTAAAATCTTGAACACAGGCAAAAAAAAATAAGAGGAGAAAGGGGCGGTTGTGAGAATCAGGAGCGGGCTTTATTAATGAGATAATTCCCGTGTCTACTG
>OCZT010007438.1_pt1 | contig 10740 bp, 8 predicted proteins | sample 1539031 | NCBI WGS metagenome assembly OCZT01 (sample SAMEA3539308, study PRJEB22396) | soil metagenome | biome: tundra; feature: field; material: soil | place: USA | collected 2010-05 | depth 0.15 m
GCTGGCTCGGAGCAGGCGCCCGGGCCGCAACGCGCGAGCTCGCCGCAGCCCATCGAGCCGGAGCCGGAGCCGGACGCCGAGGCAGTGGCCGGACGCACCGTGCTGGCCAGTAGGGCGGAACGCCTGGCGGGTAAGGACTTCGCCGAACTGACGCCGGCCGAGCTGCTGATGCTGGCCGGCCTCATGCGCAAGCTCACCCTGGTCGTGCCGCTCCGCCGGTCCCGGCGTCACCAGCCCACCCCGCACGGCAAGCGCACCGATCTGCGGGCCACCCTGCGCCAGGCGCGGCGCACCGGAGGCCACCCGCTGCGGCTCGCCAGGCGAGCGCCGTCCCTCCAGGCCCGGCGGCTCGTCGTGCTGTGCGACATTTCCGGGTCCATGGAGCCGTACGCGCGGGCCATGCTGCAGTTCCTGTACTGCGCCGCGGGCGGTGCCCAGGCGGAGGTATTCACCTTTGCCACCCGGCTGACCCGGCTCACCACCACGCTTTCGCATACCCGCCCGGAACTCGCCCTGCGGCGGGCAGGCCAGACCGCGCCCGACTGGCTAGGCGGCACCCGCATCGGTGCTTCGATCAAGGAATTCAACGACACCCGCGGGCGCGCGGGGCTGGCCCGCGGCGCGGTTGTCGTCATCATCTCCGACGGGTGGGACACCGGCGATCCGGCGGTGCTCCGCACGGAGATGGAGCGGCTTTCCCGGGTGGCCCATCGCATCGTCTGGGTCAACCCGCGAACCAAGAGCACGCAGTATCAGCCGCTGGCGGGGGGCATGGCCGCGGCCTGGCCGTACTGCGACGCCGTGGTCAGCGCGCACACCGTGCACGCCCTCGACGAACTCACTGCGGCCCTGGCCCACTCGGCCCGGCGCCGGCCCACGCCAGGGGATGCCTCCCGCCGCTGACCGGCGGCTCGCCCTCGTACGGCCCGAAGTCCAGCGGCTGGAAATCCAGGGCCTCCCCGTCCTGCGGCCGAAACCAGTCCGGCGGGCGGTCGTCCAGTGGCTGGAACCAGTCCTGGGGGCGGGCATTCAGTGGCTGGAACCAGTCCTGGGGGCGGTCGTTCAGCGGGCGGTCGTCCAGGGGGCGGTCGTCCAGCGGGCGCCCGGTGTATCCGCGGATCAGCGTCCGCGGCGAGGCCGCGCGGGCGTGCCGGCCTGGGCCGCGGCCCAGCCACCGGGCCGGCAGGCCGAGGACGAGGACGGGCACACCGATCCCGAACAGAGTGCGCAGCAGGCCCAGTTCGTGCAGCGTGAAGGGGAAAAGAACGTGCGTGAAGCGCGCCGCGTAGAGCAGCGCCGCGGCGACCGCGGTTGTCCAGGGCAGCCGCCAGCGGCTGATCAGCAGGTCGACCATGAGGGTTCCGAGCAGCACCCCCGAGGTGTAGTAGGCGTACACGCCGGGGTCGAGCAGGATCCGCACCGCCAGGACGATCAGGATGACCGCCGGCCAGCGGCCGCGCCGCACGGCCAGGTACCCGCCGGCGAGGCCTAGGGCGAGCTGGGCCGACCGGTCCCACCAGGGTGTCCCCGCGGAGTTCACCCCGATCACGCGGAGCGCGGAGGAGTAGTCGTTGGGAATCGCGAACCGCGCGGCCATGAGGGTGTGCGGATCGGCTGCCACGAAGGGCAGCCACGCCACGGCGACACCAGTCACGAAGGCTCCGAGGGCGGGCCACCGGTCCCGGCGCGGCAGGGCCAGCAAGAGCACCACGAACGCCGCCGCCCACGGCTTGGCGTCGGCTGCGGCCGCCAGTGCCAGCCCGGCCCAGACCGGATGACGCCGGCTCACGGCGTGCACAGCGGCGACCGACAAAGACAGGGCCAGCACGTCGTCGAGATGACCGAAGTGGGTGGTGAGTTCGGTCCATACCGGCAGGAAGACCAGCCCGCCCGTGAGCAGCCGGCCCCGGCGGAGACGCTCGGGCGCAGGCACCAGCCGCCACACGGCGGCCAGCAACGGCAGGCCCGTCGCCGACATCGCGACGAGCGCGACCACCCGGCCGGTTCCGGTGCCCAGCATGTTCAGCACGGCCGAGACGGCCAGCGCCAGCGGCCCCATCTGCAGCACCGGATGCGTCGCATACACGTGAAGGCCTCCGGCGGCGCCGCCAGAGGAGAGCAGGCGGCCCCCTTCGGCGAAGAAGTGCCAGGACTGACCGGCCGAATGTGCGTGAATACCGGCCCACAGCGCCGACCACGGCGCCAGCACCCACCACGGCCACGGCACTCCCCGTGGCGCGGCGCGGAAGCTCTCCTGCTCTGGCCGGCCTGTCGGCTCGCGGACAGGCAAACCAGCGAGAATCACTGCGCCAGTATCACGGACGAATCACAGCCGGTCAGCCCAAATGGTCCATTCTTTGGCGAACTCAGAGACTTCTCTTCGCTCTGGGAGGAGTGCCCAGGCCAGACCCGGCCGGGATCAGCCGCTGTGGACCTTGACCCCGGGGGCGCTCACCGGGCGAACCGGAGCAGGTGACCGGCGCCGGACGATGGAAGGGAACGGCCGGACCGGGAGCGTGATGGCTGCCTCAAGCGTGGCGACCCGGCGCAGGAACGCGTAAAGGAACCAGGTGGGTGCCCACAGGATGCTGCGCCAGTATCCGTACTTGATGGCATACGGCAGGCTGAACACCAGTGATACTCCCCCGCCCGCCACATACAGCAGGGCAAAGGTCACGACGTTCTGCCGGTAACTCGGGTTCGTCAGCGCGAGTTCCAGCAAGAAAATGGGCGCCACCAGGCCGGCCTGGATGGAGAACCAGGAAAACCCGCGGCGCAGCGTCCAGAACCATACCCGCGGGCCCGCGGAACCGCTGCGCAGCGGCACGTGCCGGGCGAACACATGAAAACCGGCCCGGGCCCAGCGCGTCCGCTGCTCGACGAACTCCCCGGGGCTGCGCGGCACATCCTCGTATGACCTGATGCGCGGATCGACCACCACGCGGTAGCCCACCCGGCCGATCTGCATGGTGAGGTCGGCGTCCTCACCGTTCATCCCGGTCGGGTGGCCACCCACTGCCTCCGCCGGGCCGCGGCGGAAGGCCGCGAAGGTGCCGGGTATGACCACGATCCCGTCGACGAGGCTCTGCCCGAGCCGGGCGAACCGGAACTGGAATGCGGTCTCCAGCGCGCGCAGCCGGTGGAACCAGGTGGCGGTGTCCGCCCGGGGTTCTTCCATGGCGCCCACACAGCCGATGAGCGGATCCCGGAACCAGGGCACCGAATAGACGAGCGTGTCCTCGCCCAGGACGCAGTCGGCGTCGACGCGGATGAGGATCTCCGCCTCGGTGATCATCATTCCCCGGTTGAGGGCGGCGGCCTGGCCGCCGTTCGGGGCGGTGAGAATCTCGTACTGGGCGTGCCGCAGTCGTGCGATCTCCTGAGCGGCAAGCCGCGCCGTGCTGTCGGTCGAACCATCGTCCGAGATCACCACCCGGACGGGCCCGCCGTAGCGGTGCGCGGCGACGTCGATCGACCGGAGGAGGCGCACAATGTTGTCCTCCTCGTTGTACGCGGGAACGACGATGTCCACCGGCGGCCGGTCGGGGCCGGGCTCGGGGAGCTTACGGTTGGCCCACCAGAGCAGCCATAGCGGCGCGAACATGAGGGTGAACACCAGGCTCACCGCGTACAACGGCAGGAAAACCTGCCACGCCGTGGTCAGGTTGGCCTGCTCGGAGATGAAGGCATACGCGCCGATCAGCAGGGCGATCACGCTGATCAGAGCGCACCAGGTGAGCGTGTTGTCCCAGAGGCGCGGGCGGCGGATGAGCGGGACCGTGGTCGCCCGCGGCAGCGCGAAGGTCGTGAACGTCAGGCGCATCACCACCAGTCCGCCGATGAGCAGGTTGGCCAGGGTGGCCTCGATGCCGAAGGGCGCGACGAGCCAGCCGGTGGCGATCCCAATGACGATCATGAGCGCCTGGGTCAGCAGTGTCATCGCGATGTAGAGCCCGGCGTGCCCGAGCACGATCAGCCTCCGGCCCAGGTCCGCGCGGATGACCAGGGCTGTGCCGATGATGTAGGCGACGGCGAAGAACACGAGCGCTGGGCGCAGGCGGGCGATATACCCGTTCACGCTGGCCGGGTTGTGCGTGATGGCCACCGCCACACTGCGGACGCCACCTGAGTACAGCAACGACAGGGAGGGCCGGTGCCAGCCGAGGAAGAGCAGCCCGGCCACCGTGGTAATGCTCAAGAAGGCCCAGGTGCGCGGCCGGTGCGGCGGCGTCCGGACGTAGGGCGGGATGACGACGTTGGTACGGCCGTCCCCCCGGTCTTCCGCGCTGTCCGCGTAGACCGGCAGCAGGCAGGCAGCGACGAGCGCCGCGAGCAAGGCAGCAGTCACGGCGAGGAGTGATAGAGCCATAAAGCCCCACGTTGGCTAGATAAACCGGGATAAATGAGTGAACATACCAGACGTCTCCGCTGCCCGATAAATCGGCAGGACAGTGACGCGGGTCACCTATGCCAGTCGCGGATTGTAGTGCTATCTATGCGTTTGGCGCACGGTCCTGGTAATCATTTGGTAATCACCCAGGCCGCCGCCCGCTCCCGCAAGGACCCGCCACCCGAGCGGACGAGCGAAGGGGCCATTCCCGCTAGCCGCGACGCGCGCCGACCTGGCCGGGCCGGACGCTGCCTGGCCTGCTGTAAATCCCTATTATTCACGTCAGAAATGTCTGTTAAGCGTGTAATCTGAACTTAACTGTCCTGACATAAGATACATACGTTTGGGCCAGCTTGTGCTGGTGTGATGCTATATATTCATCGACACGGGTGGACGACGCAGCCATACCGGGAGTGCCTGCCTGGCCGGGTAGCCGATTAATTGGGGTTGATTTGAGTTGAACATGTCCCGGGGGGAGACTGCCTACTCGGACTGGGAAAACGTTGCTCACCCGCCCAGGGACTCGGATGTCCCTGGGAGCGTTCGGGTCGCCGGTCCAGATGACCCGGAATGCGCCCGGACCTCTGGGAAGGCTCAGACCGGGTTGCAGCAGCGGTCCGTTGGGCAGCACCCGGAGCCGCAAACCCTAGCGCGGCAAACCGCGGAGCGGCAGACCCTGGCGCGGCAGGCCCCCGAGGAGCCGGCCATGGAGCAGCGTCGGCGCCCTGTCACCCTCCCCCAGCGGCTCGGCGGCATCCTCATCGCCGCCGCCTGCGTAGCCGGTGCGATGTGGTACGTCCCGCGCATCATGACCGCCGACAGTCATTCGTTCACTGGAACGGTGACCAGCAACGGCATCACCAACCTCAACTTCGCCAGCTCTGGCCGGGTGGGAACGGTCCTGGTCCATCTCGGCCAGACCGTCAAAGCCGGGCAGATGCTCGCCACCGAGACAGCCCCGCTCACGGTGGCTGCCGTGAGCGCCGACAAGGCGGCCATCGCGGCTGACCTGGCGAGCCTGGCCGAGTCTCGCGCCAACCCGCCCACGGTGATCGGGCAGGTCACTCTCGCGGCATCTGAGGCGGAGCAGGCCAAGGCCATCGCCGCGGCCGAGGCTGGGCAGGCCAAGGATGAGGCCCAGTTGGCCGCCGACCAGGTGAAGCTGGTCGAGACAACGATCGTGGCCCCCGCGGCCGGGACGGTGGTCGCCATCAACGGCCAGGCTGGCGAGACGGTCACCTCGGCTGGCATCCGGAACTACTCGCTTCCGTCCCAGCAAACGTCACAGCAGCCAGCGTTCTCCCTGCTCCCCCAGGGACCGACGGCTAGTGTCAAGAGCAACGCGATCGGCTCGGCGGTGCCGGTGGTCGCGCTGCGCACGTCCGGCAGCTGGCAGGTCGTGATGCTGGTCCGGGAGGGTTCCACGTCGTCCGTCCGGCCGGGCCAGGCCGTCACGATATCCGTGCCCGCGGTCGGCCTGACTGGGTTGCACGGCTACATCCAGCAGCTGTCACCCACGCCGGTGAACACGTCGAGCGGTGTTGCCTACCAGGTCCTGGTGAACGTCCGCGGTCACCAGCGGGTCACGCCGCTCAGTGGCATGACGGCTGACGTACAGCTAGGTTCGTGACTGTTCCCAGTCGATGGAGGCGATATGGCCGCTCGGCCACGCCGCCTGACCGCCACGCTGGCGGTCCTCGCCTGCGCACTGGCTAGCTGCTCGACACAGGCGCATGGGGGCGCCCCGGCCTCGCCCGGAGCGACCGCATCACTACGGGGCCGGCCGGCCTGGATGCTGACCCGGGCGGCCCTGTCCCAGCTGAGGGCGGACAGCGTGGCCGCGGCGGTGCTGGAACGATCGCGTGTCTACCAGATCCTGCGCTCCGGCCAGAAGCCCGTCACCGGGCTCAGCACTATTCCGGTGGCGTCGTTTCCCTCGGTGGCGGAACTAGAGAAGGCCGTGACGGGAAGGCAGCTACCGGCCGGGACGCGCGCCGTGCTCTATGACCCCGAAGCCTGGGCCTACACCCCGGCTGCCGAGCAGCGCGATCCCGCCCAGGCGGCGCGGCAGGCCCTGACGGTGGCCCGCGCTCACGGCCTGCAGCTCATTGTCACCCCCGCGCTTAACCTCACGACCGCCCAGGCCCAGTCCTCGGGGTCGCGATGGCGGCAGTTCCTCGACCTGGGCCTGGCCGGGTCGATCGCCAAAACCGCCGACGTCATCGAACTGCAGGCACAGAGCCTGGAGCGGGATACCGCTACCTACTCGGCATTCGTCCGGGCGGCCGCCGCGCAGGCTCGTGCGGCTAACCCACAGGTGACCGTGCTGGCCGGGCTGTCCACCAACCCGCCGGGCGCGGTTGTCGACAGCCAGCAGCTGATATCGGCGATCCGGGCCACCAGCCGGATCGTCAATGGCTACTGGCTCAACGTCCCAGGCCAAGGCCCGCGGTGCCCGACCTGCAACGCACCCAGGCCAGACATCGGCATCCAGGCGCTGCGCGCTTTCGGGTGAGGTCAGAGATCCGGCGGCGGTCCCCCTACCACCATGGGCAATCGTAATGGCCGTATCACGGACTCATTACGGACTAATTAAGCAGTATCGGTTTACGAATTGTGCCGACCTTTGGTGTGTTAACGTAATCGCGTTTAAGCGCACACATATAGGTAATCGGAGAAACAAACAATAGCTCATTGCGGTGCAGCCCTGGCTGCACCGTGGTGGGTCTGGCTGCCGTGCACCGGAACCTGGGAGGGCTGAAGTTCTCACCTGCATGCACCCGGGGCCCACGACCGGAGGATCCCGGCCCAGGTGGGCAACTGACCGTTGGCGGTGAACCGAGATGAACTTGTCCCTGATCGAACCGGACGAACCGCCCGACCGAGCTTCTCGATGGTCGGGCCTTCCCCGTCGCCCGGCCCGTTCAGCTCAGCCGCCGGGGCCGGGTCCGGCTATCAGGCCCTATTGGTCAGTCAGGCGCGGTAACGAGTGGCTGAACAGGCACTTCACCGGTCGCCAGCAGGGAGTCGCCCTGCTCTTCGTTGCCGCCTGCCTCAGCGTTCTCGCCTGGTACGTGGGGGTGGCGGCGGCCGCTGGCGACCGCTCGTTCACTGGGGCGGTAACGAGCAGCGGTGTCATCGACCTCAACTTCGCACGGACCGGCCAGGTGGCGACGATCTCGGTACGCGCTGGCCAGAACGTCACGAGCGGGCAGGTGCTGGCCACCGAGGCCGCGGTCCCGGCCGCGACTGCGGTCGTGGCCTCGGACAAGGCTGCCATCGGCGTCGACGAAGCGGCACTGGCACAGTTCGGTAACCAGTCGTTGCAGGCAGAAGGGATAAGCCTGGCCACCGCCCAAGCGAAGCTGGCGAAGGATAAGGCACAGCTCGCCCTCGATCAGGCCGCGGTAGTACTCGGTGATCAGCCAGATCCACCACTCAGCGGCATGATGGCCGCCGTCCAACTGGCATCGTGACCGGGGAAATCCCGTTGCGCCCGCCCGGCCTGCCCGGGCTACTGTCGGCTGTTACCAGGCCGCGCAGAGGGAGGCGCATGTGGGTCACGTCGAGGTGGCGCACCTTAGTCATGCCACCCCGGATGGGCGCGTGCTGCTCGGCGACGCCTCTTTCCGGGTTGGCGAGGGCGTGACAGCAGCTCTGGTCGGGCCCAATGGCGCGGGCAAGACCACCCTCATCCGGCTCATCGCCGGAGACTTGACCGCGCAGTCGGGCACGGTCACCTTCAGTGGCGGACTCGGTGTCATGCGGCAATTTGTCGGGAGCATCGGCGACGAAACCGGGGTTCGCGACCTGCTCGTCTCGGTCGCACCGCCGCGGGTGCGCGAGGCCGCAGCGCGGCTGGACGCGGCAGAACTGGTGATGATGGAGCGGGACGACGAGCCCGCCCAGCTGCGGTATGCGGGCGCCTTGGCTGAGTGGGGCGACGCGGGCGGGTACGAGGCCGAGGTGCTCTGGGACGCGTGCTGCATGGCCGCCCTCGGAGTCAGCTACGACCGGTGCCGCTGGCGAAGCATGACGACCCTGTCCGGCGGCGAGCAGAAACGTCTGGTTCTCGAAGCCTTGCTGCGCGGTCCGGCCGAGGTCCTGCTGCTCGACGAGCCGGACAACTACCTTGATGTCCCGGGCAAGCGATGGCTCGAGCAGCAGCTCGCGGATACGCCGAAGACCGTGCTCCTGGTCAGCCATGACCGGGAGCTGCTGGCCAACTGCGCACAGCGGATCATAACGGTCGAAGACGGCAACGTCTGGGTGCATGGCGGGGGGTTCGCCAGCTACGCGCAGGCCCGCCGTGACCGGAACGACCGGCTGGACGAGTTGCGGCGCCGCTGGGACGAGGAGCACGAGAAACTGAAGCAACTGGTGCGCATGTACCGGCAGAAGGCCGCCTACAACTCGGCCATGGCCTCGCGCCTCCAGGCCGCGGAAACCCGGCTGCGCCGGTTCGAGGAGGCCGGCCCGCCGGAGCTGGCGCCCAGGGACCAGGACATCCGCATGCGGCTGCGCGGCGGGCGGACCGGCAAGCGCGCCGTGATCTGCGAGAACCTAGAGCTGACCGGGCTGATGCAGCCCTTCGATCTCGAAGTCTGGTACGGCGAGCGGGTCGCGGTGCTCGGTTCCAACGGCTCTGGGAAGTCGTTCTTCCTGCAGCTACTCGGCGGTGCGGACGTGCCGCACGACGGCGTGGCCCGGCTCGGCGCGAGGGTGGTCCCCGGGCTGTTCGCGCAGACCCATACCCGCCCCGACCTGGCCGGGCGATGGCCAGAAGAAATCCTGATGACCGAGCACGCCCTGGCGCGCAACGAGGCGATGGCGGCACTCTCCCGGTACGAACTCGCGCAGTGCGCACGCCAGTCGTTTGGCTCCTTGTCCGGAGGACAGCAGGCTCGGCTGCAGATATTGCTGCTGGAACTCGCAGGCTGCACGCTGCTCTTGCTCGACGAGCCGACCGACAACCTCGACCTGGCCAGTGCCGAGGCACTCCAGGAGGGTCTCGAGTCTTATCTGGGCACGGTGCTGGCGGTCACCCACGATCGCTGGTTCGCGCGGTCGTTCGACCGATTCGTGGTGTTCGGCGCCGCCGGGAACGTCTACGAATCCGATGGTCCCGTGTGGGACGAGAGTCGCGTGGCCAGGCCCCGTTGAGGAGTGCGCTGCTAGGCTGCATGAAGCGCAGGGAGCCTGGCACCCCGTTCTGGGCGGGCTCTGCTGTAACCAAACGTGAAGGGGTCCGCACCGTGAAGAAGTTGCTTCTGCTAGCCCTGGCCGGGCTTGGCGCATTCGCTGTCTGGAGGAAGGTCCAGGCCGATCGCGCCGAGCTTGACTTGTGGACTGAGGCGACCACCAGCGACGACTGACGCCCACCGGGTAAGTCCGTTGGGCGGCCAAGACAGGAGCGATCAGGTGAGCGGCGTTCCGCCGGTCTCGCTGGTTTGTTGCGGCCTGATCGGGATCACGGTAGATGACGGCGTCATCCTTGAGCGGGCGTTCACGGAGGCGTTCGCCACCCAGGGCATCGTTCCGGGGACCGCGGCGTACGCCCGGAGCATGGTCCGGGTACACCAGTCCAGGGGACAATCGGCGGTCGACGTGTTCCGTAGCCTGTTCCCGGACGCACCTGGCCGGGCCGAAGCGGCCACGCTCGCCTTTGACCGGTCCTACCGTTCGTCCGTCGACCGGTCCGGCCTGGCGCCGATGCCCGGCGCGGAACAGGCGATCAGCGAGATCCAGGCTGCTGGAGCGCGCATTTGCCTGATCACTGGCCTGTCGCGGAGCCTGCTCAGCTTGGTGCTCGACACACTCGGCTGGGGGCGGCGGGTCGACCTGGTGCTGAGCCCGGAAGACGTGACTCGGGGATACCCGTGGCCCGACCTGATGCTGACCGCCATGCTCCGGCTGGGCGTAACCGACGTCCGTGACGCGGCGTTCGCCGGCGGGACGGAGAGCGGCATCCTGTCCGCCAAGCGGTCCGGCGCAGGGATCATCGCCGGCATCCTGACCGGGGGGCACACGGCCGGCCGGCTGCAGGGGGCGGGTGCGACTCACTTGCTGGTCAGCATCGCCGAGTTGCCGGCCCTGATCGCGGGCCGAGGGGAAGCGACGAGGGAGTCGTCATCCGCCACCGCATCCGGTCCCACGACGGCGTTACCTTGATGGGGCTGCCTCGATGCGGGCTGCGCTGACACGCAGCCGCCCGGTGACCTGCTCCGGGCCGCAAGACCGGTGGCAACGCAGGTAGGCTGACGGCCGGGTCGCATTCTCACCGAGCGGCCGGTGACCGGTGTGCGCGCCTGGGGCTATAGCTCAGCTGGAAGAGCACCTGCTTTGCAAGC
>OCZT010007439.1_pt1 | contig 10738 bp, 14 predicted proteins | sample 1539031 | NCBI WGS metagenome assembly OCZT01 (sample SAMEA3539308, study PRJEB22396) | soil metagenome | biome: tundra; feature: field; material: soil | place: USA | collected 2010-05 | depth 0.15 m
CAGGCGTCTGAGACTGCCCGACGAAGCCCCGGTGACACTGCCGGTCTGGAACGAATCCAGCCGTGAGCCGGCGCCCGGATGGCCACCCAGTCAGACGCCCGCAACCGTTCCGCAGCAGCAGCGCCAGCCCGGCTCGATCGAGGTGCCGAGACTGCTGTTTCACGCCTGATGCAGCAGCCCGGACAGTGCCGGCGAGGCTGCTGCTCTTGTGCTTGCTACTCAGGAGTTCGTGGCTAACGGTGGAAGGCGACCGTCATGTCGGCGCCGCCAGAGTGCTGCATCGCCGGGGCGGACGGGCAGTCGTGGCCGTACCGGTCGATGTGGCTGGTGGCGTTCCGGAGCAGTCGTCTCGATGACCGGTTCGAGGGGTCCCGAGAGGGCCGGATCGCACCAGGAGCGACAGCGAGCCGATCTCCTCGCTCGTGGCCGCTATGAGCCGGAAGCGGGGTTCGACCGCCGCCTCGTGCCGACGGCCGTGCTTGTACGACGGCACAAATCGGCGACCTCCGCTGCGAGCCGCGCCGGCGAGCTCCAGAACTACGGCAAGAGTCTCCGCTTCGGCCAACGCGGCGGTGGAGCGAGCGGTTAGCCGTCAACGAGGAGTGCTTGTATCGGGCCGAGTAGCCGTTCGGAACGGCGCGAGGTCGCCCGCAGCTCGATCAGGTTGTGCGTCAGCGGCTCGCCGCGGTTGCGGCGCTCGCGTTGTTCGGCTGCGATCGGGCGCCAGAGTTCGTCGACGATGGTGCTCGGGTCCCCAGCGATCTCGTCGATGTCGCGTTCGAGATGCGCGGCCCACAGTCGCAGTCGCGTGTCGCGCGCGAGCTCCGGGTCGCAGGTGACGACGTTGACCTCGGTGTCGTTGAAGAAGGAGTGGGCGTTGAGGTTCGCGGAGCCGAGCGTGAGCCAGCGGTCGTCGACGATCCCGACCTTGGCGTGTATGTACACTCGGTCGCTGGTGTTGCCCGAGCGCGCCCGGATCGTGGTGGCGAGGAAACGCCGCTGGTCGCCGTCGGCTTCGGCGAGGAGGGCGAGTTGCCCGCGGGTGTCGTCCTCTCCGGTGTTCGGCTTGCCGGGGAGCATGATGACGACGCGAAACTCGTCGACCGGGGGCCGGCGGAGCTTGTCGGCGAGGATGTTCACGATCTCCGGCGACCACAGGAACTGGTTCTCCAGGTAGACGAGGTGCTGCGCGGAGCGCAGGGCGCGCAGGTACGCCTCGATGATCCGGAACTCGCCGCGCGGCGCGAAGTCGTAGAGCTTCTCGGGGACAGTACGCACGATCTGCAGCTCCACGTCGCCGGCGCTCGCCACGTCAGCCGGCTGCGGTTCCAGGCGCTCGCCGGTGACCGCTTGCCAGCGCTGAGCGACGTGGCGGCCGACGTCGCCGACCGCCGGCCCGCGCAGCCGCGAGGCGACGTCGTGCCAGCCCATCCGCCCGCGCGCGGGATGCTCGGGCGTGTCGTAACGATCACCGCCGAGGTCCGTCAGGTCGATGCCGCCGACAAACGCGACCTCGTCGTCGATCACGACGAGCTTCTCGTGGTGGCAGTGCATCGGGCGCTCGTGCGAGTCCAGCGCAACCTTGATGCGCGTCCCGCGCACGAGCTGATCACGCGCTGCGCGGACGGACGCCCGGCGCGGCGTGAACACGGGCACGGGAGCCCCCGCCCACAGCAGCACGCGAACGTCTACTGACTCGGCCGCCTCGCGGAGCAACTCGCGCAGCAGCACCGGCGGCTCATAACGGATGAGCGCGAACTCCGGCGTGATGCACCACCCCGCGATCAGCACGCTCCGCCTCGCGGACCGGATCGCATGCTCGAGCATCGGGAAATAGGCGGCACCCTCGATCAACAAGTCGACCGCGTTGCCCGCCCGCGGCGGCGGATCCCCCGCGGCCCACAGGCGCCCGTCGTCCGGTGGCGTGCGCTGCGCGGAGCGCCCGAGCTTGCCCAGCCTGCGTGCATGATGAGCGCTCGTCAAACGCTCGACCGCAGTTCCCGCAATGCGGTCCGCGACTCGAATCAGATCCAAGGTCATCGCGCTCAGACGATACGCCGCCGAGTCGCCGCGACATCGAGCGTGACGCGAGCGTCGACTGCCGCTCCCCAACCTGCGCGAGTCAGTCGACGCGCGCGATCCGACGTCTTAGCCGCGGATCGATCGGCGCATCAGCGGTTTGCCGGCGCCTCGCCAGTGGTCCAGCTCGGGAGCGCTCGGCACACCTCGTGGGCCTGCATGTGGGACCCTGAGGCCCCGACGAGGAGCCTGTATGGCGCCCAAGACTGAGTCCAAGCCGACGTGGCTGGCTGAACCCGAGCCGCATGACTTTGCCGCCGCCGATCACTTCCTGCAGCTAGTGCTGCACAAGCGCCACGTCAGGCTCGCGCTCGAGCAGCTGCGCAAGCAGGCACGTTCGTTTGCTGCGAAGGACATCTTGCGAACCGCGGAGCTTGTTTGCATGCCGGCCGATAACGAGGGCGTCGCTGCGAAGCTCTTGGAGATCCGTGACGGGAAGGCGCTCGCGCCGGTGCAACTCGTGCGCCTCAAGCGCGGTCCGCTGATCGTTGCCGACGGCTACCACCGCGTGAGTGCGTCGCACTTGCTCGATGAGTCGACGATGGTGCCCTGCGTGCTGGTGAGCGTTCCGTGAATCGGCCGGCGGCGTGATGCTGTCCTCGCCGGTGCCTGATCGCCCCGGGACGGCGGCCCGCCGACCCGCCGCCGATGTGCTGTTCTGGGATCCCGTGCATGCATGGCGGCGGCTGCTCGCAGAGCTCGTCGGCACGCTGCTGCTGACGTTCGTCGCGGCGGGAGGCGACACGATCGAGGCCGCCACCCACCAGCCACTGGGGCACGCCGCGAAGGTCGTCGCGCCGGGCCTGATGGTGATGGCGCTGATCTATGCGATCGGCGGCCTGTCTGGTGCCCACCTGAACCCGGCGGTGACGCTCGCGTTTTCGCTGCGTGGCGACTTTCCCCCGCGACGCGTAGCGCCGTACATAGCCGCACAGATCGCCGGCGCAATCCTCGCGGCGCTGCTGCTGCTCGTGATCTATGGAAACGTGGGGCATCTCGGCGCCACCCTGCCGCACCTGGGTTCCGGGACCGCACTGGCCACGGAGATCATCCTGACCGCCGCCCTGTTGCTGATCATCTTGGGAACCGCAGCGGCCGGCCCGCGCCTGGTCGGTCACAACTCCGCGCTGGCCGTCGGCGCCACGATCGCGCTGCTGGGCCTGATCGCCAGTCCGGTCAGCGGCGCGTCGATGAACCCAGCCCGCTCGCTCGGCCCGGCGCTGATAGGCGGAAACATGGGCACCTACTGGATATACCTCGTCGGACCACTCTGCGGAGCCGTAATCGCGCTCGCGCTCGCGACCGCGTTCTACGGGCGCCCCGCCGGCCACGGACAAGCCGCGGCCGATGCGCCGCCCAAGCCGCCGCATGGCAACCCGTGAGAATCGCGGTCGGGCCGGCCAAGCCGCGGGTCGCTCAGCGCTTGCCTTTCGTCTCCTCGCCGCGTTTTTGAAGGAACGTGCCGATTGCGGCGGCGAGCCCCGCAATCACGGTGATCGCGTAGATCTCCATGAAGACGTCGAGGATTCGTCCACCGTCCGAGATCGGATTCTTGATCTGCGAGGAGACGGTCAGCAGCTGAGTCGTCGTCCAGAACGCGGCGCTGCCGAATGTCTTGATCTCGGTCTGGGCTGAGTGGCGCTCGAGCAGGAACGCGGCGATCGCGCAGAACAGGTCAACACCAACGGTGACCACCGTGATCGTGACGAGGTGGTCCCGTAGCCGACGATGCGTGGGCGTCGCCGCGCGGAGAACGTCCCGAAACTCGCGGGCCGAGGACCCCAGCACTCGATGCGGCATCGATCAATCGTCGCGGGCGTGCCGGACGTCGTTGCCCGCCAGCCACTACGGTCTGTAGGTCAACGGCTCAACAGACGTGTGTGCTCGGACGCTGGCCCCGCTAACCGCCTTTTGACTCGGCGACAGGTGTCCGCAGACGTCAACCTAGCCGGCGTGTGTTGATACAGAACGAAGCATCACCGGCCTGGGCGCTCGAACCGCTCCCCGGCGCGCCCGCGCTGAGGCCTCGGGCGCCAGGCATCAGGAACCGACCCGAAGCTGGTGCATGGTGCGGCTGTGCCCTGTCGTTAGCCGGTAGGTTCGCCAGATGACCATATGCATCGTGGTCCGACACGGCGAAACGACGTTCAATGTCGAAGGTCGGATCAACGGCGACCCCGAAATCCGCGTGCCGCTCAGCGCCCGAGGTCGCGAAGAAGCGGCTCAGCTCGCGCGGCACATCGCGCACGTCCGAATCGACGTCTGTGTACACACTCGCTTCCCGCGGACGCTCGAGACCGCCCAGATCGGACTCGGCGCCCGCGCGGATCGAGTCCCATTGGTCTGCGAAGCGCTCCTGGACGACATCGATGCCGGCGATCTGGAGGGCCAGCCGATGAGAGAGCTCGGAGCCTGGATCCAGGCTCACGGCCCAGACGACCCCTACCCCGGCGGCGAGAGCCTGCACGACGCAGCGCGCCGGTTCGCCAAAGGCTTACACCGCTTGGCAACCCGGCCCGAACATGTCGTGCTCGCCGTATGCCACGAACTACCGATCCGCTTCGCGCTCAACGCCGCGTCGGGTTCCGCGAACCTCGACCGACCCGAGCACCAGATCGCGAACGCGACCCCCTACCTATTCGAGCAGGCCACCCTGGAGATCGCCGCAGAAGGAATCGAACGCCTGGTCGATCGCCACGCCTCCGCTCAATGAATGCGGTCAGAAGCTTCGCGGTCGGGACGATGTCCTCCGCGGAGCTCGTTGGCTCGACGCGCACACCGTTGATCTGATCCCGCCGATCGTCTGGTGCTCCGCCTCGTGATCGGGGTAGTGCGCCCCGTGGGGCCGCGCGCCGGCTGCGGCCCGCCGGCCTTCTCTCTCGTCCTCCGGGCTTGGTGGCGCGCGCGCGAGGCAGAAGGGAGAGGAACCCAACGAACGTACTACCCCGACCATAGCGTCCAGCGCAATAGGATCGGGTGACGTCCGTCTACTGAGCAGAGCGAGTCCTACCGTGAACCCAAGAAGCGTCCATCAGAAACCGCGGAGCCACGGGGATGTGCTGACGGCGATCTCGGACGGGATGGTCGCCTTGCTGAAGGAGTTCTACGGCCGCGGGCCGACGCGAACGAAGTCCTACTACGAGGACGACTTGGTGGTCTGCGTGCTGCGCGGCGGCTTCTCGCGCGTCGAGCAGACGCTGCTCGAAGGCGTTCGCACGGCGGCGGTGATCCAGCAGCGGATGGAGTTCCAGGAGGTCATGCGCGACCGGTTCACCGGGGTCATCCAAGACGCGACCGGCCGACCGGTGATCGGCTTCATGAGCGGCAACCAGCAGCACCCCGACATGATGTGCGAGGTGTTCATCCTCGGTCCCAGCGATCTCGTCGACGAGCACGAGATGCAGGACGCCTCGGGCGGGTCGGCTCTCAGCGCCTGATTCCGCGCCTCGCGATGTCAGCGGCTGCTCGGCCGGGCGCTTGCGTATCACCGCGCACGGAGTAGAGTCGGTGGCCGAGGGCATCAATGTGCGGTCGGTCCTCGGACCGGCAACATGATCTGACTTCCGAAAGGTTCCTGCCACGCAGGGCGATCCGGAGGTCCCAGTGCCCCAGCCGCACACGCTTCTCCCAAATTCCACAGCAACTTGCTTCATGGCTGTGCCGCCAGCGTTTGAGCGCGGGCGCGCGCTTGGCTGTGCTCGACCCCGGCGAGTTCATGTTCGCTGACACGTCCGGCGCATCGTCGCGTAATGATCGCCGTGGACGCGCGACGAGGCGAGCAGGATCTCACGCGAGCGATCTCCGCCGCGATCGTCGAGCTCGATGCGACTTCGATGACCACGGCCGTATGACCGCCGGTGCCGACGTCAGTGCGCGCATCCCCCGTCCGGCGGGTTCGCGACCCGCCGGACCCCGCTCGGAGGGTGTCGAAGACCAACAGGAGGTTCCTCCCATGTTTAGAGCCAGAACTGCCGGACCTGCTACCGAAGTCGATCAGGATGGTCGCCCGTTCAGAGTGTCGCGCCGCCAGCGTAGGCGCGACGGGACAGGCGCCAGCAGGTTCGCGATGGGCGGCAGTTTGCTCGCCCGCGTCGTGCACCTGGTGGTCAGCGTCATCGTGTTGATCATCGTGGTCGGGATCGTGCTCGTGTTGCTGAAGGCCAATGCGAGCAACAGCATCGTCTCGGAGGTCCACGACTGGGCGCGCTCGCTCGCCGGCCCGTTCGACGGCATCTTCAGCTTCGACAACGCACACGTCGCTATCGCCGTGAACTGGGGCATCGCCGCGGTCGTCTACTCGCTCGCGGGCGGACTGATCGCGCGGCTAATCGGCGGCACCCGCCGCTAGCGCCTGCTCAAACGCTCTTTTTCCATCCAAACGATCGGGAGGACTCATGACCGACAAGAACATCGACAAGGCAAAAGGCCGCGTGAAAGAAGCCGCCGGCGCGCTGACCGGAGACAGACACCTCAAGAACAAGGGGCGCGTCGACCAAGCCAAAGGCTCCGCAAAGAACGCTGTCGACAAGGTTGGCGACACCCTCACCGGCCGCAACAAGAAGTAGAAGCACGCGCGTGCGTGCAACCCGACCCACCCGAACACCCGGAAGGTGAACATGCTCACAATCCTCATCATCGTGCTGTTGGTCCTACTGCTGACCGGCGGAATCGGCTTTCGCCGCCGCGGCCGCCGCACGTAGGCCCAAGGACTGCACGTCAAATGTGCCTTCAAATTAGAGGTCAGGAGACCCAATGATCGTTTTCGGCATCTGCCTGCTCATCATCGCCGCCATCGTTCCCAAGCTCGCCGTCCTATGGGGCATTGGAATCATCGTGCTGGTCGTCGGCGTGATCCTGTTGATTCTCGGCCGGACGGGGCGTGCCGTCGGCGGTCGACGCCACTACTACTAACCCTCTCTGCCCGCGCATCGTCGTTCCCCTACCGAGATGACGACTCTCACCCCAACATCAACCGCAGCGCCAAACAATCGCCAGGTGACGCCAGTGACGGCGCATCCGAACCCGCCGAAGCACAGCGACCGTACGAGCTTCAACGAGAAGGCGGCCGACCTGATCGCAAAGTTCGTCGGCTCGATGTGGATGTTCTACGCCAGCATAATTGGCTTCGCGATCTGGATGGCGGGACTGGGTGTCACGGTCGCGGGCGACCACTATCCGTTCAACCTCATGCTGCTCGCGGTCGGGGGCATCATGCAGTGGCTCGCGATGATCGCAATCCTCGTCGCCCAGAACGCTCAAGGAGAGGTGCAGGACAAGCAGGTTGAGCATCTTCATCAGCTCGGCGTGACAACCCATACGCTCGTGGTGGAAAACACAGAGCTGACCGAAGCCATCCACGAACACCTGATCAAGACACCGAGTGGCGTTACGTCCAACAACGGCGGCCACAGAGGAGAGGTAAAGCCATGACGACGGCGAGTCCCCAGCCGGGCGCCGTCCGCAGCAACCAACGGAGCGGCAAGACGGTCTCACGCCGGCCCGAGCTCGCGTGGCTGGCGCGTGCCGGGCTGATCGCCCGGGGAGTGGTGTACGGCATCATCGGGATCCTCGCCCTGAAGCTTGCGGTCGGATCGGGCGGCAAGGCGACAACCCAGCGGGGGGCGCTGATGACGCTCGCCCAGGAGCCGTTCGGCAAGGCGCTGCTGATCGCCACGGCGGTCGGCCTCGCCGGCTACGCCTTATGGCGTCTGGTCCGTGCTGGGATCGGTCACGGCAGCGAGCAAGACGACAGCGGTCTCCACCGCATCGCCGGTGTGGCCAGCGGCGTTGCGTACGCCACGCTCTGCGTCACGGCGGTGAAGATCCTGACCGGAGCAAGCAGCAGCGGCGGATCGAACAGTCCGAAGCAGACAACCGGGGGCGTACTGGGCTGGACGGGCGGGACGGTGATCGTCGGTGTCGTCGGCGCGATCCTGATCGGCGTAGCGCTATTCCAGGGATACAAGGGTGTCTCCAAGAGATTCCTGGACGACTCGAAGACCCGGGACATGAGCCGCAGAGTCAAGCGCGGCTTCACTGCGATTGGTGTCTTCGGGCACCTCGCACGGATGGTTGTTTTCGGCCTCATCGGCTACGGCCTCGTCAAAGCCGCGGTCGACTACAACCCGCGCAGCGCGATCGGCCTCGACGGAGCCCTCAACAAGCTGCTCCACAACTCCTACGGACCGTTCCTGCTCGGCGTCGTCGCCGCCGGGTTGATCGGGTTCGCGGTGTACTCGATCGCCGACGCCCGCTACGCAAAGATCTAACGCCTCCAAGACGTTGAAGCTGGGCGACAACGTGGCTGGTTAAAGGTCGCGTTGGGCGAGATAGTCGCCGCCGGCATCGCGGCCTAGCATCGCGGGGTCAGGCGCATCGCCAATAACACCAGTCCGTACGGAAGAGAGGCGAACCGCCTCTGACGACGCTAACGTCCTTTGACCGGAGCGACCCCTCTCTGTCAACGTCCGGCGAGACGCTCACCATCGAGGAATCAATGACCTTGAGGGCGAGAACGGAGAACGCCGGACATGTTGGAGACGAGCGCGAATGGAGCGGGAGCCGCTGAGGCTGCTGCCGCCGGCCACGAAGTCCAGGGAGGCGTAGCCGAGCTGGGCTTTGTGGCCGGCGGGCGCGCCCCGCGGGTGGGGGTGCCTGACCCTGAGCTGGTTGAGCAGGCCAAGCGCCGTAAGTTCACGGCGAGCTACAAGCTGGGGATCCTGACCAAGGCGGACGCGTGCACGGCGCCGGGAGAGATCGGCGAGCTGTTGCGCCGCGAGGGGCTGTACACGTCGCATCTGACGTACTGGCGTAAGCAGCGCAAGGACGGCGCGCTGAAGGAGCTCGGCCGCCCGCGCGGGCGCAAGCCGGCCGATCGGCGTGATCAGGAGATCGCCGTTCTGCAGCGGCGGCTGGAGCGCTCTGAGTCGGAGCTCTCGAAGGCACGGAAGGTCATCGAAATTCAGGGAAATCTCTCAGCGCTCTTGGAGCAGATGCTCGGTACCGAGACCGTCAACAGGAGCACCGAGCGATGATCTGCGAGACCGTTGAGGAGCTCACGCCGATCATCGGCACCCGGCCCGCGTGCCACGCCCTCGGGGCGTCTGTGGCGAGCGTCTACCGCCACCGCCGGCCCCCGGCACCGAGGCCGGCCCGGCCGCGGCCGACGCCTGAGCGGGCGCTGTCTGAGCCCGAGCGCGAGGCCGTGCTCGAGGTGCTGCACTCGGAGCGGTTTGTCGATGTCGCGCCGGAGGAGACCTACGCGACGCTGCTGGATGAGGGCACCTACCTGTGCTCGACGCGCACGATGTACCGGATCCTCGCCGGGCACCACGGCGGGGTGCGCGAACGGCGCGACCAGCTCACCCACCCCGGCTACGCGAAGCCCGAGCTGCTCGCCAAGCGGCCGAACGAGCTGTGGTCGTGGGACGTCGAGCGCCACGAGGCGCTTTGTAACCGTGCGGTGATGAAAGGACACCGCCTCCGGTCCGTCGCAGCGGATCGGTGAAGCTGGGGGCAGCCTGATCCGGGAGACGCCGGTGAGGGTGGCAAGCAGCCCCGACAACGACGGAACGGGCCAGCACCGTCAGATGGTCCGGGTCCGGCAAGCAAGACGGGAAGGTGTACGTGAGAAACCAGCATTCGAACGCTCCTCAAGAGCAGACCACCAGCTCCAATCTGACGGATTTGGGCTGGGTAGCGGCGCGTCCCCGCATGGATCGCGGGGAACTCCTCGGGCCGATTTATGTCGTCGGTCGGGAGGCCACACCGAATGCCTGCGGCGTAGGTGTGGCGAGGTCGCAGGAGCAAAGCTGGGCACCTAACCTGTCGAACGGTTCAGAGTGAACGTGGGAACCTTCCCGAGGGTCCCCTCACCAGCCCACCTTCGGGTGGCTGGCGGGAACGCGCGTCGTCGGCGGATGCCGTCGGGAAGGGACGGAGGACCCGTAGTAGTCCGAGCCGGGGAAAGCCCGGTACATGGCGAAGGGGTCCAGCGGGTTCGCAGCAGGCGAGCAAGACGAGGAGATCGCCGGTGAATACGGGCGTTTCGTGGCCCAGCGCTGAGTTGGCTGAGCAGCGGGTACTCGCGATGCAAACGAAGCTGCACCGATGGGCGGTCGGGGATCCCGACCGTCGGTTTGATGACCTATACAACCTCGTTCACGATCCGGCGTTCATCGTCGTGGCGTGGACGCGGGTCAGGAGCAATCGGGGTGCACGCACCGCCGGTGTTGACGGGATCGCACCACGATCCGTCGTTGACGTGGTGGGACTGCTCGACGGGCTCAGGAGCGATCTGAAGGCCCGCCGGTTCAGGCCTGATCGGGTGCGGGAGGTGAAGATCCCCAAGGCGAACGGGAAGGTCCGTCGTCTCGGGATCGCGACCTGCGCTGATCGGGTCGTGCAAGCCGTGTTGAAGCTGGTGCTCGAGCCGATCTTCGAGGCGGACTTCAAGCCGTGTTCCTACGGTTTCCGTCCGAAGCGCCGTGCTCAGGACGCGATCGCCGAGATCCACTACCTCGGGACACCCACCCGGAACTACGAGTGGGTTTTCGAGGCAGACATCGCGGCGTGCTTCGATGAGATTTCGCACTCGTTCCTTCTCCGGACTTCCGAAGTTTGTAGGCACTTTCTGCCTGTTTTGAGGCTGAGTATGGCT
>OCZT010007440.1_pt1 | contig 10738 bp, 12 predicted proteins | sample 1539031 | NCBI WGS metagenome assembly OCZT01 (sample SAMEA3539308, study PRJEB22396) | soil metagenome | biome: tundra; feature: field; material: soil | place: USA | collected 2010-05 | depth 0.15 m
TTTTATAATCGTTTATTTAAAAAATTTGTCCGGCTTATAAGTCGGCTTTAGGAGAGATAAAAGTGGGGTACAGTGAAAAAAATCTGGTTGCAGGTGAAAATCTTTTATACGTGGCCAGATTGCACTGGATAATATTTATTACCCCTGTTCTGGTGCTCTTGATCGGCGCGGCCATGGGTAGAACTATCCAGGGCTATGTAGTGGACGGCGCGGGTCTATTAATAGCATTTTTTATGTTTAGTGAGTACATTGGGTCAGAGTTTGGGGTCACCAACAAGCGCATAATCGTAAAGACCGGTCTTATAGCCACACAAGCGCGGGAGATCTTCATAAACAGGATTGAGAGTATACAACTGCAGCAGTCAATCGCGGGTCGGTTGTTTGGATATGGCTCAGTTATCCCGGCCGGTACGGGCGGGGATAAAGCAGGATTGCACAGTTACATTGACAACCCGGTAGGGCTTAAAAAAGTAATTGATGAGCAGATAATGGGAAAGATTTGAGAAAAAATTCATTTAAGTTTGCAAATTTTGATCTTAAACTTGAAGTTCCAAAATGGTCCCTCAAGAGAATAGGATATTTCAAGGTGCCATTTTGGCACCTTGAAAGTAGAAAAAAAACAAATTGGCTTCAGGCCAGAGGGGGAAGTAAAATGAAAAAAGTATTGACCGTGATCTTAGTCGTAATGGTTGCAGTTTTGTTTTTGTCTGGTTGTACCATGAGGTATGTTTTGAAAGATACAATCACACCCGATGTTGTTTTGGACAAAAAATCTTCGGAAAAAGTACTCGTTGTAATTGACAATGAAATTAAGGATTACGTAGAAAACATACACGCAAGTAGTCTGGAAGGAAGCATACATACTTATATAATAACTTTAGGCGGCGCATTTTATGACGGATTAATAAGTAGTGTAAAAAGCAAGTATCTTAATGTAACTGTTTCTGATGGCACAGAACTAAGTAGCTTTGATAAAATAATTAAATTTTCAATGACAGAACATAAATTAAAGTTTGTTTATGCGACTGAACTCTTTTCAACAAAAGCCGTTGTAAATTATCGTTTAGGAGTTGAAATGACGGTTATTGACGGAAAAACTGAAAGCGTTTTGAAAACAAAAAAACTTGAGGGGAATGCGGATTTTGAAGGCGATGCAAATGAAACAACCGTAGATAAATATTTAGGACAAACAGCAAAGGAAGGTATCAAAGAAGTCGTGAATAAAGCTGTTTCTGAATTAATACAATAATAAAGGGAGGCAACAAAATGAAAAAGTTATTGACCGTAATCTTAGTCGTAGTAATGGCATTAAGCATGATGTCCTGCAAAGGTACACAAGGTGTACCAGGCACAACCGGTCCGGCCGGGCCTACCGGCCCGCAAGGACAGGATTTTAATACGCCACCGGCCAATGCCACAATCTTAATGTCAGAAAATTTTGAAAGCTATGCCGTGGGTGTGACACCAACAAACTCTGCCGGCACATGGCAGCGCGTATCAGGAGCAATGACGTCTTACCCTATGAGCGTTTATAACGTGGTCACCAACACAGCATTTGTATCATATCCTAAGTGTCTTATGGTTGACGGAAAAATTGTTGATGCGGATCGCGAGATTGTTAAAGGCCCGTTTGTGGACACAATCCCAAACACATTGTCCGGCAAAATCTACGCTCATTTTTATGTTCGTAAAGACGGTACAGGCACTAAGGGATTTACCATATATATCAATCAGCTCGAAAAAGCGCGCATTGATCTTAATACAACCGGTGCTATTAATATTTATACAGCTAAGGCGAGTTTTTACAGCGCGGCGCAATACGCTTTTAATATTTTTGAAAAATACTCATTTGTAATAAATTTAAATACAAATACATATGACGTATATTTTAATGATTTGCTGATTGCTCAAAATATAACTTGCTATAATTCGGTTGAGTGTAGCCTGGCTGGTACTCCTGTATCACCCATTAATACAGTATATCCAACTTGTTTTGGAGTTTTTACAAACATGAATATAGAGTATACGTTTGGCACGGTATATCTTGACAACATCCTTATCTACTACGTGCCGGGGGCTTAAGTGATAAAAATAATAAAATCGTTGAAAACCGTTGCAGTCATACTGTGTGTATTAGTTGCGGTGGGATGTAATAAGTTAAACCCTGCCGGCGCGCCGTATGACGTTCCACCGACACCGGGCACTGAACTACGCGCAGAAATTACATTGACTGACAACGGCATACCCGCGCAGGGTGTGCTCATACAGGTTATATCCTCGGGCAACGTTACAACAAGCGGCACTACCGATACTTTAGGTCTGGCTAAAATCACTATCTATGGCTATGGCAACCATAGAATTATAATCCCTAATGATACTACACACGGATTTACAACGCCGATTGAGTACAGCCTCAACGCCACCGCCAATATTAGTCAAAAGACAATTGACCGCGGCACTCAGACAATATCAATGTCACTTGATCCGTTGTATACAAATTCGTTTGGGTCAGGCTCAACTAATATCATATATAATGTAAGTTACAAAACCGATACCCCTAAAAAATATACTCTATTAGTTAACGGCCTGCCGACAGGCACCAGCTGGCAGTTTGTACCGCCCTATGTGCAAAATACCGGCGATACATCAATACTTACAATTACAACCCCAAAATATTTAAAGATTGGCAAATATTATAATTATTTGACGTTTACCGCGTCCGGCGATGATGGAACTGGCATACCTTTTCCGGCAGGGGACACAATTGCCGGTTATGCACTATATCAAAATTGGGGATTTGATTTTATTGGCGTGAGCGTGACCGACACCGCCAATATAACCCAAGTCTTTACCGCCGCAGGGGTCGAAATAGGCAGGATATTTCAATTTTCAAACTTACAAAATTTTCCAACAAATTTACCGCTCAAAGTTTCTGTTTCAAACACGGAAACAGTAGGATATGTGCCGGTCTGGAACGCATTTATACCTTTTGAGTTGTTTAGTCCCAGTGCTAAAACTTTTGCTGTTGGTTCAAATTTTATGACATATCCGATATATCCACCGGCTCCGGTCATGATTATAACGGATATTTATAATACTTTTTTTTATAATAGCGCAAAAATATGCGTAAAAGGAGCATACCCTCTGGCTTCACCATACCCGGCTTGGGTATGGATACACATGCCAGTAACTTTTTCTAACGACGACGGGTTTAGTTATACAGTAAATTGCGGGACCGATTACTAATGGAGGGTCAAATAATGATTAAAAAATTGCCTATTTGGGTCATGCTGATCACGATCGTGTTATTAGTGGCGTTGTCGTGCGGTAAGCGGTCAGCACCATTTGCGCCATATGACGCTACACCGACACCGGCGCCGCCCTTGCGCGTGGAAATTACTTTGTCCGACAGCGGTATACCGGCCGCAAATGTCTACATGACCATTGACGCGGTAAGCGGCACGACAAACGCAACAGGGTACTTGTTAGTGACACTTAATGGTTATGGCAATCATCAATTAATAATACCCAATGATATTGATCACGGTTTTACAAATCCGTTAACATATAATATTAATGTCACAAAAGATTGGGCCGCAATTGCAATTGACAGGGGCAAGCCTACAATAAGTATGACAATGGATCCAAAATCAGCAAATATTTTTACGTGTATAAAACATACCATTATTTATCATTTAAAATATTCAACACCACAAAAAAAGAAATTGGATTTGGAAGTTGACGGACTGCCCGGTGCGTTTCAATGGCAGTTTGTGCCGCCATTTGTCGAAAATGACGGTGATACATCAACACTTACGATTACAACTCCCAAATATTATCTTGTAGGTTATTATTTTGCGCCTTTAACGTTTACGGCTTGGGGCCAAATTGGCGTGGCTGAAAAATATCCCGCCGGTGATACTGTCAATGGTTATACCCTGTACCAGGGTTGGAATTTTAGGCTTAAAGACCAAAATGCAAATAACGAAATACCAATTCGATACTTTGTTATGACTGATATCCCGATCGGAAGTCCTCCATTTGCCGGTTATGTTAATTTGACTGTATCTGTTAACACAAATAATACAAACGTATCAGACGGCGCTATTGTTGACCACACAAATTTTCCGACAACTTTTCCGATTAAAGCCAGAATTGTACCCATATCAAACCCCGCGCCATCCTCGGTGCAAATATATATGTCATTATACGGTAATACTAATAATTGGTATTACCTTGACAGTTATGCGTTTAACTCGTCCTGGCTATTTATTAATGGCACGGCCCTTGGGCCTGTGACAACCCCATACGTGCCGGCGGAACCAACGGATATTTACAACGGGTCAATCTACACCATTTACGCGCATATGTATGAGACAGATAGATATTCTTCTTTGACCACTATCTCAAAAGTAAAATTCCAGATGGAATTTTACAATGACGACGGATTTTCAATGACGGTAACAGCAAGGACAGATTTCACATATTAAACTTAAGGAGCGTTTATAACATGAAAAATTGTATTAAATTTTTTGCAGTGGTTTTAATACTTATATTTTCAGCGGGTTTTGTATTGGCCGGTGAAATAAGGACATCAGTACCGGCCCCTGTATCACCGGCAGCAATTGTCGCTGTGCCTGTAACAGCAACGGCTGTTCCAACAACACAGCAGCGAACTGAATCCGGCGGAAGCCAGTTTGGCATGAGTACAAAGTTTTCAATTGATCTTAAAACCGACTATCAGGACGACGCGAACGGAAAACTTTTTGCTAATAAATTATCCATTAAAGCCAAACAGACTTTGTTTGATAATTTTTTAGCTGACGCGTTTATCAGGCTTACAAAGCCCATGAGTAACGAAAACATGCCGGTGTTCACTGAAATTTTGATTGCAAAATTCCAGTATGTTAACAATTATTTTAATATCACGTTTGGCCGTGTAGAACTTACAAAGACAATAAGCACATTAAACTATTTTGGCCCGTTCGTAACAGCCGGCCAGCGATATCTGGACATGATAGGTATTACGATCCCTTTTTATCTAAAGGCGGGCATCCCGGAACTCGAAGAAATTGATTTGCCACCCCTTGCTCTGTCAATGTATTATTTTCCGTCAATGTTTAATTTTTTGCATACGGCATATGACGGCAGTCAGGAATATTACTTGTTTCAAATCCGGGCAAATATGGAAATAGCAAAATGCCCGTCTCAGATAATTTTAAACGTGGGTAAAAGCACAACGGACTATTTTAATTATTCCGTTTTATCGGCAAATCCGGCAATTGATCTATCTATAAGCACGGATATAGGCAACCATGTTAAGATTAACGCCGCTTGTGGTGTCTTAAACACGTCGTTGTTTGCCCAGACGCTCGTTGTGGCAGGAGGCTTTGAACTGCATAATCTTAAAGAGTGGATTTTTGCCTTGGATGAAGTAATATTTGAAACGCAACTGCCATTGTCTCAGGCAATAACAGGTTTTGACCCAAATAAATTTCCATGGTTTTTATCGGTCAGGAACAAATTTGGTAAATTCCGGTACGGGTTGGCTGTCACAACATCAAACAACGATTATACATTTAAAACGCTTACATCATATAATTCGTCTTTTGCCCCGCCGTTTGGGAGTGGTAACGTCTATGCACCGGAGGGAATTACGTTTGATAAAAAACAAGGAGGCCTGCCGGCATGGTATGGATATGTGGGCTATGAGTTTTAAAAATAATAAAATTAAAGGGGTTAACAACAATGGAAAAGTTTAAAAAGTTGTCCTGGTCTTTGTATGCGCTAATACTTATTTGTTTTGCTATGCCTTTTGTAACCGTATCGTGTGGAGGTCAAAAAGTCATGTCGGTTACCGGTATACAATTAATTACTGGTACTACAACACAAATAAGCGGTCAAACACAAAAATTGGATCCGAGTCCATATGTAATAGGTGCATTTATTTTTACAGTGATTGGTTTGTTTTTTGTTATTAAAAATAACAAAAATAATTTTAGAAACGGATCAATTGTAAATGCACTTACCATTATTATGCTTTTCATATATAAAACAAACACCGACAACCAAGCTGTAAACCAGGGTCAGGGTGCGATTACGCTGGATTATAACTTTGGTTTTTGGGGAACTGTTTTTTTAAGTTTTGTTGTTGCTATAATAATGATTTATTATTATCAAACTTATCCGGTTGAAAAAAAGGATAAATAAAATGAAAAAATCGTTAACAATTGTTGCTCTCGTTTGTGCCTTTGTAATCCCGGCTATCGCCGGTGAGGAATCGTTACAGGCACAAAAAGACGCGATTTGGGCCATGGCAACACTGTATAAGCTGGATAATCAAAAGCGGGCCATCCGCCTGCCGGCGGCGCCCAAAGCTAAAATCGGGCGGCCTATATACCGGCCGCGTACAAAAAGAGCAAGCAACACAATTGCCCCGGCGACAAATGCCGTGACAATTGAAGAGGCACAATCGCGCGTATTAAACTATACCGCGACTACTGCCTGGGGTACATACAAGGCTGAGGTGATCGAGTACCCGGGAAAACCGTATTTTGATGTGACATTTGAGTCGGAGCATCCCATACAGGGTCTTGTAATCCGCGACGGCCCGAGAAAAATGGATGTGTATACGACATATTTCAATGATATTAAGGCTCCCAGTGAGCCTATACGCATAAATTACGCGTACAGCCCGACATATTTAATGATTTTGAAAGCAAACATAGACGGAGAAATACAGCCGCAGATTATAGCATTATATAAAAAAGATACTCAAAAAATAGCACAGTGAGGAGGCAAAATATGAAAAAAATTATCAGGATCGTACTTGCGGCAGTACTGGTTTTTGTTCCGTTGCTGTCTTTTGCGGCGAGCACGGAAGACAATTTACAGGCCGCAAAGAGTCAGACCGAGGACGCGCTCAAAGAATTAAAAACAGCAAAAGGCTCAGGTGTAAACCAAAATGCGGATACATCTCTTTACCGCGAAAAGGGGAGCGCATACTCGGAGTATAAGACATCAGGTTTAGGACCTGATTATTATGCAAAAACCGCTGAGAGTCCTTACACCAAAAGTAAGATTGCCCAGGGTATAGCAGCCCTGGCTACAACCGCCGCGGCATCCATTGGTACATCAATGCAAGCGTCGGTTATTAGCCAGTTAACGGCCCTGATCTCGGATTTAAAAGGCTCCGGCGTGCCGGAATACCAAACTATGGCCGCTAGTCTACAAAAAGAGACCACTTCTATACAAAATGGGGATTCAATAACGGCAAAAACTACTGCCGAGAGTATTGCCACATATGCGGCCACATACCTGCCGGTTGATACAAGTTATGTTCCTACAGCCTCGGAGAAGGCGGCTTTGAATCCATTTGTGGAATTTTTCAAAGGATTTTTGAGTTCCATATTATCGGTTTTATCAAGCAACGCCATAGCAGTACTTACAACTGCGCTCGGCGCAATATTCGGACCCATTGGCGCGGCCATAGGCGGGTCGTTAGGGGCGGTAGTAAACAGCCTGGCTCAAAGCCTGATTAACAACACTCCTGTTGACCCGTCAAGTCTTGGTTCAGCTGCGGCCGGGGACGTAAACAGTTTAATATCCAAAAATGCAAGTTCCGCTTCAAACGCGATCAGGACCAGCGCAACACCGGTGGCAAACGGATCATCAAACAACCCGTCAGCGGGTCCGACACAGACAAGCGGTGACGCAAATGCAGGGTCAACAACATTACAACAAAACAGCACAGATACTAAAGCTGTTAATACAAAACCGTAAAAGGAGAATAAAAATGAAAAAGGAAACGAAAAAAACATGGTTTTTAGCAATTGCTTTTGTACTTGGTATGGTATCGGTTGTTTTTGGCGCGGATTCGACCAGTTACATGGCAAATGTTATGGCGTATGGTAAATGGGTCGTAAGTGTAATTGCTGGGCTTGTTACATTAAGTGCGGCAGGAACTTTAATGTGGGGATATCATCTTAAAGATATTGGGGATATGCGCGGTGATGCAATGGTAAAAAACTCATTTACCACTTTAATAATTTGTGGCGTTTGTTGGGCTTTAATTGGCGCATTTTTATTCAAAGGTGCGGAATTAAATACCGGTGCGGCCGGGATCACGGAAGGCTGGAAATAAAATAAGGCGGTGAGACGGTAATGAAAACAACATTTATAAAATCATTTTGTTTGTTGTCACTATTTTGTTTTTTACAAAATATTATGCCGGTGATTATCCATGCAGATACTGCACCTGCAACGCAAGCAACACCGGTAATGGATGCAAGGGTATACAACGCAAACCGCGCGGCTACAGTATGGTGGGCTGATAATTTTTTGGTAAAATGGTCAACACGTCTTGTTACAAGGGGCGCAATTGCGATAAAAAATGCTTTTGAAGCTCTTGTTGACCTAGTATTTGATCTGTTGTGTAAAAGTCTTTTGAGGTTGTGGGATGTTACGCAAGCCACGCATATTTTTAAATTATATGCCGGGACTGAAGTTACTACAGACACCGGTGTTGGTGTTAAAGCGGCTGACTATGTCAATAATACGGTAATGCCTTTCCTGTATGTGCTTGTGGGTTGTTTTTTGTATTTGTTCGTTGTTTTGAAGCTACTCACAAATTTATTTAGAAACGAAAGTTCAATTAATTTAATTGCATATTGTGCCCTTGTGGTATTTTTTGTTGTTGCATACACTATTTTTTACTCTGTAACCATTCAGATGTTTAGTAATATCCTGGGAACCATGGGCAGGGAAACGGCAACAATTAAAACGTCAACATTGGGCAATAATTTTGCCGCAACTTTGACAGGTGATGAAACCACGCTTAACTTGATTGCAAGTGGACACCATATAACGGACGCGGAAATTGATTCGATTTACCAAAGTACATTAACTACTACATCATCAGATAATGCAACAAATCAATTAATTGCTAATTACGCAAATAATAATGGTATTAATAACACAGCAGTATCAGCAACGACCCCAAATCCAACCGCAACACCAAATTCAACAACTGTGGGAAAAACATCTGTACATATGACACCTGTTACTGCCCTGTGGGTGGGCTTGATAGTTGAACTGGCAGTGTCGAGCATGTTTGTATTTTTTATTGTAAAACTGTTATTGATGAAAGGTGAACAGATCGTTCAGTTATTTTTATCCTATTTTTTGGGAATATTAATAATACCCCTTACAGTGCTCTCCGGCCCGGATCTGTTTATACGTTGGATTAAATCTTTTGTTGGCGTTTGTCTGCAAGCTTTTGTTTGGGGATTATTATTTATGTTGTTATATACCGTATCGCTTACCGTGCTCGGCGGTTTGGATTCGGCCACCGGGCTGCCCAGTATACTGCAGCTTATGATGTATTTTGGGGTTTTTATGTTAATGACCCAGGTTGGCAAACTTACGGATTTTTTTACCGGTGGTGATACGTTCGGCAAAATCACGCAGTCAAGCGGGAGGGAATTTGGATCTATGTTGCGCGGTGCCGGTACAATGGCGGCAATACCAATTGCTGCAGCCATGGCGCCTGCTGTGGGTGCAATTGGCTTTGCCGGAGGATTAATGCAGGGCGCAGGCTTAAAGATGCCTGGGTTAGGTAACATAATGCCCGGAGGAGACAAAACAGGCAGTCCAAAGGCCGGTCCTGGCGGCGGGTCAAAAAAACCAGGAGGATTATTTGAAAAAAGTATGGGCGCGGCCACGGGCATGACAGGGTCGATTGCAACAGGATCTTTTGGCGCAGGCGCGGCCGCCGGGTCATATCTTAAAAATGGCGCAAGCGACATTATAAAAGCAATCCGTCAGGGTGGAAACAAAAACAGCAACAATAAGCCAAATGATGGATCATCAAGTTCAATGCCGGAAAATTTTAGAGGAGCGTAAAATAAAATGAATATTGATAAAGAGGCCGAGGTAATAGCCGGGTTTACATCAAAGCATATAATGGTGCTTGCGGGGGGATTGGTAGTTGATGTGATTTTGTCGTTCTTGCTTAACAAATTTTTTCATAATTCCTTAATAATATTTGCATTTTTTGTTTTTGTTGCTGTAAATATTATTGTCGTAGTAAAATTTTCACAGAATTTACCTGATCACTTTTTTGCAAATTTTTTAGAAAGTTTAAGCTTGCCAAAACTATACATGCCGGGAGATGATAATGAGCCAGACCAAGAATAAGGATAAGCAGATCAAATACGGCCAGACAAAAGAACTAATACAGGATATGACTAATATCATAGAGGGGCATATTGTTATCAATCAAACCCGGCCAGTTGCGGTCTATAAACTTACCCCGACTATTAATCCCGATACAATTGATACAAAGAGCGTACAATCCGTGGTATCAATGTATCAAAGCACTTTAAACGCTTTCGCGCCGGGCGAGAAAATGCAAATAATCGTTAAAACCAAGCCGTATAACCTGCCGGATCGGTTAAAACTTTATAATAACATGACAGCAGCAGCCAGGGCAGAAAAACAAAAGGAATTAAACGAGGCCGTTATAAATAAAAATCCGGTCCTTATAGAAAAAATTACAAAAATACTAAACGATAATTATATTAAAAACAAATATCCTGTCTTTTTGAACGGTTGGCTTGACGAATTTATTAAAATTAACAATGTTTTTGATTACGAATACTATATATTATACGCCTACGATCGCGTCGGATTGCAGGATATGGTGCCAGGAGGGGAAACGGACCCGACCAAAATAATG
>OCZT010007441.1_pt1 | contig 10738 bp, 8 predicted proteins | sample 1539031 | NCBI WGS metagenome assembly OCZT01 (sample SAMEA3539308, study PRJEB22396) | soil metagenome | biome: tundra; feature: field; material: soil | place: USA | collected 2010-05 | depth 0.15 m
CGGCTGGCAGGAGCTGTTTCAAGCCAGATTCGGCCATCTCCGCAAATTAGCAGGCTTCGTCTCGCCCGACCGCCTGCTTCCCATCCAACCGGATCTCAGTCCGCGCGCCCGCGCCAATGTAGATAAATTGTTTTCCTGGCTGCGCCGCAACCGTCATCGTCCACTTGCTGAACTGCTTGACGATCTTGAGTTTTTATCGGAAGCCGAAGCGGCGCCGCCCGAATCCGGTAACGTGGTGCAACTAATGTCGATACACGCGGCAAAAGGCCTGGAATTTAAGGTAGTTTTCGTCAGCGCCCTGCACCGCGACCCGGACCGGACTTCACCCGTCATCGCATTTTCGAATACCGCCGGATTAGGCGCAAAATGGCGTAATCCCGCCACTGGCGATTCGCAGCCCGACTCCGCCTACGCGGCCCTCAAACTGGAACGAAAACAGCGTGAGGAGGCAGAGGAAAACCGGTTGCTTTATGTGGCCATGACGCGGGCGGAAAATCGCCTGTTTCTAACCTACACCAAGACCCGTAACTCTCATGGCTGGCAGAAGTTAGTGGAACCAGCCATCCCTGCCACCCTGGCCGTCGTTTCGGCGCCTCTGCCATCAAAAACGACGGAAACCGACGCGGTTCAGTTTGTCGATCCACCGGCGGTTACCGATCAGCACGATTCGACGGCCGCAGTCACTTCGGTGGCTATGTTCGATGAGTGCCCTCGCAGGTATTTCCTGAGCAAATACATTGGGTTAGAAGAACAAGGTTCGGAAGCCGCGTCGGTTGGCTCGGAAGTGCATAAGATCCTGGCCGGTGGAAGCAGTAACTCAGTGGAAGCGCAGGAACTTGCCCGCCGGTTTCCGATGCCGGACCATCCGACGCGCCTGGAACAGGAGTTCGATTTTGTTCTCGTCGTGGAAGATATCGTCCTGCGCGGCCAAATCGACCTTTGGTATGAACAGGACGGCGAACTGGTGGTGGTCGATTACAAGACCGACCGCGAGGAAACGCCTGAAAATCACGCCTTTCAGATGCGGATTTACGCGCTGGCGCTGGAACGATATCTGGGCCGTTTGCCGGACCGCGCGGTGCTGTTTTATCTCCGTTCGGGGCGCGCAATAGAGGTTTCCGTGACCTTAAATGACCTTAAAAGCGCAAAAATGACGGTCAAAAGGTTCTTAAATGACCATAATTCGATGCACTTTTCACTACAGGAAGGGGAACACTGCCGCCGCTGCGCGTTCTACAAAGGACTGTGCCCGGCGGGGAGAAACTAGCTTGATAAGGATCAGGCCTGCGTTTTGCGGGCCGCCATTTTCTTTTCGAGCGCCTCCCAGAGCCGCGCTTTTACGCTCTCCGGAATGGTCTGCGGTTCGAGACCTTTATAAACCTGCAACGTCTTTTTAGTTGTGTCGACGATGACGAAACAATTTGGGCAGTCATTGACGTGTTTTTCCAAACGGCACTTCATCGCAGGATCGGTGCTTGGATCCAGATAGTCGTTCAGTTCCTGTAGGAACTGCTTACAGGTGAGCAAAAACGTCTTCCCCCTTCCGCCGGAATTGGCGGGTCAATTTTTCGCGCAACGCCAAGCGGGCCCGCAGCAGCCTGCTTTTTACCGCCGGAATCGAGATGCCGAGCGTTTCAGCCGTCTCCTCAGTGGTCAGTTCTTCGATGTCGCGTAGCATGAAAACGGTGCGGAAATCAGGCTTTAAACTTTGCACGGCGGTATCGAGGATCTCCTGCATCTCTTCGCGCGAGTAGCGCTGTTCGGGATTGTCCTCCCAAACGGCGATCTCCCTTTGCACCGTTTCTTCGCCTGTATCGACAGGTTCATCGAGTGAGACGGTGCGATCGCCTTTTCGTTTACGCAGCTTCATGAGCGCTTCGTTGACGGCGATGCGGACGATCCAGGTATAGAATTTCGAATCGCCCTTGAAGCCGTCGAGGTGTTCGTAGGCCTTTAAAAAGGCCTCTTGCAGCACGTCCTCGGCATCCTCGTCGTTCTGCGTGATGTGCTTGGCGAGGCGGTAGATTTTGCGCTCGTAGCGATTGACCAGTTCGGTGAATGCCTGCGCGTCTCCGGCGCGGGCCTTTTCGACCAGGTCGGATTCGTCGAACGTGGTTGAGGATGGGGGCGTCACTACTTCATTATTATTCTACATTGGTCGAGGAGGCCGATTGCCAACCGGCCGCAGCTAGTATCCCCTCCATAACTGTCGGGGTTCCATGTCGATACGGAACCCCGACAGTCATGGAGGGGATGTGGTAACGATCCAGCCTGCACCACACTACTCGGATTTGAGGGCAATCATCGGGTCTACTTTTGTGGCGCGATTTGCGGGGCCTAGGCAGGCGGCGATGGCCACCAGAGTCAGCAGCAATGCCGACAAGAGGAAGGTTGACGGGTCGGTGGCGGCGACGTTGAACAGGACGCTGGACAGGATACGACTGAAGGCGAGGGCTCCGGCCAGGCCGAGAACTACGCCGGCCAGGACGGGGCGCAGGCCGTCGAAGATGACAGTTTGCACGACTCGCGCGCGATCCGCGCCGAGCGCCATGCGGATGCCGATTTCCTGGGTGCGCTGGGCGGTGGAATGCGCGACCACCGCGAAGATGCCGATGGCGGCGAGGAATAATGCGGCCGCGGCGAAGAAGGAGACGATCATGGTTTGGAATTTAGGCTGTGTGACAGTTTGAGAGATGCGGTCTTCCATCGTCCGGACATCGAATACGGCCATGTCCGGGTCCATCGAACGAATGACCGAGGAGGCTGCGCGCGCAAGCTGCATGGGGTCGCCCGCGGTGCGCAGGATCACGCCGCCCGCACCCTGCGGAAGGTAAATCTGGGGCCGCGCGGCCATATCGAGGCCCCTGGTTTTCACATCGCCCGCGACGCCGACGATGGTCATCCAGACGAAATCGCATTTTGTATCGCGGCATGGCGGAGGCACTCCGATTTGCTGGCCGATGGCGCCCTCCGGAAAAAATGTGCGGGCCAGGGTTTCGTTAACGATCACCACACTGGGGTATTCTTTGGCCGCCTCCACGCCCACGTTCGCGGGCGCGGCATCGGCGGCGGTGAACGCGCGCCCGGCGCGCATCGGAATTTCGAAGGTGCGGAAATAGTCGACCCCGGCGGAGCTGAGGCTCGCGAACTGGTTTGCCGTGTCGTACGATTTGCCTTTGATCCCGAATGGATCGCCGGAACCGGCGTTGATCCCTCCGCCTCCTACCGGCAGATCTCCGACGGTGGCGCTGGTCACGCCCGGCAGCGCGGCCAGCTTTTCACGGAGACCCTGATAGAACTGCACGCGTTCCGTGCGCGAGGTATTGCGACTGAAGTCCGTGCGCAGGATCAGCAGGTGGGAGGGATTGAATCCGGGGTTGACATGAGTGAGGCGCGAGAAACTTTTGAGCAGCAGGCCGGAGCCGATCATCAGCATGAACGCGAGGGCGACTTCGGCTGTTACCAATAACGATGCGGCGCGGCGGCTGTGACGCGTTGTTCCCCGGGTGCCCCAAGTCATGCGGGCGGAGGCTAAGGCCGGAGCGAGTCCGAACAACAGGCAGACGAGGCAGGAGATCGCCAGGGTGAACGCGAGGGCTCGGCTATCGATGCCGATTCTGGCGACGCCGGAGCCGATCCTGTGGGCGCTTTGGTTCAGGGCAGAGGACGCAGCGGGGCTCAACGTGGCGAGAAGTTTTACGCCCCACATTGCAGCGAGAGTGCCGAGGGCGCTGCCTAGCAGGGCCAGGACGGCCGATTCGGTGAGCCACTGGGCCATCAATCGAAGGGAGGTGGCTCCCAAGGCGCGGCGCACAGCGATTTCTTTTTCTCTCGCAACGGCTCGGACGAGCATCAGATTGGCGACGTTGACGCAGGCGATCAGTAATACGACGGCCACCGCGCCCAGAAGGAGTAACGTCACGGTCCGATACTCGCCGAGGAACTGATCGTGAAGGGTGACCACGGTCACGCCATAGCCTGCGTCTTCGCCATGAGGCCCCATGTAAGGATGCTCGGTTTCATCGACATGTTTGGCGGCGGCGCAGAGGGCGGATTGCGCCGCTACGAGCGAAACTCCGGGGCGGAGGCGCGCGACCATGCGCGTGGCGTTGCCCCAACTGGCGCGCGTGTCGAGAGGCACGGGAATCCAGAGATCGATGTCTCCAGCACGCATGTTGAAGTCGAAATCCGGGGACATGACGCCGACGACGCGGCGGGTATGTCCGCCCACGTTCAACGATTTTCCGAGGATGGAGGGGTCGCCTCCGAAGCGCCTCAGGAAAAGAGAATTGCCGAGAATGACGGTCGGGTCGGCGGCGGCGCGATATTCCTCCGGCGCGAAGATGCGTCCGGCCGAGGCGCGCGGCGCGAGCATTTCGAAGATCTGCGGGCTGACGGTCATCAGGGAGACTCGGTCCGTGCCGGTGGGACCGGTGAGAGTGGTGTCATACCAGAAGATTCCGCCGGTCAACTCGAAGATGTTATCGAGGCGGCGGTAGGCGTCGGCGGTGTGGTATTCGGGGGAGCGGCGCGGGAGGTTGAATTTCGCGAGCTTGTCCCAGACCATGACTAAGCGGTCAGAATTGGGGTAGGGAAGAGGGCGGAGGAGGACGGCGTCGACGACGCTGAAGATGGCGGTGTTGGCTCCGATGCCGAGGGCCAGAGTGAGAACGGCGGCCAGCGTGAAGCCGGGGGAGCGGAGGAGGGTGCGGAGGGAGTAGCGCATAAGAAAGGAGTCAGAAGTCAGGAGTCAGGAGTCAGAATGGGGTGGCGATCTCCGCTTCCTGCGGTCGCGGCTCGGTAACGAACTGGTTGCATACGGCGCCGATTCCGAGCCGCGACCGCAGGGAGCGGTGTTTATGAGTTTTAGTCATCACCCTTGCTCCCTTAAGGCGATCATTGGGTCGACCTTGGTTGCCCGGCGCGCGGGAATCAGGCAGGCGGCGACTGCCACCAGAGTCAATAAGACGGCGGCCAGCAGGAATGATGGCGGGTCGGTGGTGGTTACCTGGAAGAGGGTGCTTTTCAGAATGCGGCTTAGGAAGAATGCCGCGGCCAGGCCCAGGGCTATGCCGAAGAGTACCGGGCGCAGGCCGTCGCGCATCACGGTTTTGACAACGCGTGCGCGGTCCGCGCCCAAGGCCATGCGGATGCCGATTTCCTGGGTGCGCTGGGCGGTGGAGTGGGCGACTACGCCGAAGATTCCGATGGCGGCTAGAAACAGCGCGGAGCCGGCGAAGAATGTTAGCAGGGTGGTTTCGAAACGAGGTTGGCCGATGGATTTGGCGATGCGATCGTCTATGGTGACTACGTCGTAGACCGGCAGGGACGGGTCGATGGCGCGAACGATCTGCTGGGCGGAACGGGCTACGGTGGACGGGTCGAGCGCGGTGCGGATTACTAGCGACATGGCGGTCGATGGGTCCTGCGCGACGGGGGTGTAGAACTGGGGCATGGTTTCGTGGCTGAGGGCCGTCGTTTTGACGTCGCCTATTACGCCGACGATGGTGAGCCAGGAGATTATTGACTGCGCCGGCGGAGATGACGCCAGGCATGGCTGCGATTTTTTCGGATAGTTCGGAGAAGAAGGCGGAGAGGCGGGATTTCATCATCGGGCGGGTGGGCGGATACTGGATGCGCATCGTTAAAACGTGTTCGGGATTGAAGCCGGGATCGACGTGGCGCAAGCGAGCGTAGCTTTTGAGAAGCAGGCCGGCGCCGACCAGCAGCATGACGGCCAGGGCGACTTCGGCCGTAACTAATAATGAGGCGGCGCGGCGGCGGCGGGAGCTGCGGAGGCCCCAGGTCATTTTCGAGCTGGCGGCAGAAGGGGCCAGGCCGAAGAAGATGCAGACGAGCATGGAGATGGCCAGGGTGAAGAGCAGGGCTCGGGCGTCGATGGTTAGTTTGGGGAGAGCGGCGGGGCTTAGTGCGACCAGGGCGCGGACGCCCCAGATGGCGGCGATCGATCCGAGTAGTCCACCGGTGAGGGCCAGGAGTGCGGCTTCGGTCAGCCATTGCTGGATGAGGCGTCCTTCGGTTGCGCCGAGAGCTCGGCGAACGGCGATTTCTTTTTCGCGGGCGACGGCGCGGACTAACAGGAGGTTGGCGACGTTGGCGCAGGCGATTAGCAGGACGGCGGCTACTGCGGAGAGGAGGAGAAGAGTAGTGGAGCGGAAGCTGCCTAATAGTTCGTCGCGCAGGGGGATGACGGACGCGCGGAAGCCCGGGTCCTCGCCGTTGGGTCCCTGGTGGGGATGGACGGTCGCGTTTAAGTGTTTGACCGACGCGTCGATGGCGGATTGCGCGGCGGGGAGGGAGAAGCCCGGCTTGAGGAGGGCCAGCATGCTGAGGCCTCCCATGTTTGAGTGCCAGATGGGGGTCCAGATTTCGATGGGGTTGGTTCCGAAGCTGAATTGAGGCGGCAGGACGCCGATGACGGTGTAGTTGCGGTCGTCGATGCGGATGGTTTTGCCGGCGATGGAGGGGTCGGCGGCGAATTCGCGGACGAACAGGGAGTGGCTGAGGAGAGCGACGCTATCGCCGTCGGCTTCGTTGAAGATGCGGCCGATTGCGGGTTTTGCGCCGAGCAGCTCGAGCAGGGTGGGCGTGGCCATGACGGCCGAGAGACGCTCGCCGTTGTTGGAGGATTCGGGATAGGGGAGAGGACGCAGGAGCACGGCGTCGGCCACGCTGAAGATCGCGGTGTTGGCGCCGATGCCTAGGGCTAGCGTCAGTATCGCGGCTAGCGCGAAGCCGGGGGCTCTTAAGAGGGTGCGGAGGGCGTAGCGGAGGTCGGGAAGCATAGGGGCTCCTTTAAGAGATTAATTGGCCGCTGATGAACGCCGATGAACGCGGATAATACCATTTTGTTTTGAATCGGCGTTCATCTGCGTTTATCCGCGGCCATTTTATTGTTTTTTGGCCATAGATGCTGTCGCCAGCACGCCTCCGAGGCCCATGGTCTCTACTGCGGTCGAGGGGACGATTACCATTGCGCCTTTTTCCTTGATTGCTTCGTATAGCATATTCATGGCGCGGAGGTGGAGGGCGACGGGGTTTTCGGAGTAGGTTTCCGCGGCTTTAGCGAATTTCCCGGCGATCTGCGCTTCGGCGTCTCCTAAGATGATGCGGGCTTGCCGTTCGCGCTCGGCTTGCGCCTGGCGCGACATGGCGTCCTGCAGGGCTTGCGGGATGGTGACGTCGCGAATTTCGACCGATTGCACGGTGATGCCCCACGGATTCGTTTTTTCGTCGAGCAAGCGCTGCAGTTCGCGGCCCATGGATTCGCGTTCGGTGATCATCTGCGCTAGCTCGTGGCGGCCGATGGATTCGCGGAGGGCGGTTTGGGCGCTGAGGGTGATGGCGTCGACGAAGTTCTGCACTTCGAGAATAGATTTTTCGGCGTTCCAGACGACCCAGAAGACGATGGCGTCGACGTTGACGGGGACCGTATCGCGAGTGAGGGTGGATTCGGCGCTGACGCTGGTTACGCGGACGCGCTGATCGACCACCTGGCTGAGGGTGTCGACGACGGGGATCATGAAGAACATGCCAGGCTCGCGCAGGCCGATGTAGCGGCCGAAACGCAGGACGGCCACCTTCTCCCATTGACGGACGACGCGGATCGCATAGAGAAGGTAGAGGCCGATGACGGCTCCGATGGCGAGGGGCGCCCAGTTGTTGGTTATGGCCCATCCGCCTGCGCCTACCGCTACGCAGATCACGAAAATCGTTAGTCTGAGGCTGCTGAATTGTTGCATGGTTATTTCCTCCGCTTCTTAAGTGCTTGCAGAATTTCCTCTAACGTGAAGCCGCCTGAGCCGGCGCGGGCGACGAAATCGTCGATGAGTTGATCCAGGCGGCGGGTTCTATCGTCGCCGTCGATTTGAGGCTGCTGGGCGGCGATGAAGGTGCCGGTGCCTTGCTGGGTGTCGAGCACGCCCCGGATTTCGAGCTCGCGATAGGCGCGCATGACGGTGTTGGGGTTAATGGCGAGGTCGACGGCAACCTGGCGAACGGTGGGGAGCTGGTGTCCCAGGCCGAGGACGCCGGTGGCGATGCCGGCTTGCACCTGACCGATGAGCTGGCGGTAAACGGGCACGCCGCTCGAGTTATCGAGGCGAAATCGAAAAAGCGGCTGCGTAATCACGCCGCTAGTGTATTAGTGTAATAATACATTGTCAAGAGGATTTTCCATGGCGTACAGCATTTGGCTCAGGTTACAGGGGTTCACAAAAAAATCTTGACTGCCAGGTTTGGCGGAGTATAGTAAAGGCAGAGTTCTGGGAAAGGGATAAAATGTCCTTTAGAATCAATTATAAGAATCGATTATGGATTGGCGGGGCTGCTGTGCTGCTGCTGATGGTTCCGGCGGTCGCAGACGATCTGGCGGGCATAAAGGCATTTAAGAGCGGCGACTACAAGACGGCATTTCGAGAATGGAAGCCGTTAGCGGACAAGGGCGACGCCAACGCGCAGTGCAACTTAGGGATTCTATTCGAAAAGGGACTGGGCGTAGATAAGGATGCGTCGGAAGCGTTCCGGCTGTTCCAGGCGTCGGCGGACAAAGGGAATGCGCAGGCGCAATATCAGTTGGCGCAGATGTATGCAAAGGGATGGGGCGTTCCGCAGAACTACACTTCGGCGTTGATGTGGACGCAGAAATCGGCGGCGGCGGGCGATCCGGACGGGGAGAATCGGATGGGCTGGCTCTACGACGAAGGCTTTGGCGTACAGAAGGACGCCAAGCAGGCTGCCTATTTCTACCGGCTGGCGGCGGAGAAGGGCAACGCCGACGCGCAGTTTAGCCTGGGGCTGGCCTACGAAAAGGGGTTGGGTGTCCATAAGGATAACGCAGAGGCGGCGAAGTGGCTGACACTGGCGGCGAAGCAGGGAAACGCCAAGGCTCAGGCCGAGCTTGACGCGATGGGGCAAAAAGAGCAACTGGCCACGAAGAAATAGAATCGCCGAAACTTCCAACCGTTTTTTTAAGACTACGGCGCGGCGCTCCACAAGGGCCCGCGCCGTTTGCGTTTGGTAACCTGAAGTTTACAGATGAGCAACCTCCAAATTACGCTGCCGGACGGCAGTGTCCAAAGTGTTTCCGAAGGCGCGCGGCCCATCGATATTGCCGCCGGGATCAGCCAGCGCCTGGCCGACGATGCGATTGTGGCTCGCGTGAATGGCGATTTGTGGGATCTCGACCGTCCATTTGAAGGCGACGCGTCGCTGCAGATTTTGACGACGAAGAATCCGGATGCGCTGGAGGTGGTTCGCCATTCGACCGCGCACCTGCTGGCGGCCGCGGTGCTGGAACTGTTTCCAGAGACGAAGCTTGGGATCGGTCCGCCGATTGAGACGGGATTTTATTACGACTTCGCGCGCCCCGATGCGTTCACGCCCGAGGATCTGGAAAAAATCGAGAAGAAGATGTGGGAGATCCAGGCTCGCAATCTTCCTTATGAGCGCAAGTATACGGAGAAAAACGAAGGGCTGAAGCTTTATGCCGATCAGCCGATGAAGTGCGAGCTGATTACGGAGCGCGCGGGCGACATTTTCTCGGAATACACGCTGGGGCCGCATTTTATCGACTTCTGCCGCGGTCCGCATGTGCCGTCGACGAAAAAGCTGAAGGCGTTCAAGCTGCTGTCGATCGCCGGGGCGTACTGGAAGGGCGACGAAAAGAACGCGCAGCTTCAGCGCATTTACGGGACTGCGTTTTTCAACAAGAAAGAGCTGGATGAGTATCTTGCGAAGCTCGAAGAGGCGAAGAAGCGGGACCATCGCAAGCTGGGGCAAGAACTCGATCTGTTCAGCATTCAGGAACTGGCCGGGCCGGGGCTGATTTTCTTTCATCCCAAGGGCGGGCGGATTCGCGTGATTATCGAGGACTGGATGCGCGACCAGTATCTGAAGCGGGGCTACGCGCTGGTATACACGCCTCACGTGATGCGCGCGGATTTGTGGCGGATGTCGGGGCATTTGAGTCACTACAAAGAAAATATGTTCGCCGGGATGGAGCTGGACGACGCGGAATATCGGCTGAAGCCGATGAATTGTCCCGGTCATATTTTGATTTATCGCGACCGTCAGCACAGTTATCGCGAGCTGCCGGTGCGGCTGGGCGAACTGGGCACCGTGTATCGTTATGAGCGCAGCGGCGTGATGCACGGGCTGTTGCGCGTGCGTGGATTTACGCAGGACGACGCGCATATTTTCTGTACTCCGGATCAGATTGAAGACGAGGTCGTAAGCTGCCTGGAATTCGCGATCGACGTGCTGAAGACGTTTGGATTCGAGCAGTACGAGGCCGAGCTTTCGACGTGGGACGGAGGCAAGAGCGGGAAGTACGACGGAACACCGGAGCAGTGGGCTCTAGCCGAAAACGCGTTGAAGAAGGCGACGGAGCGGCTGAATCTGAAGGTCGCGATCACGCCCGACGATGCGGCGTTTTATGGTCCCAAAATCGATATGAAGCTGCTGGACGCGCTGGGGCGCAAGTGGCAGCTTTCGACGGTGCAGTTCGATTTCACGCTGCCGCAGAAATTCGGCTTGGAATACGTTGCCGAAGATGGCAAGAAGCATCAGCCGTTGATGGTGCATCGCGCGCTGTACGGATCGGTGGAGCGGTTCTTTGGAATTTTGATCGAGCATTACGCGGGAGCGTTTCCGTTGTGGCTGGCGCCGGTGCAGACGGTGGTGATGCCGATTACGGACCGTCAGCTCGAGTACGCGC
>OCZT010007442.1_pt1 | contig 10738 bp, 9 predicted proteins | sample 1539031 | NCBI WGS metagenome assembly OCZT01 (sample SAMEA3539308, study PRJEB22396) | soil metagenome | biome: tundra; feature: field; material: soil | place: USA | collected 2010-05 | depth 0.15 m
CGACTGGGTCGGCGTCGACGCCAAGGCGCCATTCGATGACTATCCGCGCGTCACCGGCGTCACCGGCAGCGGCGAACGGGCCCGCGATAGCCTGCTGCGTGTCCTGGCCAGCGATGTGGCCTACGAGGTTCGGACCACGGTCCATCCGACGCTGCTCGACCAGACAATGCTGCACAAGCTTGCCGGCACGCTGACCGACCTCGGCGTGACGCGGTACGCTCTGCAGGCGTTTCGCGGCACCGGCTGCCAGGACGGCGAACTGCTGTCCGGCGCCACGGCTCCCGCTCCCGGATTGACGGAAGCAATGCGGGCGCGCTTCGCGGATTTGATTGTCCGGTGATACCGGGCATGCGATCAGTCGGAAGCAACGGGCCGGGGCACGCGATCCGGCAACGCCGCCGGCGTATCGCCCGCCATGTCGAGATGCCTGCCATCCTTCATGAAGGCGGTGGCCGCGATGCTGATGACCGAACACACCAGCAGATATCCCGCGATCAGGTAGCCGCTGCGGTCGCTCACGAACAGCGCCGTGGCGATGATCGGCGTCGGGCCGCCGCCGAGGATCGAGGCGAGCTGATAGCCGATGGCCGAGCCGCTGTAGCGCACGCTGGCGCCGAAGCTCTCGGTGATCAGCGCCGCCTCGGCGCCGTATTGCAGCCCGTGCGGGATCAGCGACAGCGCGATCACGATGAAGACGATGGTCGGCGAGCCGGTGGCGAAACCGGCGAAATACACGAAGCTGTAGAGCCCCGCGCCGGCGACGCCGATCATGAACATCACTTTGCGGCCGAACCGGTCGGTCAGCCCGCCGGACAGCGGCACGCAGACACACTCGATCGCCAGCGCCACCAGCAGCGCGCCCAGGATGAAGTTGCGGTCGAAATGCATCACCTGAACGCCGATGGTGAAGACGAAGACGGTGAAGATGATGAAACTGCTGAGCTCCGACATCCGCAGCAGACTGATCAGGATGATCTCCTTGTAGTGGCGCTTGACCGCCTCGATCACCGGCAGCCGATGCACCTGCCCGGCCTCGGCGATCTTGCGGAACACCGGGGTCTCGACGAGGCCGAGTCGCATATACAGACCGAGAACTACCAGGATGGCGCTGAATGCGAACGGGATTCGCCATCCCCAGGTCATGAAGGCGCTGCCCGTGGTCAGGCTGGCGCCGCCGAACAGCAGGTTGGCGAGCAAGGTACCCATGGGAACGCCGACCTGCGGCCAACTGGCGAATAGGCCGCGCCGTCCGGGCCGGCTCCATTCCATCGAAACCAGAATGGCGCCGCTCCACTCGCCGCCGACGCCCATGCCTTGCAAAAAGCGCAGCACCGAAAGGATGACCGCGCCCCAGATGCCGATCTGCGCGTAGGTCGGCACCAGGGCAACCACGAAGGTGCCAACACCCATCAGCAAGACCGTGGCGACCAGCGCGCCCTTGCGGCCCAGGCGGTCGCCGAAATGGCCGAACACCAGCGCGCCGACGGGGCGGGCGATGTAGCCCACGGCAAACACCAGATATGAGCTGATGATGCCGACGATCGGGTCCGACCCGGGAAAGAACAACGCCGGGAACACCAGACCGGCGGCAATGCTGTACAGCCCAAAATCGTACCACTCGATGACCGCGCCCACCGTGCTGGCGAACACCGCGCGGCGTCGGTTCCGGCGATCGCTTTCCGTCTGCGGGCGGTTATCGGGCTGTGGCGAGTTGGCGCTGTCGATGTATCCCGTGCTGCTGGTCATTGGATCTTCTTCCCCCGGTCTTGACCGCGTTCCGCGGTTTCTTGCTTGGCGGCGGCTCGTCCCATGCGCCTGGGCCGACTGTGCCCAGTCGATAAATATTCCGGTGGACCGTACTACGGTCCGTCCTCCAAACACAACGGTGATGACGGTGCGGCGGGACGCGGCCGGGCCCGGGTAGCGAAGCGGATGGCCGATCGATTATCTTTCCCCACGAAACAAGCCGGCCCCATGAAACAAGCTGGAGGAAACTCTCGGTGACCATATTGCGCGCGGTGCGGACGATCCTGATCGTCTGCGGGCTTGTTTGGACCTCCGCTCCAGCGCGTGCGGAAACGATCACCATTGCGGTCGGTGGCATCGACAAGCTGTCCTATCTGCCGGCGCGGCTCACCGAACGGCTCGGCTATTTCGCCGACGAGGGACTGGACGTGCAGCTCATCGGCACCGCCGGCGGGGTGCAGGCGGAGAATCAGCTCGTCGCCGGTCAGGCACAGGCGGTGGTTGGATTTTTCGACCATCTGCTCGACCTGCAATCGAAGGGCAAGCGGCTGCTCGCGGTGGTGCAGATGGGCAAGGTGCCCAACCTCGCGATGCTCGTCGCCACCACCAAGGGCGACGCCGTGCATGAGGTCAAGGACCTGAAGGGGATGACCCTTGGCGTGACGGCGCTGGGTTCCTCCACCGCCTATCTCACGCAATACCTCGCACTCAAGGCCGGCCTGCCACGAGACGGGGTGCATCTGCTGGCCGCCGGCGAGGGGAACATTTTCATCGCCAGCATGCAGCACGGCGCGATCGATGCGGGGATGACCAACGAACCCACCATTTCCCGGCTGTTGAAGACCGGGCAGGCGCGGATGCTGGTCGATCTCCGCACCGAGGCGGGCTCGGTGCCCGCGATGGGCGGGCATTACGTCAGCACCTGCCTGTATCTGCAACCCGAATGGATCGCGGCGCATCGGCCGGAGGTGCAGAAACTGGTGAACGCCTTTGTGCGAACGCTGCGCTGGATGGACGCCCACAGCGCCGAGGAGATTGCCGAGAAGATGCCACGCGACTACTACGCCGGCGACAAGGCGCTGTATGTCGAGGCGCTGGCGATCGCGCGAAAGGGCTACACCAACGATGGCCGCATGCCCGCCGACGGACTCGCCACCGTCTACAACGTGATCGCCACGTTCAACCCGGCCCTGCGAACCGCCAAGGTGGACCCGGCGCTCAACACCACCTCGGAGTTCGTCGACGCTGTCCGCTAGACCGCGCATCGTCGAGACACACCGACCTTCCCCTACCGGAGCCAATGATGGCCGATCACACCGAGACCACGAATACCTACACGCGCGGCATCGCCGAATTCGTCGCCAACCTGCGCTACGAGGCGATCCCGGCGGAGGTGATCGCGCGGATCAAGCTGCTGATCCTCGATAGCCTGGGCTGTGCCGTGTTCGGCGCGACGCTGCCCTGGAGCCGCATCCTGCGCCAGACCCTGGCTGAGGTGGATACCAGCACCGGATGCACCGTATGGGGAACGCCGCAGCGGCTTTCCGCGCCGCATGCGGCGCTGGTGAACGGCACGCTGGTGCAGAGCTTCGAGCTCGACGACGTGCATCGGGTCGGCGTGCTGCATGTGGGCGCCGTCACCCTGCCGGCGGTGCTGGCCGTCGCGGAAATGCGCGGCGGGATGACGGGGCAGGCGTTCCTGCGCGCGGCCGTGGCCGGGTATGAGATCGGGCCGCGCGTCGGCATGTGCATGGGCCCCGAACATATCGGGCAGGGCTGGCATTCGGGTGCGACGCTCGGCGTGTTCTCGGCCGCCGCCGGCGCTGCCGCGGCGTTGAACCTGGCCACCGAGCAGACGGTGCATGCGCTCGGCATCGCCGGCACGCAATCCGCCGGGCTGATGGCCGCGCAGTTCGGCGCCATGGTGAAGCGCATGCACGCCGGGCGCTCGTCGCAGAGCGGGCTGTACGGCGCGCTGCTCGCCGCCAACGGCTTCACCGGCATCATGGATGTGTTCGAGAATCCGTATGGCGGCTTCTGCTCCACCTTCTCGCGGTCCACCGACCGGTTCAATCTCGCGGAACTGACGTCCGGGTTGGGCGAGCGGTTCGAGACCATGCGGATCGCGCTGAAATTCTATTCGTGCGTGGGCAGCAACCACACGACGCTGGACGCCATCCGCGACATGCGGGCGCGCCACCCGTTCGGACCGGACGAGGTGGATCGCATCACCGTATATGGCTCGCGCGTGACGGTGGACCATGTCGGCTGGCCGTACAAGCCGCAGGGGATGACCTCGGCACAGCTCAACCTGCCCTATTGCGTGGCCACCCTGCTGCTGGAAGGCGACGTGTTCGTGGACCAGTTCAGCGACGCACTGATCGCCGACCCGGCGCGCATGGCGCTGTCGACCCGGGTCAGCACGCACGAAGACCCGGCCATCACCGCGCGTGGTTCGCGCTACCGTCACATGGTCCGCGTCGAGGTGAAGCTGAAGGACGGCACCGTGATGCAAGAGACCCGCGAGGCGCCGCGCGGCAGCGAGGATTCCTTCGCCACCGCCGAGGATGTGATCGCCAAATTCCGCAAACTGGCCGAGCGCCGGATCGGAAACGCCCAGGTGGACGACATCGTGGAACAGGTAATGGGACTGGAGCGGCTCGGCACCATGGACGGGCTCATGCGCTCGCTCGCCACCCCATGAGCAACGCCGGGTCGCCGCCGGGCCTGGAGCGCTGGGAACGGCGCTACGGTGCCGAGGGATACGTGTTCGGCACCGCGCCGAGCGGGTTCCTCGCCAAACAGGCGCATCTGCTGCATCCCGGCATGACCGCGCTGGCGCTCGCCGATGGCGAGGGCCGCAACGGGGTCTGGCTGGCCGAGCAGGGGCTGGACGTGCTGGCGGTGGATTTTTCCCCGACCGGGCAGGCGAAGGCGCGGGCGCTCGCGGCCGAGCGCGGCGTGACGCTGCGCACCGAATGCGCCGACCTCGCCCATTGGGTGTTCCCCACGGCGGCGTTCGACGTCGTGGTGGCGATCTTCTTCCAGTTCGCCGGGCCGGCGCTGCGGGCGCGCATCTTCGATGGCATTCGCCAGACGTTGAAACCCGGCGGGCTGCTGCTGCTGCAAGGCTACCGGCCGGAGCAACTGGCCTATGGCACCGGCGGCCCGTCGGAGGTCGAGAATCTCTACACGCACGAGCTGCTGGAGGACGCGTTCGCCGGATTGTCGGAGCTGAGCATCCGCGCCTACGACGCGCCGCTGTCCGAGGGCGGCGGCCATGCCGGCATGTCCGCGCTGATCGAGCTGGTCGGCAGCGTATGACCGAGCTGACGCCAGCAGTCGAGATCAGCGGCGTGACGCATCGCTTCGTCACGCCGGAACGCCGCTTGATGACGGCGGTGCGGACGGTGGACCTGACGGTGCGCCGGGGTGAGTTCGTCTGCATCGTCGGGCCGACCGGATGCGGCAAGTCCACTTTGCTGAATCTGGTGAGGGGTTTGACGATCCCCTCGCGCGGCAGCGTGCGGGTGTGGGGGGAGGCGGTGCATGGCGTGCCGCCTGGGCTCGGTTTCGTGTTCCAGGCCGACGCGCTGCTGCCGTGGCGCACAGTGCTGGGCAATGTGGCGGCGGGGCCGAGGTTCCGCGGCGTCGGGCGGCGGGAAGCCAATGAAAAGGCGCGCGCCTGGATCGCCCGTGTCGGGCTGTCGCGGTTCGAGCAGCACTACCCGCACCAGCTGTCCGGCGGCATGCGCAAACGGGCCGCGTTGGCGCAGACCTTCGTCACCGAGCCGAAACTGCTGCTGATGGACGAGCCGTTCAGCGCGCTGGACGTGCAGACCCGCGCGGTGATGCAGGACGAACTGCTCGCGCTCTGGTCCGGCACCGGGGCGTCGGTGATGTTCGTCACCCACGATCTGGAGGAGGCGGCGGGTTTGGCCGACCGCGTCGTGGTGCTGACCGCCGGCCCGGCGACCGTGAAATCCATCTACGACGTGCGGCTGCCACGGCCACGGGTGCTGTCGGACCTCCGCTTCGACCCGGCGTTCGGTACCCTCGCCGCCACGATCTGGGAGGATTTGCGCGCCGAAGTTCGCGTCGGGCAGGCCCGCGCATTGGAGACGATGTGAGCGTCCATTTCACCGAGGACGACGACCGCGCCGAACTGGACGCGCTGGCGCGTCCGGTACGGCGCCGTCAACGCCTGGTCCGGCTGCTTCAGGTCGCGGTCTTCGTCGTTGTCGTGGGCGGTTGGGAAGCGGCGTCGCGGCTGGGGTGGATCGACCCGTTCTTCTTCTCGATGCCCAGCGCCGTGCTGGCGCAGATGACCGAGTGGGTCACCGAGGGCACCTCGATCGGGCCGCTGTGGCAGCAGGTGGCGGTGACGATGACCGAGACGGTGATCGGGTTCCTGATCGGCGCGGCCGGCGGCGTGGCGTTCGGTATCCTGCTCGGCCGCAGCCGTCTGCTGGCCGAGGTATTCGGCATGTATATCCGCATCGCCAATTCGGTGCCGCGAGTCGTGCTCGGCTCGATCTTCATCATCGCGCTCGGGCTGGGCATGGCATCGAAGATCGCGCTTGCCGTCGTCATGGTGTTTTTCGTGGTGTTCGCCAACGCCTTTCAGGGCGTGCGCGAGGCCGATCGCGCGATGATCGCCAATGTTCGCATCCTCGGCGCCAGCCCGTGGCAAACGACCCTGTCGGTCGTCGTGCCGAGCGCGATGACCTGGATTCTCGCCAGCCTGCGGGCCAGCTTCGGCTTCGCGCTGGTCGGCGCCGTGGTGGGGGAATTCCTGGGTGCCCGCAACGGGCTCGGCCTGCTGATCGCCACCGCGCAAGGCTCGTTCAACCCGAGCGGGGTTTTTGCCGCGATGATCATTCTCGGCGCGCTGGCGCTCGCCGCCGACTACGCGTTGAGCGCGGTGGAGCGGCGTTTCGTGGCATGGAAGGACCGGGCCGACTGACCGCGGATGAAGGCGGTTCATCTCAGGCCCCATGAGTTTCATCGGGAATGGAACCACGCAATCCAACCAAAATCGCGTAACCGCAGATATAAATTGTCGACAGAATCCAACGAGTAAGGCGTTATGGCGCGAATCGCCCGCCATCAGCCATTCTTTGGGTTTTAACGTCGATGCCGAGACCGAGTGTGTTCCCCTCAAATCCGACCCTCGCCCGTCCCGCTGCCAGACTGGGCAAAGCGACCGGCTGGGCGGCGGTCGTGGCACTGCTGGCGGGCGGCTGGCACCCCCAGGCCCATGCCAACGGCTTCCAGGTCCGGACCGGCAGTCCCGACTGGTCCGCCAACGCCTTCGCCGGCATGGCCGCGAAGGGCTACGATGCCAGCACCGCCTGGTCCAACCCCGCGGCCATGGTCCGGCTGGACAGCAACGAAATCGACCTTGGCGTCAACGGCCTGTTCCCGACGGTCGAGTTCAGCGGGCAGAACCTGCTTGGCGGCAGCCCGCTGCCAGGTTCCTCGGGCGGCAATGCCGGCCAGGCGGCCCTGGTGCCGTCGCTGGAGGCCGTCTGGAGCGTCTCGCACGACCTGAAGCTCGGCCTGTCCGTCGAAGAGCCGTTCGGTCAGCGCACCGTCTATCCCAGCGACTTCGTGGGCCGCTACCAGGCAGAGGTCTCCTCGATCAGCGACATCGAGATCGGGCTTTCGGCGGCCTACCGGGTGACGCCGACGCTGTCGATCGGCGGCGGCCCGATCATCGATTATTTCGGCGCCCGGCTGACCAGTGCGATCAATACCGGCCCGACCGCGACGCTGACCGGCGATCCGGCCGTCGATATCCACGGCACCAACTGGTCGGCGGGCTACCATCTGGGCGTCTTCTGGGAACCCACGGACACCTGGCGCTTCGGCGTGGACTACCGTTCCCGCATCACCCATGCCATCAACGGCACGCAGCAGGTGTTCATCCCGCCGTTGCTGGCCGCACTGAGCCCCCCGACCGCCGCCGCGCTCGGCGGCCTGAACACACCCGCGCAAACGCAGATCACGCTGCCCGACGTGGCGACGCTGAGCGCGGTGTGGCAGATCACCCCGTCCCTCGCCGGTCTGGCAACCCTGCAATGGACCCACTGGTCGGTGCTGCAGGCGCTGACCGTCATCGGCGCCAACGGCTCATCCAGCTCTCTGCCGCTGCATTTCAACGATTCCTGGATGGGTTCGCTCGGCGCCAACTACCGTCCCGAGTTCTTGCCGAAGTTGCTGCTGCAAGCCGGCGTCGGGCTGGACCAGAGCCCGGTGAGCAACGCCTACCGGACGCCGCGTCTGCCCAACCCGTCGGAGGCGCTGCTGGGTCTCGGCGTAACCTACGAACTGATCCCCGGCCTCAATCTCCAGGCGGCCTATCTGCACGAGTTCAGCTTCGGCGATTCGCAGATCAGCTATTCCAGCAGATCGACCGCCGGAACCCTGGTCGGCTCCTACAAGACCCAGGTCGACGTGGCCAGCCTGGGCTTGGCCTGGCGGTTCTGATCGGGCCTCAGCCCCGCCGCGTCGTGACGGCAACGCTGCTCCCAGGCGTCCGGTGTCTGCCGTCCGTTCGGAATATGCTCCCGTTCAGTCGGATGGAGATGTCTGAACGAATGAGGCCGCATCAGCGGCCCCGCGAGCGACTGACGAGGAATTGGACCCTATAGATGGCAGAGATCATCCACAGCGCCGACCTGATCGTCGTCGGCGGCGGCATGGCGGGGTTGATCGCCGGCGTCCGCGCGGCCGAACTCGGCCTGTCCGTCGGCGTGCTGGAGCAAGGAACGTCGGATCGTTACCTTTGCAACGCTCGCTATTCCGGCGGGATCTTTCACCTCGCCTATAACGATGTGAAAATCCCCGAGGCGGAGCTGATGGAGGCGATGCGCGTCATCACCGCCGGCGCCATCGATCCCGCGCTGGCGCAGGTGCTGGCGCGCAACGGCCGGCTGCTGGTCGATTGGCTGACGAAACAGGGCGCGCGCTTCATCCACGGCGGCCCGGCTTGGCAGAACTGGATGCTGGCGCCACCGCGCCCGCTCACGGCGGGGCTGGAGTGGATCGGGCGCGGCCCGGACGTGATGCTGCGCAAGCTGGGCGAGCACCTGCGCGCGGCGGGCAGCAACCTGTTCCTCGGCACCCGCGCGACGGCGCTGCGCATGCGGGACGGACGCTGCGTCGGCGTCGACGCGGTTCGCGACGGGGTGGAAGTCGCCTTCGCGTCCGGCGCCGTGGTGATCGCCGACGGCGGGTTCCAGGGCGACCTTGCCCTGGTCGGCAAGCATATCGGCGGCGTGCCGGATCGGCTCAAGCAGCGCGGCGCGCAGACCGGCCTGGGTGCCGGGCTACGCATGGCGGAAGCGGTGGGCGCCAGCGTGACCCGGCTCGACCGGTTCTACGGCCACATGCTGTCCCGCGATGCCATGCACAACGACCGCGTCTGGCCGTATCCCGAAGTGGACGCGATCGCCGCCGCCGGCGTGCTGGTTGGACCCGATGGCCGGCGCTTCGCCGATGAAGGGCGCGGCGGCATCTATCTCGCCAACGAGGTGGCGCGGCTGGCCGATCCGCTGGGAACCTCGCTCGTGTTCGACGCGAAGATCTGGGAAGGCCCCGGCCGCTCCGCCCGCATCCCCGCCAATCCGCAACTGGCCCGCGCCGGCGCCACCATCCACCAAGGCCCCGATCTGGCCTCGGTGGCCAAAGCGGCGGGCCTGCCGGTGGACGCGGTGGCGGCAACCGTCGCCGAGTACAACAAGGCTTTGCGCGACAACACGCTGCACACCCTGACCCCGGCGCGCACCTCGGAAAAATACCCGGCGATGCCGGTCGAGACGGCGCCGTTCTACGTACTCCCGGCCTGCGCCGGCATCACCTACACCATGGGCGGCCTGCGGATCGACACCGATGCGCGCGTGCTCGGCCAGGACGGCCAGCCGATCCCGGGCCTGTATGCGGCGGGTTCGACCACCGGCGGCATCGAGGGCGGCGACGTCGCCGGCTATGTCGGCGGACTGACAAAGGCCGGCGTGTTCGCCCTGTGCGCCGCCGAACATATCGCGCGGACCCGTGGGGGAGCAGCCTAAATGGAAAAATTCCCAGTCCTGCGTTTGATCACCCAATACGGCACCGCCGGCTCCATGGTGCTGGCCGTGCTGGTCGCGGTGTTCGTGCTGGTCCTCGCCTGGCCGTTCTGGGGACTGGCCAGCCTGATCCCGTCCGTTGTGCTCGCGCTGTTGGCCTTCGTGGTCGGCAAGAGCTATGTCGAACTGGTCGTGCTCATCACCGACATGCTGATGCCGCAGTAAACGCCCACCGGGGCAGCAGCGGGCATGCTCATGCGCCGCGCCCGGCGGCGAACTGCTGCTGCAAATGGGCGCGCATCCGCATTACCCCGCCGGCGATCAGACCGCCATCGACCACCAGCTCGGTCCCGGTGACGAAAGAGGATTCGTCGCAGGCCAGGAACAGCACGGCCGCTGCCACTTCCTCGGCCTCCGCCGCGCGTCCCAGCGGAATGGCCTGGTTGCTCGCTTCGGCGTAGCCGGGCGGCGCGCTGTGCTGCAGCTCCGTCATGATCATCGCCGGATGCACGGAGTTGACGCGGATACCCGACGCCGCGAACTCCACGGCGGCGGTTTTGGTCAGGCCGCGCAAGCCCCATTTGCTGGCGACGTAGGCGGGGTCCGGATGCGCCGCCAGCCCGGCGACGGAGGAGATGTTGACCATGGCCCCGCCGCCGGAGCGCGCGATCAGCGGCGCGGTCAGACGCATGCCGAGGAAGGCGCCGGTCAGGTTGATGTCCAGCACGCGCCGCCAGACGGCGGTCGGCATGCCCTGGATGTTGTGGCGGGAGATGATGCCGGCGTTGTTGACCAGCACATGCAACGCCCCGGCCTGGGAGTCGATGCTGGCCACCGCCCGATGCCACGCTGCCTCGTCCGCTACATCCAGCGCCAGGGCGGAGGCGTCGGCGCCGCCGTCGCGCAGCGCGCGCGCCGTG